>Ga0194059_1000759_pt1 | contig 14492 bp, 11 predicted proteins | sample SepL6211m_MetaG_FD_163426 | JGI IMG/M metagenome (GOLD analysis project Ga0194059, IMG submission 163426) | Anoxic zone freshwater microbial communities from boreal shield lake in IISD Experimental Lakes Area, Ontario, Canada - Sep2016-L626-11m | ecosystem: Environmental > Aquatic > Freshwater >... | reverse complement strand
CTTGGGACCAATATTGGGTGAGAACCTTAATTGGCGGAAGAATCCAGAACGATTAGCGGCTTATAAGAAAGCAACTTGGATTTGGTTCGCGCTCTTTGCTATTCGTCTGGTGGTTCAGTATCCGCTCTTTAAAGCTAATCAATTAAATGCTCTGGGAATTGCAAATATTTTCTTAGGATTCCCACTTTATCTAGCAACGCTCTGGGGAACTTGGATGGTAATTAAATCTGTACCAATTGCGAAAGCCGACTAGTTACTTGCAATAAAGCAATTCTTAAGTAGTTCTTCAGCAGCAGCAGTTGCAATAAATAGCAGTTCATCCCCGGCGGAGAAAACATCGTGTGGGTGGGGAGTTATTACTTGACCATCGCGAACTATTGCAGCAAGAGTCGCATTATCTGGCAATTTAACTTCTTCAACAGTTCGGCCTAAACACTTTGCGTCTTCTGGCAGAGTTATTTCGACAAGGCTGGCTTCACCTTTCTGCAATGAGAATAGGCGAACAACATCGCCTACAGAAACAGCTTCTTCTACAATCGCTGAAATAATTCTTGGGGTAGAGACTGAGACGTCTACGCCCCATGAGGAATCAAACATCCACTCATTCTTTGGGTGGTTAACTCGAGCCACAACTCTTGGAACACCATATTCAGTCTTTGCGAGCAGCGATGCCACAAGATTTACCTTGTCGTCCCCGGTTGCGGCAATTAAAACTTGGCAGGTATCTAACTTGGCATTATCTAGCGCCGAAATTTCACAGACATCGGCCATTAACCACTCGGCATTTGGGACGCTCTCGAGTTTCAAAGCTTTTGGATCACGATCAATCAATAGAACGTGGTGGCCATTTTCAATTAGTTCGCGGGCAATCGAACGCCCAACATTTCCGGCTCCGGCGATGGCAATTTTCATATTTGTTATGCCTCTTCCGGTGACTTTGCTAGTGCTGCTTCAGTATTAGCAAGTTCAGAGTCCACAACCATTACATGCACTAAGTCGCCCTCTTGCAGAACAGTATTTTCGTTAGGAATCATTCCTTCGCCGAGTCGTGTTACAAAAGCAACCCGAGCTCTGGTGGAAGTTTCAATTAGAGAAACAGGTTGACCAAACCAATCGTGATGGAGGTGAACTTCACAAAGTTGAACAACGCCACTTGCATCGCGCCATTCAGATCTGGAACCTTCAGGTGCAAGTCTGCGAATTATCTGGTCAGTTGTCCATAAAACTGTAGCAACTGTTGGGATACCTAGGCGCTGATAAATTTCGGCACGGGCAGGATCATAAATTCGGGCAACTACTTTTTCAACGCCATATGTTTCGCGTGCAACACGCGCTGCAAGAATATTTGAGTTATCTCCATTTGATACCGCAGCGAAGGCATCAGCTTTCTCGATTCCTGCTTCAAGCAAAATATCTCTATCGAATCCAACGCCAGCAATTTTTTGACCTTTAAAATCTGGGCCTAATCTGCGAAATGCCTCACTATTTTGGTCAATTATGGAGACTGAATGTCCGGCGGCCTCTAAATCAGTGGCTAAACCAGAACCGACTCGACCGCAACCCATTATCACTACGTGCACGAAGTACAACTTACACCCTTAAGGTTGCCCCTATGGGGTCCAACATAGCTAACGCCGAAAGTTCATTAAAAGTAGGCGACCGGGTTACAGTCGAAATAGGACCAGTTGCTCATGGCGGCCATTTTATTGCTCGACATAAGGGCCAAGTTATTTTTGTGCGGTACGGAATTACTGGCGAAGAAGCAGTTGTTGAAATTACTTCGATATCTTCAAAGTTAGCCCGCGGGGATGCAATTGAAATCCTTAAGCCATCACCAGATCGTGTAGTTCCACCTTGCAAGTATGCAGTTCCAGGTGGTTGCGGTGGTTGCGATTTTCAACATATCGAAATTTCCAAACAGAGCGACTACAAACGTGCAGTAATTCGGGAACAATTCTCTCGCCTTGGCAGAATTGAATTGGATCTAGATGTCGTCACGGTAGAACCAAAAGATGGTTTGCATTGGCGAACTCGGATGGATTATGCAATTTCAAAGAATGGAAAACCAGGACTTTATTCTGCACGCAGCAAAGAAGTTACCGAGATTGATAAGTGCCTAATTGCAGTTGAAGCTATAAATGATCCAGCAATGTTTGCCAGAAACTGGAAGGGTGAAGATCGCTTAGAAGTTGCGGTATCTAATTCAGGTGAACGAAATGTTTCAAGAGGCGGGCGAAGTATTTCTGGTCCAACCCAACTTCATGAAGTAGTCGGCGAACATACCTTTGAAATTTCACCATCATCATTCTGGCAGAGCCATAGCGCCGCGCCTGAAACACTTACAAAATTAGTAATGGATTTATTGGCACTGCGTCCAGGTGATCAAGCATGTGATCTTTACGGTGGCGTTGGCTTATTTACCGCACCAATTTCAGAAGATGTAGGAGATATTGGCAAGGTACATCTAATCGAATCTAGTCATAGGGCAACGCAAGATGCACTTAAAATTTTCGATAAGAAAAAGAATGTTCAGATTCACTCTGGCCGCGTTGAACAGAAGCTGCCATTGATAAATCGCATAGATGTTATTTTGTTAGATCCGCCACGTACTGGCGCCGGCGAAATGGTAGTAAAACAGATGATGGCTAAGAAGCCACGCACAATTGTTTACGTTTCATGCGACCCAGCTTCGCTAGCCAGAGATGCAAGGCAACTTGAAGAGGGCGGATATCACATAGATCACATCGTCGGATTCGACCTATTCCCGATGACCTCCCATGTGGAATGTGTGGCGCGCTTTACCCTCGGTTAGGATGTGGACATGAGTAAAAATTCTTTTGATGCCAAGAGCCAAATTGAAGTTGCCGGTAAGAAATATGAGATCTTTGATATTACAAAATTGCCAGCAGCAAAATCACTTCCATTTAGCTTAAAGGTTCTGCTCGAGAATTTACTCCGTACCGAAGATGGCGCAAATATAACTGCCGCTCAGATCGACGCCCTTGCAAATTGGAATCCAGATTCTGAACCAGATACTGAAATTCAATTCACACCGGCTCGCGTAATTATGCAGGATTTCACTGGTGTCCCTTGCGTTGTAGATCTCGCAACAATGCGTGAGGCGATAGTTGAACTTGGTGGCGACCCAGCAAAGGTAAATCCACTTGCGCCTGCAGAACTTGTAATTGATCACTCAGTTATCGCCGACAAGTTTGGAACTACAACTTCATTTGAAGAGAATACTGATATTGAATACCAGCGCAATCAAGAGCGTTATCGTTTCCTTCGTTGGGGACAGAGCGCATTTGATGAGTTCAAAGTTGTTCCACCAGGAACAGGAATTGTTCACCAAGTAAATATTGAATACTTAGCTCGCGTGATCATGACGCGAAGTGTCAATGGAGTGCTTCGTGCATATCCAGATACCGTAGTTGGAACAGATTCACACACGACAATGGTTAATGGACTTGGCGTATTGGGCTGGGGCGTTGGGGGAATCGAAGCTGAAGCTGCGCTTTTGGGTCAACCAGTATCGATGCTTATTCCGCGGGTAGTTGGTTTTAAACTAAATGGCAAACTTCCTGTTGGTACAACTGCAACTGACTTAGTTCTGACCATCACTGAGATGCTGCGCAAACATGGCGTTGTTGGAAAGTTCGTAGAATTTTATGGTCCAGGCGTAACTGCGCTACCGATGGCAAACCGCACAACTATCGGAAATATGTCACCAGAATACGGATCAACCTGCGCCATCTTCCCTATTGATGAAGAGACAATTCGCTACCTCGCGCTAACTGGTCGCACTGCTGATCAGCTGGCACTTGTCGAAGAGTATACGAAGCGCATCGGAATTTGGCACAATCCTGATGAGGCCCCTCGTTACTCTGAAACACTTGAACTAGATTTAAAAACGATAGTTCCTTCCATCGCCGGACCAAAGCGTCCGCAGGATCGAATTGAACTTTCAAAATCTAAGTCTTCTTACGAAAAGATTGTTCCAACTTATTTCTCAGAAAAAACTGCAAAAGGTGCAGTTGCTATCTCACTTAATGGAGAAGCCACTTCAGTTCAAAATGGTGCTGTTGTAATCGCATCGATAACCTCATGTACAAATACCTCAAATCCCAGCGTCATGATTGGTGCTGCGCTACTTGCTAAGAAGGCTGTAGAAAAGGGTTTGCGCAGTAAGCCCTGGGTTAAAACAACGCTAGCTCCCGGTTCTAAAGTTGTTACTGATTATTACGATCGCGCAGGCTTGACCACTTACATGGAACAACTTGGTTTCAACCTAGTTGGCTATGGCTGTGTAACTTGTATTGGTAACTCTGGACCACTTCCTGCGGAGATCAGCAAAGCTATTAACGATAATGATTTAGCTGTAACAGCGGTTCTCTCTGGTAACCGAAACTTTGAGGGACGTATCAGCCCTGATATCAAGATGAACTACTTAGCTTCACCACCACTAGTTGTCGCATACGCAATTGCTGGAACTATGGACCACGATTTTGAGAATGATCCAATCGGTACCGGTTCAGATGGAAGCGCGGTTTACTTAAGAGATATCTGGCCAAGTACTGAAGAAATTCAGAGCGTTGTAGATAGCTCGATCTCTTCTGAGATGTTTACTAAAGATTATGCGACGGTATTTGAAGGCGATCATCGCTGGAAATCACTTGATACTCCAACTGGAAAAGTTTTTGATTGGGATCTCAAATCAACTTATGTGCGCAAGCCACCATATTTTGATGGCATGCCACGAAACCCAGAGCCGGTTAAAGATATTTCAAAAGCTCGGGTAATGGCGATTCTTGGTGACTCTGTAACAACAGACCATATTTCACCTGCCGGAAACATTAAAGCTGATTCACCTGCCGGAAAGTATTTGGCAGAACACGGAATCGAACGCGTGGATTTTAATTCATACGGTTCTCGTCGCGGTAATCATGAAGTAATGATTCGTGGAACGTTCGCAAATATTCGGTTAAAGAACTTATTATTAGATGGCGTAGAAGGTGGCTTTACTAAGAACTTCTTAAATAGCGGTGCACAAGAATCTATTTATGATGCATCAATGGCATATCAAGCTGCAAAAGTTCCACTTGTGATTCTTGCTGGTAAAGAATATGGATCTGGCTCTTCGCGCGATTGGGCGGCAAAGGGCACAGCGCTTCTCGGCGTCAAAGCTGTAATCGCTGAATCATTTGAACGCATTCACCGTTCTAATTTAATTGGAATGGGAGTTCTTCCATTGCAATTTCCTGTCGGTGCAAATGCCGCATCACTTGGTTTAACCGGAGTCGAAGAATTTTCAATCGTTGGAATCGAAGCCTTAAATACTGGGGGAGTCCCAAAGACTGTCAAGGTAAGCGCTGGCGATAAGAGTTTTGATGCCATCGTTCGTATTGATACCCCTGGCGAAGCTGATTACTTCCGCCATGGAGGAATCATGCAATATGTACTGCGCTCACTTCTCTAATTAATTAAGCCTGCTCTAGAATAGGAAAATGTCGAATTACCTTGAAAGTATTGGTGGTCCAAAAGATCTGACCAAACTTTCACATTTGCAACTGATTGAGCTTGCTGGTGAAATTCGCGAGTTCTTGATTGAGAAAGTTTCAAAAAGTGGCGGACACTTAGGCCCAAACCTTGGGGTTGTCGAATTAACGATTGCAATTCATAGAATATTTGAATCACCAAAAGATACAGTAATTTTCGACACTGGCCACCAGAGTTATGTTCATAAATTATTAACAGGTCGCTTATCTGGTTTTGATAAATTACGTCAACGCGATGGAATTTCTGGTTATCCGAACCGTAGCGAAAGTGAGCACGATGTTGTTGAAAACTCTCATGCGTCTACAGCCCTCTCTTGGTCCGATGGTGTTGCTCGTGGAAATTTGATCAAGGGTGATTTAGATAAGACTGTTGTTTGTGTCGTTGGCGATGGCGCGTTAACCGGGGGAATGTCTTGGGAAGCGCTAAACAACATTGCATCTAGCGATGATTTACGACTAGTGATTGTTGTAAATGATAATGAACGCTCTTATTCACCAACAATTGGCGGCCTTGCAACATATCTTTCAACTTTGCGAACGACTAGTGGCTACGAAAAATTCTTAGATTGGGGCAAAGGTCTTTTAGAGAAGACTCCGGTTGTTGGCGGCCCGATTTATGAAACATTGCATGGCGTTAAAAAAGGTTTGAAAGATATCGTCGCGCCACAAGGAATGTTTGAAGATCTTGGCCTTAAATATTTCGGGCCAGTTGATGGCCACAATATGGAGGCGCTGGAAAGTGCATTTATTCATGCAAAGAATTACGGAGCACCGGTCTTAGTCCATGTAATTACGGAAAAAGGTCGCGGACATGCCCCCGCAATCAATGACGATGCTGAAAAGTTTCATGCGGTTGGAATTGTTGATCCCGAAACTGGAATCCCAATTTCCAAGTCAGAGCCAAATTGGACTAGCGTTTTCGCTGATGAACTCTGTGCTATCGGTTCAAAGCGTGAGGATTTAGTTGCGATAACTGCTGCAATGCTTGGTCCAACTGGCCTCGATAAATTTGCTGAGAAGTTTCCGGCACGGGCATTTGATGTTGGAATTGCCGAACAACATGCCACAACAAGTGCAGCTGGCTTAGCATTCACCGGATTGCATCCAATCGTCGCGATATATTCAACATTCTTAAATCGTGCCTTTGATCAATTATTGTTAGATGTTGCGCTGCATAAGGCTGGAGTCACTTTTGTCTTGGATCGTGCTGGAATCACTGGTGATGATGGACCGTCTCACCACGGAATTTGGGATTTGGCTTTAACTGGAATTGTTCCCACGCTTCATGTTGCGGCCCCACGCGATGGCGCAACGTTAAAAGAAGTCCTGCATGAATCCTTGGATATTTCTGACGCCCCATCTTTGATTCGATTCCCAAAGGGCGCAGTAGGTGCTGATATTCCAGCATTTGAACGTCGAGATGGAATCGATGTTTTGTACCGTGGAGAAAGTGCCGATGTTTTATTGGTAAGCGTTGGCGCAATGGCAAAGATTTGTGTTGAAGCGGCGGCTCAGGCATATCGCGAAGGTGTAGGAGTCACGGTAATTGACCCCCGCTGGGTAAAACCATTACCGCAAAGTTTGCTGACCATGGCACAACGATATAAATCAGTTGTCGTAGTTGAAGATGGAATTAGACATGGCGGTATCGCAAGCACAATTTCCGAGATGTTTAGAGATGCTGAATTAGAAGTGCCAATTCATTCGATAGGAGTTCCGCTTGAATTCATCGAGCACTCAAAGCGCTCTGAAATCTTGGCCGATCTTGGAATTACTTCGCAGAACATCACTCATCAATTAGTTTCCTGGAGCAGTTCACTTAAGGAAGATCTAAATAATGGAATTACGCAAGTGAAGCAACACCAGCGGGATGAAAGCGCTGACCTGTAATTTCAAGACTGATTCCAGTCCGATCCAGGTAAGGCAAAATTCCGCCGAGATGTAGTGGCCAACCGCAACCAAGCAACATACAGATATCAATTTCGCCAGGTGTCGCGACAACGCCTTCATCTAGCATCATTCGTGCTTCACTTGCTAAAGCCTTAAGTGCGCGAATTCGAACTTCTTCTTCGGTAGATGCTTTGTTACCAGCTTTAATAAGTGCCAGAGCCGCAGGGTTTGGAGTCAACACACCTTTATCATCTTTAAGGTAGAAAGTTTTTACACCTTCTTTTACAAAGGCCTGCATCGTAGGTGAGATGCGGTAACGATCACCAAGATTCTTGTGAAGAGTTTCTGCAACATGCAGAGCAACGCCGGGTCCAACAAGACCTAGAAGTTCAAGTGATGTCATTGGCAAGCCAAGTGGTTTCATAGCGGCATCTGCAACATCCGGGGGAGTTCCCTCATCGATAGCATCAGTAATCTCGCCCATAAATCTGGTCAGCAGACGATTGACGACAAATGCTGGCGAATCTTTAACAATAACCATGGTCTTCTTTAGTTCTTTCCCAATCGCAACAGCTGTCGCTGTAGTTACATCATCAGTGGCTGGTGTTCTCGCAATTTCAAGAAGTGGCATCACTGCAACGGGATTGAAGAAGTGAAAACCGATAACGCGCTCTGGATTGGCTAATCCTTCGGACATTTTCGTCACCGAAAGTGATGAGGTATTTGTTGCCAAAATGCATTCGACCGAAACAATTCTTTCAAGTTCGGCGAAGAGAGACCGCTTCAATTCGAGTTCTTCGAAGATTGCTTCGATTACAAATGAAGCATCAGAAAAGATCGCTTTATCTGTGGAGCCAGATACGAGTGAAGCAAGTCTGGCCGCACTCTCTGGACTCATACGCTTCTTCTCGACAAGCTTTGAAAGTTCGCCTCGGATATATGAAAGACCCTTGTCGACTCGTTCTTGATCAAGATCAGTTATTACGACAGGAACTTTCAAGTTGCGCAGAATGACAAGGGCAAGTTGTGAGGCCATTAGGCCGGCTCCGACCACACCTACTTTGGTTACCTTGCGGGCGAGCGCAGGCTTTGGTGCACCTTCAACTTTCTTGCGCTTCTTCTGAATTAAATTAAATGCGTATAAGGATGCACGTAGCGGATCGCTCATGGTGAGATTTGCAAGTTCTTGATCTTCAGCATCAAATCCAGCGCTGAAAGTATTTGTTCTTGCCGCCGCAATTAAATCCAGTGCTTTGATTGCTTGTGGAATTTGTGCCCCACCAAATTTCTTAGCGACTGCAGCCTCACCGATAGCGATAGCTTCGCGCCATTCGTTTTCATTCTTAGTGTGATCAGCGCGTTCAATCTTCTTACTTCCATTTAGAACTGAAGCAGCGAATTTGATTGAATTCTCGAGGAAATCTGCGGGTTCAAAAACCGCATCGACAACTCCAAGAGCTAAGGCTTCTTTCGACTTCATCATTGTGTTGTTATTCAGCGGGTTTAAAATAATGACCTGTACTGCGTTCTTTGGCCCAATTAACTTAGGCAAGATTGTTGCACCGCCCCAGCCCGGAACTAGCCCCAAAAATACTTCAGGAAGCCCAGTAAATGCCGTTGTCGCAAGGCTGCGATATTTGCAGTGAAGTGCAACTTCAAGACCACCACCAAGTGCCAACCCATTAATAAATGCAAAGGTTGGTTTATTGCTTTCGCCTAGGCGACGAAAAACATCATGCCCAAGTTTTCCGATTGCGACGGCTTGCCCACGATCATTTAAAAATGATAGCCCTGAAAGATCGGCACCAGCAGCAAAGATAAAAGGTTTTCCGGTGATTGCAATTGCGATGGAGGAGCTATTTTCGGCAACAGTTATTGCGGCGTTGAGCGCTGCAAGTGATTGAGGACCAAAAGTATTTGGTCGGTTGTGGTCCATTGCGTTATCTAAAGTTATCAACGAAATAGTTCCACTGTGCCCAAATGGCACAAGATCAATTTCGCGAACATGTGCTGCAGTGATAACTTCTTCAGGTGCGCCTTCTGGCAATTTAATATCGCTCATTATTTTGCCACCTTGCCGTTAAAGTGTGGGTTTTCCCAAATTACAGTCCCACCCATACCTAGCCCGATGCACATTGTGGTTACGCCATATTTAACTTCTGGGTGTTCTTCAAATCCGCGAGCCAAATTAATCATCAATCTAACGCCTGATGATGCAAGAGGATGGCCTACTGCAATCGCGCCACCGTAAAGATTTACTCTCGGGTCGTCATCTGCAATTCCAAAGTGATCAAGGAATGAGAGAACTTGAATTGCAAATGCCTCATTAATTTCGAAGAGACCGATATCTTCAATTTTTAAACCTGCTTTAGCCAAGGCTTTAATTGTGCTTGGAACTGGGCCGTATCCCATAATCTCTGGTTCAACACCAGCAAAAGCAAATGAAACTAACTTTGCCTTAATTGTTAAGCCAAGTTCTTGCGCCTTAGATTCGCTAGCGAGAATTGCGGCAGTTGCACCATCATTTAGTCCAGCGGCATTTCCAGCAGTTACATTTCCCATAGCGCGAAATGGTGTTTTTAGTGCGCCCAGAGCTTCAATAGTTGTGCCAGGACGTGGTGGTTCATCTACCGTTGCAACACCCCAACCAAGTTCCACAGAACGAACTGCAACTGGAATTAAATCGCGTTGAATTTTTCCCGCAGCATATGCAGCAGCAGTCTTATTCTGAGATGCAACGGCGTATGCATCGGCGCGCGCCTTCGTTAAATGTGGAAATTTGTCATGCAACCGCTCGGCAGTCATTCCCATTTGCAGAGCATCGGTGTCAACTAATTTTTCAGCTAGGTATCTGGGATTTGGATCCATACCTTCGCCCATTGGATGGTGTCCCATATGTTCAACGCCACCTGCAATTGCGAAGTCATATTGGCCCATCGCTATTGCACCCGAAACTGTTGTAACAGCAGTAAGTGCGCCGGCGCACCAGCGATCGATTGAATAACCTGGAACGCTATTTGGAATTCCGGCTAGCAATGAAGCGCTTCGCCCGATATTCATTCCTTGATCTCCGCTCTGAGTTGCCGCGGCAATCGCAACATCATCAATTGACGATGGTGAAACTTTTGGATTGCGCTCTAAAAGGCCGCGCAAGATTCGAACCATGATGTCATCGGCCCTAGTTTCGGCATACAAACTTCCGGCCTTACCAAAAGGGGATCGAACAGCATCAACTAATACAACGCGCTCACTCATGAATTGCTCCTACTAAAAATTGACTCGTATTCCCGTAAGGTTACTCGTCAGTAGCAAGAAAAGAAATACTTAAAGCTTCTGGGATACAGCTTTCTTTGGGGCTAAATAGGCGCGCAGGGTCAAGGTCAAGAAGCAAGCCCAGATGATCAGCTGCAACCAGGTAAGAGTTGTTCCAATACCGATTGTTCCTGCCAGAAGAGTAGAAATAACATCGTTGGCACCAACCCAATTCCAGACATAGGAGTTAGCCCCAGGTAGCGCACCAAATTCCTGGAATTCATAAATTCCGTGAGACAAAACTCCGCCAGCGACAATTAGCAGTGCGGTTCCGGTGACAGTGAAGAACTTACCCAAATTAATTTTTACACTCTGTTTATAGATTGCTATTCCAAGTCCGATTGCTGCGGCCAGGCCAAGAATCAAGCCAAGGGCAGGGGCAGAATCAGTAGAGACGGTTTTAAAGTTTGAGAAAATAAAGAGCGCAGTTTCTAATCCTTCGCGGGCAACCGCAAAAAAAGAGGCTGAAATCAAAGCTAATTTGCCCAGTGGAATTGCACTTTCAACTTTGCTCTGTAATTCATTCTTTAGGCTACGGGCGATTCGCTTCATCCAGAAAACCATGTAAGTAACCAGAACTACTGCAACAATCGAAGTTGTTCCTGCAAAGACTTGTTCGCCAGCGACTGATAACTGAGTTGAGGTAAAAGTTAAAAATGCACCAAAAGCCAAACTTGAAATAACTGCGATGCCCACACCAGTCCATAACGAAAGTAGGGCGCGGCGTTGATTCGATCGCACTAGATATGCAACCAAGATTCCAATTATCAGCGCAGCCTCTAAGCCTTCACGAAGTGCAATCAAGAATGTGCTGAACATGTGTTGAAGCCTAAAACCAAATAAGGGATTTTCGCAACTTAAGCGTTGCGTAATTAGTCACTTTCAGTTACGGCCTCTTCGACCAAATCAGCCTGCTCAACCTCTATTACAAGTGGCTCTAATGCGCCCAAAATACCCACCAGAGGCGTTAATACAAGCTCAATTTGCCATGGCCTAGCCCCAAACTCCGCTAGCTCGGTGGTGACAAACTTGCGGCGATCAGAATCATTTTCTGGTGGAGTTGGCCAACAGACCCGCCTTACCGCCTCGGGCGATATTAAGTTCTCTGGCGGCATTGAATGGGCAAGGGCGCAATCAATGATTGCAGCCTTCGCATGTGTCAGACGGGCATAGCCAAGTGCATTTCGAGATTGCCACATTTTCGCTGGTGGTAAACCCTCAGAAGGTAGACGAAGTTTAGGAAGGTCCTCGCCAGTTAACTCTTGTGCCTCTTCAAATAATTTAAACCATAATTCAAAGGGCATATCTGTAAGTCGGGTACGTCGCAGAAGTGCTTTCTTGAAATCTCCAAAACCTTTCGGTGGCTTTGTGGCGATCAGAAGCAGAGTCTCATCGTTGAATACCCGACCAGGTGCAAGATCGATCTCTCTGCCAAATTCATTTCTAGCAAGCCAGAGCGCACGAATAATTGCCAAGGCGTTTAAATCCCGCACCTTATGAATTCCAGATGCCCTGCGCCATGGATCTTTTCTCGACAGTGGGGCAGGAGCGTTTAAAATTGAAGCGAACTCTTCTTTTGCCCACTCCAATTTTCCATTAGCAATTAATAATTTCTCGACCTCATTGCGCAGTTCAATTAAAAGTTCCACATCCAAGGCGGCGTAGTTAAGCCATTCGGGCCGCAACGGTCGGATCGACCAATCGACAGCGCTATGTTCTTTCGCGAGTGTGATGCCGAGAAGTTGTTCGGTAAGTGGCCCAAGGCCAACGCGCTCGCAACCAGCAATTCGCCCGGCCAACTCGGTATCAAACATAATCTGCGGATTAATTCCCACTTCGCGCAGACAGGCTAAGTCTTGCGTTGAGGCGTGAATAATCCACTCTTGATCTGCAAATTCTGAATTTAATTCCTGCCAATATTTCGTTTCGCCAACTGCAATGGGATCTATTAAATGCAGTCCGCCGCCATTTCGTTTTATTTGAATCAAATATGCGCGCGCCGAATATTTATAACCAGAAGCTCGCTCGGCATCAATTGCAATCGGACCTTCGCCATTTTTCAATTGCAGAATCATTTCAGCAAGAGCATCAGGAGTCTCTATTAAATCTGGAACTCCGCCTAAGGGCGCAAGGAGTGGTTCTGCCATTATTTACTGCGACTTAGCTGGGTCACACCATCTGGAATCGGTGCAAGTCCAGCAGACATTTCTAAGAGTTCGACCCAGGCCCGAATATGGTTGGCAATATTTTCGCCAGAAGTTGGCGTCCAAGATGCTCTGACTTCTAACTCGCTATCTTCTTCCAAGTTCTCCAATGTTCCAAAAGATGCACTTGCAACTTTAGTAACAGTCCCACTTGGGGCGGTAAATTCACAACCATTTGCTTTCAGTGATTCCATTAACCATGCCCAGCCAATATTGCAGAGCATTGGATCTGCAGCCATTTCATTATCAATTGCAGCACGCACAAAAGTTACACATCTATATTTGCCAGACCATCCTTCTTGACCATCTGGATCGTGAAGTAATACGAATCTTCCGGTTGCAGCATCTTCTAAAACATCGGCTGTCATAGCAAAAGCGAAGGGTGCAAGTTTTTGCGGCGCCGGTACTTCCTCTAAGAGAATCTCGGATCGCGGTTTAATAGCGCGAATTGCAGCAGTGATGTCATCAAAATTCGCGGCCATGTGAAAATGGTAAGGCGTTAATCAGACTTACCGATGAAGGCGCGAGCGATATTTACTGTGGCCTGCATTAACCTCATCCAATGGCCTCAATTCTTGCTCTTCTTTCCAGTGTCCTCTGGGGCACCGCCGACTTCTTAGGTGGAAATCTTGCGAAGCGATTTGCAGCGATAGCAGTGACCGGCGCATCACAAGCATTTGGTCTGGTACTCGGATTGATTTTAGTTTTCAGTACTGGTTCTTATCTTGCACCAACTTTAAGTTGGAATGGTTATTTTCTGCCAGCGATCGGTGCTGGCATTGCAGGATTTTTTGGACTCGTCTCTTTCTACTCAGGGCTTTCAACTGGACGTATGGGAGTTGTATCTCCGATAAGTACATTGAGCGCAGTTATTCCTTTATCAGTTGCATTTATTTCAGGTGAGCGCCCATCACCAATTCAAATTTTGGGAATGGCTGTCGCAATAATCGGCGCCTTCTGCGCATCGGGTCCAGATATTGTAAAAGGGCTTCCCATTAAGCCACTTCTATTTGGGCTTGGTGCCGCACTCGGTTTTGGAATTGCCTTGGCGTTGATGGCGCAAGGTTCAAAAACTAGTTCACTTTTAACTATGACTTCAATGCGTGTGGCTTCGGTTGCCTTTTGTATCTTGCTTGCACTCCGGTTTAGAACTGTTGGTGGATTTAAAATTTCAGATTTAAGAATTCTCTTTGTAATCGGTGCAACTGATTTCGTAGCGAACTTACTTCTTGGTGTAGCAACAACTAAAGGTTTGATCTCGGTTGCGATGGTATTTGGTTCGCTATTCCCAATTGTTACGGCGCTTCTTGCATTTAAATTTTTACATGAGCGGTTGCACAAAGTTCAGTATCTTGGAATAGTTCTGGCAGTAGCCGGTGTTTCTCTTATTTCGATTGGCTAGTTTCGAATTAATTTTAAGAAAGTTTCATCTCCAAATTTCTCACTTGATTCAACTGTGAAATTTCGAGTCAAAGCACTTAGATCATAAATATTTTCACCACCAGTTTTTGCACTTATTGTTAAGTAGAGT
>Ga0194059_1000757_pt1 | contig 14509 bp, 12 predicted proteins | sample SepL6211m_MetaG_FD_163426 | JGI IMG/M metagenome (GOLD analysis project Ga0194059, IMG submission 163426) | Anoxic zone freshwater microbial communities from boreal shield lake in IISD Experimental Lakes Area, Ontario, Canada - Sep2016-L626-11m | ecosystem: Environmental > Aquatic > Freshwater >... | reverse complement strand
TGGATGGATACATAAGCAAGCCGGTCAAGCCGGAAAAGTTCAGGGAGGCGCTGCTGCATATCAATAGACTGCCTGACGTTACTCCTCTAGATCAGACGCTGCCGGCAGACGGAGAAAGAGAAGTGCCTCCGCATGATATGCGCATTCTGCTGGTTGATGACAATAGTACCAATCAGCAGGTCGCTCAGGGTAAGCTGGGTAAACTTGGCTACAAAGCTGACGTCGCCTCTAATGGTGTTGAAGCGGTCAAAGCACTGGAACAGATTGCGTATGACCTTGTGCTGATGGATTGTCACATGCCGGAGATGGATGGTTTTGAAGCGACCAAGGTAATCCGTGATTCGGCCTCACACGTCCTCAATCACCGCGTACCGATAATTGCCATGACCGCCAACGACATGAAGAGTGACCGCGAGCGCTGCCTGGCGGCCGGCATGGATAGTTTTCTGACCAAGCCGGTGAAGGTTGATGAGCTGGCGGCTGTGCTTAAAACATGGTTAGGCATGAACCGTTGAAAATCTGCCCAGATAGTGCGGGATTATTTAATTATACTGTTTTTGTCATTGACTCATCGCTTTAAGTTGGTGTAGATTGCCTCGAAATTTAAATCGGTAATCCGGTACTTAAATAGTTAATAAGGAACCTGCTTGGTGAAATAGCCTGGAGCGATGTAAAGCATTGATTAGTTGGTACAAAATATTATAACATTACAATTTTTCATGGTACTAAATATTTATTGTTATATTATAATAGCTTGCATCTTGCCTTCAATGTAGGGTAAGAGACGTTTCCACATATTTATAACTTGGCATGCATGGCAAGTTGTGGTTGTTTGACAAGCAGGTAGATAGCGATATAGTTAGTGTGTATTGTTGATACTAACCTCGCAGGAGAGGGATTCATGCTGATAGTCGTCTGCATTAAACAAGTTCCGGACACAACCCAGGTACAGATCGATCCGGTTACCAATACTCTGGTTCGAGATGGTATTCCGTTCATCGTCAACCCATATGACACTCACGCCCTTGAAGAGGCGTTGCGGCTGAAAGATCGTTTCGGCTGCAAGGTCGCCGCTATTTCAATGGGTCCTCCCAACGCCGAGGGGACACTGAAAAAAGCGCTGGCGCTCGGGGTCGATTACGCAATCCTCCTTTCTGACCGTGTGTTCGGAGGTGCTGACACCCTCGCGACCAGTAATGTTCTGGCTGCCGCGATAACCAAGTTGCACACGGAAGTTGATGAAGTTGCCCTGGTACTCTGTGGTAAACAGACGATTGACGGTGATACTGCCCAGGTAGGCCCCGGCATCGCCAGTCGCCTTGACTATCAGCAGTTGACGCTGGTGGACAAAATTATCACCCTGGATTTTACTGCCAAAAAAATCCGCGTCAGTCGCAAACTGGAAGGGCGCCATGAGATTGTCGAAGCACCTCTGCCGGCCATGCTGACGGTTGTCCGGGAGCTGAACCGGCCGCGCTACCCCAAGGTACAGATGCGTCTGGCTGCCGTTGATGCCGTTGTCGAAGTATGGAACAATAAAACGCTACAGATGGATGAACAAAAAATCGGCCTGAAAGGTTCGCCGACCTGGGTCTCCAAAATATTCTCTCCGGAGCGCGACAAAGGAGAAATTATTGGTGACGGGTACGTCGACCCGACCGGAACAGCAGCACTGCTGATAGAAAAACTGATGGCGAAGGATATGCTCCCGTTATGAGTGAACTTACACCGAAAATAAAGAAACCCCGCGGCGTTGCCCGTCTGCTTGACGGAAAGTGTATCGCCTGTGGTGCCCGCTGCCAAAGTTCCTGCCCGGTTAACTGTATCGAAATGACAGAAACCGGCGAACCGATCGTTGAAACGGTAAAGTGTATCGGCTGTCAGAAATGTATAAAAATCTGTCCGTCAGACGCCTTGGAAATGTTCTTTACCGCCGAGGAGCAACAGATCCTTGCGGATCTGGCCGCATTAGCCGTACCGGTACCAGAAGAAGTTGACCCCGAAGCGACCGCTCTTGCTAAAAAGCTGGCCGAATATCGCGGTGTCTGGGTATTTATCGAGCAAACCGAAGGCGAGCCGGCGAGGGTCTCCTGGGAGCTGCTCGGAGTTGGTGCCGGACTTGCCGCCACGCTGGGGGTCGAACTCTGTGCCATCGTGATTGGTGAGAAGGTTGAACACCTCTGCCACGAAGCGTTTGCATACGGCGCGACCAAAGCCTATCTGATGGACGCCCCGGTCTATTACCATTACCGGACCGAAGCCTACGTTGAGGCCTGCTGCCATCTGATCGACACATACAAGCCGGAGGTTATCCTGATGGGTGCCACCGGTATGGGGCGCGATCTGGCCGGAGCGATTGCGACACGCGTCGGCACCGGTCTGACTGCCGACTGCACCGGTCTCAGTATCGATGACAAACGCAACCTGATGCAAACCCGTCCCGCTTTCGGCGGCAACATCATGGCCACCATCATGTGCGACAAATATCGCCCCCAGATGTCAACGGTGCGCCCCAATGTCATGCCGATGACGGACCGGAGGGAAGGTGCCGTTGGCACGATCATCCGCGACCCGTTTATCGTTGCCGAAGAGAGTGTGCTGACCAAGGTCATTGAAATCATCCGGGATGGCCACGGCAAAAGTGCCGTTGATATCACCGGTGCCGAGTTCATCGTTTCCGGTGGTCGCGGCATGATGGGACCGGAAAACTTTGCCATGCTGAAGGAACTGGCTGACGAGCTGGGGGGCGTAGTGGGTGCCTCCCGCAGCGCTGTCGATTCAGGCTGGATGCCGGGTGACCGCCAGGTAGGCCAGACCGGCAAGACGGTACGACCGAAGATCTATATCGCCTGCGGCATATCGGGAGCCATTCAGCATCTCGTTGGTATGCAGGACTCCGATATGGTCATCGCCATCAATCGCGACAGCAGTGCTCCGATCTTTGAAGTCGCCACCTACGGCATTGTTGGTGACCTGTTCCAGATTGTTCCGGCGATTACATCGAAAATCAGGGAAATGAAACAACATAATTGAGGTTTTAACATGACACCAAATCCGTACCTATTCGCTCCGCTGCTGCTCGCCTCTTTGGCCATCTTTGCCCTGGCCTGCTGGAAACGCCTGAGCCTCATTTCGCTTGGTAAGCCGGAAGAACGCTGCGATAACCTCGGTGACCGCTTCTCTGATATGCTGCTGTACGCATTCGGCCAGAAACGGGTGCTTGCAAAACCATTCGGCATCAACCACGTCATCATTTTCTGGTCGTTCCTGATTCTGCTGGTAGCGAACACCGAGTTCATCCTGAATGGGCTTTTTCCGCGCTCGATCAAGCTCATTATGCTCCCTTTTGAGCTGTACGTGCCGCTTGCCTTCATGATCGATATCGCCTCTCTGCTCGCCCTGACTGCTGTAACAGTGGCTGCCGCAAGACGGCTTGTTGCACCCCCATACCCGGAAGCGCGCACTCCGGAGGCTTTTTTCATCCTGACTCTGATTGCCATACTGATGCTTGCTTCCTTTGCTCTCAATGCGACAGAACTGGCCGCTTATATGCTGAAATCCGGGGCGGATCCGGCCTCGTTTCTTGCAGAAGCACGTAAAATAATGCCGGTATCAGCGTCTCTCGGCTTCCTGTTGCCGCCACAACTCAGTGCCGTCCATACAATTCATACCGTTGCCTGGTGGGCTCATGCGCTCGCGCTGTTGGCCTTTATCTGTTATCTGCCGAATAGCAAACATATGCACATCCTCACCGCCATTCCGAACTGTTTCTTTCATCGCCTGGAACAGCCGAATACCCAGCAACGAGAAGATTTTACCATCGGAAATACCTTCGGTGTTGACCGGGTTGACCGCTATAGCTGGAAGGATCTGCTTGATTCCTTTTCCTGTACGGAATGCGGACGCTGCCAGAAGGTCTGTCCTGCCAGTATCACCGGTAAGCCGCTCAATCCGCGTGCTGTAATCCATGATATCAAAGTTAACCTGCTGGAGAACGGATCCGCTCTTAAAAATGGGACTGCGCCGCAGACGCCGCTGATCGGAGAAAACGGTGAAGGAAGTGTCTCGGAGGAGTCAATCTGGGGCTGTACCACCTGCGGAGCCTGCATGGAGGCCTGTCCGGTTTTTATCGAACAGATGCCTAAAATTATAGAGCTACGCCGTCACCTGGTCGAGAGTGAAGCAAAATTCCCTGAAGAGCTGCTGAACCTGTTCGAAAACATGGAGGGGCGCAGCAATCCCTGGGGTATTGCACCCTCAGAGCGCACCAAGTGGTGCAACCAGCTTGATGTCAAGTCATTCGACAAGGATACGACGGAATATCTGCTGTATGTCGGCTGTGCCGGATCCTTCGATTCACGGGCAAAGCATGTCAGCGTCGCGTTGACGCAACTACTGGACAAAGCGGGCATTTCATGGGGAATTCTCGGTAAGGAAGAAAAATGCTGCGGCGACAGTGTGCGCAGGCTGGGGAATGAATTCGTCTTCGACAAGATGGCAAAGGAAAACGTCGCGATGTTCATTGAGCGCGGCATCACCAAAGTGATTACCCAATGTCCGCATTGTTTCACGACATTGAAAAACGATTATCGTCAGTACGGTCTTGAGCTTGAAGTCATTCATCACAGCGAACTGCTGCGTAATCTGGTTCGGGATGGTCGGTTGACTGTTGACAAGGCGACGAATGAGATGGGGGCAACTGTTTTTCACGATTCCTGCTATCTGGGCCGGCACAACGATGTCTACGAAGCGCCGCGCGAACTGCTGGCGGCTGCAACCGGAAAAATTCCGGCCGAGATGGAGCGCAACCGTAACAATGCGTTCTGCTGCGGTGCCGGAGGCGGCAGGATGTGGATGGAAGAGCATGTCGGTGAGCGGATCAATATAACGCGTGTCAAAGAGGCGCTCGAGCAAAAACCGGATACCATCTGTGTTGCCTGTCCGTACTGTATGACCATGTTCGAAGATGGCCTCAAAGATGTCAAAGCTGATAACATCAGGGTGCGGGATGTCGCCGAGGTTATGGCTGAAGCGATACTGCGCTGAAAGGGCACAAATCATCCAATTTGTCAGCCAAAATCACTTCACGCCGAGATGAAAAGTATTTTGTATACAGGCCATATAAGTGCTTTTTTTTTAGCTATCGGTATGCTATTTAACTGAGACTAAATTTTAATACCTCAACTGGGGAGGCATCATGAGTAACCAAGGTAAAAATGAGCAACTGACGAAGTGGGTAGATGAAGTAGTAGCATTGTGTGAGCCTGAAGCGATTCATTGGTGTGATGGTTCGCAGGAAGAGTACGATACGCTCTGTAACAATCTGGTTGCAAGCGGTACTTTTAAGAAGCTGAATCAGGAAAAACGCCCGAACAGTTATCTGGCCTGGTCTGATCCGGGAGATGTTGCCCGCGTTGAAGACCGCACCTTCATCTGCAGCATCTCCAAGCAGGATGCCGGTCCTACCAACAACTGGATGCATCCGAAAGAGATGAAGGAAACCCTGAACAAGCTCTTCAAGGGTTGCATGAAGGGTCGCACCATGTACGTCATTCCGTTCAGCATGGGCCCCCTTGGTTCGCCGATTGCAAAAATTGGTGTTGAAATATCAGACTCGCCCTACGTTGTTGTCAACATGCGTATCATGACTCGTATGGGTAAGCCAGTTCTTGACGTACTTGGTAATGGCGAATTTGTTCCCTGTCTTCACTCTGTTGGTGCCCCGCTTGAGCCGGGCCAGAAAGATGTGCCATGGCCCTGCAACAAGGAAAAATATATTGTCCACTTCCCTGAAGAGCGTTCAATCTGGTCGTACGGCAGCGGTTACGGCGGTAACGCCCTGCTTGGGAAGAAATGCCTCGCGCTCCGCATCGCTTCCAAAATAGCCAAAGATGAGGGGTGGCTGGCCGAACATATGCTTATTTTAGGCATTGAATCCCCGGAAGGCGAAAAGACCTATCTCGGCGCCGCGTTCCCGAGCGCCTGCGGCAAGACCAATCTGGCGATGCTTGTGCCGCCTGAGAGTTTTACCGAAAGCGGCTGGAAAATTACGACAGTTGGTGATGACATCGCCTGGATCAAGCCAGGACCTGATGGGAAACTCTATGCAATTAACCCGGAATACGGTTTCTTCGGCGTAGCTCCCGGCACATCGTTCAGTACGAATCCGAACGCTATGATTTCATGTGCGTCAAATTCAATTTTCACCAATGTGGCTCTGACACCTGAAGGTGATGTCTGGTGGGAGGGGATGACGGATGCAAAGCCTCATCTTCTGACCGACTGGCAAGGTAACAAATGGACACCGGATTGTGGCAGAAATGCTGCGCACCCGAACTCCCGCTTCACCTCACCTGCCGGGCAATGCCCATCGATCGATCCTGAATGGGAAAACCCGGCAGGCGTACCTATGGCAGCCTTTGTCTTCGGCGGACGTCGCAATACGGTAATTCCTTTGGTTTACCAGTCGTTCAACTGGAGTTTCGGCGTCTATATGGCCGCCACCATGGGCTCTGAGACAACTGCTGCAGCGGTCGGCGCTACCGGTGCTGTCCGGCGTGACCCGTTTGCCATGCTGCCGTTCTGCGGGTACCATGTTGCTGATTATTTTGCTCACTGGCTGCAGGTCGGACGGACGACACCGGTTCCACCACGCATCTTCAGCGTCAACTGGTTCCGAAAAGACGAAAACGGCAATTTCCTCTGGCCCGGCTACGGTGAAAATATGCGCATCCTGAAATGGATCGTTGAGCGTGTCAACGGTAATGCCGCTGCGGTGGAAAGCCCGCTGGGATGGATGCCGAAGTATGAGGATCTCGATTGGACAGGCCTTGACAGCGTCACCCGCGAACAGTTTTATGAACTGATGTCAGTTGATCGCGATGTCTGGAAGGAAGAGCTTGTTTCTCACGAAGAGCTGTTTGTCAAAATGTACGATCGTCTGCCAAAAGAGTTCCCGCACATCCGTGAGCTGATTCTGTCTGGTGTGTGGCGTTCTCCGGAACATTGGGAACAGTTTCACCCTTCAGCAGATCAGAGCAGTTAATTTCGTTTTTCAGGGCACTGCATCGGCAGTGCCCTTTTTTAATCATCCACTTCGATTTCTCTCACTCGCAGCTCTTCTCCCGTTACAATAGTCACTCGATTGCTGCCGCACTCCGTGCACGAACCATAGATTTCTGTAAGCGGCGTCTCCTGACAACAATCAAGGCACCGTCCCATGCCGGGGATCCTGATGATGTTCATTCGGGCACCCTCCAACAGTGTATCTCGAGAGCAGGCCTCAAAGCAGAATTCGATCGCTTCCGGTACGACGCTGCTCAACTCTCCTATTTCGATGTCGAGTGAACTGACACGCCTTCCTCCGGCATGATCGAGGCAGAGCTCGATTATCCCCTGCGTGATTGACATTTCATGCATGGCTTCTCCTGGCGCACCATAAAAAAAGCCTGCGAGGCTGAAACCCCGCAGGCTTTTGTGCACTCCCCTGAGGGAAAGCGATTAGTGTTTTTTCTCTGGAGCAGGTGCAGCAGCAGGAGCGGCAGCGGGAGCAGCAGGAGCAGCGCCGCTTTTTGCGGTCATCGGAGCCTGAACAGGCTTCGGTGCCTCAACAGCAGGAGCAGGTGCAGGAGCAGGTGCTTCTTCTTTTTTCTTGCAGCCAGCAGCGAAAACAGTTGCAAGTGCCAGTACGAGTGTCAGGGAGATCAGCTTTTTCATGTGTATTACCTCTTTCTTTTGTGAGTTTACCATTTGAACGCTATGCGCATGGTTTCTAAATCGACCTAGGAATATACGCATATTATTGAGAGAGTCAAGTGTTTTATTGCACATCACTGTTTTTTAGCCTCTATTGACGGCCTGCATACCACTTTCTGCCTTACAAATAAGTTTTTTAAGGTCAAGTTGAATAGCTGCGCATGCAAAAAAGGTAAGGGTACTCGCTGAAAAACCGGAATCTGGAGGCGCGCTGAAGGAAATCTCATCTTCGGAAACGATTCTGATTATCGAATCGACCAGAAAAGCAAGCGAAGCCTCCTCTTGCCTGAGTACAACTATTTTCCCCGGTTGGCGGCATTCGGTCAGGCCAAGAAAAAGTGACAGTTTCATTGCCGCGACAATGTCTCCATGGAAGCTAAAAACACCTGCGTAGTACTCTGGGGCAAGCGGTATCGGAGACATCATCGGAAGGTCGGCAACCTCGGCAACCTCGGCAAGGTTGAGTGCATACAGCGAATCCTGCAGAGAAAAAATAAGAAATTTTCTGTTCCGGTCGTTCATACTGATCATGTTACCCATGGTCAACCTGGAACCGCTCCACTACAACCATGAGCTCTTCTGCCAACTGGGCGAGATCTTTGGTTGCGAGTGCCATGTCCTGCATGGCGGCAAGCTGTTCTTCGGTTGCTGCAGAAACCTGCTCAGTAGATGCAGCGTTGTCATCGGCTAATCGGGCAATTTCATCAATTGCCGTGACCATTTTTTGTGAGCCATCTTTCTGCATCAGGGAAAGATCAGCAATGCTGGAGGCCTTTCGTTCCGTATCAAGAACTGTTTTGAGTATTTCCTGGAAGGCAGTGGCAGTTACATCGACATTTTTCTTCCCCTCTTTGATACTGCGTGAGCTTTCAACAATTGCTTCAAGAACTTTTCTGCTCTCTTCACGGAGATTCTCGATCATGTCGCTGATGTCAGAAGCCGATTGCGCAGAGCCATCGGCCAGTTTACGCACCTCTTCGGCAACCACGGCAAAACCCTTGCCGTATTCTCCCGCTCTGGCGGCTTCAATAGAGGCATTCAGGGCAAGAAGGTTCGTCTGGCGGGCAATGTTTCCTATACAGTCAGCAACTTTGCCAACCTTCTGGAGTTTGCTGTTAAACGTATCGAACTGATTTCCGATCAACTCTTGCGCCACAAAAAATTCCTTCATCCTTTCCAGAGACTCATTGGCCAGGATTCCACCGTGTTGTGCAGTCATGCTTGTTTCCCGCGCCGTTTTGGCAGTCTCGTGGGCTCGTGTGGCAACCATTTCAATTGAAATAGCCATTTCACGAATTATTTTTGCACCCTTTTCGACCAACTCTGCCTGGGTTTCCGCACCACGCGAAATCTGTTCAATTGCCTGCGCAACCTCTTCAGTCGAAGCATTAATTTCCAATGCCGTTGAACTTAACTCACGAGCAGAATCGGTCAGTTGGCCGGAAGTCCTTTTTATATGGCGAACCAGGTCACGTAGATTCTGCAGCATCAAATTGATCAAGGTTGCAAGTTCGTGGCTTTCGTCCGGAACCGGTGATGGCCGTATGGCAACGTCTCTGGTCAGATCGCCACGGCTTATGGATTCAGCCGAATCGGTCAGTATTCCGAAATTTGCAGTAAAGCCTTTTGAAAAAATCCAACCAAGAATCAAGCCTATCGTCAGAGCAACAACATAGCCGAGTATGACGCTGATCTCTGATGAATAACCGAGCAGTTCTACCAGACGGGGACTGAATGCTACAACTGCAACAACTACAACAAAGCCGATGATAAATTTATAGCCTATCGGAATACGCATGTTTACCCTCCATAAATTTGCAATTATTTGTTATAAACGGCGATATATCCGCTCCACCGGGCAGATGGTAGCAAAAAGGTGTCGAACTCCGCTTGTCACTGTTTCAGATTTTCCGAGCACCAGTATACCACCGGTAGGCAAAATATCTGCAACTCCTCGCACTATTTTTTCCTGATCATGCCGGGTAAAATAGATGAGAGTGTTGCGACAGAGGACCAACTGGCACGGTTCAAGTGTTTCAACATCCATGATATTGTGTAGATGAAACGAGACCATATTCCGGATTTCAGTTGCTAACTGCAGGCGTTTACCCTCTGGTACAAAGTAGCGCTCGCTGAAGGAATCAGGAAGATCCTTCAGGCGGTCCTCGGTATATTCCGCACGAACAGCTGCCTGTAAAATATCACTGTCAATGTCGTATCCGGCAATCTCTACTGGCGTATGGAGAAGTTGTCGGGAATAAAACTCCCGCAGAATCATGGCCACGGTATAGGCTTCTTCACCGCCGGCACAGCCGAGACTATAACAGCGGAGCTTTTTCCGCTCGGCATTCGCCTTTTGGAACAGAGTGGGAAGTATGTCCGTTTGCAGCTTTGCAAACATGGAAGGATTGCGGAAAAACTGGCTTACATGGATGGTGAGAGCCTTCTTCAGGTAATCAAGTTCCTGCTCGCTTTGTTGTAATAAATTACAATACTCCGCAGCATCACGGCAACGACATGAGCGCATCCGAATGGCAATGCGGCGCTTCATGCAGTTGTCCTTGTACATTGACATGCTGAAGTCGCGGCGCATTTTGAGAACCCAGCTTATCTCAGTGAGCGCATCATCACTTATTTCCAGTGAATCAACCAGGAAATGCCCCGGTAAAATGTGCGTCATGTCAACCTCTTCATCTACTTTCCCGCGTATCTGTAGTAGCACGAAGCCGTCTACGACGCAACCGCTAGAAAACAGGGGAATTCAACTCATAACTGGATTTTTTTACGGAAAAAATATTGCGGCACCTTAATATGGAGTGCTACAGTGCAAACTATGCCCCAGGAACCGAACCTAACATCTATGTCAACCGATAGCACTGAGAATGCTGCAGACACAGCTATCACCCTGCTTGAAGCCCTCACTGCCGACAAGGATCGGCTGTTTGCTGTTATTCAGACGAACCGTGAAGAGGTGCTGCTCGCCGCGCTGCGCAATCCGAACCTGGACTCGAAGCATCTGCTTACGTTTTTTAAACGCCGGGGGGTTGGCTCTCTTCTCACCGCCATCTATGCACACAAACGGCTTATGGAGTCACATTCTGTCAAGCTGGCTCTGGTTGCTCATCCGGACACTCCGCCACATATTGCGCAAACGGTGCTTCCCCTTTTGTACATTTTTGATTTGCTCAAGCTGTGCCATATTCCGGGGGTTCCGGCTGATACACATCTCGCCGCAGAACGCAAAATAGTCCAGCAGCTTCCTACTCAGCCGCTCGGGAACAAACTGACATTGGCGCGGCGCGGCACGGCCGCAATTGTAGACGCGCTGCTGCGTGAAGGGACGCAGAATATTGTAGCAATATGCCTTGATAATCCGCACTTGAAGGAGGGCTCGCTGCACCAGTTTCTTACCTCGTCACACGCAACTGCGGAAAACGTCTCACTGGTTGCCCGAAACAGCCGCTGGAAAAACCGCCCCAATATCCGACTGGCAATCCTCAAAAACCCCCGTACCCCGTTGATCTGGTTTACTCTGTTTTTGCCTGATCTGCCCGCCTCTGTAAAGCTGGATTTGCTCGCCTCTCCCCGCCTGACGTTTGCTCAAAAGGAGCTGGTCAGGAAGTCTGCTCCACGGCCTCACGCATGAAGCAAATTTTACTTTCTTTTATCGCACTCTGTTTTGCCCCTCTTTTAGCAGCTAATGCCGATGAATACGGAGTCGCAGTGATTTCAACTCCAGTTTTGAATACCCCTGATTTTAAAGCGGTATTTGGAGGGGCACGAGGAGTTGAGTTAAAAACGGATCGCTGCGGACAGGTTCGCGAACTTGAATACATTGCCTTGCCGGGTACTGTCTTTACATTATTGAAAGAACTGCCGTCTGGATCAGCCACCATTTACCAGGTTGAGACGGATGAATATACCGCTCATCCGAATACCCGCCTTTATATCGATAGTCGTTTTTTACGCCTGGAACCGACAGCTGTTCCGATGCGGCGAGCGCCGTTGCCGTCACGAGAAGCGATAACGTCAGCTCTCAGGGCAACAGTCGGCAGTGAGTATGTCTGGGGTGGTAATGTCCCTGGCGGTGTGCCTGAGCTCACAGCATGGTTCTACAAGGGGATTCGAGAAGAGGAGAGAGGCCGACTTACACTGGCGGGACTTGATTGCTCAGGGCTGCTCTATCAAGCAACTGGAGGTTGGACTCCCCGTAACACAGCTCAGCTGCTCATGTATGGGCAAGGTGTTGACATCGCAGGAAAATCCTCCCGTGATATTTCTAACGTGCTTCTGCCGCTTGATTTGATCGTCTGGAATGGCCACGTCATTATTGTGCTTGACCAGAAGACCGCTATTGAAAGCCGACTTGAATGCGGCAAGCCGGGTAATGGCGGGGTGGTAATGATGCCATTGTCGCAGCGGATAGCAGAAATAATGCGTACGCGGCGCCCGATAAATATGTGGCCTAACGGCAAAAAACAGGATGATATTTTTGTTGTTCGCCGCTGGTATACCGAGTCGCAGGCGTTTTAGAAAATTAAATAGCATCGAGCAATAAATAATAATTGACTTACATGAAATAGTTGGGTATAAAAATTGTCCTTCCCGCGCTTCATGGGCCTGATTCCTTCAGTGGAACAGCGCGGCAAGTTTCAAACGTCCCCTTCGTCTAGCCTGGCCCAGGACACCGCCCTTTCACGGCGGCGACACCGGTTCAAATCCGGTAGGGGACGCCAAATTTTATTGAAACTGAGTACTTCTTGCGGAGTGCTCAGTTTCTTTTTTTTGCGCCATGAGCTTCACCGCCCCCACCAACGGAACATAACCGCCCTTCACCTTGATGTTTTTTCCCGTCAACACAATCTCATTTACCAGCAATTGCGCCATCCATTGGCGCAAAACTATTATTGCGCCATTAAATGGCGCAATTGTTGACATAGTGCGCCAATAGGTGCATAGTATTGGCGCATAGAGACCACAAGCGTATCTGTCCCAAGGGAACAAGGTTATGCCGAAAAAAATTGCCATTGATACGGATGCCCGCATCATCGCCGAACTTGGCCGCCATTCAGCAGGAATCGGTATGGATGCTCTTCATGCACTTTTGAATGATGTCATCAGCCGGCGGACTCTGCAGCGCCGACTTGCTCAATTCGTAGCTGAGGGGCAGGTTGTCAGTGAAGGCAAGCAGCGGGGAGTGCGTTATTATCGCCAGTTAGCAGATGTAATCACAGGCCAATTGAACATAATCGAAGCACCCGATTCGATGGAAGCTTTCGGAGAAGTCAATGTCCCCCTGTCCCCCGAAAGCGAAGAAATCAGAGCTTATGTCAGACAGCCCCGGCAAATGCGCTCGCCTGTCGGATATAATCAGGGTTTTCTGGAGGCGTATTATCCGAATGAAACATGTTATCTGCCGCTTGAACTGCGGGAACAGCTCCGTCAAATCGGCACCCCCCCTGACGAAGAGCGCCCGGCCGGAACTTTTGCCCGTGATATTTTTAATCGCCTGCTGATCGATCTCTCTTGGGCCTCGTCACGCCTCGAAGGTAACACCTACAGCCGTCTCGACACCCAGCGACTGATCGAATTCGGCCAGGTTGCCGAGGGCAAAGACGCCCTGGAAACTCAGATGATCCTCAACCACAAGGCCGCTATTGAACTATTGGTGAATGAAGCCGATCTGGTCGATTTTGTGCCCTATACCATATACAGCCTGCATGCCCTTCTTTCCGACGGCCTCCTTGCTGACCGCAGTGCCTGCGGGCGAATCCGTCACCGGCCGGTGGATATCGGTGGCAGTGTTTACCTGCCAATGGCCATGCCGCAAAGGCTGGAAGAGCTATTCAAGATCATTCTCACCATGGCCCGGGAGATCCGTGATCCCTTCGAGCAGGCTTTTTTCGTCATGGTGCATCTGCCGTACCTGCAGCCGTTTGCGGATGTCAACAAGCGTGTTTCCAGGTTGGCAGCCAATATCCCGCTCATCCGACACAACCTCTGTCCGCTCTCTTTCATTGATGTGCCGGAACGGGCCTACATCGAAGCCATGCTCGGCGTGTACGAAATGAATCGGGTTGAACTGCTGCGCGATGTCTTTGTCTGGGCATATGAACGCTCCTGCCAACAGTATCTGGCGATCCGTCAGGAACTTGTTCCGCCTGACACATTCCGCCTGCAGTACCGGCAGGCGCTCAGCCAGACAATCAGAACAATCGTTCAGCAACAGCAACTGCCGACCCCTGATGTAGTTCTGGCAATCATTCCTTCGTCAGTGGCCAATGAAGACCACGACAAATTTGTTGTCCTGGTTCTGGAAGAGTTTGCCAGCCTGCACGAGGGGAATGCTATACGTTTCGGTATTCGCCCTCTGGAATTTGCCGCATGGCACAATCAGACCAGGCAATAGCAACAATTGCCGGAGGGAAATATAGCAAGATTCCGTTTCAGGCCGGCAAGATTGCTGTCTGCCAAGAAGAGAAAGATGCTGTAGTGAACAGGGACGTGACATTACATGTTTCACCAATTGAACTGATGCACAGAGAATGAAATGCTTATTGCGCCTCGGGGCTTGAAGATGCGATGGAGTTTCTGCCGTCGAAACAGAATATCTAACGTTGAAATGACGTAGTCTGTCATATGTCTGTAGTACACTGAATCGCTTGGCTAGGAAGGCAGCGAGTCGGCTACAAAATATAACCGACTGAAACTGTAAGCGGCTGATGGGAAGCAATACCTGATCGACGCTGCCAGC
>Ga0194059_1000756_pt1 | contig 14527 bp, 15 predicted proteins | sample SepL6211m_MetaG_FD_163426 | JGI IMG/M metagenome (GOLD analysis project Ga0194059, IMG submission 163426) | Anoxic zone freshwater microbial communities from boreal shield lake in IISD Experimental Lakes Area, Ontario, Canada - Sep2016-L626-11m | ecosystem: Environmental > Aquatic > Freshwater >... | reverse complement strand
TGGCCGATGCGTTGCGCATATTCTCGATCCGCATCGTTGTGGCAGCGCGTGAAACCGATTCCAACCGCGCGATTATCACCAGCATCGTGCGCGAGCGGAAATCTCACTTTCTTTCAACGGACTTCATTCTGTAATCAGGGAGCTGACGGTATTTATGGTAACCAGCGACAGAGCAAACAGACGCGTGGTAATTGCCATGAGCGGCGGGGTGGACTCTTCGGTCAGCGCCGCCCTGCTGAATGAGCAGGGTTACGATGTCATCGGCGTCTCAATGCAGCTCTACGATCCGGTCGCGCGTGAGGCCGGATGTCGCAGCAAGACCTGCTGTTCACTGGATGACGTGCTGGATGCCGGGCGGGTGGCTAAAAAGCTGGGCATCCCCTTTGAGGTTCTCGATCTGCGGGCCGAGTTCAAGCAGATTGTCATTGACAATTTCATCGCCGAATATGCCGCCGGGCGTACGCCCAACCCCTGTATCCGCTGTAACGATCTGATTAAATTCGATCTGCTGCTGAAGAAAGCTCATGAGATGGGTGCCGGATTACTGGCTACCGGCCACTATGTGCGGGCTACCCGGGGAGACGATGGGTTTTACCAGCTCAGAACCGGTCTGGACCCGGGCAAGGATCAGTCCTATTTTCTGTTTACCCTGAATCAGCAGCAGTTGTCGCAGACGCTCTTTCCGGTGGGTGAGCTTGAAAAAAAACAGGTGCGGGAGCTGGCAGCCAGTTTCGGGCTGTCTGTAGCGCAGAAGCATGAAAGCCAGGAAATCTGCTTTATTCCGGATAATGATTATGCCGGCTTTCTGGAGCGAAACGGCGTTCAGCCGTCTGGGGGTGATATTGTCACGCTGGATGGCAGAGTTATCGGCCATCACTGCGGTATTCACCGCTATACGGTCGGGCAGCGCAAGGGGCTTGGTATTGCCTGGGAGCACCCGCTGCACGTGGTGCAGATTGACAGTTGCAATAACAGGGTTGTCGTGGCTGAGGCATCCGAACTGAAACGCCTGCAGCTGACGGCAGGCGGAGCCCGCTGGATTCAACAACCGCCGGGCTCTGAATTTACGGCCACCTGCCGCATCCGCTATCGCCATACTCCGGCCCCCTGCCGGGTTGTCCTGCTTGAAACGGGGCGCTTCGAGGTTCATTTCGAGCAGCCGCAGACCTCGGTTACTCCCGGTCAGGCGGCTGTGCTGTATGATGGGGATACGGTCATCGGCGGCGGCTGGATAGAATAACAGAACTCATGCAGATCAGAGATTGTTCCCGCCCGGCTCAGACAAGCTCTTCGATCGTGCCCCCCGGTTTCAGCACAAATCTACTACCGCGCCATTCGACGCGGTTTCCCAGAAACGAGAGCGCCCAGCAACAGAACGCCAGCATGTCGCGCAGCGGCAGCAACCAGAGCCAGCGCGGCAACAGCCCGTCCTGAACGAAGCGTCGGCTGAAAACGGTGCTGACAAGCATTCGTACGCTGTACAACAGCGCCACGGCGGCCAATCCCGTGAACAGGGAAGGAGCCAGCAGTGTCGCAAGGAGTGCTGCCGGAAAGGGGAGCGTCATACCTGACGCCAGATAGCCACCCGGACGACTGACCCGCATGGTGCGAGCCCAGCGCAGCTGCCGCGAGAGAACCGTCATCAGATTTTCCGCCTTGACGACACTTTCGACGAAGCAGTCATCCAGTGCGATTTGCCAGCCGGCCAGATGGATCTTGTTACCGAGCTGATAGTCATCGGCCAGATAGTTGACCAAGGCCTGAAAGCCGCCGATTGAGGCCAGCGCATCGCGGCGAAACGCCATCGAGGCCCCCAGTGCAAAGGAAAGCCCCTCGAGGCGCAATGCCACCAGCACATTTGGAATCATCTCGGCAGTAAAGCCGGTCGCCTCAAGGGCAGTGGCAATGCCATGCACCTGTGAGGTGCGGTACAGAGATGTTACCAGGCCGACCTGTGCTTCACGGAAGTGAGCGGTGACCGACTGCAGATACTCAGGAACAACGCTGATATCACTGTCGCAGACGATGATGATGTCATGCCTGGCCTTGGGATAGGCATTGATCAGGTTGGAAACCTTGTAATTGGGGCCGTGTATGGCCGGATTGATCGCCAGCGAGATGTCATGTCCGGGGAAATCGGCCATCAACTGGCGAATGACCGGGATAGCCGGATCATCAGCTGAGGCCACTGCGAAGATCAATTGCTGAGCTCCGGTGTAACGCTGTCTGCAGAAGGAAGCGAAATTCGCGTAGCTGTCAGCATCGATCCCCTTGACCGGCTTGAGGATTGAAATGCCGGGAGATTCAGGCGCTACGGGAGTTCGCGGTGAGCGCTTAAAATACAGTCTCGCACAGACAAAGGAAATCAGCGCATACACAAGTGCCGGAAGAATTACGATAAAGGGAAGCAGGTTGTACAGCATTCAAGCCACCTTCTGTACGAACAGCAGATAGGGGGCGTCGGCGGCAACATTGTTCTGCGCCATGCGCCAGGAATGGTAGTGACGTGGCTTCAGCGCGGCTGCCCAGCGCTCGATGGTCTGCTGTTCGTCACTGCCGCCACTATGGCCGGGATAGATGGTGATTGCCAGTACTCCTGCCGGGGCAAGTAATGTCAGTGATTGATCCAGGGCAGGGGCGGTTGTCTCGGGACGGGTGATGATCGAGCGGTCGCCGCCTGGCAGATACCCCAGATTGAAGAGCACGGCCTGAACCGGCAGCGTAATGTGCTGTGACAGGGATTGGTGTCCGTCTAGAATCAGATTTACACGTGCGGAAAAACCGGCTTCCGTCACTCTGCGTTCAGTTTCTGTGATGGCCTGCTGCTGAATATCAAATCCCCAGACCTGTCCGTCCGGGCCGACCGATTCTGCCAAAAAAAGCGTATCATAGCCGTTGCCGCAGGTGGCATCAATGACCGTATCACCCAGTCTCAGGCAGCTGCGGACGATCATGTGCGAAAGCGGAACCGGTCCGCGCAGTGTGAGCCTCTCTGTGGCAACGGGAGTAATCATAGCGGCGAACAATAGCAGAATAGCGGCTTTTTCACCACAGGGAATTTGCGTAAAGCCGGATAGATAACAGGAGTTGCACTACGATGATACTGAGAAAAACTATTACGGCAGAACAGAACGGGAGTCGCCTGGACGATGCCATTGCCGCCCTTTGTGCAGGTGTCAGCAAGTCGGAGGCACGTCGCATCATCGACCGTGGCGGCTGCACAGTCAACGTTGCCTTGGTGCGTGTGGCGTCACGTGGAGTAAAAACGGGCGATGTGATCGATATCGGCGTCATGGAAGCGGGGCGTTTTTCTGAGCTGGTGCTGCCGCCTCACGCGCTAATCTATGCCGACAGTGAGTTGATTGCCGTCAATAAACCGGCCGGGATCAACAGTCAGCGTACCCCCTATCAGCTGAAAGGGACGCTGGAATACTGGGTGACTGAGTATTTCAAGGCAGAAGGGAGCAATGAACCGGCCCGTGTGGTTCATCGCCTGGATCGCGGAACATCAGGTGTCATGATCTTTCCAAAGCTGCGGCAGGCTGCAGCCTGGCTGTCGGGACGCTTTCAGGACGGATTGGTGGAAAAACGGTATCTGGCGTTGGTCAGTGGTCGCCCGGGTCAGGATCTCTGGGTCGTGGACGCTCCGATCGGAAAAGTTGCTTCGGCGCGCTACGGAATTGTCAGTGCCGGCAAAGCGTCCCGCACGGAATTCCGCCTGATCTCGTCAAACGGCGAACTCTCGCTGGTTGAAGCCCGGCCGCTGACCGGTCGTACGCACCAGATCCGCGTGCATCTGGAGTCAGTCGGGTTGCCGATTGTCGGTGACAGTACCTATGGAGGAGTTGCGGCAGATCGAATGATGTTGCACTGTGCAGAAATGAAGCTGTCGGACCCGAAGGGGAGGGAATTACGACTGCAGGCCGAACTGGACGGATCGTTTGCGCAGCAGGTCAGCTCTTTAGAGCTGCAGGCTGCTTGATGATCATCAATGACAGGTAGTCGGGGGAGTGGGCTTCTATGTCGCTGAACTGGGCCAACACCTTCTGGCGCGGAGAGCCGACCCGTTCGACAAAAACGACGCTGTCCGTACGACCTGTCCGGCGCAGTAGTTCCAGAATATCGGCGAAGCGCGGCCTGACCTTCAGCAGTACGACCGTCTCGAACTGTGCCAGAGCGGCGGCGATCTGATCAATGCCGGCGGTGGCCGGTATAACGGCCATTTTCTCTTCAGACTCTGCCAGAGTGATGGCAGCCTGTGCAGCGGCAGCGTTGATACTGGAGATGCCGGGGATGATTTCGATCGGAATCTGCGGCCACTGCTTACGCAGCAGACGCAACAGGTAGATAAAGGTGGAGTAGAAGAGTGGATCTCCGATGGTGATGAACGCCACCTCTCGACCGGCCAGCGCATGTTCGGCAATTATGGTGGCGGCTTCCTGCCAGGCCGGGATTAGACGGCTCTTGTCGGAGGTCATCGGAAACTGGTGGACAATGATGGTCTGCCGCTGTTCATCGATAAATTCACGGATCGTATCAAGCGCAACACTGGCTTCGGTCGGATTGGATACCGGCGCCAGAATCACGTCAGCCCGGCGCAGGATTCGTTCCGCTTTACGGGTGATCAGTTCGGGGTCGCCGGGGCCAACGCCGACGGCATAGACAGTCGCCATTATTCGCCACCTTTTCTTGCGGAAATAACGTAGACCGGGTTCTGGGCTTCAAACATCTTAAATTCGGTCAATTTGCGAGTCTTGGAGATGTTGACGCAGGTCGCCTCAACCGTAAAACCTTGATCTTCCAGGAATTCTACTCCCTGGGTCAGTGTGTCGAGCGTTACGGCATTAATTACCACTACCCCTTCCGGCCTGAGCCGCTGGGAGACGATATCGATGATTTCATCCAACCTGCCACCGGCTCCGCCGATAAAGACCCGATCCGGATCGGGCAGATCATCCAGTCCATCCGGTGCGTAGGCTTCGATCAGTTTGATAGTGCGGGAGCAGAACTTCTTCAAGTTTTCATTGATGAAGCTGATGCATTGCGGGTTTTTCTCAACGGCGAAAATACGGCCATCCGGCATCAGGTTGGCCGCTTCAATCGAGACGGAGCAGCTGCCAGCACCGATATCCCACAGAACCAGATCGTCCTGCAGCTGTAGCTTGGCCAGTGTGACGGCCCGTACTTCCAGCTTGGTAATCAGCTTTTTCGAGGTGTGGAACTCGTCATCGTGGATACCGATCAAAGGGTAATGAACCAGATTCGGTTCATACATTCTGATCAGGATCAGGATATTCAGCTCTGAAGCGGCTATCTCAAGCAGGCCGCGCACGGTCGTTTTGGTAAACTTTTCGGTCGGCATTCCCAGATCTTCACAGAGCCAGGCTTCATAACCCTCAGCGCCGCGTTCAATCAGTTCGGTTGCAATCGCAGCCGGAGTGTTGGTCTTGTCGGTCAGGACGCAGGCCTTTTCGGCAGAAATTATCTTGTCAACAGCCTGCTGCATGCCGCGACCATGCACCGAGACAAAGATGCCATCGTCCCATGGCTCCTTGATGCGGGCAAAGGCGTACTGCATACTGGTGACGTTGGGGAAAATTTCGATGCGCTCTTTAGGCAGATTGCGGAGCAGAAAGCGCGAAACACCAAAGAAGGTCGGATCGCCGGAAGCAAGCAGTACGACACGTTGTTCGGTCTGCTTCAAAAAATCCATCAACTCGGACAAATCGCCTAGAACCCGCTTCTCCCCGGTAAAGTCCGGAAATATGTCCAGATGCCGTTGGTGACCGATCACTATATCCGCTTTGGTAATGATCTCCAGCGCTTTTGAGCCGAAGCCCTCCCAACCGGTGATGCCGGCCCCTACCAGATAGATCTTCTGCTGTGCCATGTGAGGTCACCCCGCGTAGTAATTCTGAAGAATGTCGCGCGGAACTATAGCATCCCAACGGTGAAAAATCATCTGATTACTTTGACCTTGTTGTGCAGAGCCGTAGAGCATGTGAGAACTTTAGTCAAAGGCATAGTAAGTGTCAAAACTCGTCAGCTCAGGGCCATAAAATGCCAAATAACGGAATTGTTAAATATTTCTATTTTTAAAACGAATAAAATATACGTATAATATCAAATTGTTAAAAATATAGGTCAGGCGGCATGAAACATGCTGCTTAAACGGTTTACAGTTAAATAGCGAGACACACGATAATACTAAACCATCCGCGAGGGTGGGACGGAAAGCCCACGGGTCTCCTTGAGACAGCCGGGTCGCCGAAATATCTACTTTAGATACGGTGACCCGGTTTTTTTGTCGCCGCACGTTGTGCTACAACACGCAACGCCCGAGAAAAGGGGGAGACCATGAAATTCCAGCTATCAAGAATCCTTGCAGTACCCCGCCGTTTATTACTCGTTTCATTCTTACTGATCATCTCAGCTGCAAACGCACAGGCTGAGTCGGTGTTGCTGCTCAGTCGTTTCTTACCGGAAGCTTCGGCAGCCAAGCAAGGTTCCCGTTCTCATTCGCATGTTTCGAAAGTTAAGATTGATGAGAAAGGCGATCTCCTGATTCAGTATGCAGGGCGCGCTTCACCGTCGCATACAATTCCCCGGTAGACCCGTTGAAGCCATCCGAACAGCCCCGCACCCCCCAACGAGAAGAAAACGTTCCCATCAACGGTATCAGTCTGGTTGCCAGCCTTTCGTTCTAAGAAAAGGTGTCTCTACAAAAAAAGAAGAGCCCAATGGCTTACAGGCCAAAGGGCTCTTCTTTTTAAGTGGTATGACAGTTATCTCAGTATTTGTTAGATCGCTTGCGGCGGGTTGGATCAAGTTCCTTCTTGCGCAGACGGACTGAGGTGGGGGTAACCTCCACCAGTTCATCATCCTCAATAAATTCCAGCGCCTGCTCGAGTGTCATTAATTTAGGCGGTGTAAGTTTAATGGCATCGTCCGTACCGGAAGCACGCACGTTGGTCAGTTTTTTCCCTTTGCATGGATTTACATCAAGATCATTATCCTTGTTGTTCTGGCCGATAATCATCCCGCCGTAAACTTCAACTCCAGCTCCGATAAACAGAGTGCCACGCGGTTGCAGTGCATCCAGCGCGTACGCGGTTGTCTCGCCATGATCCATGGCCATAAGAGCGCCGTTCTTGCGACCAGGGATATCGCCCTTGTAGGGGGCGTATTCATGGAATGTGTGGGTCATGACGGCGGTGCCACGGGTATCAGTTAATACTTCTCCGCGCAGTCCAATCAGGCCACGCGCCGGTATGATGAACTCCAGGCGCACCATCTCACCCATTGGCGCCATGGCGACCATCTCGCCCTTGCGGGGGCCCATTTTTTCAATAATTGCGCCCTGGAATTCAGTTGCTACGTCTACTACCAGGTACTCCATTGGTTCCATTTTGACGCCGTCTTTAATCCGCACGATAACTTCTGGCTTGGATACAGCCAGCTCGAATCCCTCACGGCGCATAGTTTCAATCAGGATTGAGAGATGCAGCTCGCCGCGCCCGGAAACCATAAAAGTATCGGCACTGTCAGTATCATCAACCCGCAGTGAAACATTGGTGCGCAGTTCCTTTGTCAGGCGTTCGCGGATATTACGTGATGTAACCCATTTCCCTTCGCGTCCTGCAAAAGGAGACGTATTGACGATAAAATTCATTGAAAGGGTCGGTTCATCGATTGATACGTAGGGGACGGCGATCGGATTTTCGGCTGAAGCCAGAGTCTCGCCGATGCTGACGTCCTCAAAACCGGCGACGGTGACGATATCGCCTGTTCCGGCCTCATCAATATCGATCTGCTTCAATCCTTCATAGCCAAGCAGTTTTGTAATACGGCCTTTCGTGATAGTTCCGTCAGCCTTGATCATAGCAACGGTTTCACCGGCCTTGACTTTGCCGTTGAAAATACGTCCGGTTGCCATACGACCGATGTAGTCGTTGTAATCGATGTTGGCGATCAGCATCTGGAACGGAGCGTTGGCATCACCCTTGGGTGGGCGCACATTTGCTTCTACTACGGCAAAGAGCGGTTCCATGTTGTTTGACTCTATGTTGATATCAATTTTTGCATAGCCCAACTTGGCACTGGTATAGACCACCGGAAAATCAAGCTGATCGTCAGAGGCATTCAGCTCGCAGAAAAGATCAAAAACCATGTTGAGAACTTCGTCCGGCCGACTGCCGGGGCGGTCGATCTTGTTAATGACAACGATCGGTTTCAAGTTCAGGTCGAGCGATTTTTTGAGTACAAAGCGGGTTTGCGGCATGGGGCCATCGAGGGCATCGACGAGCAGCAGTACGGAGTCAACCATCTTGAGTACACGCTCCACTTCGCCGCCGAAGTCGGCATGACCGGGTGTGTCAACGATGTTTATTTTGTAGGGGCCATGATGGATCGAAAGGCTTTTGGCCAGAATGGTGATACCGCGTTCTTTTTCAAGGTCATTCGAGTCCATGACCCGTTCAGTGATAGCTTCGTTGGCGCGGTATACACCGGCGTGTTTCAGCATGGCATCAACTAACGTAGTTTTGCCGTGGTCAACGTGAGCAATAATGGCAATGTTTCTGATTCGTTCCTGCATGGGTAAAACTCCTCATTATGTACGCAAAATAAAACGGCGGGCATTGCTGCCCGCCGAAGATTGATTACTATGTCAGGTTTTCATTGATATGGCAAGTGTTTATACGTTTGAGCCGTAAATTCACGTATTCCGACAGCCTGTCAATGCTCTCCGTATCCAAGCACAACCAGCAGGCAACTGCCATCAGCGATTACGTTGACTCCACGTTCAAGGCACAGTGCGACCGCATCGGGGTGTTCGGCGCCCGGCTGCATCCAGATGTTTGTGATGCCTTTCTCAATTGCTATCGGCACCAGTTTGGCCGTGACGGCCGGGGGTGTGATCATCGAGAGGCTGACAACTTCTGTCGGCAGATCGTTGATCGTCGCTGCGCAGGCTGCACCCTCAATCTCGGACTCATTCGGGTGAACCGGTATGGCGCGGCGGTTGTGCTGCTGGAAGCAGCGCAGAATTTTATTGCCATACTTTTCGCGATTGGTAGAGGCTCCTACAACTCCGAAAGCTGGTGACGCAAGGAACAGGTCGATCTGGTCTTGGATGGGCATGCACGACTCCTTTGTGTGATGGTTTCTGCAGGTCCAAAAATATCACGGTTTAATAGTTGTAGGCAAGACGCGAGATTCTTTAAAGAGGCTATGCGAATCTGTCTGGATATTTTACACATTACCGGACCATTTTAAAATAACTTGTAAAATCAATACAATGAAAATTGGCTCGCTTGTTGCTAAATTGTTTAGCACAGCTGAAACACTGATGCTTATCTAAAGTCCACAGCGGGGGTGATAGTCATGGCAACCATTCATCATGCAAACAATTGGCAGTTTCAAGTCGATATGCCAGACGGCAGTAAGCCGGTTTTTGTAAATTTGTTAGATGCAATAGCATTTTGCAATCAGCTGAAATTAAATTATAATTTATCGTTGATCCTCTAAAATATCCGTATGCGTCACCATGCTCGCATTACGGTAAAGCAGAGTGTAAAGTAAACCGACAGTTTTTCAGAGAGTGCTTGTCAGTGCAAAAAACCGACACAAATATACTGAACTTGCTTTTACGTCAAAATCCAACAGTAAAATGACTCCCCAAGTCTGATATCGCTGTCTCAGTTGCTCCGAGCATCGTATTCTAGCTCCGTGGCACCGTTAATTCTGTTCAAAATACACTTCAAGACCTGCATTTTGTTATCCCCGGGCTTCATCATGTAAGCGCTAAGCCGTTAAATATGGCGGTTATGTTGAATCTAACAGTATTTGGTGACAGCAACCCCTCTTTCGGACATATCAAGATTACTCAGATCCCTTATCTCTCTGGTGGCTACGCCTGTTGTGTTCCCATAAATCTTTGTTGGCATGTAAGTAGCAAATGAAGGAGCATAATGTTTGCTAGCGTGCGCCTGACTTTGGCTCAACGTAAATGTATAAGGGGAGAAAAAGTAATGGCAAAGTATCTCGCTCAGGTTTCCTACACAACCGAAGGTGTAAGGGGACTCCTTAAAGATGGTGGGACTAAAAGGCTTAATGCGGTTGCGCAGTTAACAAAAGTGCTTAGCCCTGCGGTTCATCCTCCGCTGACAATGTCCTCCTGTTCAATGGAAGCGATCGATCATCTGGTTAAGGGCGTTGGGGGAACGCTGGAAGTCTTCTACTATGCTTTTGGTGATAGTGATTTGATATTTATTACTGATTTACCGGACAATGCGAGTGCCGCAGCCCTCTCGCTTGCTGTGCGGGCCAGTGGCGCTTCAAGAGTCAGTACGACGGTTCTGCTCTCTCATGAAGAGATTGATCTCGCCACAAAGAAAAATATAAGCTACCATGCGCCGGGTGAATAGAGGCGACCGTAAGCAAAATCAGGGTGTACGAAATAAGCCAGTAAAAAAAACTTGACAATAGAATATAATCTGCTTATCTATAGCCTTACTAGATATGATATCCAAGAAAACTATATACGCCTTCAAGGCGCTGATACATCTTGCCGGCACTCCCAGTGGACAACCGGTATTGATCTCTGATCTTGCCAAAGATGGGCATATACCCAAGAAATTTCTTGAGTTTATTCTGTTGTCGTTGCGTAAGGGCGGTTTATTGCAAAGCAGAGTCGGGAAAGGCGGAGGGTACACGCTAGCCCTTCCGGCCAACAAGATCACGGTTGGCTCTATTGTCCGAATTCTGGAGGGTGATATTGCTCCGGTACAATGTCTTAGCACTACTAACTATGCCCGTTGCGAAGAGTGTCTGGAAGAAGCAACATGCGGAATCCGTCTGACAATGGCTGACGTTAATGTAGCGCTTTCTACGGTCATGGATGGCTTAACGCTGGCTGACATGATTAATCGTAGTGAGGCGCAGCGCAGAAAAATTCAGAATGTGGTGGATTACAGCATCTGATTTTTTTTAATATTTAAATCTATAACTTCTGCGGATTAAAAATATAATATTGGATTGCGAGCTACCTCCCCGAACAATCCTTCACTTTTTCCACAATATATTTTCCGATAGGAATGGCTGATGTGGCTGCCGGTGAGGGGGCATTGCAGACAGCCAGAACTCTGCCGGTCGTGACGAACAGAAAATCACCGACAAGGTCGCCGTCGTGTGTGACCGCCTGGGCGCGGATGCCGGCAGGATAATTGTGCAGATCACTCACTGTCAGTGAAGGACAGTATTTGCGTACCAAATCCAGGTACCCCTTTTTGTAGAGGCTGTTCTTCAATTCGGCCAAGCTCACGGCGAAATTCTGATAAAGAACTTTGAGCAGTCCCGGATAGGTCAGCATCTCCACGCTGTCACGCAGACTGAAATCAAACTTACCATACCCTTCGCGCTTAAAGGCCAGCACCGCATTCGGTCCGACAGTGACCGTGCCATCAATCATGCGGGTCAGATGAACTCCGAGAAAAGGAAGGTCTGGGTCGGGGATCGGGTAGATCAGGTGGTTGACAATGCGATTATGCTCTGCAGAGAGAAGAAAGTAATCGCCACGGAAGGGAATGATTTTAAACTGTGGCTGAATGCCCAGCATTGCAACTATCCGATCTGCCATCACACCGGCACAGGCTACCAGGTGGCGACAGTCAAAACTCCCGTCTTCCGTAATTATTGCTACCTTATCGGACTGTTCATCAATTGCGACCACCATGCTGTTGTAACGAACCTCGCCGCCGTCTTGCAGAACCAATTCAGCCATTTTTTTTGTAATCTCGGTATAGCTGACTATACCGGTTGACGGCACCAGAATGGCCCCGAGTCCGCTGATGTTCGGTTCACGTTGTTTCAACTCTGCATCATTTAACACCTCAATTGGAATCTCATTGGCAGCACAACGCGTCACAAGCGATTTCATTCGCTCCAGCTCTTTCTGAGCGGTAGCAACCAGCAGCTTGCCGCATTCGTCGTAAGCGATGCCGTGCTCCCTGCAAAATTTCTTGGTAGCGAGATTGCCCTCTTTACAAAACTTCGCTTTCAAGCTGCCGGGCGTGTAATAGACACCGGCATGGATTACGCCGGAGTTACGGCCGGTCTGGTGGCGTGCCGGTCCGGACTCTTTTTCCAGCACCATCACGCTTTTACCGGGAAAAGCCTGCTGCAGGTGCCAGGCGGTAGAAATGCCGATAATACCGGCTCCTATTACAATGTAGTCATATGTCATCTTGCATCCTATCTTTAGTCATTTTACAAGCATCATAGTTCCAAATGCATCAGGAATAAACTAATAATTATAATGAGAGTTATCTGGCGGTCAATATGACAGGAACCATAATGGAAAACATTGAAACTCGCATACGCTGCAGTTGGGCCGGTCCGGACCCGCTTTATCAGGCCTATCATGATCAGGAGTGGGGAGTGCCGGTTCATGAAGACCGCCTGCTGTTTGAGTTTTTAACACTGGAAGGTGCTCAGGCCGGGTTGTCCTGGATTACGATTCTGCGCAAGCGCGATGCCTATCGTGCTGCTTTCGCTGGATTTAATCCCGAACGTGTGGCTCGTTTTGATAAGGCCAAAGAAGCAGAGCTCTTGGCAAATCCGGGCATAGTACGCAACAGGCTGAAAATTGAATCTACAATAAGTAATGCCCGCGCTTTTCAGCAGGTCCAGGAAGAGTTCGGTTCCTTCGCCGCCTATCAGTGGCGCTTTGTGGATGGCACGCCACTACAGAATGCCTGGCGAAGTCTGTCGGAAGTCCCGGCTACAACGCCGCTCTCGGAGATGCTGTGTCGAGACCTGAAGAAGCGCGGTTTCCGATTTGTCGGTGGCACAATCTGTTACGCCTATATGCAGGCGGTAGGCATGGTTAATGATCATACCGTGGATTGTTATCGCTGGCAGGAGCTTAATAAAAAGCTGCTGTGACAGATCACAAAATTGTGCTATTGTCCCCGCCTGTTTATGGAGGGCTTTCCCGTGAATAATGATCTTATACTGCTCGGCCACGGCAGTGGTGGCCGACTTTCGCACCAGCTGCTCGACGAACTTATTATCCCGATTGTCAGCGGGATTGCCGCTGCCGGACAGAATGATGCCGCCCTACTGGAGGCGGTGAGCGGACATCTTGCCTATACGACTGATTCTTTTGTCGTCGATCCGATCTTTTTTCCTGGTGGCACGATCGGCAGTCTGGCGGTGCATGGCACGGTTAACGATCTGGCCATGATGGGGGCCAGGCCGCTCTGGCTAAGTGTCGGGCTCATCATTGAAGAAGGCTTCAGCAAGGCAGACTTGAAGAGAATTCTTGAAGATATGCGTTCTGCTGCCGACGCAGCCGGGGTGCGAATAGTTACCGGTGATACAAAAGTAGTTCCGCGCGGCAAGGCCGACAAAATTTTCATCACCACCTCGGGTATCGGATCGGTCGAGCATACGCTTGCGATTCATGGTGCCAACGCCAGGGTCGGAGACGCTGTGATTGTCAGTGGAACGATCGGCGATCATGGCATTGCCGTAATGGCTGGCCGCGAAGGATTGGCCGTTGATACCGACATCATCAGCGACTCTGCCGCACTGCATGGGCTGGTGGCCGATATTATTGCAGCGGTCGGCGAAGGGGTACATGTACTGAGAGATCCGACCCGTGGCGGCGTTGCGACCACCATCAAGGAAATTGCGCAGCAGTCGCGGGTGGCGATTACATTGTATGAAGCGGCGGTGCCGGTTAACCCGGCCGTGCGCGGTGTCTGTTCTATCCTGGGTCTGGATCCGCTGTTTGTTGCGAATGAGGGCAAGCTGCTGGCCTTTGTTGCGCCTGACTGCGCCGATGAGGCCTTGGCCGCAATCCGTCGGCACCCTCTCGGGACTCATGCTGCTGTTATCGGTACGGTTGAAGCTTCGCCGGCCGGTCGGGTCAGAATGGAGACGACGGTCGGCGGTATGCGCTCGGTAGAAATGCTGGCTGGAGAACAGCTGCCGAGGATCTGTTGAGATGGCAAAGGAAAAAGCGCCCATAACAGCTGCTGTTCGGGTGTTGCGCGCTGAAAAAGTCAGTTTCAGCGATCACCTCTACCCGTATGAAGAAAAGGGTGGTACCGCTGCATCGTCCCGTGAACTGGGAGTGGACGAACATGCTGTCATCAAAACGCTGGTTATGGAAGATGAAAACCATCATCCGCTGGTGGTTTTAATGCATGGTGATCGGCACGTGTCAACCAAAGAGCTGGCCCGCATCATTGCGGTGAAACAGGTTTCGCCCTGCGCGCCGGAGATTGCCCAGAAGCATAGCGGTTATCTGCTGGGGGGCACATCCCCCTTCGGGATGCGGCGTCAAATGCCGGTCTACATGGAAGCCGGTATTGCGGATCTTCAAAAAATATTTATAAATGGCGGTAAACGCGGCTATCTGGTCGAGATGGAACCGGCTGAGTTAGTAAGGGTACTGAAGCCGGTTGCTGTCGTAGTCGGCATCTTATCGAAGAAAGGGGAGTAACGTAATGATCCGGAA
>Ga0194059_1000755_pt1 | contig 14533 bp, 12 predicted proteins | sample SepL6211m_MetaG_FD_163426 | JGI IMG/M metagenome (GOLD analysis project Ga0194059, IMG submission 163426) | Anoxic zone freshwater microbial communities from boreal shield lake in IISD Experimental Lakes Area, Ontario, Canada - Sep2016-L626-11m | ecosystem: Environmental > Aquatic > Freshwater >... | reverse complement strand
GTATCGGGGAAAAGGATCAGAGGCCATAGGGCAAGGGGCGCCAAAGCGGGGACGCCGGGATGCTGAACAGGTATGAAAACCTAGTGGAAAGTCTTGGGTTGAAGACCAAAGACCGACCGATCCACAGAATCTCTTCGGATTTGGAACGCAGTGGGGAGTGCATAGCGCAGCCAAGCCAAGCCCGCCTCCCTGCAGAAGTCAGGGGGTCACGATCACCGGCGTGCCCACTTCCACCTGGTCAAACAGCTGGCGGACATGGGGACCCAACATGCGGACGCAGCCATGGGAGACGGCGGAGCGGGTCTTGACCCACTGCTCCCAGGCGGGGGGAGTGCCGTGGATGCCGAACTGGTCGGTGGCGGTGGTGTGGAAGCCCAACCAGCGATCACCCAGGGGGCCGAGGGGGCCGATGGTGGGGTTGTTTTTACCGCTCTTGGTGCTCTGGTACTGGGGATTGACCACCTTGTTGCGAATCGCGAAACGCCCCGTGGGGGTGGGGGTGGCAGGGTCACCGATGGCCACCGGCCAACTTCCCAGCACCCGGCCGCTGTCCAACAGGCTGATGGTGCGCTTGCCCAACTCCAGATGGATCTCGCGGGTGTTCGTATAGGTGGCAGCCGTGGCCGCCGGCAACGCCGGGCCTGAGGCGCGGCCAGCCCGGGTCGCGGCCGCACCGGTCGCCGTCTGGGGACGGGTGATGGTGGGGCTGGCCACCGGCATGGAAGGCAGGGGCGGCGGGGGCTCCACGGCCAGACCGGGCATGGCTCCCAGGGCCATCGCCGCGGCCATCAGGCCGCTGGAACGCAGACCCCATCCCAGGGCCTGGGCAACCCCAGAACGGGATGGGAAAACGGCTGGGCCGCAGGGATTGGGGCTCATGGGTGGGTCGCGGAACGGGTGGACAGGGAACGGCCCAGGCGGGTCGATGACAGGGGTTTGGGGGCGATCAGCCCACCAACTTGGCGTCGATGGTTGAGGTATAGCGCACCTCGCACTCCTTGATCACCCTCACGGCCTCGGCGCTGTCAAAGAAGCCATTGACGTGGCAGGTGCCGGGTTTTTTGAGGTCCTTGTAGTGCTCCCAGTAGTAGGTGGTTTCGGTGATCCACTGGGCCCCCAGCTGCTCATAGGAGGTGAGGTGGTCCATGCGCTTGTCATCCGCCAGAACGGCGATGACCTTGTCGTCGACTTCACCCCCGTCATCGAATTTCATGATGCCGATAATGCGGGCCTCCACCAGGGAACCGGGCACCAAGGGTTCGGTGACCCCGACGATCTCGATGTCCAGGGGGTCCCCATCCTCATCCCAGGTGCGGGGGATGCAGCCGTAGGCAAAGGGGTAGGCCAGGGAGGAGTAGCCGACCCGGTCGAGCTTGAGGTGGCCGGTTTCGGTGATCAGCTCGTACTTGTTGATCGTGCCTGAATTGAGCTCGACGATCGCGTTCAACCGCAGCTTGCCCTCGTCGGCGAAGGCCGGCAGCACATGCAGGAGGTTGAGCATCGTGCGGCTGGGGGCGTGGTCGATATTCGCCAAGGGGAGGGGGCAAAGCGGTGGAATCTTAAGGAAAGACTCCCCGTTCAGCCAGCCAGCTGGTCCACCTTGGCGGCCAGATAGGTGAGGAAGGGCTGGGCGCTGAGGGGGCAGCCCGTCACCTGCTGCACCAGCTCTTCGGCGTTGACCGAGCGGCCCAGGGGCCAAACGGTTTTACCGAGCCAGGCCTGGAGCTTGAGCTCGTCTCCGGCGCTGATCAGCGCCTGTATAGAACCATTTTCCATCTCAAACGTCTCCGAAATCTGGGCGCTAATGAGATGTCCAAGTGCATAGGAAGGGAAATAACCCATGAGTCCTTCGGCCCAATGAATATCTTGAAGACACCCCTCGGAGTCAGTCTGGGGCTGGATTCCCAGCAGCTCCCCCATCCGCTGGTTCCACTGGTGGGGTAGGTCTTCCACCGGCATGTCCTGCTCCATCAGGGCCAGCTCCAGCTCAAAGCGCAGCACGATGTGCAGGCAGTAGCTGAGCTCGTCGGCCTCCACCCGGATCAGACCGGGCCGCAGGGGATTGAGGGCGCGCCAGAAACCGAAGGCGCCGCCCCAGGGATCGCTGGCAGGCCCACCGCCCGGGCCCTGGCAGAAGCGGGAGTGCCAGCGCTCGGCGAAGGCGCGGCTGCGGGCCACGCGGCATTCCCAAAATAGTGACTGCGACTCGTGCACCCCCATCGACGTGGCTTCTCCGAGGGGCCAGGGGAAGTAGTGGTCATCGGTGCGGGGCAGCCCCTGCTCATAGAGCGAATGGCCCCACTCATGGGCCGTTGCCAGGAAGGCGGAGAGGGGCTGGCCCGGCACCACCCTGGTGGTGATGCGGTAGTCCTGGGGACCAACAGTGCAGGAGAAGGGGTGCGCCGAGCGCGAACGCTGGCAGCGCGCCGGGTCGTAGCCCCAGCTGTCGAGGAGTTCGCTGCAGAGCTGCTCCTGCAGGGCCTCGGGCAGATCGATGGCGGCTGGTTGAGGGGTGCTGGTGGCCCTCACCTGCTCCAGTAGCGCCGGCAACTCGGCCTTAAGGGGAGTAAAGAGCTCCTCCAGGCGGGTTTTGCTGATGTCCGGCTCAAAGGGTTGGGCCAGGATTTCCCAGGGGCTGCGCGTCACCGGTTCGGCCGCGGCGAGCTGGCTGGCCTGCTGGCGGCGCAGGGCGATCAGTTCCTGGAGGGCAGGAGCAAAAGCCGAAAAGTCGTTGCGAGCGCGGGCGTCCTGCCAAATGGCATTGCCGCGCGACTGGGCCTTAGCCAGGGCACTCACCAGGGCCGGATCGAGGCAGCGCTGGCGTTCCAGCTCAAGGCGCAGCAGCTGCAGGTTGCGGCGCTGCTCGGGCGAGGACTCGGAGTCGATCTCGGCCTCAGCTGCCGCCACCAACTCCGTGTACGCCGCACTGCTCTGACGTTCGTGCAGCTGGCCGGCCAGCAGCGCCAGTTGTTCACCTCGCCAGGCCGCACCGGCGGCCGGCATCACCGTGTTCTGGTCGTAGTAGAGGGCGCTGCTGATCGAGCCCAGCAGGCGGGTTTGGTGCAGGTGCTGGTGCAGTTGGGCAAAGGCTGAACCCTCTGCAGGCATGGGTTGGCAAAGCTGGTGGCGCCAGCATGGCGCCTCGGCGATCGAATCGCCCCAGCATGGTTGCAAGGGATGGCCGTGACTACGGATGCCCGTATCCCAGAAGTCCTCCAACAGGGGTCCAGGCCGGTGAAGCTGGAACCATCCCAAGCTTGAAAGACAAGAGAACGGAATGCGCGAGATCGTTTTCCTGGTGACGACGGAGCGACCGGGGCATATCGAGGCCACCGCTCCGGATCGCTCCTTGCACGTTCAGGCCCCCAGCCTGGAGGAACTGCACCACGAAGCCCGCGAAGCCCTGATGGCCCAGGTGGGGGCGGCCCACAACAGCTACCGCATTCGCTTCTGCCGACCTTTGAGTCCCAAGCCCCGGCCGGACGAAACCCCAGCGGCGGTGCTGGCCCCGCCGGGGCGCTGCGGCGCCTGAAGCCTGGGGAGCCCAAGGCCACAGGCCGGCAGTCAGAGGGCCGAGAGGGCCTGGGCCAGGCCGGTGGTCACCGCCGTCAGAAAGGGCAGATCGAGGGTGTCGATGGTGTCGCTGGGTTGGTGGTAGTGGGGGTTGCGCAGAAAGGAGGTGTCCGTCGCCAGGACGGCGGCGTAACCCTGGTCCCAGAAGGGGCTGTGGTCGGAGCGACGCACCTGGGGCAACGAGCGGCCGGCCTGGGGCACCGGCAACACCTTGGTGGGCACATGGCGCTCCAGGCGCCGGGCCAGCGCCGGTAGCCGGGGCAGGGCCCTGAAGTTGGCGACCAGGGCCAGGAAATCACCCCGCTCGCCATAGAGATGGCGCATCGCCGCCAGGGGATAGCGCTGCTGGCTGGAGGTGTAGCCCAGCATCTCCAGGCTCACCATCAGGGCCAGATCCTGGCCGCTGGCCCTGAGCTGGGCCGCCAGGGCGAGGCTGCCCAGCAAGCCCAATTCCTCCTGGTCAAAGGCCACCAACCAAACGGGACGCCGGGGCGGATCAAGGGCCCAATGCCGCGCCAACTCCACCAGGGCCGCCAGGCCCGTGGCGTTGTCATCGGCGCCGGGGGAATGCAACGGACCGTCGTAATGGGCGCCCACCAGCAATGGGGGCAGGTGGGCTTGGCGGCCCGGCAGGCGCAAAATCAAATTGCACCCCGCCGCCGAGCCGGCCCCGAAGCGATGCTCTTCAAAGGAGCCGAGGGGGGCCAACAGGGCCGCGAGCTCGGCGCGTACGGCCAGCAGGGCCAGGGGATCCCAGTGGCTGTGGCGGGGCCGGGCCCAATGCTGCAGATGGACCAACAGGCGCTCCTGCAGGCCGGGGGCCAAGGGATGGGGGCCGGTGGAGCCTGGCTCAGAAGTCATGGGCAGCTGCCGGCAAGGGACGCTTGGGGCGTGGGCGCAGGGCGGCCAGAAAGCCCCCTAATTCCAATGAATCTGCATCGCCACGGCCCCCTCCAGGCTGCGTTTGACCGGGCAGGCCTCGCCGACGCGGCGCAGCTTTTCACGCTGGTTGTCATCGAGTCCCGCCGGCAGGGTCACCCACACCTCCAGCTCGGCGATGCGACGCACCCCGGAGGTGGTCATGCGCTTTTCCACCTTGGCGGTGCTGCCCTCGATCGCCCATCCCTCGCGATCGGCCGTGATGCCCATGATCGTCAGGATGCAGGTGGCCAGCGCCGCCGCCACCAGATCGGTGGGCGAGAACGCCTCCCCCCGACCCTGGTTATCGACGGGGGCATCGGTATAGACCGTGATCCCGGAGGGACCATGGACCGCACTGCAGCGCAGGCCACCGTCGTAGGTGCTGGTGGAGAGGGTCATGGCTGGAGGGGGCGGAGGGGTCCAGTGCTGGACGTTTTCGAGATTATTGGCTTCCAGCTTGGATGCCGGATCGACAGTTGCGTCTCGCGGTGGGATCCCTGCCGGCGGGACGGCGCCATGGGGGTTGGTGACGCCCAGCGGTGGTCCTGCAACCGCTGACGCCATTAAGGTTGGAGCAACGGCTTCGGCCCAGCCCATGGCCCTGGCGCCCCCACCCACAACCGCCCAGCCGCCTGGGCTTGAGCCGGCGCCGCTGCTGTTGCCCTGGGATTTGCGGCTGACACCGGAGCAGTTCGAACGGGTGTGCCAGGTCAATCCGGAGGCGGTGCTGGAGCTCACAGCTGAAGGCCATCTGATCGTCATGACGCCAACCGGAGGGGAGACCAGCAGCCGCAATGGCCAGCTTCTCTATCAACTGCAGGTTTTCTGCAGGCGGCACAAAGCCTGGCGTCTATTCGACAGCTCAGGCGGCTTCCGCCTACCTGATGGCTCCGTGCTCAGCCCCGATGCCGCCCTTGTGCTTGAAGATCGCTGGCAAACCCTCAGCCCCGAACAACGCCGCAGCTTTCCTCCCCTCTGCCCCGATCTGGTGATCGAGTTAGCTAGCCCTAGCGATGAAGGCCCCCGCGGCGTCACCGCCCTGCGCCGCAAGATGGAGCAATACCAGGCCAATGGCGCCCGCCTCGGCTGGCTGCTGCTGCCCCAGGAGCGGGCGGTGGAAATCTGGCGGGGCGGCCAGCAGGGGATGGCGGAACGGCTGGACAACGCCAGCCGGGTCGATGGCAGCGAGCTGGCGGTGGGACTGGGTTTGGATTTGGAGGAGATCTGGGTGGTGTAATTGCAGCCTGCTCAGGGTTGCCCAGAGCAGCTTTCACCAGCCCAACCCGGAATCAGCCCTCCAGCAACAGCAGCTGGCGGGGAGGCAGACCCCCGTCGCAGTTACGGACAGACCAAAGGTATCGTCTGCCTGCCATGACGACGATAAATATGGAAATCACTATCAGTGGTGAGAAGCAAAGGTGAATCGTTGATCTCAGCAAGTCGAATCAATGCAGCGTCAGCAAGTGAAGCGGGAACATTTTCATAGCGCTTGAACAGTGAGCTGACAGCACCGATCTGCTCCTGAAGCAGAAATGGCAATTGAACAACTCCTCGATCGATAAATTGCAAAGCCAACGAAGGATCAAAACCGGAGCGCTTCAGCAAAAAGCAAGTCTCAGCGACCACAGCCTCACAACTGAGGAATGGAAGAGCCAAAAGCCTGAACTGCTCTACGGCCCATCTGTGATGTGTATCGTTGCGACTTAATAGCGCAACCCAAGACCCAGTATCAAGCAGTAGCGTCAAGATTAATTCGTTCCGAAGCCAGACAGGTAAGCAGGGTTGGATGACAGATCAGCTGGCCCACCTTCGCAACAGCCCAGGAGATCGGCCAACAAATCAACCGCGGATGGTGATGCTGAGCCTTCCATGGCCTGCTCTGAGGTTTGGAGGAACGTTGTCAACGCTCGTCGTACCAATTCAGACTTGCTAAGCCGGCGACGTTGAGCCTGCTCTGTAAGCTGCGCATCAAAGTCTTCGCTCAACTTGAGTGAGATCACCGCCATGGCAAGCACCCCCCGTACATACCACCATCCTACTAGCTGCCAGGCGGTATTACGACTCACCTTTGCCGGCCGAGCTCGGAATAGGCCCTATGACTCTTCTTATCCCAGCACGATCGGAGATGCTTGCTCGTTCTTACGGTCTTTCGAACGCTGCCCCTGAGTGGCAGGCAGGGCGCTTGGGGTGGTGAAGCTGCGAACTGATGGCGGGCCTGTCCGCTCGAAGGGCTTGTTCAAAGTGTCGCGTCCCTGTAGTCAACTTATGCGGACTGTCGCCGGATGAATCACCTACTACGTAAGTCATGGCGGTGGTAGTCCAAGATCCTTGCAGATCTTCCGTACAAGTAATTCCCCTCCCTCAGCTGTTCACAGCCATAGCTGCTGAGATAGCGAAGCAGATCTCTACGCTTCACAGGAGCAAGGCCAGCTCCTCGGCCCCTGGGCCTGCAGCTTCTAATGCATCCTGACGGTTGAATTCCAGTGCCTCGCGGAGAACCTCTCTTAGTGATTCCAGAAGCGCTTCGCGACTCTTCTCTTGAGCATTCACGCCAGGAACCTCTTCCACCCATCCAATCCACCAAGGTCGATCCTGTCGAATCACAGCTGTGTAGGCGGATGCTGTGGACATGTCAATTCCCAGAATCTCTGCTTAATCTAGCTCGGATCAGAATCAAAGAGACGCACCCTGACCTGAAGCATCTCAGTGCCGCCACTAGCTACATGGATTGTTACGCGTTCCGCAGAAGATCCCTCGGTTCAGAACATGGGTGTAGACCACTATCTCCAAGAAGGCCAGAACTCAGAGCACACCACCCCGGAATCGATCGATCGCCGCCAAGATTTCTATGCGACTGACCGGTAACGGAAACGGTCCTTCCTCGTAGCGTGCCTCCACGGCGTAGGGCTGCAGGGCTAACAGCACCGGGTCCAGATCCACGCCCACCAGCTCAGCCAAGAGGTTGAGCTGGTGGGTGAACGGGGGCCGCTCATCGCGCAGCACGATTCGCACTTTCAAAAGCCTCTCCACCGCCTGTTGGGCCGTGAAGCCCCATTCCTCATCCGGGTAGGTCGGATCGAGATTGAGGCGCAGGGCCCGCAGGTGGCGATCCACCAGGGCCAACAGCACGCGGGCATCCTCCTGGGGGGTCATGGCATCACCACCAGCACCCGCCCATGGCGGGCCGCCTCGCTGATCACATGCCAGCGAGAGCCGGCCAGGCGGGCGGCGTCGGCGCTGCCGCTCACGATCAGGTCCACCGGCAGGCGCAAGGGCTTGAGCGGCCCAAAGTGGCGCCACCAGCTGGCCACCTTCGCCGGCCCTTCCAGGTGGGGCGTGCGTTCCACCACCAGTAGGTCCAGGTCCGAGTCGGGCCGGGCGGTGCCGCTGGCCCGGGAGCCGAACAGCACCAGCGCCTGCACCGTGGGATCGGCCGCGATCGCCTGCAGCGCCGTTGCCAACGCCTGGCGCATCTCGGCGTCGATGCCCGGGCCCAGATCGGGCAGGGCAAAGGGCCGGGGGGTGGTCCAGTCGGCGAGGGTGGCGGCGGTCATGGGCTCAGTGTGGCGTGCCCGGGCCCGGCCAACAGCGGAGGCAGCTGGGCATCCAGCCACAGCGTCATCCCACCAACAGGGGATAGTCAATCTGCACACGGATCCGCATGCCACGGATGCAGGGCCTGCGGTGTCTGGGTGTTTCGTGGCACCCGGATCACGGTGGCAGCCCCTTTCGAGATCCTGGAAGACGGTGTTTGAGCACGTCGCCCGGTAATCAATCAGCACTGACAAGAACCTGATCTACCAGCTGAACCTGCAAGGGTTAACCCACAACAGCAAATACCTGGATTTTGCCAATGGATACCCCGGGCTAGGCGGAGCATGCTTGATCAGCTGTCGTTATAGGATTCACGGGTCTACAAAGGTTTGCGATCCCGTAACTTACCACCATGGATCTGATTGATCAACTTCAGACTCTTGCAAATAGGGCTGAGCAGGCTAGCGAAAGTTTGACGAATGAAGAGGCGACAAAAATGGCCCTGATAGCCCCGTTTATACAGGCACTTGGCTATGACATCTTCAATCCTGTTGAGGTAAAGCCTGAGTTTTCTGCAGACCTACCTGGAATTAAGCAAGGCGAACGGGTGGACTACGCAATCCTTGAGGATGGACATCCGAAGATCCTCGTCGAGGCCAAGCCATACACGAGTGACCTCAGAACCGCAGAAATGGGTCAGCTCAGCAGATATTTTCAAGCAACGAAAGCACGTATAGGCATATTAACGAATGGCCGACTATTTCAATTTTTCTCCGATCTGGATGATCGGAACTTAATGGATCAGAAGCCATTTGCAGAAATCGATTTGTTCGATCTGAGGTCTGCGCCAATTGAGCAGATCAAGCAAATGTCTAAAACGATGTTTGACATCGACAACCTGCTCTCAACCGCCGAAAGACTCAAGTATCTGCGTGGAGTTAAAGAAGAAATCAAGGCCGAACTTTCTGATCCCAGCGATTGGTTTGTTAGGGAGATGGCTGTTAGGGTACATTCGGCACAAAGGATTACTGGCCAACTTCAAGAAAAGTTTAAGCCTATTGTAATGGACGCAATCAAGGCTTATATCAATGATCGAATCAACGAGAGACTTAGCACTGCGATGGAGGTCGAAAAGTCGGTAGCCGAAGCCCCCGTAGTCGAGCAAGCAACGGCAGAAGAGTCCGGCGGAACCGTATACACAGAAGAAGAGAAAGAAGGCCTCTACATTGTGAGGGCAATTTGCGCTGCAGAAGTCGACCCCATGAGACTCACGGAAAGAGATACAAAAACATACTGCGGCATTGTTTTAGACGGCAACAGCAGGAAATACTTTATGCGGATGTACTTCAACGCGACCATCAAAAAGATAGAGATATTCGACAATGTTGAGCCTGCGGTAATCCACCTAGAGTCAATCAGCGATCTGTACAAGCATGTCGACCGCATTAAAAATGCGCTTAGGCTGAAACTTTCCTGATGTGCCTGCTTGAGTAGTAGCGAAAATGAGTTTCTGCTGCAGGCCGGGGGCAAACTGATACACGAAGACGCCACGGCCGCCAGATTATTGGCAGGGATGGACTGCGGGTAGCTGCTGCAGGGTTCTCACGGGCGACCAACTGGAGCGTGCACGGTATTGCAGGGGGGCCCCTTCGAAACTTGCAGTAAATTGGACAAGCGGGGGGAACGAGCTAAACGGCCGGTTCGCCTTAGATTCTTTGCAGAAGACCTATGGGTGTTATTCGACTCTTTGCTGTTGCTGTCGTTGTGACTCTAGCCAGCTGCAGCAGCACTCCTCCCCACTCTCACAAAACCAACAGGGATTGATTGGCTTTGATCTCCAGAAGATCAACTACCCGGCGCCTTCTTATTTAGAAATCAACGACTCCGGCTTGGTTTTAGCTACGTTCAATGGCATTGGTCCGTCACGAGTGGCAGATGGCGGCAGAGTCTTCGTTGAGACTGTCCTGAGCTGGACACGGGTGCATCTGATCCCAGCCGGCACATACAGCCAGTTGAGGGTCACGCTCAATGGGGCATCGTCCGGTACAGGGATGATGTAGCGCTATGGGTCGTCTCAACTCATCGAAGGCGGGAAAGTGGACTGGGAACGCTGCCCTTGAGTGGCAGGCAAGGATCTCTGGCTGGTGAGTAAAGCTGATGGCGGCCTGTCCACTCCAAGGGCTTGTTCGGAGTGTCAGCTTCATCAAGCATTCTGTACAGGGCTTCGCGAAAGATCAAGGATTAAAGCAGTCTATCACTAAGCCTGCAGCACTAATAACGTAGCTTGCGCAACGGATTAAGGCGCTGTTGACATTCGCCTGAGAGACGCGGAGAGGTTGGTTTGATTGCGTTGAAGTCGGCTTCCTGGAGCCCCGGTTGGTAGCGGAGGCGGCTCACCACTCGCCCTGCAACACAAAGCCCGACCAGAAATAAGCGGAATCCCAGTTGGTGTTCGTGCGCAAATGGTTCTGGGCTGCGCGAAGGGCCTGGGCGGGGGAGAGCTTGTCCTGAAGGAGCCCTTGGTAGAAGCGGGTCATCAGGGCAGCCGTGGCGTCATCGTCCACTTTCCAGAGACTTACCAGCAGCCGGCGGCTGCCCGCGTAGAGGAAACCACGGGTGAGGCCCACCATCCCTTCGCCGCGGATCTGTTCTCCCAGGCCCGTCTCGCAAGCGCTGAGTACCACCAGTTCTGCTGGCAGGTTGAGGTTGAATATCTCATTCAGGCGCAGGAAGCCGTTCACCGCTCGCCCCTGCTGATCCACTAGCGAGAGGATCACGCCGGAGAGGGCTGGCTCCGTGGTGTTGAACACGCCGTGGGTGGCAAGGTGCACATAGCGGTAATCCTTCATGGAGGGGCTCTGCAACAGCGCCAGGTTGGCCTGTGAGTCGAGCGCCAGCAGGGTCTGGTTGCCGGGAAAGAGAGGCAGGATACGTTCCGCCTCGCGGCGGGTGCCCGGCAGGCGGGGAAGGGAGTCGGAAGCGCCGTTGATAGCAGAGCGCTGGCGGGGCAGGGCCCTGCTGGCGCGCTGGAGGGCAAGACTGGCCAGGTCGGCGGGCTCCGCCTGCGACATCCGGACCCGAGTGGTGAGTCGCGGGTCGTCGCCGCTAAAGATCGGATCTGCCACGATCGCCAGGCCGCGGGGGGCGGGTGGACGCTGGGCACTCTGGTTACGTATCAGGGCCAGGGTGGAACTTGAGGGCAGCTGCAGGAGTGTGTGGCTTTCAACCAGGGGCTTGCCTTCCAGGCGCATGGCTGCGAAGGGTGCGTAGGTGAGGGGCCCATCGGGCACCACGATCACCCGCCTCCTGGTCTTCAGGGCGGCAGCGGCGGGCTCTAGGAGCAGGCGTCCCAAGCGGCTGGCTGGCCCATCAAGGGTCTCGGGAGCTTCGGGTTTGTCGAGCAGGGAGCTGCGCCAGCTCTTCACCTGGGTCTCGATCTCCTTCTCAGAAGGGAGAACGTGGGATTGGATGCCGTCACGGCTGACTACCCAGAGGTAACTTTTGTCTTTACCTAGAGAGTATTGCAGGAGGGCTATGTCGGGGTCGAGAAGTTGTTGTTGAACTTGAACTAGGGCGAGAGGTTGGGGATATTTGAGGGCTGCGTATTTGGGAGATTTTGCGCGGATGCTATCTTGAACATTTTGATACTGAGCCAATAGCCGCTTACGCTCCTGCTCAAAAAATTCTCTTTGTTTCTCAGTGGGATTTTTACCCGCTAACTCGCTCCATTGTTTTTCCAGAGCGGCTACTTTATCTTTAATTGCGTTTTCTTGTTCTATAACTTTAGGATCAACACCCTGGCGAATATTAGCGTTAGATTCATTTAATAGTTCCAATAAGGTACGGGCGCGACTACGCTCGCTGGTATTGAAAGCTTGGGCATCATAGTTTTTAGTGGAATATTGTTGATGGAGTTCCATTAGAATATTAATTTTTAACTCATAATAATTTTGCTTGGTCGAGAAAAAACGAGACCGTAGATCAGGACTTAAAAGATCTTGGCGTATATTTTCAATAACGTCAAGCGCGGAGTCGATTTGTTTTAGCGCCTTTGCTAAGCTCCCTTTTTGACGTTCCATCTTGGCAAGAAAATAGAAAATATAGGCTTCTTCCGAGTATTGTCCCAAACTGCGTACTAACGCTAACTTTTCTTGAAAAGTCTCAATCGCTTGATCGTACTGCTTTGAAGCTTCATAGGCATTTGCGATGACATCGTAAACACTGGTATTTGCCCATTGTAAATTCGCCTGGCGGGTCAATTCCAGTGATCGCCTACTCAGTTCTAGAGAAGCGCCGTAATCGCCCGCTTTAGTTTTTGCTCTTGCCATCAGGTTTAGGGCATTGGCTATGCTCACAGGCTTAAATTGGAAGTCTGACAGATTTTGCGCAAAGGTAAGCGCTTGTTTTCCATGTTCATAAGATTTGGTGGGATCGCCTGCGTCTTCGTAAGTTCGACTCATAGATCGATAAACATTGCTTGTGACTAGACAATTCCCTGATTGCTGAGCAATTATTAATGCTTGTTCAAATTGTTTCAAGGCTAGAGAATAATTCTTTTGTTGCCGATAGATATTGCCAATCTTGAGCATTGTGTCCGCTTCTCGACGGCGATCGCCAATTTTTTGAAATAAGGCAAGGGCTTGTTGATAGGCAAAAATACTAGCATCATAGCCTGCAAGTGTCTCGTAAATTACTCCGATATAATATAAGGTAACACCCTGATCAACCGGATTTTTCAGAATGCGTTGAATTTCGAGTGCTTGGTTGAAGTAATTAATTGCCTCCTGATATTTGCCTTGCTGACTTAAAAGATTAGCAATAGCAATGAGTGTATTGGCTTGCCAAGGTTTTTGTCCTGTAACTGCATATAACTTAAGCGCTTGTCGGTAGTAGTCCAGCGCCGTCTGAGATTCACCTAAAGTAGAGTGAGTTAGGGCTAGCCCGGTTAATGTACTAGCTTCCTGGCTGATTGTCTCCCCAGCGCGAGCGACTTCAAGACGCTCTTTAAACTGCTCAATAACCTTTCTGTTCTCTTGAATGTAGTTGACATTAGATGTGATAGATGACTCCTCTGGTTTTGCTTTTGTCACATTGGGAAGAATATTAAACAGCTCTAACTGGTTCGCGCAAACTTGACCGATGGATGAAACGAGACCCTGATTGAAAATGATTGGGTTGCGCTTACGTTCGGGATCGAGACGAATGACTTGTTTAGCAAGCTCCAGTCCTTTATTGTGCTCGCCAAGCTTAAAATACTGATAAGACAGACCTTCTAAAGCCTCTGCTTGTCTAATTGGTTCTTGCTTCTGTTCCCAATAAGCAATGAGTTGATTAAGAGTTTCAATAATTTTTGATTTGTCTCCTAGGTTAAAATAAGTACTAGCAAGATTGAGGGAGCTTAGTAAAACGTTTAACGGATCATTGGACTCAAATATTCTATTTTTATTAATTTCAGCATCTTTCTCGTATTCCCCCAAAGCTTGATAGGCTAGGGAGATGGAGCTTAGAGCTAATGTTCGTTCGTGGGGAGCTTGTGCAACGGATAAGCTTTGCTGAGCGTACTTTAAGAATTGTGGATATTCGCCACGCTGCTGATATTGGTTAGCAATAAAGGAAAGTACAAAATATTCCTTGCTTTTATCGCCCGCCAAGCGCCAATAACTTAAGGAATCTTTTAATTTGGCGATAATTTGCTTTCTTGGCGCTTTCTGTTGTATTAATTGACGTGCTTCATCCTGAGCTTTCCGTGCAGCGACCCGATTTTGATCGGTTGAACTCGCCGATGGAGGTGCCGTTGCGGGCGTTTGCGCCTTGACCTCGACTCCCCCTAAGCTACCAACCACCAGCGCCAGCGCCGCCAGTCCCCCAATTAAATGTCCGGCCTTTGTCATGACAGGCTCCGGGCCAGCGCCGATCTGTGGATGCCGACTATTGATGATTTAGCATGGAAAAGGTGCTTTTCTGACCCCCCAGCCGTTGGGCGATGAGACAGCCCACGCTTCAGCAGCCATAATTGCCAAGTGTGTAGATGCCTGCCTGCCATGTTGGCCCCACGTCATCGGACCACCACATTCTCCATCGCCCGAGTTCTCCGTGATGTGCCACGGCTGACCCCGGCGGTGTGGCTCTTGGCCGCGGGCACCGCCGCCAACACCGGCTCCGCCCACGCCTCTCCCATCAAGACCCAGGCAGGCCCGCACGCCGCTGAAATCACTGAAGTTAGCCGCCAGCTGCGCCAGGCCTGGAAGGCCGATCCGGCCACGTCGAATCGCCCTTTCCCCCCAATCGAGACGCTGCCTTTGGGTCGCAGCATCAGGGATGTCTGCCCAATCATGCGTCAGCCGCAGGGGGCGCGGCCAGCTCCGCCTACGCCGGCGGCCTATTGCCCTTCCAGTCAGAGCGTTCTGGTGGACGGAAGCGCATTGGAGACTCTCGGCCAACCCGCTGACCGCTGGGCCTATGCCTTCTGGATCGCCACCGCTCTCAGCCAAAGCCTGCTGCAGGA
>Ga0194059_1000754_pt1 | contig 14542 bp, 11 predicted proteins | sample SepL6211m_MetaG_FD_163426 | JGI IMG/M metagenome (GOLD analysis project Ga0194059, IMG submission 163426) | Anoxic zone freshwater microbial communities from boreal shield lake in IISD Experimental Lakes Area, Ontario, Canada - Sep2016-L626-11m | ecosystem: Environmental > Aquatic > Freshwater >... | reverse complement strand
GGCACCAGCTACAGGTTCCGGGCCACTGCCACCAACGCTATGGGCACCGGCGCTGCCTCAGCGTGGTCAAACGCCGTCACACCCGCAGCCACCGCAGCGGCAGCCGCCGTGGTGATCAAGGGCAAGGCGCACTGTGTGGCAACGACCTGTGTCACCACCGGATCTGTTCCGGCAGGGGCCACACGCATTACCCAGCGGGCAACCTCACGTCCTTCTGGACGCTCCGCCACTGGTAAGTGCACCATCCGGCGCACCAAGGCAAAGCGCACCTACTCATGCACCGTGCGTCTGAGCCGGGGCACCTGGGTCATCACCACCACCGCACGTACGCAGTCAGCGGCGATGGCGCACTTCAGCAAGCGTGTGCGCGTGGCGCCGCGCAAGGCAGCCGTTACGGGGTAGCGGGTGCTGGGCCGTCGGCACGGGGGTGCTCGGTCCGGGGCGCGGTGAGGCCCGCTCAAGACATACGGCTTCCGGATCAATCCCCGGGGAGCGCGTCCCCCAGACGATGGGTGCAGGGTGGGCGTATCCGCTGACCACGCTCAGCCGCTCGCGGGGAAGGCTTCGATCAGCCAGTTGTGTTCGGATCCTCTGTCGGCGGGGCACCTAGAGAGCCCCGGGGGGCCCAACCTGAGGTTTGGGCGGGCGCTACCTGGCGGTGCGGCGGCTGGCCAGCGAGGACAGGCCTGCGAGTACCAGGTCACCGGCACGCTTCGACACCGGCTTGTGGAACTGGACGACCTGGGCACGCAGGCCGGCGATTGAGCGGCGCATCTGGTCGCCGTCAGCGCGCAGCGCGGCGTTCTCGTCACCCAGGCGGGCAACCTCGGCCTTGAGTGCGGTGATCTCCTCGCCACCGCCACGCCCGCTGACGATCGCCTGCACGGCAACTCTTTCGATCAGCGTGCGCTGCGACCCCACGGGGCCCACGGTCTCGCCGACGAGGCGGCCTGAGCTGAGGTAGCGCCACACAGTGCGCTCGGACACGCCGAGGGCCTCAGAGGCCTCGGCAACGGTCATGTGCATGGTGTTCTCCATGCCCGGGGCGTTCGACGCCACGCGGGGGAACACCTGCCGTGCGGGGGCCGCGAGGGCCCCCGCACGAATGGATGCTTGCTAGCCCTTGCGCTGGATCAGCATGTTCCAGACGCCGCGCTGCACAACCTTGTCGTCCTGGTTCAGTACCTCGACCTCGTACTTGCACCAGCCGGCCTTCGGGTTCTTCTCGTTCTCGGACTTCTCGCCGATGGTGCGCTTCACGCGGATGGTGTCGCCGATGAACACCGGTGCGCGGAACTGCCACGTGTCGAGACCGACGAATGCGGCGGTCGCGATCTTCGGCTCCATCTTCTCCACCTGCAGGCCGGTGGCGATAGACGTCACGAGCATGCCGTGGGCGACGCGCTGGCCGAAGACAGAGTCCTTGGCGCCAACCTCGTCGATGTGGAACCAGTTGAAGTCACCGGAGACGCCGCAGAAGTTGACGACGTCGGCCTCAGTGACCGTACGACGCAGCGACTCCGCGCTGTCCCCCGCATTCAGCTCCTCCCAGAAAAGACGCTCAGCCACAAGAACTCCTTGCAAATCGTTGGGGCGCCCGATTCACGAGCGCCAAAGGCGGGCGGGAGCATAACGGGGGAACACGACCGCCGGGCGGCTGGTCTGTCGTATGCGGGGTTTAGAGTCGAATGACTCCTCACTCACCAGCCATCTGCGGAAGGACTGCACGCATGAAGGGAATCGTCTTCGAGGGCAACGGGAAGATGACGGTCGAGACCGTCCCCGACCCCACGATCCTTGAGCCGGGCGACGCAATCGTCCGGGTCACCAAGGCCGGCATCTGCGGATCCGACCTCCACATCCTCAACCACGGCGAGGCATTTGGCTTTGACCACGGCTGCCGTATCGGGCACGAGTTCGTGGGTGTGGTGGAAGAGGTCGGTGCCGACGTCCGCGGCATCAAGGTGGGCGACAAGGTGTGCGCCCCCTTCTGGATCTCGTGTGGTGAGTGCTACTTCTGCAAGAAGGGGCTCCAGACCTCATGCATCAGCGGCGGCTGCTTCGGCTTCCAGGCCTTCTGGCCCGGTGAGGGTGCCGTGCAGGGTGGTCAGTCGCAGTTCGTGCGTGTGCCCATGGCAGACGGCACGCTCGACAAGATCCCCGAATCGCTCGCGGCCGATTCGCACGACCACAAGGTCCTTCCGATGACCGACGTGTTCCCCACCGCGTACCACGCGGTGCACTGCGCCGATGTGCAGCCCGGCGACAACGTCGTGATCGTTGGCGATGGCGCCGTGGGCCTCCTGGCCGCCCATGCGTCGCAGCTGTTCGACCCGAAGTCGGTGATCCTGTGCGGTCATCATCCGGACCGGCTTGAGATCGGTGCGCACCTCGGTGCCACGCACACGGTCGACACAAAGGCCGGTGGCGCTGAGGACACCATCGAGGAGCTCACCGACGGCCTCGGTGCCGACCGCATCATCCTGGCCATCTCGAGCCCCGAGACCATGCGCTTCGCCATGGAGCAGATCCAGCCGGGCGGCACAATCTCGTGGGTCGGCATGGAGGTATTCCTGGGCGCACCGGACATCCCGTGGGATCAGGCCTTCATGAAGAACACCACCATCAGGGGTGGCGTCGCGCCGGTGAAGCACTATCTGCCGGAGCTGTGGCCCCTGCTCGAGTCGGGTCGCATTGACCCCTCGCCTGTGTTTACGCACGACCTGCCGCTCTCTCAGGGCACCGAGGGCTACGCAGTGATGGCTTCTCGCAAGGAGGGCTCCGTGAAGGTCGCCCTCAGCCCCGACGCCTGAGCCAACCGCTTTACCGAAACACGTCGCTGGCCGTTCCGGCACCGCACTGAGGGAGAGTGCGGTGCCGGGGCACGCCTGTGGACATCGCGCCACCGCGCCGAGGAGGGGTTGCGGTGTCGGGACACGCCTGGCCCGTGATCGGCATTTGCGGAACCGCCGCAAATGCGGGATCACACCAGGCTACGTCCCGCCACCGCAACCCCTCCTCGGCGCTCTAGTGGTTGCTGACTGCAAGAGGCATCAGCCCCCGGTGCCGTGTGCATGGGTGGGACGTAGCGTGGTGTGATCCTGCATGTGCGGCCCCCGCACGTGCCGATCACGGGCCAGGCGTGTCCCACCCATGCACACGGCACCGGGGGCGGCTGGGTGGCTGGCGCCCCGGGGGCAAAACGACGAAGGGCCCGGACGATGTCCGGGCCCTTCGGTTACTGCGTGCTGCGAGGAAGTCCTAGAGGGCTTCCACAGCAGTCTTGATGCGGTCCAGACCCTCTTCGAGCTGCTCGTCGGGAGCGGCGTAGGTGAAGCGGATGTGGCCCTCACCGCGGTCACCGAAGGCGTTACCGGCAACCACACCGACGCCGTAGTCCTCGACCAGGTAGTCGGCGAACTGCTGCGCGGTCATGCCGGTGCCACGGATGCTCGGGAACACGTAGAACGAGCCGTCAGGCGTCTGACAGTCGATGCCCTCGATCTCGTTGAACTTGCTCACGACCAGGTCACGCTTGGCCTTGAGGCGGGCGGTCTGCTGCAGCACGTGGTCCTGCGGGCCCGTGAGGGCGGCGAGGCCGGCGTACTGCACGAACGCGGGCACGTTGGTGACCGAGTTCTGCTGGAAGATGTCCATGGCCGTGATGAGCTCGGCGTCGGCAACACACCAGCCGATGCGGAACCCGGTCATGATGTACGTCTTCGAGAAGGTGTCGACCACGATCGACTGGTCCTTCATGCCCTCGATGTACGAGATGCTCTCGTGCTTGCTGGGGTCGTAGACCATGTGCGAGAAGATCTCGTCGGTCAGCACGATCACGCCGTGGCGCTTGCAGATCTCGGCGATCTCGGGCAGCTGGCCAACAACCATGCCGTTGGGGCGCTGCGGGGTGTTGATGACGAGCATCTTCGTGCGCGGTGTGATGAGCGACTCGAGCGAGTCGAGGTCGAAGTGGAAGTCGGGCTCCACGAGCGGGGCGTACACAACCTTGCCGCCGGCGTAGGTGATCCAGAACTCGTCCGGCGGGTAGCCGGGGTTCGGGAAGATGACCTCATCGCCCTGATCCACGATGGTGAGCAGCGACTGGGTGAGGGCGTGCTTGGCGCCCATGGTCACGAGGACCTCTTCGCGCTTGGTGGGACGGCCACGTGAGGTCATTTCCTCGGCGATGGCGTCACGCAGCTCGGGAAGACCCGGGCCCGGCACGTAGCGCACGTGGCCGTCGTGAATGGCCTTGGCACAGGCCTCGTAGATGTGCGGGGCGGGATAGAACTCGTCGCCCTGGAAGTCGCCCTTCTCAAAGTGAAGGATCTTGGTGCCGGTGTCGCGCTCGATCTGCTCGGCCTTGCGCATGGCGGCCCACTGCTTGGGAAGAACAAAGTGCTGGGTGCGACTCGAGAGTGCGTCGCGGATGTCGGTGAGAGCGTCGCTCATATGGGTACTGCTCCTTTCGGTGCTCGGTCGCCGTCCCGTTATCGGACGACGTTGAGAGCGGCGCTCGGCCGCGGGGTAGAAGGTGTTGTTGCCCGCACGCGGCGGGCGGCACGGTTGAACGCGCCTGACTGCGAGGCGCCGAGGCGGCGGGACAGCCCGTCTGCGGCAGTGATCACGAGGCGGGAGAGTTCATCCACGCGCTCAGGGGTGACCCGGCTGACTGGTCCGCCAATGCCAAGGGCAGCGACGACCCGACCAGTGTGATCCCGGATGGGGGCCCCGACGCAGCGGAGACCCTCGTCGTACTCCTCGTCGTCAACTGCGTAGCCCTGCTCGCGGATGACCACGAGTTCGGCAAGCAGCGGATCGACGTCGGTGGTCGTCGTACGGGTGTACGACGCCATCCCGTGCGCGCTGGTGATCTCGCGCACTTCATCCTCGCCGAGATCGGCCAGGAGAACTTTGCCAAGGCTGGTTGCGTGCGCCGGATACCCGCGGCCCATGGCCGACGGAATGCGAAGCGCACGCCGCGCCTCAACTTTCTCGATGTAGATCGCCTCGCCGCGCTCCAGCACGGCAAGGTGACCGGTCTCGCCCGAGTCGCGCACCAGACCCTCGAGGAATGGCAGCGCCTCGTCCCACAGGCTCATCTGCTCGAGGACGATTCCGCCCATCTCAAACATCCTGAGCCCCAGGCGGTAGCGCTGCGACTTGGCATCGCGCTCGAGAAGACCAACCGCCTCGAGGTTGACGAGAAACCGATGCGCGGTGCTCTTGTGAAGCCCAGTGCGCTCGGCGATCTCGGTGACACCCAACTCGGGCTCCTCGGGGCTGAACACCTCGAGGATTGCGCCGACGCGCTCCACCGCCTGGATGCGGTAGCGGTCCGGAGCTGCGTTGGTGTCAGTGTGCGCGGTGGTTGCCATGTCTCATTCTGCGAAACACCGTCTTGTGACGGATGCGACGAAGGCGGCATTGCTATCAGCCCGCCATGGCACCGGCAAGGGCACGCCGTGGGCCATAGGTCGCCGTATCGCTCTGTGAGACACCGTCCCATTGGCGTAAATCGGTCCCCTGCGCCAAACGGCGCATCACGGGTACGCTTCACCACCCTGCACGAGAACCACATGGGAGTCGATGGCGTGGCATACGAGGACATCCTGTACGAGACCGGCAATGGCCGGGCAACGATCACGATCAACCGTCCGGAGCGCCTCAATGCGTTTCGCGCCAAGACGATCCTCGAACTGGGTGAGGCGCTGGAGGCCGCAGCCGACGACGAGGCCGTGGGCGTCGTGGTGCTTACCGGTGCCGGCGAGCGCGCGTTCTGCGTGGGCGGCGATGTCGCCGACCCCACTCGCACTGCTGCCGAGAAGCGCCACCTGCACACCCTGTCGCACCGGGTGGCCAATGCGATCCGCAACAACGGCAAGCCGGTCATCGCCAAGGTGCGCGGCTACTGCATCGGCGGTGGCAACGAACTCAACGTGATGTGCGACCTCACACTCTCGGGAGAGTCCGGCCGGTTCGGCCAGGCGGGCCCCAAGATCGGCTCGGCTCCCCTGTGGTGGGGATGCCAGCTCATGCCGTCGGTTGTCGGCGAGAAGAAGGCCCGCGAAATCCTCTTTCTCGTGCGCCAGTACGACGCCTATGAGGCCGAGCGCATGGGCCTCGTGAACAAGGTCGTTCCCGACGACCAGCTCGACGCCCTGGTGGACGAGTGGTGCGACGAGATCCTGCGCAAGTCGCCGCAGGGTTTGCGCCTGGCCAAGATCGCCATGAACACCGCCACCGACTCGCTGTACTCGTCGGTGCAGCACGGTTTGGAACTGGTGGCGCTCAACCACGTGTACGGCCCGGAGCCCAAGGAGGGCATCGCGTCGTTCCAGGGGAAGCGGCCCGCCGACTGGCGGAAGTTCCGCGACGGGCAGGGGCCCGACCCCGCCAGCCCGCCACTGTCGGCAAAGGGCGCAAAGAAGCCTGCCGCCAAGTCCGCCGCGAAGAAGGCTCCCGTGGCCAAGAAGAGGGTGGCAGCCAAGCCAGCAGCCGCGAAGAAGCCGGTGGCCAACAAGCCGGTGGCCGCAAAGCCCCCTGCGAAGAAGCCTGTCGCCAAGAAGGCGGTTGCGGCAAAGCCCGCTGCCAAGAAGCCAGCAGCAAAGAAGCCCGCTGCCAAGCCCGCGACCCGCCGCACAAGCCGGTGAGCGAGCTGGGTCTCGCAGCGCTCGCGCCCGCACGGCGCGAGGCCGTAGAGAAGGCGCTGTCGGGCGACCGGCTGACGCGCGCCGACTCCATGGCACTGGCCGGCGCGACATCGGCCGAGCACCCCGCGCTGTGGGCCGCCGCCGCGCATCTGCGCAACCTCACGCGCCCGGCCATCGTTACCTACTCGCGCAAGGTGTTCATCCCGCTCACCAATCTGTGCCGTGACGTGTGCTCGTACTGCACCTTCGCCGTTGACGAAGACAGCATCCGGGCGCGCACCATGAGCCCCGACGATGTGCTGGCCATGGCGCAGGAGGCCAAGGCGCTGGGATGCAAGGAGGCGCTCTTCTGCATCGGCGATCGCCCGGAAGTGCGCTGGCCCAAGTACCGCGACATCCTCAAGGGCTTCGGCCACGACAGCACGCAGTCGTACCTGGTGGCCATGTGCCGCATGGTCATGGAAGAGACAGGCCTGCTGCCCCACCCCAACGCCGGCATCATGAGCGAGCGCGAACTGCGCGAGCTGCGTGAGGTATCGCCCAGCCAGGGGATCATGCTGGAGAGCACGTCCGAGCGGCTGTGCGCCCCCGGTGGCCCACACGAGCACGCCCCCGACAAGAAGCCCCGCACCCGACTGGCCATGATCCGCCGTGCCGGCAAGTTGCGAATCCCCTTCACCACCGGGATCCTCATCGGGCTTGGCGAGACCGAGGATGAGCGCATCGACGCACTCCTGGCAATCCGTGACCTGCACGACGAATACGGGCACATCCAGGAAGTCATCGTGCAGAACTTCCGGGCCAAGGATGAAACGCCCATGGCAGGCGCCGGCGAACCCGGGCTTGTCGAGCTGATGACCGCATGCGCCATTGCGCGCTTGGTACTGGGTGCCGACATGAACATCCAGGCACCGCCCAACCTCTCGGCCGACTACGGCCCGCTGCTGCTCACGGGTATCAACGACTGGGGTGGCGTGTCGCCGGTGACGCCCGACTTCATCAATCCCGAGCGCCCATGGCCGGACCTCGCACTGATGGCCGGCATGTGTCAGGAGGCCGGGTACCCGCTGCACGAGCGCCTCACGGTGTATCCGGAGTACGCGCTCGACGATGACTGGATCGACCCTGCTGTGCGCCCCTACGTACGAGCCCAGGCGAACGACGCCGGGTACCCCAGAACCGAGGCCCTGGAGGCCATTTCCGTATGACCGACCGCGTCACAATCCTCCGTCTGGGCGACGACCGTGCAGATGGCGGCACCGCCCGTGAGTCGTCCGTGTGGGATGAGGCCTCCATCGGCACGTCGCTCTCGGCGCGCATCCTGCCCGTGTCGCTGGGCACGCCCAATCGCGGCTGCGCCACCTTCGTCACCTCGTGGAATGACGCCATCGCGCTGGTGGACGACGGCGTTGACGGCGAGCGCGTGACCATCACGCACGATGCCGCGCGCGCCGACGTGCTGGACGGCCTCACCCGTTCGCGCGCAGCATTCCTTCGCACCACATCCGATCTGCTGCCCGAGGCCGTTGACCTGGCGGGCCTCCCCGCTGTGCACACGCGCGTGTCGGTGCAGGTTGCCGATCTCGACGCCGCCGTGGCGGCCGTGCGCGGTGGTGCGCGCGATCTTGTGGTGTCGGGTTGGGACGACGGCGATCTGGCTGCCCTGCGCGATTCGATCCTTCCCGAAGTGCTGGTGGAGCGCACGGCGCTGCCCTTGGGCACGCCTATCGAGGCCATGCGCGACATCGTTGCGCTGCCAGTGCTCACCTGCTGGCTCTCCCAGGTGGACTGCCGCGGGGCCGCGCGCCCGCGCCACCCGTGGGCCCCCGGACGCGACATGCACCCGCCCGTGCCCGAACGACGCATGAGCAGTGAGTGGGCCGACGCCGCATGGACCGGGGCCGACTGGACCCGCGACCTCGATCGCATCGCGCCCGACGTGGCCGCGATCCTCGAGCGCTCGCTCGCCGGCACCGCGCCGACAGTCGCCGAGATGGTGCGTCTGTTTGAGGCCCGTGGCGACGAGGTTGATGCGATTGCCCACGTGGCCGACGTATTGCGTCAGCGCACCAACGGCGACCAGGTCACCTACGTGGTCAACCGCAACATCAACTACACCAACCAGTGTTACTTCCGGTGTGGTTTCTGCGGCTTCTCGCGCGGCCCCAAGAGCTACAACGCCCGTGAGACCCCGTACCGCATGGACCTCGACGAGGTCGTAAGCCGATCGCAGGAGGCCTGGGACAAGGGCGCCACCGAGGTGTGCCTGGTGGGCGGCATCCACCCCGACTTCACCGGTGACTTCTACGCATCTGTGCTCGAGAGCATCAAGGATGCACTCCCCGAAATGCACGTGCATGCCTTCACCCCGCTTGAGGTGTGGCAGGGCGCACACACGTTGGGCGTGCCGGTGCGCGACTACCTGGAGCGCATGAAGGCATCGGGCCTGGGGTCGCTGCCCGGCACCGCCGCCGAGATCCTCGACGACGACGTGCGCGCGCACCTGTGCCCCGACAAGATCCGCACGGCCGAGTGGGCCGAGGTCATGATCACCGCGCACGAGAGTGGTATCCGCGCCACCAGCACCATCATGTGCGGCCACATCGACGGCCCGGTGTCATGGGCCAACCATTACGAGGTGCTGCGTCAGATCCAGCGCCGCACCGGGGGCTTCACCGAGTTCATTCCCCTCCCCTTCGTGCACATGGCGTCGCCCATCTTCATTCAGGGCCGCTCGCGCCCCGGCCCCACGTGGGACGAGGTGGTGCTCATTCACGCCGTGGCCCGCATCGCGTTTGATGGCCTCATCCCCAACATCCAGGCCTCGTGGGTGAAGCTCGGCCTCGAGGGCGGCGCAAACCTGCTCGACGCCGGCTGCAACGACATGGGCGGCACCCTCATGAACGAGAGCATCTCGCGCTCGTCGGGGGCCTCGCATGGCGAAGAGGTCACCGCCGACGAACTTGAGGCGATCATCCTCGCCCACGGACGCGTACCCGCACGGCGCAACACGCTCTACGAGATCGTGGAGACCGCCGTCTAGCTGTCGTGCCTATTTGAGGGTCCGGACGCACCCGGCAATTGAATTGGGGACGGAGCCCACAGCGAATCTGGGCCAACCCCACGAGATTCCCAGCACCCCTCCGACAGGTGCCCGAGCCCCGCTAGCCCGTAACGGCTGCCTTGCGTGGGGCCACTTGCACCCGCTTGCTGAAGTGCGCGATCGCCGACGACTGCGTACGCGCAGTGGTCGTGATGACCCAGGTGCCACGGCTCAGACGCACAGTGCATGAGTAGGTGCGCTTTGCCTTGGTGCGCCGGATGGTGCACTTGCCCGTGGCAGCGCGTCCCGACGGCCGTGTGGTTGCCCGCTGGGTAATGCGTGTGGCTCCTGCCGGAACAGATCCGGTGGTGACGCAGGTCGTTGCCGCACAGTGCACCTTGCCCTTGATCACCACGGCGGCTGCCGCTGCGGTGGCTGCGGGTGTGACGGCGTTTGACCACGCTGAGGCAGCGCCGGTGCCCATAGCGTTGGTGGCAGTGGCCCGGAACCTGTAGCTGGTGCCATTGGTGAGGCCCTCCACGGTGCAACTGGTCTTGGGCGCCACAACCGTGCAGATCTGCTCACCGGGATCTGAGGTCACCGTGTACGAGGTGGCCGATCCACCCGCAAGCGGGGTGATGGTCACTGCAGCTGATGCGCTACCTGCCACCGCCACAGGCGCAGCGGGGGCCTGGGGGGCGTCGAGGTAGCGCGCGGTGAACACGTCATTTTGCCCCGCACTCGTGAGGGTGGTGCTCCCAAACGTTGCGGTGCCCTGGAAGGTCCCGGTCCCGATGAATGAGCCATCAGGCAGGGCGGAGACGCCCATGCCCCCGTCATACCCGGTGCCACCGGCCTGAGTGGCCCAGGCCCAAGTGCCATCTGCGTTCATCTTTGCGGTGAACACGTCATCGTTCCCCACACTGGTGAGGGTGGTGCTTCCAAAGGTTGCGGTGCCACTGAAGACCCCGGTCACAATGGATGAGCCATCAGGCAGGGCGGAGATGCCATAGCCGATGTCATACCCCGTACCACCGGCCTTGGTCGCCCAGGCCCAGGTGCCATCCGCGTTCATCTTTGCGGTGAATACGTCATAGATCCCCGCACTGATGAGGGTGGTGCTTCCAAAGGTTGCGGTGTCAGTGAACTGCCCGGTCACAATGGATGAGCCATCAGGCAGGGCGGAGATGCCGTAGCCCTCGTGAACCCCCGTGCCACCGGCCCTGGTGGCCCAGGCCCAGGTGCCATCTGCGTTCATCTTTGCTGTGAACACGTCACCGCTCCCCGCACTGATGAGGGTGGTACTTCCAAAGGTTGCGGTGTCCCTGAAGACCCCGGTCACAATGGATGAGCCATCAGGCAGGGCGGAGATGCCCAAGCCATAGTCATACCCCGTACCACCGGCCCTGGTGGCCCAGGCCCAGGTGCCATCTGCGTTCATCTTTGCTGTGAACACGTCATAGCTCCCCGCACTGATGAGGGTGGTACTTCCAAAGGTTGCGGTGTCAGTGAATTGCCCGGTCACAATGGATGAGCCATCAGGCAGGGCGGAGATGCCGTAGCCCTCGTCAACCCCCGTGCCACCGGCCCTGGTGGCCCAGGCCCAGGTGCCATCTGCGTTCATCTTTGCTGTGAACACGTCAGCGTTCCCCGCACTGACGAGGGTGGTACTTCCAAAGGTTGCGGTGCCCTGGAAGGATCCGGTCACAATGGATGAGCCATCAGGTAGGGCGGAGATGCCATAGCCCCCGTCATCCCCCGTACCACCGGCCCTGGTGGCCCAGGCCCAGGTGCCATCTGCGTTCATCTTCGCGGTGAACACGTCATCGCTCCCCACACTGGTGAGGGTGGTGCTTCCAAAGGTTGCGGTGCCCTGGAAGGACCCGGTCACAATGGATGAGCCATCAGGTAGGGCGGAGATGCCCAAGCCATAGTCATCCCCCGTACCACCGGCCCTGGTGGCCCAGTTCACCTCTGGTAGAGGCGCAGCGCTCAGGGCCTGAGCCCCGACGCACAACACAAGGGCACTGCACACACAACCGATGGCGGTACGCAGGTTCATGGGGAAACTGGCCTCATCTGGAATCGAGCACTGGGAGCCCCGCTGCGATTGGGGGTGATTTCAATGCGTTAAGAAACGTTACGCCATTGCAGGAGAGGGTCGCCTCACGAGCCACGCGCGCACTGCCATCCCTGCTACTTCACGAGACCCGTACCCACCCCGCACGCGCGATTCGGCATCGATGGGTGTGCGACGTGAGTCCGCTCGTATGGATACATCTGCTGCGTCGATTCGGCGGTTCTCCGGTGCTCCTAGGCATCGGGCCCTCCGGGGGGCCGATGTTTAGGAGGTCCCTCGGTCGCGGTTACGCAGCGACCTCAGCATGTTCTCCACCCGGCCGAACTTGATGCGCGGTGCACCGGCATCGGCACCCATTCGCTTCTCCACCTCGTCGAGGTACTGCCAGTCCGCGTAGGTGATCAGGTCGCCCTGGCGCTCGCGCAGCAGCCGGGCCAGCACCGGACGGGCGGGCACAGCGCGCTCCAGGTGCCCGGCGCGAAGGTCTTCAAGCAGCGAGTCGACCGTCTCCTGGGCATCCGGCTTGTTGGTGCCGATGATGCCGCTGGGGCCACGCTTGATCCAGCCGGCCGCGTACTGCCCCGGGCGGGGCTGGCCGTCGAGCGGGTCAACCACCCGGCCGCGATCATTTGGGATGGTGGCGCTCATCGGGTCAAACGGCACGCCGGCGAGGGGCTCACCCTGATACCCGATGGCACGGAATACGAGACCTGTGGGGATGATCTCGCGCTCGGCGGTCATGCGTGCGCGCAGGGCACCCCGGTCGCTGCGGTACAGCTCGTTGCGCGCCACCTCAATGCCCTCAACGTGCTCTGTTCCAACGATGGCGACGGGTGAGGCGAGAAACCGCAGGATGATGCGGCGGTCACGGCCACGGTCACCGCGTTCGGCCAGCTCGCCCAGCAGTTCCAGATTCTGGTCGCGGTTGCGATCTGGGGCCAGCTCCACCAGCTTGCGCGAGTTCTCGTCGAGCACCATGTCGGCGGGGTCCACGATCACGTCGATGTCGTCGCGCTGGGTGACCTCGCGCAGCTCCTTGGGCGTGAAGGCCGCCTGCGCCGGGCCGCGACGGCCCAGCATCACAACCTCGCGTATCCCGCCCGCCTGCAATGCGCGCACCGCGTGCCGGCCCATGTCGGTGAGCACGAGGTCCTCGTGGGGCAGCACCAGCATGCGAGAGATGTCCATGGCCACGTTGCCGTTGCCCACCACAACCGCGCGTGGGCCCGTGAGGTTGTACGTGAGCGAGCGCATTCCCGGGTTGGCGTTGTACCAGCCAACAAACTCGCTGCCCGAGTGGCTGCCCGGTAGATACTCGTGGGGAATACCCATGCGGCGATCGGATGACGCACCCACGGCGTAAATGACCGCGTGGAAGTACTCAAGGACGTCCTGCTGCTCAATGTGCCGCCCGAGCTCGACGTTGCCGCGGAAGCGGAACTCGGGGTTGGCCGCCACCTTGTCGAATACGCGGGTGACCGACTTGATCTTCTGGTGGTCGGGTGCGACGCCGCCACGCACGAGGCCGAACGGGGTGGGAAGGCGGTCGAACATGTCCACCTGCACGTTCAGGTCGTCCTGCGACAGCAGGTGCTCGGCGGCATAAAACCCCGAGGGGCCCGATCCGATGATTGCCACCCGAAGCGGGTTTGCCGCGTCGCCCACCGGCATCAGCGCACCACCCCATCTGCATCTACCTCAGAGCGGAACACGTCGTGGGCGGGATCGCGCACCAGATCGTGGAGAGACCCGGGAGACGGGGACGTCGCGAGCCCGCGCACCAGCACCGCCGGCCTGCCGGATGCCTTGCCCATCAGCATCCCCGCTGCAGCCGCGATCTCATCGCCAAGTGCCTGATCAGTCGCCACGAGCATTCTCCCCTCACGATCCCGACCGCCCCGGTGATCAAGCACCGGCGCAAATCCCGCCACCCCCACCGCAATGTTCACGAGCCCCCTGCGGAACGCGCGGCCATGAGTGTCGGTGATTACCACCCCCACCCTTCCACGTGCGACGTGCGAAAGGGCGTGTTGCAGGCGCCGTGCAGATGCGTCGGGGTCAGTCGGCAGCAGTACGACGGTACCTTCGGCCGTATTCGAGGCATCAACGCCCGCATTTGCACATACAAACCCGAGATTGGTCTCGCACACCAGCAGTGATCGACGGCGCCTGAGGATGCGACGACTCTCACCCAGAATGACCTGACACAACTCCGCACTCTTGCCCGTCTCGGAGGCCAGATGCAGCGCCTCGTCGCCCGGCTGCACATCGGCCAGGCGCACGATGCGCCCCTCGGCCTTGCTCACTGGCTTGTGTGCGATGGCCACCACATCACCGGGCCGCACACCGGCATCGGCAGCAACCGCGGCAAGCATGGCCGGCAGGTCGTCACCTGGCTGAATCTCGGGGAGTGCACCCAGCACGGTGATACGCAGCTCGTCCCCAGGGGCGTCGCCGAGTGCGCGTGAGCTCACCCGGGCGCCCCGGCGGCCGGTGCGGCGAGGCCAAGGTTCTCAAGTGCGCGGCCCGTGGCGCCGGTGGGCTCGCGCCGTACCAGTTCAACGAGATCCTCCGGTGTATCCACATCAAGCGCAATACCGGGGTGATCCACCACTTCCACCGTGACGCCGCGCAACGTTGCCTGGGCAAGGTGCAGCGCCAGCGAGCCCGGCCCCAGCTGGGGATCGAGGGCATCTGCGGGTGTCATAAGCATGGCGTTGGTGCCGGTGCCATCGACTGAGCGCGCAACCACCACTGCGTCAC
>Ga0194059_1000752_pt1 | contig 14564 bp, 14 predicted proteins | sample SepL6211m_MetaG_FD_163426 | JGI IMG/M metagenome (GOLD analysis project Ga0194059, IMG submission 163426) | Anoxic zone freshwater microbial communities from boreal shield lake in IISD Experimental Lakes Area, Ontario, Canada - Sep2016-L626-11m | ecosystem: Environmental > Aquatic > Freshwater >... | reverse complement strand
GAGCTTGAACTTTCCAAACTGATTCCGCAGACCCGCGTACACAGCGGTCTGCTCTGGGGTATTGCACTGGCCGTGGGGCTGTGGGCGCTGCTGAAATACACGGTGCTGGGTTTTGACATCCGCGCCGTTGGCGCCAATGCGCGCGCCGCCTCCTTTGCCGGCGTCTCGGTGACGCGCACCGTGGTGCTGGTGGCCATGCTCTCGGGTGCCCTGGCGGGACTGGCCGGCGCGATTGAAGTCGCTGGCCGCACCAGTTACCTCACGCTCGACATGTCACCCGGCTACGGTTACTCGGGCATCGTGATCGCCATGCTGGCGGCCCTGCACCCGCTGGGCGTGGTGGCGGCCAGCGTCTTCGTCGCCGGCGTGCTGGTTGGCGCCGACAGCATGAGCCGCGCCATCGGTGTGCCCACCTACATCGCCGACGTCATCGTCGCCGCCTCGCTGATCTCGGTGCTGGTGGCCACACTGCTGACGCAGTACCGGGTGAGGTGGAAATGATGGTCATCACGGCGAGCCCGTTTCTGTCAGTGCAAGGAGCCAATTTTCGTCATTGCGAGGAGCGAAGCGACGTGGCAATCCATGACTGCATGGATTGCCACGCTTCGCTCGCGATGACGAGGGGAGGCTCCCAATGACGAAGCAGTGCTCGCGATGACGAATTCACAAAAGTGCCAACATGGAACTGCTTGACATCCTCGCCAATCAGGCCTTCTGGGTCGCGGTGCTGCGCATTGCGACACCGCTGATTCTTGGCACGCTGGGCGTGCTGCTGTGCGAGCGTGCCGGTGTGCTCAACCTTGGCATCGAAGGCATCATGGTGGCAGGTGCCTTCAGTGGGTGGCTGGCGGTTTATCTGGGTGCGCCACTCTGGATGGGCGTGCTGGTGGCGGCGCTCACAGGTGCTGTGTTCGGCCTGCTGCACGCCTTTTTGACGGTCGGTCTGGCGCTGTCGCAACACGTCTCGGGCTTGGGCATCACGCTGCTGGCAACGTCGCTCAGCTACTACGGCTACCGCGTCAGTTTTCCCAAGGTCACAACGCCGCCCACCATCACACCGTTTGGCGAAATGAACTGGATTGGTGTGCCGATTCTGGAACAGCAGACCCTGCTGACGCTGCTGGCGCTGTTGCTGGTACCGCTCATCAGCTACCTGCTGTACCGGACTCCGGTCGGGCTGGCGGTGCGCATGGTGGGCGAGAACCCGCAGGCGGCAGAAGGTCAGGGCGTCTCCGTAGCAGCCGTCCGAACCGGCGCCATCGTGGCGGGCTCGGCGCTGATGGGCGTGGCCGGCTCGTTTCTGACGCTGGCTGCTTTCAACGCCTTCTTCTTCAACATGGTCAACGGGCGCGGCTGGATCTGCGTGGCGCTGGTGGTGTTTGCCTCGTGGCGCCCCGGCAAAGCGCTGTTGGGTGCGCTGCTGTTCGCCTTTTTCGACGCGCTGCAACTGCGCCTGCAACAGTCCGGCGGCGCCGTATTGCCCTACCAGATGTACCTGATGCTGCCCTATGTGCTGTCGATCGTGGCGCTGATTCTGGTGGCGCGCAAGGCCAGCTACCCGCAGGCGCTGATGAAACCGTATCGCAAGGGAGAACGCTGATGCTCGATCTGCTGCTCACGAATGTGACGCTGCCCGATGGCCGACAAAACATGTCGGTAGCCGTGCAGGATGGCCTCATCAAAGAGGTGAATGCTTCATTGGTGGCCGAGGCCCACCAGATCATCGACGCCCAAGGCCAGCTGCTGAGCCCGCCTTTTGTCGACGCCCACTTCCATATGGACGCCACGCTGAGCTACGGCCTGCCGCGCGTCAACCAGTCGGGCACGCTGCTCGAAGGCATTGCGCTGTGGGGCGAGTTGAAGCCACTGCTGACACAGGAGGCACTGATGGAGCGCGCGCTGGCCTACTGCGACTGGGCGGTGGCCAAAGGGCTGCTGGCCATTCGCAGCCACGTTGACGTCTGCGATCCGCGCCTATTGGCGGTGGATGCCCTGCTGGAAGTCAAGCGCCGCGTTGCGCCTTACATCGACCTGCAACTGGTGGCCTTCCCGCAGGATGGCGTGCTGCGCGGCGCACAAGGGCCCGAGCAGCACATGAACAACCTGAAGCGTGCGCTCGACAAGGGCGTGGATGTGGTCGGCGGCATTCCGCATTTCGAGCGAACCATGGCGGACGGCGCCCTGAGCGTCAGGCTGCTGTGCGAACTCGCTGCCGAGCGCGGCCTGCGCGTGGACATGCACTGCGACGAATCCGACGACCCGCTGTCACGCCACGTCGAGACCCTGGTTTTCGAGACGCAGCGCCTGGGCCTGCAGGGACGCGTGACCGGCTCGCATCTGACGTCGATGCACAGCATGGACAACTACTACGTCTCCAAGCTGCTGCCGCTGATGGCTGAGGCGCAATTGCAGGTGGTGGCCAATCCGCTGATCAACATCACACTGCAGGGCCGGCACGACACGTATCCAAAACGCCGCGGCATGACACGCGTGCCGGAACTGCTGGCCGCTGGCATCAACGTCGCCTTTGGTCACGACTGCGTGATGGACCCCTGGTACAGCCTGGGTTCCGGCGACATGCTCGAAGTCGCGCACATGGGCCTGCACGTGGCGCAGATGACCAGCCAGAGCGCCATGCGCCAGTGCTTCGATGCCGTCACCGTGAATCCGGCGCGGATTCTGGGTCTGCAGGGTTACGGGTTGGAAGTCGGCTGTAACGCTGACTTTGTCTTGTTGCAGGCACGCGATCCGGCGGAGGCGATCCGGCTTCGCGCGGCCCGCCTGCAGGTGTTCCGACGCGGCAAGCTGATCGCGCAAACGCCGGCGGCGACCAGCCAGTTGCACCTCGATGGCCGACCAGCACAGACCTCGATGATGCTGTAGGCCAGACCCTTACCGGGGCATGGCGTACTGGTCTTTCATGGGCTGCACATGCTGCTGCCAGACTGCGCCGTAGCGTTGCTCGTCCACCACCGGCTTCTTGATCATCTTCAGGCACTGCGCCATTTGCGCATCAGTGCTGCTGGGCTTGGAGTACAACTGCAGGGCAAACTTGGAAAAGTCGCGCACCATGAAGTCGAAAATCTGGTCCACCAGCGCATCATCCATCTGGTAGATCCCGGCGTTTTCCAGAATCAGCTGGCCGTACACCACCAGCGTAAACATTTCACCGGCCGTCAGCAAAAAGTCGATGTCCTGCGCCTGCGCCTTGGTAGGCGGAGCCTTCATGGCCATTTCCTTGAACAGCTCGATCTGCTCCTTGAACACGCTCAGGTTTGGCAGCTTGAAGCTGTTGTAGGCCAGGTGGTAGTCGTGAAACTTGATGCTGCCCAGTCCCTTGGTCGGCCCCTGCTTGAACAGGAACTCGTCATCCGAGCCCTCGTCACGCCGTGGCACTTCGGGGTAGCTGGCGGGCGCAAAGAAGTAGTTGGCCATGAACTTGATGATCAGCGCCATGTTGACGTGCACCGTGCCCTCGAGCTTGGGCAGGCAGCGGATGTCGGCAGCGGCCATGGCAAAGAAGGGCTCTTTCTCAAACCCCTTGGCTGCGATCACGTCCCACAGCAGGTTGATCACTTCCTCGCCCTGCGTTGTGACCTTCATCTTGACCATGGGGTTGAACAGCAGGTAGCGGCGGTCCTCCAGGCTGGCGCTCTTCATGTAGTCTGCTGCGCGCAGCGCAAACAGCTTCATGGCCACCAGGCGTGTGTAGGCATCGGTGAAGAGCTGCCTGACGTGCGGAAAATCGGTCACCGTCTTGCCGTACAGATGGCGGTTGGCGGCGTGGTCCATCGCTTCATAAAACGAATGCGTGCACATGCCGATGGACGCCCAGCCCAGGTTGTACTTGCCGACGTTGATGGTGTTGAGCGCGGCGTCCCAGGCATCGTCGCCGTGGTGCAGCACTTCGGCTTCGGTGAACGGATAGGCGTTGAGACGGTACTCGGCAACAAAGTTCTGGCTGTAAACGGTGTTCTTCACCAACTCGTAGTTGGGGTGCTGTGAGTCAGCCACAAAGAAGATGTAGGCGCCGCTGTCGGCCATCTTGCCAAAGGTCGACACCATCGCGGCTTCGTTGGCGTTACCGATGTAGTACTTGCTGCCGCTGGCTTGGTAAGTGCCGTCTGCGAGCCTGGTCACCACCATGTCCGAGGTATAGATGTCTGCGCCATGCTCTTTCTCCGACAGGCCGAAGGCAAAGATGTGGCCATCGTCAAGCAGCGCCTTGGCTTTTGCCTGCAGGGCCTGGTTGTGGCTCATCCAGATCGGGCCTATGCCCAACACCGATACCTGGTAGGTGTACCAGTAGCACAGACCGAAGAAGCCGAGCATTTCGGCAAAGCCGCAGACGCGCCAGCTGTCCCAGACCGCGTTCTCACCGGGCTTGCCGTGACGGGCTGGCGTCATCATGGACGACAGGATGCCCTCACGCTTGCAGAACTCCAGAAAGTCCGCGTACCAGACTGCGCCGTTGTAATCTTCCTTGAGTCTGGTCAGCCCCTTGGCCTCAAAGAAGGCCACCGTTTTTTCCATGATCTCGCGCGAACGCTGATCAGGGTAGTTGCGATCCAGATGTCGAGGGTTGAGCAGAAACATGGGCGACTCCGTAGGTGGGTTAACCAACAATGCCGCGGCGACACTGCGCCGCAGGCTTGCAGCGCAGTTTGCCACGACACACGAGGCCGGATTGGAGCGTTGCGCCTAAAGTCGGCCTCTCACGCTGCGATCAATTCCCGCACCGCAAGCAAGCTGTCTTTCATTTCAGTCTGGGCGACCTTCAAGTCATAGCTGGTTTGCAGGTTCAGCCAATATTGCGGCGTCTGTCCCAATGCGCGACCCAAGCGCAGGGCCAGTTCGGCGGTCACTGGGCGGTCTCCCTTGAGCAGATGCGACACACGCATGGGCGAGACACCGATGACTTCGGCAAAAGCAGCCTGCGTCAGACCCAGTTCTTCAAGCGTCTCCCGCAGGAACTCGCCGGGATGCACAGCTGGCAGGTTATTCACCGGTCTCTTGATCTTCATATGCATCACTCCTCAGTGGTAGTCCACGATTTCAACGTCAAACGCATTGCCACGATCAAACCGGAAGCACACCCGCCACTGGTCGTTAATGCGAACGCTCCATTGCCCCACTCGGTCGCCGCTCAGGGCTTCGAGACGGTTGGATGGCGGCTGTCGCAAATCGTCCACGACAGTAGCCGCGTCAAGCTGCGTTAGTCGCATCACCGCTCGGCGCAGGATGTCGGGCGGCAAGCGCCGCGACTTGCCGGTGGCAAAGAGGCGTTCGGTCTCGGTGTTGGCAAAACTCTCAATCACGCACCGAGTATAAACAATTTGTTTACTGTTGTCGGTCAGCCAAAACTGAAGGCCGACAGCGGCGGCTGATCAGCTGAAGCTCTAGCTCATCTACCGCGTTGAGATTTGGCTTGCCTTGCCGCGGCAAGTTTGGCCGCCAGTCTGGCAATCACCAGGTCGGCGGCAATACCACCGCCTGTGCTTTTGGCCACGTCGATGGCGGCGATACCGCGTCGCACAAATTCTGCGTGCTTCTTGCGCTTTTCCACTATTCACCCAAAACTGAATGCCGACAGCGTGGTCTCCATCACCCGGTCCGAAAACACGCGCTGGCCCTTGTCTACACCGGCAGCACCCGCCACCACCATCAGTGGCAGCAGGTGTTCTTCGGCGCGCGGCGGGTGCGACAGGCGGGCTGACGGCGCCACGGCCCAGTCGATCAGGGCCTGGCGGCGTTGCTCCGGTTCGGCCTGAACGGCCTCTGTAAGCCAGTGGTCGAATTCGTCGGAGATCGGACCAAAGCGCGGGTCGCCGTAGCCGCGCATGTTGTGAAAGCTCATGCCGCTGCCAACGATTAGCACAGCTTCGTCGCGCAGGGTGGTCAGGGACTGGCCCAGCTGCAGATGGATTTGCGGGTCCAGGTTGCTGTTGAGCGAGAGTTGCACCACCGGGATGTCGGCATCTGGAAACATCAGCATCAGCGGAATGAACATACCGTGGTCAAAGCCGCGGCTCGGGTTCACTTTGGACGGCAGACCAGCCTGACCCAGCAGAGCCGCAATGCGCGCCGCCAGCTGCGGCTCGCCGGGGGCCGGGTACTTCAGCTCGTAAGTGTGCGGCGGAAAACCGTAGTAGTCGTAAATCAACTCCGGCGCTGCGCCGCTGGTGACATCAAACGACGACTCCAGCCAGTGCGCCGACACCATCAGAATGGCTTTGGGGCACTGCGGCAGGGTGGAGGCTAGGCCCTTGAGAAAGTCGCCCATGCGGTTCCAGGCATGAGGCGGGTTCCAGTCCATGAAGAAGCAGGGGCCGCCGCCGTGCGGCACAAACCAGGTTGGCATCCGCGCGCCGGAGCCCTGGGTTGACGTAACTGAGGTGGTGGGCATCAAGGCTTCTCCGGTTGAATCAATTATGCGTTGCGGCGCGCATCCAGGCTCCACTCACCCGCGCCATTGGCAGCCAGGGCCAGCAAACCGCCGACTACTGCGATGTTCTTGAAGAACAGCAGTTGCACAACAAAAGCCTGGTCTGCCGGTGCCGCCCAATAGGCGTGGAAGAAGAAGCTGGCCACCAGCGTGAAAACCGCCAGCGCGAGGGCGGCGATGCGGGTGCCGTAGCCGGCCAGCAGCGCAGCGCTGCCCAGAATTTCAACCGCGAGCGCCAGCACCGCACCCAGGCTGGGCAGCGGCAGACCGACGGAGGCGATGTAGCCCACAGTACCGGCAAAGCCGGTGAGCTTGCTGATGCCGGCCGGCAGAAACAAGACGGCGAACAGAACGCGGGCCGCCAGATTCAGGCTGTTTTGAATGGATTGGGACATGATGGATTCCTTGCTGATAAGACGAACAAAATGGTTGGAATGCGCTGGCTTGCAGTGCATGGGTGAACTGTATTGGAAACAATTACCGTGATAAATAGCTATAAAATAGATTAATTGTTTCATTTGGAGGGATAGTGGACCGATTTCTGGAGATGCAAACCTTCAATGCGGTCGTCGATGCCGGCAGCTTTGTCAAAGCGGCAGAAGCCCTGAACATGTCCAAGGCGGCGGTGTCGCGCTATGTGGTGGACATGGAAACTCGCCTGGGCGTGCGGCTGCTGCACCGAACGACACGGCGCCTGTCTTTGACTGACGAAGGCCAGGTTTTTTATGGTCGCAGCAAGGAACTGTTGGCCGAACTGGAAGAAGCAGAGGACGAAATCACCTCGCGCAGTGATGCCGCCAGCGGCTTGTTGCGCATCAACGCGCCCTTTACCTTTGGCATTCTGCATCTGGCGCCACTCTGGGGCGAGTTCATGGCGCTGCACCCCAAGGTCAGGCTCGACGTCACCCTGGCGGACCGGCTGGTGGATCTGGTGGAGGAAGGCTACGACCTGGCAATCCGCATCGCGACCTTGGAAAACTCAAGCCTGGTCAGCCGCAAACTCGCCAGCACCCGCACCGTGCTGTGCGCCTCGCCCCAGTATCTCAAGCTGCACGGAACCCCTCAGCATCCGGATGAGTTGGCCAACCACGCCGTGATTTCCTACAGCTACCTGTCCACCGGCGACGAATGGCGCTTCACCGGACCGGAAGGACCGGTGAACGTCAAGACCAAGCCTTGCATGCACACCAACAGCGGCGACACCTGCCGCGCTGCGGCGTTGGCACATCAGGGGGTGATCCTGCAGCCGAATTTTCTTGTGGGCAAGGACCTGACGGAAGGCAGCCTGCTTGAACTGATGCCGCAGTACCGGTCCATCGAATTCGGCATCTATGCGGTTTACCCGACACGCAAACACGTCTCGGCCAAAGTGCGCGCCATGATCGACTTTCTGGCGAACCATTTCGCTGAACAAGCCCCGTCCTGGTAGCGACGAACGTTTTTAAAGATTCGTTAGTAATTAAGAAGTAACAATTCGGTAGTTCCAGTTTTAAGCGATAACTCCCAGAATTCGCTGCATCGCAATATTGCAGTGAATTTCAGGAATCGAACATGGCCAGCCGCCGCCGCTTATTCAAACTTGCCCTCGTCGCCCTTCTGGCAACTGCCACGCTGGGTGCCACCGCCCAGCAAGCGGTCACTTTGCTTAACGTTTCTTACGACCCGACGCGCGAGCTCTATGTCGAGTTCAACGCCGCTTTTGCCAAGTACTGGAAAGCCAAGGCCGGCCAGGACGTCACCCTCAAACAGTCGCACGGCGGATCCGGCAAACAGGCCCGCTCGGTCATCGATGGTCTGGACGCCGATGTGGTGACACTGGCGCTTGCAGGTGACGTGGATGCGCTCTACAAAAACGGCGGCTGGCTGGCACAGGACTGGCAAAAGCGCTTGCCGCACAACTCAGCGCCTTACACCTCAACCATCGTGTTGGTGGTGCGCCAGGGCAACCCCAAAGGCATCAAGGACTGGGACGATCTGATCAAGCCCGGCGTCAGCGTCATTACACCCAACCCCAAGACCTCGGGCGGCGCCCGCTGGAACTACCTGGCCGCCTGGGAATTTGCCAAACGCAAGCTCGGTGGCGACGCCAAGGCCAAGGACTTCATCCAGGCGCTGTACAAAAACGTGCCGGTGCTCGACACCGGAGCGCGCGGCTCCTCCATCACCTTTGCCCAGCGCAATCAGGGCGATGTCTTCATCTCGTGGGAGAACGAAGCGCATCTGCTGGAAAAAGAATTTGGCAACAAGGTTGACATTGTTTACCCCTCCATCAGCATTCTGGCCGAGCCGCCGGTGAGCGTGGTCGACAAGAATGTCGACCGCAAGGGCACGCGCGCCGTCGCGCAGGCTTACCTGGAGTACCTGTACAGCGACGAAGGCCAGGACATTGCCGGCAAGAACTTCTACCGCCCGATTTCAGAAAAGTTCCAGGCCAAGTACGTCAAGCAACTGCCGAGAATCAACCTGTTCACCATCGAGCAGGCCTTTGGCGGCTGGGCCAAGGCCGACAAGGACCACTTTGCCGATGGCGGCAGCTTTGACCAGATCTATCTGAAGAAATGAGCACCGTGCAACACCGTCTCGGCCCCACGCAGCGTCATGTCGCGCGCCTGCTGCGCGTCACCGTGCGCGCCTGGGGTTTGCGCGCCACTCCGAATTTTTGATTAAGCTCAAGAAACATCAACCACTGAAACGAAAGCCTCCCATGTCCGAATCCTGGAAATTTGAAACCCTCTCCGTCCACGCTGGCTACTCGCCCGATCCCACCACCAAGGCGGTGGCAGTGCCGATCTACCAGACCGTTGCCTATGCTTTTGACAACGCGCAGCACGGCGCCGATCTGTTCGACCTGAAAGTAGCGGGCAACATCTACACCCGCATCATGAATCCGACGCAGGACGTGCTGGAAAAGCGCGTCGCGGCACTGGAAGGCGGCATTGCTGCGCTGGCTGTGGCCTCGGGCCAGACGGCGGTGACCTACGCCATTCAGACGATTGCGGAAGCAGGCGACAACATCGTATCGTCCACCGCTCTCTATGGCGGCACCTACAACCTGTTTGCGCACACACTGCCCCTGTCAGGCATCACAACGCGCTTTGCCGATGCGCGCGACCCAGCCAGCTTTGAGCCCCTGATCGATGAGAAAACCAAGGCAATCTATGTTGAGTCGCTGAGCAACCCACAAGGAACCGTGGTCGATATTGCGCGCATTGCCGAGATCGCGCATCGCCACGGCGTGCCGCTGATTGTGGACAACACCGTGGCTACGCCCTATCTGCTGCGTCCCTTCGAGCACGGCGCCGACATCGTCGTGCACTCACTCACCAAATACCTGGGCGGCCATGGCACCTCGCTGGGCGGCGCCATCGTGGACTCCGGCAAGTTCCCCTGGGCCGAGCACAAGGCCAAATTCAAACGCCTGAACGAGCCCGACCAAAGTTACCACGGCGTCATCTACACCGAAGCGCTGGGCCCGGCCGCCTACATCGGCCGGGCTCGCGTGGTACCGCTGCGCAACATGGGCGCCGCCATTTCGCCGTTCAATGCCTTCCTGATTTTGCAGGGCATTGAAACCCTCAGCCTGCGCATGGAGCGCATCAACGACAACACGCTCAAGGTGGCGCAGTTCCTGCAAAAGCAGCCCAAGGTAGCCTGGGTCAACTACGTCGGCCTGGCCGATCATCCGGACCACGTACTGGCCCAAAAATACCTGGGCGGCAAGGGCTCGGGCCTGCTGACCTTTGGTGTCAAGTCGGCACCCGGGCAGGGCCGCGTTGCCGGGGCTGCGTTTCTGGATGCACTCAAGCTCTTCACGCGCCTGGTCAACATTGGCGACGCCAAGTCGCTGGCCACGCATCCGGCTTCAACGACACACCGTCAGCTCGCACCCGAAGAACTGGCGAAGGCCGGTGTGTCCGAAGACGCCGTGCGCTTGTCCGTCGGCATCGAGCACATTGATGATCTGCTGGCTGATCTGACGCAGGCGCTGGCTGCGGTTTGAACGCCCTCACTTGCAGGGAAGTCAAGCTGCCCATGGTCTCCAGCGCCCAGGCATCGCGGCTCTGGATAGAAACTACGGCGGGGCCAGTGCCAGCGCAGCAGATTGAGACCTGACGGCCAAATCTTTCACCCGGATTGCCGCAAAGTGCCCTTTGCGGGTGCTCCCGCTTGAGCCAAGCTGCCGTTCGATTTCAACGAGGCCCAAACGGCCACCCATGGAATGATGGCAGCGCTGGCACCCGAAGTTCCAGCGAAAGCACTGCCCCCGATGCCAGAAACCAAGGCGCTTCAAGAAATGGCTCCTGCCAAGGCACACAGGCAGCGAAGGCAGCAGGATCCCTCGCCCCACCGCTAGAAAAATTCGAAGCTGACTATCAACTTCACAACTGAGCAGAGCCCATAATGTGAGCCTGTGGGAGTGACTTCGTGCAATCAAATCTATGGAGGGTTTATGTCCAATTCCAATGACTCCTTGAATGATTTGGCGCAAGTTCGGGACCAGCTAGAGAGTGTAACTAAGCGTGCTGATGACCTTGAGCGGCGTTTGCGGTGTCAAATTGAAGAGGATGCTGCAAACAACCCGCCGGACGTTGAGGTGGCCAATAGGTTAAGAGAGGCTGCACAAGCTGCAGCAATATCGAACATAGCTTTTCAACAGTTGGAAGCTCGATCTGCTGAGCAACTCGCAATAAGAGATGCTGCAATTGCAGAAAAAGACGCTCTGATCTTGGAATGGATGCACTCCAATGAGGCGTTCAAGCGTCTGGCTACGCAGTATGGGAATAAGCTTGGGGTCACTGATGAGCAGCGGACGGAGGCGTATCAGAAAAATATTCTTGACGCTGCTGATGAAGATCCAAAATTCGATGTTCCAGAGGATTGGTCCATCGAGCCAGACGCTCCCACAGCGAAAGCCATACTAGAAGGTGACAGCGCATCCACTAAGGCTGAACCTGACTTGTAAGGAAACAAGGATCTCGTAGAGGTCCTTGTTTCTCTTGCTAAAGGAATTCTGTAGCTTTCATATGCGCTTTATCTGTTACACAACCAGCTCTGGGGATTTTATTCAGGTCTCCAGTTTACTTATCGGGGCCGCTTGGCAATAAGCTTTGCAGCTAATTATCAACTTCACAAGTGAACAGAGCCCATAATGGGAACGTGTGGGAAGGACTTCGTGCGATCAAATCCATGGAGGGTTCATGTCTGATTCCAATGACGCCTTGAATGATTTAGCGAAAGTTCAGGGCCAGCTAGAGTGTGCAAATAAGCGTGCTGATGACCTTGAGCGTTTGAGGCGTCAACGTGAAGATGATGCTGTAAACCTGTCGGACGAGGAGGTGGCCAATAGGTTAAGAGAGGCTGCACAAGCTAAAGCAATATCGGACGTAGCTTCTAAATATTTGAAAGCTCATTCTGATGAGCAACTCGCAATGAAAGATGCTGCTATTTCAGAAAAAGACGCGCTGATCTTGAAATGGATGCACTCCAATGAGGCGTTCAAGCGTCTAGCTAGGCAGTATGGGAATGAGCTTGGTGTCACTGATGAGCAAGGAAAGGAAGACCGTGCAAATGCCATTCTTGATGTTGCAGAAGAAGATCCAAAGTATGCGAAATCCGAATTGACTACCAAGGCGAAAACCGCTTTGAAGAAACAGGTAATATTAATGAAATGTCCTTTTTGTGCAGAAGAAATTTCTGACGAAGCTATTAAATGCAAGCACTGTGGTTCAGTAATAAACAAAGAGAAGCTGGAGCAGACGATGCACTCAACGTCTGGCACAGCAACTGAGGCATCGTCACGGGCAGATTTGAGCGAATATTATAAGAAGGCGTTCCTTAAAATTGATTCAAATAACAGCAAATTCACAGGTGTATTCAATTGGGCAGCACTTCTTTTTGGGCCGTTTTGGTATTTGTACAAAGGAATGTGGAAAAAGGGATTGCTAATGATAGTGTTGGGTGTTCTTGTTGGAGGAGGAGTTCCACTCATATTTTTTTGGATATATTGCGCGAGAGCTGGAACCTATGACTACTATTTGTTGAAAATTAAAAATAAACAATTATGGTGATCTTCCACTAGCATCAGCCGCTCCACCAATTTACCGATCCAACTCGCCCAACTCACACGCTGACTTCAGCGTCTCAAGCACAGCAATAGCGCAGCACGATTGCTGACCTTCTCGCAGTTGCAAGCCAAGACTGGTCAAATTCACCTTAGGACACTCTGAAAAACCCTGACATCCAATGAGATGCCGGGACGTTAAACGGAAATGAAACAAATCAGCCTTGCCACCACCGGATTTGAGCTTGTCACCAAGCGCACGCGTAAACGCGTGTTCCTTGACGAGATGAACCTGGTCGTACCCTGGACGGAACTGGTGGGCTTGATCCAACCGTTTGCGCCCAGTGGTGCTGGTGCCAAAGGTGGACGCCCAGCGTTTGCTGTTGAGACCATGTTGCGTATTCATTTCCTTCAACAGTGGTTTGGCCTGTCGGACCCGGCGATGGAAGAGTCGCTGCATGACACGCCGCTGTACTGTGAATTTGCAAGACTTGATCCCGGTGCCACACGCCTGCCCGATGAATCCACCATTCTGAGGTTCCGTCACCTTCTTGAAGCCAACAACCTGAGCCTTCAGATCATGGCGGCCATCAACGCCACCCTGACCAAGAGAGGTCTGTTGCTTAAGACCGGAACAGTTGTTGACGCCACCTTGATTGCCGCGCCGAGTTCTACCAAGAACAGTACGGGGGAGCGTGATCCCGAGATGCATCAAACCAAGAAGGGAAATCAATGGCACTTTGGAATGAAAGCCCACATTGGGGTGGATGCGGATTCCGGGCTGGTGCACAGCGTGATCGGCACAGCAGCCAATGTTCATGACGTTACCCAAGCCAGCGATCTGCTGCACGGTGAGGAAAGCATCGCCTTTGGTGATGCCGGATACCAAGGGGTCGAGAAACGCCCTGAAGCGACGGGTGTGGACTGGCATGTGGCGATGCGCCCTGGAAAGCGCCGGGCATTGGACAAGAATTCTCAGTGGGGCAAGCTGCTCGATCAGGCCGAACAACTCAAGGCCAGTGTCAGAGCCAAGGTGGAGCATCCGTTTAGAGTGCTCAAATGCCAGTTTGGTTTCACCAAGGTTCGCTACAAAGGGCTGGCCAAGAACACCGCGCAACTGATAACACTGTTTGCCCTGAGCAACTTGTGGATGGTCAGGAAGCGGATTATTCAGGGAACCCTGGGATGAGTGCGCCTGCAAAGCCGGTAACAGTCCGCCAAATACGCAAAAACGCGTCGCATTCGAGCCAATATGCTCAGAATTTCGATGAAATCGTGTTTTGTGATTCATTGAATAACTGTTTAACCGTTAACTCTCGCTTTGGCGGGGGTTGTGCAGACCATCCTTTTCATGAATTTTCCTGTCTTGATGTGAGGGTTGCGATAACTCAAAGAGGGTGTGGCGAAAGTTGAACAACTGGCGCCAACGGCGGCATCATAGAGAAATCAGCATTGTGCGCAGGCATGCAATGAATCAACCCTTGCGCTGAAGGTGAATGCCAGAAACGCATCAAACGGTGCTAAACTGCAGGGCTCCCTTTTTGACGGGGTTTAGGTTTGGCGGTGTGTGTAACGATGAGGCGGCTTGCCTTTGGTAAAAAAATCACGCGGCATGTTGACCTAGAACCAAAAACCGTGTCATAATTCAAGGCTTCGCTGATCACAGCGGGGCTCGACAAGAGACTTCGACAGTGCTACACTGCAAGGCTCCCTTGTCGAAGGGTGATGCGGGTTGGTAGTTGGTTTGTTGGTGAGATATTTGTCTTTTGCAAATAATTTATCAAACTTGTTGACCAAGTGCCAAAAACTGTGTCATAATACAAGGCTTCGCTGATCGCAGTGAGTGCCGAAAAGAAACCGACAAGAATCGGATTCGCAACGAGATCTTTAACAACATACAGCCGATAAGTGTGGGCGTTTGAGGCAAAAGGCCAAGTTCTTCGGAACTAAGTCTTAATTGACTTACAAACGCTCATGGAAATAGAAGTGAAGTTCACTTCAATTCCGTTTTTATGAGTTGCTCGAAAGAGCGAAAAAATTCAAGATCGAACTATAGAG
>Ga0194059_1000751_pt1 | contig 14570 bp, 9 predicted proteins | sample SepL6211m_MetaG_FD_163426 | JGI IMG/M metagenome (GOLD analysis project Ga0194059, IMG submission 163426) | Anoxic zone freshwater microbial communities from boreal shield lake in IISD Experimental Lakes Area, Ontario, Canada - Sep2016-L626-11m | ecosystem: Environmental > Aquatic > Freshwater >... | reverse complement strand
TGAAACTCTTTGTTGCTCATCCCAGAAACCTCGTTGGCCCACTGTCGCAATCAGATCTGATTGAGTAATGATAGCCATGATTCCGCCAGAATCAAGTCCACTTAGCAATTTTCGAGGTGCCCTTAAATAACACTGAGTTGGCTTGGCTCGATAACGGCACTACACTTACATTCCTAGATACTCCCAGCATACCACCCATCAAGCCAAACGAATTCATTTCTTTTGCAACGTCTTTGGTAGGAGTGCTGCCTGATGACACATGGGATACATTGTACAGCTTCTCTTGGAAGAGTAATTTCAATGGCACTGCTGGTGGAGTCAGTGTAGGCAAGAACCTGAGTCCTGAAGATCCCAACAGCGGGACTGGTGGTATCTTTGACGTTGTTCTTGATCTTAATCCTGAGGATATCCCAGAGTCAGTCCGCGATCTCATGGAGGCAGATGGCTCACGAAATGCTTCACTTACATCAAACGGGACACCCGTTCCGGGTCCACTACCATCACTTGGGCTAGGAATTGCATTCGGTTGGACCCGTAAACTACGCAACAGGATTCGTTCAGGTCGTTCCTATTTCTAGGGGATATGTCAGAAGAGAGATTATTGCCTGTCTTTCTTCTTCTCCAGTTTATTGGACTCTAGATTAAACCGCCAGTTGCCTCTTGCCAAAGCACCCTTGCTAGAATTGTATATATTAGTATCAATCAGATCGTAATACTTCGAATCTTGCGTAAAGCTCCCAAGCTTTGACGTTAAAATCCAATAACTTGAGAATACCTTATTCTCATTGCAAGTTGGGATGTTGTACAGGATTAATAGTGTAAGTGCTTTTCCAAATGAAGAAGGTGCTGCTGGGAAAACCAAGTCGCTGACTGGCCATCCTGTTCCAATGAGAACAGCAAGATGATTCCCATTTGGAGAGAAATGCTGATTTGCCGGGCCCATTGATGTGGGTATAGGAAATAAACACTTTGTTGATTTCGTCAATGTATTGTAGATATACAGAGTTCCGGGTGCGAAAGAGACAAACTTACTTCGATCTGGGGTGAAACCTAAGACCATCTGGCTTAAGACAAACGTGCGTTTGCCTGTATCTAGATCCCAGAAGACAGATTGACCTAGCTGTGACCCAACCAAGACAGTTTCATTAGAAAGGAGATGCAGACCCCTGACCACGTGGCCAATCTGCATGTCGAATGTTCTCACTAATTGCCCTGAGTCCCTGCTGAAGATGCTAATTATTCCAGTTCTACTTCCTGTTATCTTCAAGTGCTTACCACTCAAGCTGACATTGCTGCTATACAAGCTTTGATCCCTAGCCAAGACGACTTTACTTGTAAGACAGGCCTGAAGGACTGCCGTCAATATCAATTCCGATAAGATGAGTTTGGTCTTCATACAGGCCTCTAGTAGTACTTTTGTGTTGCTCCTTATGAACTCATATTCATGCAATAGCGAACTTGCGTCTCTCAGGTTAAGACTTTAGCCTCCCAGAGGCAACAGGTTAATCACCGCCACAACTTCTCAAACTTTGCGGGATTGGTCGCGGTGTAGCGCACGGTGTGCTGAATGTTGCGGTGCCCGAGATAGTCCTGAATGAGCCGGGTGTCAGAGCCCTGGTCTGCGAGGGAAAAGCCGCAGGCATGGCGCACCATGTGGGGATGAACTGTCACACCGCATTCGCCCCTAACCCCTCGAAGCGACGGGTCATGCTTCGGCCCAGGCCCCGTGGCTGGCCAGGTTCGCCCTTGAGACTTAGTGAGAGCTGTCCTTTCGAGTGACAGCGAAAACTGAGCCACCCAACCCCTTACCGACCAAGCAGAGCAACCCATGGCACCAAAGCCCATCCCCTGCTAGTACAGATGTACGCACGCAGAGGTCGTCATGGTGCCTGTCCCCCTTTCCCACCTGCAGCCTTCCCGCAAAGAGAAAATCGAGGACTGGCCCTGGCTCGATCAGGAGGTGCTCCGCTCCAGCCGCAGCCGCAAGGTCTGCATGACCTGCCATTTCTTCCGCCACCACCCCGGCTCCCACTACATCCCGCTGCTCACCTGTCACCTGCACCAGGGGCTGATTGCCCACGGTGAGCACCTCACCCATCGGTGCAGCGGCTGGACAGAAGACCTGCACCGCCAGAGGGGCTGGGCGCCTGAGGTGGCTTGAGCGGTGGAGCTAGTAACCAGACGCCGCCGTCGCCCAAGGATGCCTGGATCAGCGACGGCCGCCAGGTGCAGCACTTTCGGCCCGGCCGCTGGGACCGCTGGAGTCAACGGCTGGAGGTGACGGTGGGGGAGCTGCTGCCGGATCAGCCCGTTCCGCTGCTCAAAAAGGCGGCTGCAGCTCAGCCGGGAGGAGGCCCTCAAGCTCTGGGCTGAGAAGAAGCAACAGGGCTGGCAGAACACAGAACCTATGTGGCATACGCCCCATTGATTGTCTGCTGTCCCCATGACCCATAGCTTCACTGAGTTCGACCTGGTCGCGTTCTCCGCTTGGCGGCCTGGGCACGCATCCATTGATAGGTGCGTCCAGGCCGCCGGGAGAGATTAAACGTGTCCCAGCAGAGAACCTTGCGCGAGGGATTCTGCTCATGCAGCACCTGCTTGAATTGCTCTAGTGGACCCTGTTCGTGTCCCCAGAGCCAAAGAGGATGCCGCACGATGACGACGGCCTCACCAGATTGGGCTTGTTTCGGCAGGGGAAAAGCCATCAACTGAGGTCCCTTGCGCACCTGGAAGCGAATCAGGTCCTCTTCATTACCGTCCCAAAGGCGCAGGTGCAACCGGGCTGCCTGTTCGGCCTGCTGGGGCCAGTCCTGAAGTGGGGCCCAGCTGAAGTCACCATCGAGTCCACAACTCCACTTGGGTTGCACAAACGCCCGGAGATAGGCAAGGGCGAGACGCCAGTCAAGCAGGCCATGGTAGTATTGGTTTTCATAAGTCTTGAGGCATTCGTAACAGCTTTCCTGGCAGGATATGGCGTGCTCAATCTGACTCCAGTCGGCACCTTCCTGCTGCAGAGACTGTTCAATAAAGGCCAGGATCGGTGGGATTCCCTGTCTAGCTTCACCGAGATAGCTGCAGAAACCGGCTCCATTAATATGGGCATCGACGATCTGGATCAAGGGCAGTAATGTACTGCCTGTTCCGAAAGGTCGTGGTTCGACGGATTCGAGGGAACGGTGGTCCACGTCCAGTGCGCGGGTGGCACGCGCGATGAGCAGCTGACTGGCAGAAATGGCGGCAGCCCGCACACCTTGCCAGTACTGCGCTCCCTCAGCAAAGAATTGCCCTGTCTGAATCTGCCCAGGCACTTTGAGCTTACCTCCAAGCATATTGATTGCCAGGTGGGGATGGACCGCAGCAGGACGCAGGTAAAGACCGTCCGTCACCCGCGGTGCGACCAGAAACACCGGATTGATGCTCTCATGCGGATCGATCGCTGGTTTGGCCAGGATCGAATTCAGCTTTTGCTCAGCGCTGACACGCATGTCAATCGCCTGCGCCAACAGCGGGTGATCCCGCCCGGGCGTAGGTCGCAAGGCATTGAGACTCTTGGAAGGGAATCTCAAGATGCCCTCACGCCAGACCAGTTTGAAACCTTCTTCACCCTTGTCAGAGCGGGGGCCGCGATTGATGCGATAGACGGTGCTGTCCTGGTTGGTGACCAGTCGTAGATGGAGATCTCCAAGGGCAGTCTGGTGTTGTGTGATCTTCCAGTCCTTTGGGGGCTTGGCATCAGCACTCAGAGCATGACTCTGACCACCGGCGAGTGCTTCCAGGTTTCGATCTGGCTGGAAGTCGGTGCGGAAACCGGCTGGCTCGAGGCAGCTGTGCACATCCCAGCTCGATGCTTCCGAGCTCTGCCCGCAGCTTGGGCAGGTCAGAGTTTCCTCCTCCTGGCAAGTTTGGAGTTGCTGCCAAGCGCTGCAGCGCGGGCAGGAGCCAAGCAAGAAGCGGCGATCCCAGGGAAACTCCTGCAGCGTTCCCAGATCAGTGCCCTTCAAGCCAATGCGTGGCGTCAGGCCAATGCAGCGGTGCTCCCGCTTGTCATGCACCAATACGCGACCAGGCGCGAATTCAAAGATCGCGACATCAAGATCACGATCCAGACTGATGGTTTCCTTGAGCCTGCGGTCCTGACTTATCACCAGATCGCGCACTCGGGTAGGCAGGCCATACATCGGCAGGAGACCCTCATTGGCCAAGTGCGCCGCCAGGCCGCTGGTGTTGGCACCGATCCGGTCCTTGCCTGTGCGAACAGCTTCCACCAGCTTCTTGATTGATTCAAGCTCCAGTGCGTCACCACCATCCTGTGGAAGTGGCCGCTGACGATCCAATGCGGCTCTGGTGCGCTCGGCAGCCGCCGAGGTTTCATCAAGAGCCGCCTGGAGCCAGCTCTGCCACTGCCGCAGCAAGACGTCATTGGTCAGGGTGATCGCTGGTATGTAATCACCGTGAACGTCCACGGGGCGCACCAGATCACCAGCCCAGAAACCGTATTTATTCAGGGCACGATGCTGCTCTTCAAGTTTCTGGAAAGCCAGAATCAGACGGTCCTTGCGCAGCAGACGTTCGGCGATTCGCGCCAGGCGTTTGACCAGAAATGGCGGCGGAGGCGTATCACCGGTGATCTGCTCGGGGTGGCGGAAATAGTGCAGGTCATGGCTGCGTGAACGGCACAGTGTGAGCACAAAGGAGAAGGTCTGGCCGCGCCGGCCGGCCCGGCCAACCCGTTGCTGATAGTTGAAGCGCTGCGGAGGCATATTTGCCTGCAGCACCGCCTCCAACGGACCGATATCGATGCCCACCTCCATCGTGGTGGTGACGGAGAGCATCTCGATACCATGAGGCTGTAATGGGTGATTCTGCTCCTGCTTGAGACGGATGTTGCGGAACTCGCGCTGCCGACTGGCTGGATCGACCGTCTGACCGGTGAGATCCTCGCAACGAAGCCGAAACAGGTCGTTTTGGCCGGTACTAGTCGACTCCCCATCCAGGCTGCGGCGCAGGCGTCGTCCCAGCACATGTTCACGAACGAGATTTCTCCGCACACCCGAGGGTTGGTCAGGCAGGACTGTGCCGCAGCGAGTGCAAATGCTGATGCCACGATGCAGATGAACGCGGCGGCAGTTGGAACAACGCCAGTAAGGATCGCTATCCTGGGGAAGGACAAAGCCGATCATGCGCAGATCGATGAAATCCTCATCAACCCCAACTCGCCCCCCGAACTGACGCAACACTTTGCGTGCCCGAGAAAGATGATCGATCGGCTTGCCACCAAGGTTCAGTGCAATCTTGCCGAAAACACGTGCAATGTTGGCCTTGCCTCGATCTAGTCTCTCTTCAGTGATCTCATCGATGTTTGGCGGCCATTGACATGGTGTGTAGCGGTAATCATCCGCGTACACTCGCATCCACGCCGCCGCCTCCAAAAGATCTTCCCGGCTGAACCCACCAGCCGCTAACTGCTCAGCCGCAGGCAAGGGAACTGGAATCGCCAAACCGGATGCTTCTAGTGAAAAGTAGCTCTTGTGGAAGATCACATCCGCAAGCGAACGAAGAATGTCTTCGCTGAGCATCTTTTCAGCAGCTCTGCCGAAATCATCATCAGTTAGATCAACACCCTTTGGTTTGGACCAGATGTAGCCACTGTGATTCGGCGACTCCCTGAATAGCTCCCACCAAGAGAATGACCGCATCCCCTGCGGCCCTGCTTTGACGGATCTCAAGCCGCGCTCGTCCCAAGGATGCACCTGCAGGCGGATCAGATGCGTGAGCAACGGACCGACGGGATTGCCCTGCTGAGGGGGCTTCAGCTCGAGAATCTCGTGGATGGGGATGACCCCCAGTTCTTTTTGCCGCAGGGGGGCCGCCAACGCCTGCCGTTGTGCCAGCATCCCTTGAATGACTGGAGAGTCATCCGTAAGACCATTGGTTCGTAAAAGGGAGATCGCTGCATTAATTTCTTCAATTCCGGCTGCATCTGAATGCTCTTGGCCTTCGATGGTGGCAAGCCGCCGGTGGTTGTCCACCTCAACCAAGGTGACCATCAACAGCTCGCGCAGTAGATCACGGTGGTGAAGATTCTCCACATCGAGAGCCGTGCGGGCAGCAGCTTGACGGCTGTCTGCGAAGCTAACCAGTCTCGCTTCGCTTGGCTTTCGATGTGCAGGTTGGCCACGTGCCAGAACGTCATAGATTTCGGTGGCTAACAACTGGGTGGAACGGCCAAAGCCTGGTCGCATGGCACGGATCGCCGAGAACTGCATCCGTATCGGTCTGTCGCTTCGACGTCGCTGGCTGAAATCGCTGAAACAGCGCGGGCAGCGACAGGGGCGGTGGCTGCTGGGGCTGTCATTTGTCATCCCAAGGACGGCACCATTGCTTAAGCGTTCAAATAGATAGCCAGGCTGCAGGTTTCGATCTGGCTGATGCGTTCCATAGACGAGCCCGCTGCCAGGATCAAGCCAGATGGGTTTCCAACGCTCCTGATTGTCCTCATCGCTAACGGTTCTGCTGTTCTCATCCACGGGCCAGATGACGGCATAGTCTTTGTAGGAGAGATCTTCGAATCGATCCGCGAGGGGCTGATCGGGCAAGTTTTCAGTTTCTGCCTCGTGGGGGAGCAATTCCTCGATGGGTGCGTTAGCTCCAACCTGCTGACCTTGTTGAGACTTCACGCCTCCCAGGAAGGTTTCTCCACAGCACTCGCAGTAAAGCAATTCGAATTGGCGTCTTAAAGACAGTCCAGACTGCTCCAGCTGACTGCCAGCTCGATTGAGTGAGAGGGGACCTTCCCAGCGATCAGGACGTTCACGGGTACGTTCCGCAGGGGGCACCACAGTGCAGAAAACACCTTCCGGGCTCTTGAAGAACGTATGAAGCCGAAAGCGGGGCAGGCCCAGATCTGTTCCGCCTGGGCCCTCACCCACACATCCGACGATGGCGCAGAGCAGGCGCATCACTCGCTCCAGATCATGGGCCTCCCAGCCGTGCTTGGGCCAAAGGCGCTCGGCGAGAACTCCCAGCTTGGTGGCGCGGGAGCGACGATCGGGATCTTCGGGATCCATGCAGTGGTTTTCCAGTGCCGTGCCGATGGTTCTTGCCAGTAACACCCAGCGATCTCGTTGATCCGCTTGGGATGGAACCGCAAGGGCGTCCATCATGTTGGTGTGCGCTGGTGCCTGGCCATCCAGGTCGTCCCGTGTCAGTAGGGCGTCGTTGTCGCGCTGAACCCTTGAACCAGCCCAGAAGGCCTGGCAGGCGGCTAAGACGATAGAGGGATCACTTGGCAGCAACCAGGAGCCACTGGCATCCTTGCGCTTGGCAACGGTACCAGGAACGATCGCAGCTTTCCATGCCTCGCGGCTGGAGCCTATATGGAGACCAAAATCGGCGAAGGCATCGCGGAGATAGTCAAAGCTGGCTTCAGCCTCTTCACCCTCCGCAGGCAGCGAAGCGCTGGAGGCGAGCAGACGCAGCTGGCAGTGGCGTTCGGGCTGATCCAGACCCAGGCGCACAAACAGCAAGCGCAGCAGATACATGAACTCCGTGCCTTCACTTCCCCGCTGTAGGTGCAGTTCATCGATCACCAGCGTGAAGCGGTTGCGATTGTCGTTCTCCAGCCAGCGGCGGGTCTGCTCCAACATTCCCCGCTCACTGGAGCGACTCAACATGGCGTTGAGCATGCTGATGTTGGTGATCAGGATGTCGGGAGCTTTCTCCTGCATGTCCCAGCGAGTGAGCATCTCGCCGCCGTCGATCGCCGGAAAGGCAAAGGCGGTTTCGCGATCCTCTGCATTCTGTTCCCAGCCGGCCTGCTGATCGGGCCGGAGCTTCAGTTGACGTCGCAACGCCGACTGAAGGTCATCCATCCGGGAGAGGGCAATCAGCACTTCCTCGATGCGCCGTTTGCGGGCACCGGCCACCTGAGCCTTCCACTGTTTGAGGGTGCGGTTGTCAGCCGACACGCCTGGGATCAGTTGGCTGAGTGGCGTGTCGGCTGACTCGCCTGTCAGGGAAGCCAGCTTGCGTTCTTGGTCACGCCAGTAGCTGGGCCCACCGGGTGTCTGGCCGGTGTAGCGCCCGAAAAAGATGCGGTTGCCGTTCAGCTCCTGCGTCAGCAGCATGCGAGCGTCCTTGGAGTCGATGGCAGCCCGTAAGCGTGCCATCTGGTCCTCCACAAGGGCATTCATCGGATAGAGGAGCAGAGCGCGGATGGCTGCAGGCCGTGTTTCTCCAGCCCTTTGGTGGTGCCCTTCAAAATCGTTCCAGGTGAGTCCACCAACCTTGATCTTGTCCTTGCGCAGGACGTAGGCCCCTTTACTGTCGGGTGCAGCCATAGGCCGACCTTCGGGATCGCGCCACCAGTGCTTTCTCTGATCACCAGGCTTCGGCGCACTCCAGCCACCGCGTTCACGCGTCGCCTCCTCAATGATCGTGGCCAGTACCGGCAACAGGAAGGCCTCGGTCTTGCCTGAACCGGTCCCCGAGGTGACGATGCCGGCGTGGCCGTCACGCACACCGCGCTGCAACATCTGCAGTTGATGTCGGTAGGGACGCAGCAGTTGTTTATTTCCATCCTTGCCAATCAGGCCGCAGCCGATCAGAGCGATAAAGACCTGCCTTGCACGTGGGGTGAGGTCCCTCAAAATAGCCTCTTCGCCCTCTTCCTTCAAAAGATCATCAAAACGTCGACCATCGAGCGCCCAGTGGGGCTGAGACTCCAACAATGGATCCGTGCATAGGTGCCCTGGCTTACGCAATAGCGTCTGGCGCTCCTCGCTCACCTCAGGATCCTCGATGCGGAAAGCGGTGTCGAGGTAACTGAGATAGAGCTCGCGGATGCGGGTGAAGGCACCGATCGGATCGTGCATGCGAAGAACTTGGCGGAAAGATCAGGGAGTGCTGGTGAGCGGCAGAAAACGGCTGCGGAGCTGGTGCGAACGCAAGGTGGCTGCGACGTGGTATCGGTAGGTGTGATCGCTTGGTTGGTGACGTGTTGGCCCCGGCATGGTGCGGCCGGTGAGCGCCGCCCAGCGCGCCAGCGGCAGGGGCAAATAGGCATCGCAGTCGTAGAGACGATCGATCTGGCCGATGTCGCTGTCAGTGAAACCGAATGGCCACAATCCATCGGTGGCCACCACCAGGGCATGTAGAACTACGCGATTCCGATGGCAGCTACTGAACACCTTGGACCGGACGGGATCGTGGCTGCACCAGCGACGTTTCCCGTAGGTGCTTGTTTCCGCCTCGATCTTCAAGTGGATTGAAGCCCGATGACCTTCTGGCAGCGGCTGGGCGGTCCTGTAGTGATGTTCCCCGCGTCTACCGCAGATGACCTCTTTGCTGTACTTGCTCTGGAGGCCGCTAGGCCATGGCGGACTATCCCCTACCAGCGGCGCTTCGATGAACCAGTCATGCGCACTGGGTTCTGGAACCCAGTCAGAGATTTCGAGGACGGGCAGGCCGCAGGCGGGGCCTAGGGCCTCGACAGCTCCATGGAAGCGCCAGCCCCGGGGCATGTCCGCGCAGGAGGGGGGCACCGAGTGCACCGTAAGACCTAGGTCGTGAGCTGTGGCCAACACGTCCACCAGTCCTCGGGCGGAGAGCAGCCCCACCAGCTGCAGACCGCCCCCCCTTAGTCGGACCAGACGCGGATCGATTGGTTGTAGCCGCCAGCGGCCGCTGCGCCGCTCCACTCCCTCTTCTAGCCAGCCCCCCTCACACCAGCCGCGCAGCACCGCATCTGGGAAGCCGGGCCACTCATCGGGCTTGTTACGCAGCTGGGTGTAGAGCCGTAGGAAGTCACGGCGTTGCAGCGAGGCGCGCCGCTGGAACAGTGCCGACAGACTCTCGAGCATCTGCTGCTCAAAAAGTGCATTCACGTTGGCATCGCCCTGGTTGAGCCGCTGAAACGCCCACTGCTGAGACGCCGCGGAGGGTGCTGTCGACGCCGAAGGGGTTTTCGGCAGCTCCAAGGGACTGAGGGGTAGACCCCAGTCCTCGCGGTAGGCGATCGGATGAACCCGATGGAACCGCACCCGCTCAGGCAGGGCACTGATCTGGATTGTGCGCTGCAAGCTGCTGCCGTCCGCCATCCAGCCTGTGAAGCGAGCGGGGCCTTCGGCCAGCGCGATGCGGCGCCGATCCGCTGATACCGGCTGCCAGATCTGCCTGTCTGCGCTGTCCTTTTCCTCCTGGTGAAACCGGCTGTAGTCGAGAACGAGGCCATCGGCCAGTTGCAGCTGCACCCGCTCCACATCGCAGGCCAGCGGCGCCGTCAACAACGGCAGTCCCAGACCTGTGGCCAAAAAGCCGCGGCCGTCGACCATTCTCACTCCGCCGCGGGTGCCGAGCCGGGACGCCTGCTCGTGGGAGCGCCCGGGGACTTGATCCAGGCCACGCCAGAACTGCCCGGCCTCCTCGGGATCGAGCTGAAAGCCGAGCCAAATCTCACTATCCACATCGAAGCCGGTGCCACCGATCTGTTCTTGAAAGACGCTGGCCTGCGCCTCACGAACGAGTACATGTGAGATCGATCCCAGATAGGCGTTGTGAACAAGCCGCGGCAGCTGCAGCAAAGGATCAAGGGCAAAAGGCAGTAGACCACGATCCAGCCAGGGCTGCAGCTCGGGCACCAGCGCCTGTTCCTGCTCAATGGCGAGGAAGCCGGCATCGAGGGCGCCGATCACAAGATCGTCGTGATCCCTCGGCACCAGGACGTTATGGCCCATCAGCATGGTGTTTACCAGCTGGGGGATCAGACCCTCAGGAGGCGACTGACTTTCGCTGGCCAGTAGCAACACGCCGAAACTGCCACCTGTGAATTGAAGGAGAAGCGGTCCATAGGCCTTGCGGCTTCGCAACACTGAAGCCGCGTCGGAAATCTCGGGCGGCGCAGCCGCTGGAGAGGACAGAGGTGAGATGGCCTGCGCGGGCAGCAGTGACACCAGCGGCGGTGGTGGCGGTGGTGGCAGGAGAACCGGCTGGACCGACTGGATCGGCAGAAAAGTCGGGAGCGTTTTGATGGGATCAGGTTGGGGGGCTTCTGACTGCAGGACCGGTTCAGGGTGAGACGTCAGTTCCAACTGCCGTTCCTGCTCTTGAATCGGCTCGGGCGACTCCTCTGGTGGCAGCAACTGCGGGAGCGCCTCCCGGCCCAGCAAGCGACGGGCGCTGGACTTCGCTTCACGCAGCCGTAGCACCACAGGGAGCAGTCGGGCGAAGCGAACCACCCAGCCAGTCAGCCCACCTTTATCCTTCTCTTCGACGATCGTGGCCGCCTCATCGAGCGGTCCTTCGAGCGACTGGACGATCTCCAAGATGCGCTCGTTCAGGGCATGGACGGCAGTTCGCTCGCTGGCCTCCTTGTGGAAACTGACTTCAAGCCGGTCGAGTTCAGCCCTGAGCTCTGAAATCAGCGAACCGCGGTAGTCGTCGTGGCCTTTGAGTGCGGTTCTCGACCGATTAGCCCGCGCCAGCTTTGTTCGGCATAACTGATAAGCCTCAGACAACTGCTCCAGAGTTGGCTGCAGGGGCAAACCGCTGAGATCATCGGGATCGTTTTCAGCCATCCTGCTCCGGTGTGCCGAGAAGATCGCGGAGCAGCGACAGTAGTTCGGACTTGGACAGAGCCTCCATTGGTACTGGAGGAGCGGCCACACCTTTCTGCTGCAGACGCTGAATCATTAGGTCTTTGCTCATGCGGGAATAGCCGCGCACGCTGTGTTGTCTGCAAAGAGCCTCCAGGGACTTGCGGGTCTGCCGTTTATAACTGGGAGCCCCTTGTAGAAGTTGCGGTGATAGCGCAGTCAACTCCTCGGGAATGGTATCTCTTGCCGCCTCCGCCTGCCGGAGGATCTCTCGGGTGCGCGAGAGGTGCCGATCGACGGAGCGGTAGAGCCTGGCGTCGCTGTGCGCCAACGACCGACTGGCCTGCAGGAACAGACCGGCCAGTGAAACCTGCTGATCCAGGCTCTCATCAGCTGGCTTCCACGAATCAGCATCCGTCGCCAAGACGTCTCTCAAAAGCGACCCCCATCTTGCTGTGACCCTTGCAGGCTGGTCAATTTCTGTTGCTGCAGGCGTTTAAATACACGCCATTGATGGATCGTGGCCTTGAGGCTCTCGATCAGGCGACCAAGGCGGCCGCGCGGGACCCGGCTCGCTTCATCAACCACTTTATCCAGATTACCGACTAGATCGTCCATCTCCTGCAGAGCTACGACCAGCTTGAGGTTCATGGCGTGCAGGCTGGCACGTGTGTCCGCTTCCAATGCAAAATCCTGAAGAAGCTGGTCGATCTCCAGTCGGATGGCGGCAATCATATTTTTCTTGCTCCCCATCCTTCCCTTGAGAATCGAACGGGCGATGTTGGCCTGCCGCAGAGCCTGCAGGCATTCAGTGTATAGCGTAGGAAGCTGATCAGGTTTGGGTTTGCGAGTGAACTCCTGGACGGATCGAAATTCTGGCAGAGGCGTACTGGAAGTAATTATGGTTGTAGATGTTGTCGCACTTGCAAGTATTGCTGCTGGCTGTGAAAAATCCGCTCGGGCTGATGTCATGCTCATCGAGAAGCAATGGAGTGCGAAAGGAGACTGAGCAAGTACCTCAGTAGACCCAAGTCCCAGCATCAGACCGCATGCGAAGAGGAAGCGTGCGCTGCTCGAAGACGGATGGAAGTCCGAACACAATCATCCTACATCCACTTGCCGGACACCCCCTTTTACCTCTATGGCTTTCGGGGTCCTCTTGTGGTTGTGGTCGCAGGCAGAGCAGAGATCTGCTCTGCGCGCAGGGTCTCGAGCAGGGTTCTGAAAGGGTTAGCGGCAGCTGCTCCATCCGCGCCGCAGTCCCTTTCACGCTATCGGCATCCCATGAAGTCGGTGTGCGCCGGATGCTGTCCGGCTGGCCTCTACAGGTGAACTGGCCGAAAAGATCAAGCACCTCCAACGCCGCCTCGCCGAGCGGGTGCTACGCACCAACGCCCAGGGCCAGCCCCGCATGGATGCGGTGATGTACCTGAGCAGTGCCCTGGAGACCTACCGGGAGCTGGATCCCGCCGGCCAGAAGCAACTCCTAGGTGAAGTGGCGGCGGTGGGTCAGCAGGGCCTGGCCCTCAACAACCCCGACCTGAAACACCACCTCCAGCACTACCGGGGCGGCTCTACCGTCACGGGTCTGCAGGCCGCTTGCATCCTTTATGTGGGTGTGCAGCTCTTGCTGCCTGGGCAGGATGCGGGGATTGATCTGGCGAGGGAATATGCGATAGCGAAGGGGATGGCGGGGGCGGATCCGAAGCTGGAACCTGGGGATATCGGGCTGTGACGCTGTGGTTTGGGAGCCCGCCTGTGGGGATTAGGGCGGGATCGGGGTGCAAAGACCTGCCTTTCCCGGCTGGATCAGGAAACCGCTACTGGATTCCATCCATTTTTATGCAGCATCTGCATAGTTCTGGGGCTTCCATTCCCTTTGGCATCAATGGCTTCTCCTTTGCAGCGAAAAGGTGCAGACTCTGGGGACATCTGGATCTTCTGCGCTCTGATGCCACTTGCGAGCTTGCAGGATTTGCTGATCTGATGACTCGATGACTCGGCTGGAAGACCTCAAACCCGACGCCCTGGTCAAGGGACTGGTGGGCACTGGGGCCGTGCGGCTGATCAGCGTCCAGCGGATGGGGGACATGGCCTGCCAGGTGTTTTACCGGGGCCAGGACGGCAGCACCGGCGACACGATCGTGTTCCGCAGCAGTGAGGCCCAGCTGGAGATGGTCTCCGGAGGCCGCAAATGGAGCTTTGAGGGGGATGGCGAGGTGTTCCGGCTCGTGTCGGAGGCCGAGCGGATTCGGCTGGCCTACCTGTTCGACCCCTATGTGGCGGTGAGCAGCAGCACGATCGACCCGCTGCCCCACCAGATCAGCGCGGTGTATGAGCACATGCTCCCCCGGCAGCCGATGCGCTTCCTGCTGGCGGACGACCCCGGCGCTGGCAAAACGATCATGGCCGGGTTACTGATCAAGGAACTACTGATCCGGGGGGAGCTGGAACGCTGCCTGATCGTGGCGCCGGGCTCCCTCACCGAGCAGTGGCAGGACGAGCTGAAGGAAAAATTCGAGCTGCAGTTTGAGCTGCTCACCCGCGACCTGATCAATGCCACCGGCCTGGGCAATCCGTTCGCGGAGCGGCCGCTGTTGATCGCCCGCATGGATCAGCTCTCCCGCGATGGGGAGTTGCAGACCCGGCTGGAGCAGGCGCCCGAGTGGGACCTGGTGGTGTTCGATGAATCCCATCGCATGAGCGCCCACTACTTCGGCAATGAGGTCAAGCGCACCAAGCGCTACGACATGGGCAAGCGGGTGGGAAACCATGCCCGCAACCTGCTGTTGATGACAGCCACGCCCCACAACGGCAAGGACGAGGATTTCCAGCTGTTCATGGCATTACTCGACCTGATTACCCATAAACCTCCGCAACCCTCAACGCCCGCTCTGGGCAGGGTTTGCAACAGCAGACCGCATTGGCAATTCTATCTGTCATCGTTTTCATCTCAAAACGCCTGTTGAACCGGAAACA
>Ga0194059_1000750_pt1 | contig 14574 bp, 14 predicted proteins | sample SepL6211m_MetaG_FD_163426 | JGI IMG/M metagenome (GOLD analysis project Ga0194059, IMG submission 163426) | Anoxic zone freshwater microbial communities from boreal shield lake in IISD Experimental Lakes Area, Ontario, Canada - Sep2016-L626-11m | ecosystem: Environmental > Aquatic > Freshwater >... | reverse complement strand
AAGATTTGACTTTGTCTGAAGCAGCACTTTTGGCATCACTTCCAAATGCACCAACGTATTATTCTCCATTCGGTTCTCATGTGGACGCACTTTCTGGCAGAAAAAATTCAGCTTTGCAGAAAATGGCTGATCAGGGGTATATCACTCAAGAGCAAGCTGATGAGGCAAAGAATGTGAACATACTTTCAGAAATAAATCCAAAACAAGACAATATTGCAGCTCCTCACTTTGTGATGTATGTAAAAGAATATTTGGAACAGAAATATGGCGAGCAAGCGGTTGAGCAGGGCGGGTATAAAGTTTTCACAACTCTTGATTGGGACAAGCAACAAGCCGCTGAAAAGGCTGTTGTTGAAGGTGCAGAGAAAAACAAGGCCAACAATGCAAGCAATGCAGCTTTGGTTGCAATGGATCCAAGAACGGGACAAATCTTGGCTATGGTTGGATCGAAAAACTATTTTGACAAATCAATCGATGGTCAGGTGAATGTTGCACTTGCTGATCGTCAACCAGGATCATCATTTAAACCATATGTATATTTGACTGCATTTACAAAAGGATATACGCCCGAAACATTGCTATATGACGTGCCAACAAATTTCAGTACGGATGGTAGTGGTAAAGATTACAAACCACAAAATTATAATGGAAAATTTAGTGGCCCGCTTCAAATGAAAAATGCACTGGCAATGTCACTAAACATTCCAGCAGTGAAGACTTTGTATCTTGCAGGAGTCAAAGAATCAATAAATTTGGCCAAGGGCCTTGGAATAAAGGGGTTAAATCAGCCTGATCGATATGGTCTTTCCTTGGTGCTTGGCGGCGGCGAAGTGACACTTCTTGATCATGTGGATGCATATGCTGGTTTGGCAGCTGGTGGAGTGCACCATGATAAAACAGCTATTTTGAAAATCCAAGACAAAAATGGAGCAACATTAGAAGAATACAAAAGCAATCCAGGCTTGAGAGTTGTTGAGGAAAAATATGTTGCCATGCTTGATCATATTATGTCCACCAATGAATATCGCGCACCTGTTTTTGGCGACAACAATCCTTTCAAATTTTCAGACAGACCAGTGGCTGCCAAAACAGGAACAACAAATGAATTTCGTGATGGTTGGGCTATGGGATATACACCATCAATTGCGGTTGGAGTTTGGGCAGGGAACAATAATAACAAATCAATGAAAACCGGTGCTGATGGAATCTATGTGGCTGCTCCAATTTGGCGATCTTTCATGGATTTTGCTCTGAAAAACAGTTCAGTTGAACAATTCCCAAAATATGAAAAAGAAGATGCTGGAAAACCAGTTCTCAATGGGGAAAACAGTGTAAAGAAAGATGTGAAAGTTTGCAAAAAAGACAATGATAAAAGCAATGGGAAATATTGTCTTGCAAATGATACTTGTCCAGATGGAAGTTCAGACAAAAAAACATTTGGCGAAATTCATGACATTTTGTTCTATGTTAACAAGGATGATCCACGTGGAGATGCGCCAAGCGACCCTTCAAAGGATTCTCAATATGACAATTGGGAAAAAGGTGTCCAGCAGTGGCTCAAAGACGATGGAAAGAAATTCAAAAATCTTGATCCAATTCCAACTCAGGAATGTGAAGAATCATTCTTCAAAAAACCTGAACCTATTCCTGACCCTGTCGTTGTTCCTGTGGAACCTGCTGTTCCAATTATTCCAGCGATATAAAAGGTTGTAATTGTTGTAAATGAAATATTGTTTGCTTGTAGTAGATGGCAAAAATTTCCCAGAGTCAGACTAGAACATTAGAACAATTAAAACATTAAAACCCAGTATTTTTTATGATTGCGAAACTTTCCGGAAAGATTGATTTTATTCGAGACAACTATGTCGTTCTTAATGTTGGAGGAGTTGGGTATAAAGTTTTTGTTACCGTGCATACTTTCGGCATGATTGCCGGAAAAAATGAAGTGGAACTATATGTGCACACCTATGTGCGCGAAGACATCCTGGCCTTGTATGGTTTTTTGGAAATGGATGAGTTGGACATGTTTGAGCTTTTGATTGCAATTTCTGGGATTGGCCCAAAAGCCGCTCTTGGAATTTTGGCAATTGCTGATCCAAAAACAATTTCCATGGCAGTTTTGAATGAAGATTCTTCAATTTTGACCAGGGTTTCTGGTGTTGGCAAAAAAATTGCCCAAAGAGTTATTCTGGAACTCAAAAACAAAATCACCGATATGCCAACACATGAGAAAGCACAACTTGAAAGTGATTCAGATGCCTTTGAGGCACTTGTAGCAATGGGATATTCTGTTTCGGAGTCACGCGAGGCCTTGAAAACAATTTCACAAGATGTCACTGACGTTGGGCAACGAGTCAAATTAGCACTGAAAAGTTTGGGCAGAAAATAACTCCTGTGTCATTCCGGGCATGACCCGGAATCTAGACTCGAATCAAAACTTGGACTCCTGCCTCCGCGGGAATGACAGCAAGAATTTTTTGTCATACAAATTAAAAGTGTGATACAATAAACGCATCTTAAAAAAATAAAACAAATGAATAAAAAAATGTTCAAAGCCATCGATGGTAAAAACAAGGGGTCTATTTTGGCATATTCCCTCATCATTCTTTCCATGATGATGGTGATTGTAATCTCAATCTCAACCAGCTCAATTATTGAAAAAAAAGCAGCCAGTGGAACTGAATTTTCCATGCAATCACTGCAAACTGCAGACAGTGTAACACAATTAGCTCTTAATAGAATTAGGGCTGGAGGAACTTTGAATGATGCTTTTCCTGGTTGTTCTGGTGGTAAAGTTAGTGGCCCTGGTCCAGTAGGCTCAACATATGAACTCACATTTCTCAAAGCTGATAATGCAACACAAGTCTTGTGCAGTGAGAATGTTTCTGAAATTGCAAGCATGAAATCAATTGGAACATACAAGGGGACAGCCAGGGCGGTTAGTGTGAGCGTGAGTGGCAATGCTTGTAGTGCAAGTACGGCTTGTCCTGGGTCATGTACTTTTGGGGGATTGACATATGGCATAGTTAAGGGAGTAGATAATAGATGTTGGATGGATCGAAATCTCGGAGCTAAGTCATATCCATATGTAATTACTTCAAAAACTGACCCAAATGGCTATGGCTGGCTTTTTCAATGGGGTAGAAAATCAGATGCTCATCAATATACGGCATGGGGAGGTCAGTCATCCCCGAGTTTAAGTAGTACCACAAGTACACTTAGCTTATCTAGTACTGTTTCACCTCCGGATACTTCAAAATTCATAATAAATGCGGCCACCCTTGGAATGGATTGGCGTAATCCGGGAATAGCAGCTAACCCAACAAATCTCTGGGACGGAACAATGGATAATAATCCATGCCCGCCAGGTTTCCATGTTCCATCAATTACTGAATGGAATGTTTTTAAGACAAATTCTTCTTTACTGGTATGCTCATTTAATTGCGATAATGTTGCGTTCTCATCGTGGCTGCAATTAACACTGGCTGGCATTCGTGATAATATGGGTGGTCTGACTGGTCAAGATGGAAATGGTTTTTATTGGAGTGGTACTCCACATGCCTTAGGTATTTCAGCCCAAAGCATTATTTTTACAGCATCTTTTTTTGTGAGTAGTTCCAATGCTCGCGCTCAGGGCATGTCGGTTCGCTGTATAAAAGATCAATTTTAAAGGGGTCAGGTATCTTTTCCAGAAACAAATTTCACTTCATCTGTAAAGAGTCTCATTTTCTTGAGGCCCTTTTTGTTTTCTGGTTTTTGCTGGTATAATTAATTTATCCCCACACTTAAACTTAATTGAATGCAATAAAGTGAGGGGGATGATTAAATTAGAAGAATATGTTAAAAGCTATTATAACTAGATTAAGTGTGGGGATGTATGGAAAATAAGACTGAAAATTCAAATTTTTTGCTTTCTGAGCTTTTTGAGTTAGCTCAGAAAAATAATGCTGGGTGGATTCGAATTGAGCCTGAAAATAAAAAAGCATTAGAAATTATCAGAGAAAATGTTTTGGAAAAAATTGTAAAATCTCCTCATGACATGCAACCAAGAGAGGTTTTTGTGTTGGATATTTCAAAGCCGGAAGAAAAACTGTTGGAAGAAATGAAGCCTAAGACGAGATATAATATAAAACTTGCTCAGAAGCATCAAGTTGTTATAAGTCATCAGTCATCTGTCATCAACTCAGGAAAAAATGATCATGTTGAAGCGTTTTTGAGATTAACAAAAGAAATGGCTCAGCGGCATGGGATCACGGCTCATCCCGATGAATACTATCGAAAAATGATTGAAAGTTTGCCAGAAGAAATGCTCAGAATCTATGTTGCAAAATTCGAAGGGAAAATCATTGCAGCCAACCTCGTCTTATTTTTTGGAGACACAGTGACATATCTGCATGGCGCGTCTGGAAATGAGCACCGAAATTTGATGGCACCATTCTTACTACAATGGCAAGCGATTTTGGATGCAAAAGAGCTGGGATATGCGAAATATGATTTCGGAGGAGTGCGCACTAAAAATACTCAAGGAAATTCAAAAGACGCAAATAAATGGGAAGGAATAACAACATTCAAACTGGGTTTTTCACCAAGCACAAAGCCAGTTGTGTTTCCTGGAAGTTATGATATCATCATTAATCCTCGAAAATATTGGGCATATCGTGGACTGCAGGCGGCAAAATCATTTGCGGTGAAATTTCGGAAATAATTTTCCCACTGTGTCATTCCGGGCTTGACCCGGAATCCAGGATTTAGGACACGATTCACGATATAATAACAATTTTATATTAGTATTTATAATCGTATTGCAATGACCTGGATTCCCGCCTTCGCGGGAATGACAAGATGATATTAAAATTATTTTTATGTATAAAATTAAAGCTCTTATCCCTCAATCTCTCAAAAACCTGTACCATCTCGCACAGGCTGTTTTGGCAAATATCATATATGGATTTCCTTCGCACAATATCAAAGTTATCGGTGTGACTGGAACCGATGGAAAAACCACCACCGTGCAAATGATCACAAAAATTTTTCAAGAGGCTGGCAAAAAAGTGGCCATGGCTTCGACAATAAATTTTGTGATTGATGGCGTGGAGGAGAAAAATCTTTCTCATTTCACAACTGAGTCAGCTTTTGCTTTGCAAAAATTCATTTCCAAAGCGGCTTCTGCTGGTTGCGAATATCTGGTTTTGGAAACATCTTCGCATTCACTTGATCAACATCGTGTTTGGGGAATTGAATTTCAAACTGCTGTTATCACGAACATTACTCGCGAACATTTGGATTATCATGGAACCATGGAAAAATATCGAGAAGCTAAGGGCAAACTTTTTAAATCATTAAAAAGTAATTTTAAATTTTCAATTTTAAATTTTCAATCAATTTTCAATGATAAAATTTTAAATAATACAAAAACGTCGGTAGTTAATTTTGATATGGAGTATCTTGATTATTTTTTGAATTTTGACGCTGATAAAAAGTATGCATTCACGTGTCATTCTGAACTTGATTCAGAATCTGGATTCCGGGTCAAGCCCGGAATGACAACAAATGGGAATATTAAAATAGTTCAAGCTGAAAATATTGAATTGAATATTGGTGGTTCGGAATTTAAAATTTATAATTTTTTGCCTCAAGCTTATCCTAGGGAAAAATTTAAAATTAATCTACCTGGCTTGTTTAACGTTGAGAATGCTCTTGCAGCAACCTGCGTGGCCCTGGGTGAGGGTATTGGACTGGAAACGATCAAAGAGGCGCTGGAAAAAATACGTGGCGTGGCGGGGCGCATGGAGAGTGTGGAGAACACCAGAGGGCTCAACATTTTGGTTGATTTTGCTTTGACACCAAATGCGCTGGAAAGATTGTATAAACTTCTTGTCAGTGTCAAAAAAGAAGACGCGAAAATCATTGCAGTTTTTGGTTCATGTGGTGATCGTGATCGCGGAAAAAGACCGATCATGGGGAAAATGGTTTCAAAATATGCTGACATTGTTATTCTCACCAATGATGAGCCATATCATGAAGATCCACAAGGGATTATAGATGAAATATTTGCAGGAGTTATAGGCAATCATGAAAATAAAATTGATGAATCTATTATTAATCCAAATTTCCAATTTCCAATTTCCAATTTCCAATCAAATCCAAATGATCAAATTTCAAAAACCAAAATAGGAAGAGTTGAGGGCGTTAACTGTTTTAGAATATTAGACAGGAGAGAAGCGATTGCAAAAGCACTTGAAATTGCAAAGGCTGGTGACATTGTTTGTGTTACTGGAATGGGAAATTTTGAATCAATGGTTGTGGGCGACAAAAAAATTCCATGGAATGACAAAAAAGTGATTCAAGAGGAATTGGAAAAACTAATATAATTTTTTGTCATCCCGGGCTTGACCCGGGATCTTTTTATGAAGCAATATTGTGTTTATATTTTGGCTAACAAGAAAAATACAGTTTTATATATTGGCGTAACTGGCAATTTGCCAAAGAGAATTTATGAGCACAAAAATAAATTAACAGATGGTTTTACTAAAAAATATTGCGTCGATAAACTTGTTTATTTTGAGCAAACGGAAAATGTTCAAAGTGCATTGCAAAGAGAAAAACAGTTAAAAAATTGGAAACGAGAATGGAAAAATGAGTTGATAGATAAAAACAACCCAGCTTGGTTTGAGCTGGGTGATTCTTTGTTGGAAGATTCCGGGTCAAGCCCGGAATGACAACGTTTTTTATTTAAAGTTAGGAGAGTAATTTGATGAAAAGCACCGTGAGAAGAAGACCAAGAATTGCACCAACAATCACTTCGCTAACCTTATGACCCATCCTTTCCTTTAATCGTGGATATTTTGCTTCATCAATATCAATATTAAGTTGTCCGATAAGCATATTTAAATATTTTCCCTGATCCCCAAGTGTCATACGAAGGCGGGTGGCATCATCAATGATCAGAAAAGCAAGAGCGGTTGCAACAGCAAATGTTCCAGTATGCACTCCTTCATAGAAACCAATTGATGTTACTAATGAAAAAGCAAAAGCGGTGTGAGCACTAGGCATGTGACCATGCGTGAAGGCATAACGAATGTCCCAACCGTGTTTCAAGCTGTAAATTATAAACTTGATAGTTTGCACAATGATGCCAACGGCAATTGGAATAAGAAAAACTGAATAGGGCAAAATACTTTTAAACATATATTTTTTGTTAGAGTTATTAAATGACCTTAATATAAGTATAGCACGTTTTTTAGCGTGGAAAAGTGTTGGAAATATTATCTGAGTGAAAGCGTATCAATATAAACAGGGAAATGGTATTTTAAATCTGTTCAAAATAGCAATAATAATATATAATACAGATAACTTAATTTTGCCTCCGGTGCGGTAGGAATTCCTACAATATTGGTTGGCATTACATTATTATGTCGATTGGATTAATTGTTATCGCAGTTGTAGTAGTTTTGGGACTCGTTTTGGTTGGGATGTACAATGGTCTGATCACGCTCAAGAATCGTGTTGATGAAGCGTGGAGTGATATTGATGTTCAACTCAAGCGTCGCTATGATTTGATTCCAAATTTGATTAGCACCGTGAAGGGATATGCCACACATGAAAAAGAATTGTTTGAAAATGTGACCAAGGCAAGAACAGCTGCCATGAGTGCAGGGACTCCAGGAGAAAAACAAGAGGCAGAAAACATGCTTTCAGGAACTTTGAAATCCTTATTTGCAGTTTCTGAAAATTATCCAGACCTGAAAGCTAATCAGAACTTTCTTGAACTTCAAAGAGAACTTTCTGACACTGAGGACAAAATTCAAGCTTCTCGCAGGTTCTACAATGGAAATGTGCGCGACTTCAACACTAAAATTCAAGTTTTCCCAACAAATATGATTGCAAATATGCTTGGTTTTGTGAAAAGAGAATTTTTTGCCGCTGATGAGGCAGAAAAGGAAAATGTAAACGTTCAATTCTAATTCTTTTTGCCATTTCGAATTTGATTCGTGATCCGTTTGGATTATGTTTCAGGTCTGAAATGGCATTTATTTTTTTATGGCGACTCTATACGATCAAGCTGACAAAAATACAAGATTAACCTGGGTGTATATCACTGGATTTCTTGTTTTCGTGATTGGAGTTGGCTATGTTTTTGCTGGCGCGATGGGCAACAGTTCGATTTTGTATTTTGCAGTTTTGTTTTCAATAGTAATGAGTTTTGGCTCATATTGGTGGAGTGACAAAATTGTTTTGGCTATGAGTAGCGCAAAAGAGGTGACACATGAGGAAAATAGAGAGATATACCACCTTGTGGAAAACTTGTGCATAACTGCTGGACTCCCGAAACCAAAGATTTATATCATTGAAGATAGTGCTCCAAATGCCTTTGCTACTGGCCGCGATGCTGAGCATGGCGTGATTTGTTTCACAACCGGAATCATTGAAAAGCTTGAAAAAATTGAGCTTGAAGGCGTGATTGCTCATGAACTTTCCCACATTGGAAACAGGGACATTTTGCTTTCAACTGTCATTGTGGTGATGGTTGGCTTTGTGACATTGATGGCTGATTGGTTTCGCTATGGAATTTTCAGCAAAAGAAGTTCTGACAGTGAAGGGGCAGGACAACTCCAAATGATTTTATTTATTGTTTCAATTGTACTTTCAATTTTGGCTCCAATTGCTGCGATGCTGATGCAGTTGGCAATTTCACGCAAGCGAGAATTTTTGGCTGACGCCTCAGCTGCACTTCTCACAAGATATCCTGAAGGGCTCGCCAGGGCTTTGGAAAAGATTTCAGCTGACCAAGAGCCACTTGAAGTTGCAAATCATGCTACAGCTCATTTGTACATCACAAATCCATTTAAGGGTAACAAAGTCTCCAAACTTTTCATGACACATCCACCGATTGAGGATCGAGTTGCTGCATTGAGGGGGATGAAAATTTAATCGCAGCATTTATATTGTTAAGCATTTTAAAATAATGGAAAATAAAAATTGGATAAAAAATATCCTTGTCAGTCTTTTTGTTTTTATCGTTCAAATTTTTACTATGGGAGTTAGAAGCAAAGAGGAATTTTTTTATGGATTGCGCCGTTATAATGAGGATTATTTATCACATCCAGCTAGAATTGCTTGGGCACTTCTAGCTGGTTTATTCGTCGGATTTATTTTTTGGCTAATTCAGTATCTAGGAAAAAACATGCCAAAAAGTGGATTTGCACTTTATGCTCGCGCATTTGAGATAGCATTATTTCTAATTGTTTTTTTGTGGAGCATTATAAATTTGTTCGATGTGATATATTTCAGAAAATAAATTTATAAGTTATGCAATGGAAGCAACCGAAAAATAGTGATAAATATTTTTGGACGGCGCATGTGACTGAAAAGATGCATTTTTATGGTCTTTCTGAGCAAAAAGTTTTGGGAGTGATTCGCAAGCCGCAAAGAATCGAGACTAGCGTTGTGGAAAATGTGGTGGCAGTTATGATTCCAGTTGGAAACGCTGCCAAAGGAGATGCAAAACCAAAATGGGGAAGACCGGTTTTTGAAAATAAAAACAGTCAGGAAAATACTGATAGGAAAAAGAAACAAGAAAGTTGGAATCAAGAAATTTGGGTTATGTATCAAACTAAATCACAGGAAGAAAAATTCAAAGAAAAAAGTTTGAATGAAAAAAAAGATGAAAAAGTTGCAAAATTGCAAAAACTTATCAATTCCAGCAAACAAATCACCATTATTTCAGCTTGGCGCTATCCTGGTGTGAGTCCAAAGAAAAATCCAATTCCGGAAGATATTTTGCGAGAGATTGAAGGGATTGGAATTGCCTAAAAATAAAAGAGGGTCGACAATGTTTCATTGTCGACCCCTTGTTTTTTCAAATGTATTCAATAATGATTGTAGACCTTCTCGTTAACTCCCTTAACTCTTTTATTTCTTCATTTGCAACTCTGATGCATCCTCCAGAGCATCGCGTTCCAAGTTTTTTGCGATCATTCTCGAGTGTCCCGTGAATGCGATATACATCTCGACGCAGTCTGGCAGTTTTTTGCGGGGTGATAAAATGAATAAACATTTTGACAGGCCCCATATAGTTCATTTCATGATTTGGTGGAATAGTGACTTTGCCATTTGAGTCTCGAAATTGCTCAAGGTCCAGTCCTTTTTTCTCGAATTTATCAATGGTTTCAGGTGTTGGATGCCACGAGGGATTCTTTTCAATTTGAGTAATGATGCCAATGCCAAGAGGGTATTCTTTTGTTTTTGGCGTTCCAACCTTATGCGTGCTGACAAGTTCAAGCTCTGCAAGACCACCAATTTCATCAACATGAAAAACTTCCATTTTTGCTTGCAGAACATTGATGCGGAAATAAAATAATCCGGCCTTTTTTGGTTGGTACTGATTTTTGATTTGAATTAGCTCTTTTGCAAAATCTCCTTCGTCTCTTATGAGTTCAGTTGATTTTGCAGTAAGTGGAATTGATGATAAAAGTCCAACCAAAAAAAGTATAAACATTTTTTTCATGCGTAAATCCTCCTTTTTTATTGAATGATGTTCAAGAACAATTTTTCACTATACAATTTGTTTGATTTTTTGTCAATATTTGGTTTTTGTGCTAAAATATATTTATATTAAACTTGTATTATTTATTAAGCATGTTTTCTAATTTTTTTAAAATACATTAAATGTATGGAAGAAGACACAAAACAAGCAGGGTCAAGTCAGCAAAAAGATCTCAAAGGCATTATTGGACAGCTTGAAAACACACTTGATGAATACATGATAAAAAAGGCTCCATTTGCAATTCCGCAAGGGGGAAAGGATTTTATCGTTAATGTTTCTCCATATTTGATAATAATTTTTTCCATCATGGCTTTGCCGATGATATTTATTGCACTTGGACTTTCTGCGGTTCTTGCACCATTTGCAATGATGGGAGGATATAGTGCTGCTGGCGGATGGGGTTTTGCTGGAGTTGTTTCACTTGTGGCAACTGTTGTAACTGTAGTTATGGAATTGATGGCTGTGCCGGGTTTGTTCAAGCGAACAAAGGGTTCCTGGAGGTTGCTTTTCTATGCTAGTATTGTGAGTTTGATTGGTGGGATCCTTTCTTTTAATGGGATTATTAGCGCGATAATTGGAGCAATTATTGGCTGGTACATTTTGTTTCAAGTTAAGAGTATGTACAAAAACTAGTCAGAGACTTTAGAAAATTTTTCACAGCAAGCAATCCTAAAAAGGTTGCTTGTTTTTGATAATCATGCGAATATAGATAGGTAAAAAATTCAAAATATATAGTAAAAATATGAAAAAAACAAAGATCGTTGCAACACTCGGACTCGTTTCTGACTCAAAAGAAGTCTTGAAATCACTGATTGAAAATGGAATGAACGTGGCTAGGCTTAATTTTTCTCATGGTTCATATGAATGGCATGGAAATGTTATTGACATTCTTCGCGAGCTTTCTTTGGAAATGAATGTGTCAGTTGGAATTTTGGCTGATCTTCAAGGACCACGCATAAGGACCGTTGTTACAGATGGTGTAGAAATTAAGACTGGAGAGCACATGCTGTTTAGTGATATTGCAAAATCACCAAATTTCCAATTTCCAATTTCCAATTTCCAATCAATTTCCAATGAGCAAATTTCAAATGACAAAAAAATACTTTTGGATGTTGAAAATATTGTTGATGACGTCGAAGTCGGAAATGAAATCTTGATTGAAGACGGAATCATGAAAGTTGTTGTGAAAGAAAAAGATCAAGGTGTGCTTTTATGCGAGGTTATTGATGGGGGAATCGTGAAAAATCACAAGGGTGTGAATATTCCTGATGCGAAATTGCAAATCAGTCCAATCACAGAAAAGGATGAAAAGGATTTGGCATTCGTGCTTTCAAAAGAAGTTGATTTTGTGGCCATGTCATTTGTGAGCAGTGGGAAAAATATTGAAGATTTGCGAGGAAAAATGAAGACAATTCTTGGACGAGAGGACAATCTTCCTCAAATCATTGCCAAGATTGAACGCAAAGAAGCAATCAAAAATTTGGATGACATTATTGAGTATACTGATGCTGTGATGGTTGCAAGGGGAGACTTGGGAATTGAAATTGAGGGAACAAAAGTCGCAGTGCTTCAAAAAGAAATCATCAAAAAAAGCTTGAGTGCGATGAAGCCAGTGATTGTAGCAACTCAGATGCTAAATTCAATGATTGAAAATCCTCGTCCAACTCGGGCTGAAGTTTCTGATGTGACAAATGCGGTTGTTGATCATGCTGATGCAGTGATGCTTTCTGGGGAAAGTGCTTCTGGAAAATATCCCCTGGACAGTGTGCGAACAATGAAAGAAATTATTGAAAATACCGAAGCTTCAATCTTTGATGATGTTAAACATCCAATCGCGCTTGATGGATATGGCGATTTCAAAGCTCTTATTAAAAGCGCATATGACTTGGCCAAGCATTCAAGCGCCAAAGCCATTGTGCTTGCAAGCGTCTCTGGTTTCACTGCAAGACTCATGTCGCACTTCAGGCCAGAGCAAGAATTATATGTGGTTACAAACAACAAAAAAACTTACAATCAATTGGCTTTGGTTTGGGGGGCAAATGCTTTTTATACTGAAGAAGGTGAGCTTATAAAGGCAATTGAAAATATGATTGATGATGTCAAAGGCAGAGAATTGCTGAAATCAGGCGAACGAGTGATCATGGTACTTGGAATGGTTCCTGGTGGTGGGAAAATGCAATTGGTTGGGGTGAAAGAAGTCTAAAGTTCTGAGTATAATGTATCATGTAGAGTGTATAATGTATGGAATTTTGCAATTATGTATTTATACATAATACTTTATACGAAATACTTGATACATACCCGGAGGGGTCGCAGTGTGGGTCCCGATAAGAATTAGTATCAGGACGGGCTGCAAAAGCAACCCAGGCAAAAATTCAAAACAGTTTTCATTTAAAATAAAGTTGAATTTTTGAGTGCACCAATTCAGTTAATTCAGTTTCAATGCGGAGAGATGTCCGAGTGGTTGAAGGAGCACGCTTGGAAAGCGTGTTAGGGGCAACTCTACGCAGGTTCGAATCCTGTTCTCTCCGCTTTGAAACTGAGAAAGGTGGCATACTTTAATCGGTATCGGAGGCTGTAGCCAGACAAATTTTTGCGACGGCAAAAATTTAGTCGAGGCCGAATCCTCTCCCCTCCGCTTTGCAACTGAAAAAAGTGTCTAGTGGCAAACTATAAAAAAGCAAACAAAATGAAAATTATATTTTGGGTAGTAATATTTATTTTAGTAACGTTGTTAATTCTTACTTTTAAATATTTTAAAATTAACCAAAAAGCTATGGAAAATATTAAAATAGTTTATCAAACTAGGTCGCAAAAATCAAAAGGAGAAATTTATATCCATAAAATTGCAGGTTTAGGTGATGAGGTATTATATGAGAGAAGCTATAGTCAAGCATGTCAAATGCCCAAAGATTATCTTGATAAAAGATATTTAGGAATTTTAAAATTCGAGTCTTTAATGAGCGATTATAAAGAAGAAAACCTGGGGATTAAAGATTCGATCTATCGATATTCCAATCACATAGGTGGACAATACTCGTGCTTTTTTAAGGGGACATATTTAAAAGATCTTCCCGACTTAAAAGTTTTGGGTAGTGAGAATTTTAGAATGGCAGAATTTGATGATATCTCATTTGATTATCCTAATATTGATGGTTTTGAATTAATGCAAGATTATAATTCCGAAAAAAAATCAGGAGAGATTACATATTTTTCTCAAAAGAACGTTATTTCTGAAGCTATACCTTATCAATCTCCGATAATTCATCGTCATCCTATGTTGATTATTCAAAAAATGGATAGCCAAACACCAGATTATAGCATTGATAAAAGAAGTATAAACCCAAGCATGATAGAATATAAAATCTGGAATGAACACAATGTAAATAATATAGAATATTATTTTAATGATCCTTATGATAATTTAGATACAACAATAGAGTTTGATGTTTCAGACAAGGAGGTGTATCTAGTTACAACTGTCAATTTTATTTATAACGGAATTCCAGAGGATCCAATATTGGATATTATTTCAAATAGTTTTAAATCAAAATCGGTAGTATTGATTAAGCGAAATTAGAATTTTTTATTTTAGTCCAAGAAACATCTAGGTAAAATAATGAAAAAAAATCAAATTATTCTGCTTGCATTTTTTCTATTTTTAACAATAATTATATTTATTGCTGTTATGCTTAACTTATTTAAAAAATCTCCACAGTATAAAACTGCAGAAACGCGCGAATTCTTATGTCTGGGAATGGAAGGCTTTACTTTTAATTACCCTGTTTTTAAAAATTGGAGTGTTCAGCCAGTACTTAAAAAGCATCCTGAAGATCAATTCTGCCTTGTTGTATTTGATAAGAACAGTTCGACAGACGATACTGTTGAGTTCACTGTTAAAAAAATTGGTCGTCCTGGGTACCCAGCTGCCGGAAGCCCAATTTTGGAGTATCCTCCAAAACTTATTTTAACAAATCCGCAAAACATTTCTTATCAAGGCGACGTAATCAATTCCTTCTCCGGCAAGC
>Ga0194059_1000749_pt1 | contig 14579 bp, 6 predicted proteins | sample SepL6211m_MetaG_FD_163426 | JGI IMG/M metagenome (GOLD analysis project Ga0194059, IMG submission 163426) | Anoxic zone freshwater microbial communities from boreal shield lake in IISD Experimental Lakes Area, Ontario, Canada - Sep2016-L626-11m | ecosystem: Environmental > Aquatic > Freshwater >... | reverse complement strand
GATATAGATTCTTATACAATAGATCTTACAACAGTTGATGCTCCTGGTACAGTAATACAAACTAATATACTAACCCCAACTACTTTTCCTGAAACACTATCCGATACTTTTATTAGCCTGTTACCATTAACTGGGTATAGATTAATTATTACACCTGTAGCCAACCAGTTTAGTGCATCCTTTGTTCATTCATTTAATACAGGAACATCGGCAGGTTGCCCTGAAGTAACTAATGTAACAGCAACTTTAACTACATAATTTAAAGGTATCTATAATATTTAATAACATGATCAATTTAAACTTAGCCTGGACACAACCTACCCCAATACCAACTTGTGGCTATAGAATTTTATATAAAAGAATGGCAGATACTGATTTTAATATTGTAGCTGTATCTGGTAGCACTGCAACTATATCGGTTGATGCTCCTGCTTGTTATGAAGGTTATGTACAAGGTAATTGCTGTGGAGATAGTTTATCATTAGTCGATACTTCTGCATTTGGCGTTAATACCTGGCAGAAGTTAACATTGACAGTTGCTACTGTTGGGAGCAACTGGGTTGTTAGTGGTACAACTGATTACGCAAATCCTTATGATGCATTAGTATCAGGCACTATATACTATCATATAGGAGCGTCTCACTATACTTTATCTGGAAGTGGTACTTTACCAGCAGGTAGCACATCAGCTAGTTTATTGATTACTGCTATTCCTTCCGGTGCTATTTTTGATAGTGTTGTAATAACAAATATATCACCAATATTCAATAATGGTGGGGAGTTACAACAAGCTGATCCTATTAGTAGTCCACTGTTCTTTGATTTTAGCTCAGGAACATCTGCACCTGTTTGGAATGGCTCACCTACATCTTTACCATCATTTCTTCTTACTCGTTTTGTTGTAACAGAACTTGATGTTGATCTGGTAACGGTTCTTGCAGGTAGGTTGGATATATCTTATATTCTTTCAGAATACTATTCTACATCATTTACAACCATTACTGTAGAGGTTTACGACAGTACAACATTAATTGGTACAACTACTATACCCGTATCACCATTAGGGCTAGTGAGCGCAAGTATTAATCTTGAAAAAGGTCCCAATACATTAAGTACCAGTACACAATTTACAATGAAAGTACTTTGGCCAGACACTACTCTTATAAACAGTAAAACTTTTTACTTACCTACTTTCTAAAATAGCTGGTGTTGTTGGTTCCATCACTGCCAGGACTCTTTTGAAGCTCGTCTTCAAAAGTCCTGTTTATAATGGAATTTTACACATAAAATGTTTATTCTTTCTATATCTTTGCACAATCATAGTTTGTTCGTATATTTAAAGTAGGATGCAAGAATTGACAAAACTAAAAAGAGAAGTTAAAGCACCTGATCCTCATGCCCCAAGGTTTATGAAGGAAGAGTTTGATATTCTTAAACAGGCGAATGTTGACTTTTATAAAGCCATGAAGGAACAATACCCTGAATTAAAAAAGTATAAAGATAGTGAAATAGCTAATTGTATAGAGTTCTTTAATAGAAGGATAGTTGAAGAAGTAATAGATAATAGAAACGGTGTTAGATTGACTGATGGTTTGGGTGTGATAGTAGCAGGTGCATGTAAAATACCTCGTGAGACAGTTGCTAACAACATCAATTTTAATGCTCTTAGAAACGGTGAAAGACTGCCTTTTCAGAATAATGGAACTGACCAGTATGTAGCTAAGATAAAGTATAGTAGTGAAATAGATAAGCACATGTTTGAAAACTACAGTATGTGGTGTTTTGATGCTTCAAGACCTTTTTCAAGAACATTGGCTGCTATATTTAAAGAAGAGGGTGCTTATAAAAAGTATATTGTTTTTACTTCAAGGCAAAGGATTGCACATTTGTTCAGAAAGCAAAGGCCAAAAACAATTGATGCAGTTGCTGAAAAACGTAAAAAAACAAGGCTTGAAGAGCATGATGAGTTTGCTTTATAAAGAAACTATATGAGTAAGACTACTATAGGCGATATGACCAGTAGGTTAAGAGGGTTGGTTAAAGCAGTCAGGCAAGATAGTTTCTTGACTGATAGGATGCTTTATAGCCTTTTTAAAAAACATGCATCATTGTCTATTAAGAGATTAGATCAAGCTAAAAGACTTACAGCATTTGCTTCTATCTTTGAAAGTCTTGACTATGTGCAGCTCCAGGTTATTGATAAAGTAGAAGCATCTGCATGTGGAGTAGCTCCAAAAAGTTATGCTACTATAAGAAGGACTTGTCTACCTATACCGGTATTTACTGAAGGTATATATGGTCCTATGATTAGAAGCATAGCATCTTTAGATGGTAGTGAACTTATAAAGTTAACTACACCTGATGAATATAATTACATTTCTAGGAGTAAGAACTTCAGATACAATACACAGAGGTATGCATGGTACCTGAATGATTACTTATACTTTCCTAATATTAACTGGCCTGCAGTAAAGATAGAAGCAATGGTTGAAGAAGATATTAGTGCTTTTAAATGTGACTATGATCAGAAGTGCGAACCAAGGCAGTGTCATTCTTTAAATGTACCTGATTTTATTCTTAGTGAAATAGAAGCAGCTATACTTAAAGATCTTACATTCCAGCTACAAGTACCTGAAGATGATGCTCATGACAATAAAAATCAATTACGTTAACAATGGCTAGTCCTACTTTAAAAGAACTTAAGTTTCGTAGATTTGATGAACTCATGGATGAGGTTAATCTCGATCTATCGTCTTTTGCAAGAGAGGGTATGATTGAACCTGGACAACTTATAAAGGTTGCTCAAAGGGTTAACTATGAGTTAGGATTAAAAATACATGGCACTAAAGAAACTATTTTAGAAGTAGAACATGGTCGTTCTAAATTACCTGCTGATTTTTATATACTAAACCATGCTTTGTTATGTGCACAATACACTGTTGTAGAATCGGGACTATTTAATGGTATACAAAGTGAAAATAGAGTAACTCCTATATTTAACCCAAACACTGTTCCGCAATTAACATCATGTCCTTGTTGGACAATAGTTAATCCTCAAAGCAATACTATTGGTTTTAAATATATAAAATGTGACGGTACAGAAACAAATTCAAGTATTCTTGCTGGTGCTACTATGAAGTTATGCGCTACTTCTATAAGTAATCCAGGCAGTTACTTAGAAGTAAGCACTGATTCATTTTGTTACAACATTCCTGCTACAGGTGAAATAAGTTGTACTATTCCAGAAAACTGTGGTTGTAATACTCCTGATGTAGATACATGTGAAGCTATTGATGCAGATCCCTGGCACCAGAACAGGGTATTTACAACGTGTGATAATACAATGCAGGTAAATGTTATTGAGTATCATTCTAATGAAGTAAGACGGTATAATCAATTTGAAAGGATACAGATGGTACCACATAAAGAAGCAACTGCTTTTTGTGTAAATACCCAATTTAGAGATGCTTGTCATCAAGGCCATATTCAAAATGGATATATCTACGTACCTACCATGAGGGAAAATGGGGGTAATGGTAATGCTAAAGTTTATATATGTTATCTGGGTGCGATGGAAGATGAAGATGGTAATCTTCTTGTACTTGATCATCCTAAGATTAATGAGTATTATGAGTTTGCACTTAAGGCTAGAATCTTTGAAAACTTATATCTGAATGGTGAACCTGATATAGAAAGACGACTACAGATGATGCAGACTCAACTTAAAACAGCAAGGGCAGAAGCATTATCAATAGCAACTATGCCTGACTTCTATGAACTGAAAAAAACTATTGAAATGAATAGAAGGGCACAGTACCACAAATACATGCATCCGTTTAGTTCACTCTATGCTAATACACCAGGTTGGCCGTGGAGTTATAATAATGAATATATTTAATGGCACAACAACAAGAGCAGCAGCCGTCTCAACAATCTTTGGGAACAACTAACACCTTTACAGGTGGTATGGTTAAAGACCCTCTTGATCTATTCAAAAAGAATGATACATATACTCATGCCAGAAACATGACTAATATGTTAGCAGATGGTCAGTTGTATGGTAAAAGTGTTGAACCTGCTAATATAAAATCTGCCAATATACCTTATACACCTATTGGTTTTATATATCTTTCTGATGATCAATGGTTAGTGTTTAGTACTAACAATACTATTTCAGAAATAGGAATATTTGCAGATACTAGCAATAGTTACAGTACATTAATGAATGATGCTGTTACAATAACAAGCATTAATCCTGCCACTGGTACTTTTTATCCTGGTCTTAATTTTAAAACAACTAACCTTATTACAGGTACAGCAAGAAGGGGTTATGATTGTGGCTTTGATGCATACTGGTCAGATGGTGGTTTAAACCCAGATAGGTTGCTTAATACAGCTACTTGTCCATGGACAATTGGTGCAGTAACTACACCTAAGACATTTCCTAATCCTTGGGTACAAAACTGTCTTACTGTATCTGCTTGTCTTGTATGCAATAATACCAATAAGATAGATGTTGAACAACTTAGGTTGGCACCATTAATGGATACACCTTGTTTGAAGTTATCTAAAGGCAAGAGTGGTTTACTGCCTAATGGTTCTTATCAGGTGTGCATGGCATATGCTGTAAACAGTATTAAATGCACAGACTACATAGCATTTTCTGATGTATACTCAACCTTTACTCATCTGAATGACGGTGGTTCTATAAAAGTATCAATAGAAGGTATAGGGGATGCTACCAAGGTTCGATTTACTGAAATGGAGATAGTTGTTATCTCTATGGTTAACCAGCAAGTACAAGCTAAGAGACTGGGTATATACTCAACCAATTTGAGTAATATAGTAATAGATAATATTGACATTACTCTTCCTAATATACCAATAGAGAAATTACCATTAGCATCTCCGGCTATTGTAAGTAGTGATGCTATTTATAGTATCTCTAATTATCTGACAAGAGTAGGTCCTAAAGAACGACCTGATTTTAACTATCAACCGTTAGCTAATAACATATTAACTTATTGGACAACTGTTAAGTATCCTGAAAAATACTATTTTTCTGGTGGTGATGATTACGGTATGAATGTAGGGTACATGAGAGGTGAGGTATATGCATTTTACATTCGTTGGGTATACAGTACTGGTGATAAAAGTGCTTCTTATGTAATACCGGGAAGACCAAGTGGTAGTGGTGCAACTATTATATTAGGGGGTCCTTCTACAGATGATAGTGGTGTTACAGGTAATCATGGGCTTATGGAAGGGTGGAGCTCAACAGAGATATACCCAGATCATAGTCCTGAAGTATGGGGAACTCTTTGTGGTCAACCTATTAGATGGCATAAGTTTCCTGATCAGGCAACTTTTGGTAGTACTGCTTTATCTCACTTTAACCCAGATGGTCCAGCCCCACAAGGCAGTGGTTATATATCTGTAATGGGTGTGTACTTTGATCAAATAGAAGCACCTAAAGATAATAATGGTAACTACATACCTGATATAGTAGGGTATGAAATACTTAGAGCAGTAAGAGATGGACATCAGAGCATCATTGCTAAAGGTATGGTTAACAATATGCGGTTAACTTATGATAACATTAATACACCACAATTACTTGCTAATTACCCATATAATGATTTAGGAATAGATGTATTTCTTACTAAGAATTTTAATAATATAACAGCAGGTTCTCCAGGTAATGGTTTTAGAGATCCTCTTCCTGATTATGCAGATGGGGGTTTTAATAAAACAATGTTAACATTCCATTCACCTGATACTGTTTTTAGGCATCCTTATTTAGGTAAAGGTAGGCTTGAAGTAACAATGGCAATGAATGGCCTAAGTACTGGTATATTTGTAGAACCGTATAAGCACCCAATGTTTAAAGTGCTTAGTGATTTTAATAACTGGCTTACTTTTTTTATAGATAGTATTTATCTTGCTATTCAGGTTATAGAAATAATAAATATGTATAGCGGGGGACAAGCCCCTGATATAAGGATGCCTGGTACAGAAAATTTACCTATTAGCATTCCATTACTTGCACCAGTTCCTCCTCTTGAAACTGTAGATGGAACTACAAATCCAGCATCTGCCCCTACCATTATTGCAGCAATAGCTAATACTGCAATTATTGCATTAATGGATTTTATTCAGTTACCTGCATTTAATGAGCAAATACTTAATGTTATAAAAGGTCTTATACCAGGTAGACAATATGCTGTTCAATATAACTCCTATGGTGATTATAATACCCCAGTAGTTACAAATAGAATATCTACTGATATAAATGATTATCAGTACATTAAAGACCAGATGCAAGCATTTGCAGGATATACTATTAATAACCTTTATAGAAATGATTATGTAGCACTTGATCTTAATTCTGAAATACCCCCTTGGATAGAACCAAGTTTAATTGCTTCACCTGGAAAAATATCTCCTGCTAGTAGATTTAATCTTACTGATTTTAATTCAAGTGCAAATAATCAACTTACTAAAGGTAATTGGTATAATGCAGGAATAGGTTCTTACTATGCTTCGTATAAAATCCCTCAACCTTCTCAATATGGGCAAATAGATAGCACCAAACAAGTACCTATTGATTGTGTGCAACAAGTAAAGGTATCCTCATCAAAATATACATCACCTGTAATGTTTGGTGGTGATATTTATATCAACCGGTATACAGAAAAGAACCCGATGATGTTCTTTAATGATTGGTTGGTAAATGCTCCTGAAGATTTTAAGTATGATTATCGTAACTACATTAATGTACCTTATCCAATGTTTTGGATAAATAATGACGTAATTGCATACAGTCTTCTTGAAATGGCATCTAAAAACAGGAGATTAGATGGTCCACTGAATGTTCCTACATTTAGCTTTGCTCCTCCTAAAATAAATGGTTTATTTTATGTAAATACTGGATTCTTTTACCTTTTCTGTAATGGTATAAGAGACTTCTTTGTAGAGAGTTCTGTAAATGTTGGTTATAGAGATTGGGAAGATCAGATATCTAAAAGGTTTTATGATCCATATGGCTCATCAAATACCTTTATAAATGAGATGTTCCGTAGTGATATTATCAAGAGCAATACTCTTTATAAATATGACTACTCATTATCTGCAAGTAAATTTATTAACCAATTTATCTCATGGAGCTCATGTCTAAGAAGAGACTATGATCCTATGTTAGCCTATACTTGTTTTGCATACTACCCTCGTAGGGTAGCTTACTCTTTACCACAAGAGCAAGAACAAATGCAGGATAACTGGAGAATTTTCTTGCCCAACAACTATAAGGATTTTAATGATAGAGTATCTGTTATTAAAGATTTACATAAATCAGGTGCACTATTTTTAATGGAAAGTAGTGCCCCGATGATGTTTGCAGGAGTTGAGACAATTGCATCAAAAAGTGGTACTGAATATAGTGTAGGTACTGGACTATTGTTTCAACAAACATTGCAGTCATTAACCAATGTAGATGATTCTTACGAACATGCTTCATGTCAAAATAAGCTTTCTGTTATTAATACACCATATGGAGCTTTTTGGGTATCTCAAAAAACAGGTAAACTATTTAATCTGTTACATGGTCAACTTGTAGATATAGGTCAAGAAGCTGGTTTAAAATATCATCTACTTAGTTATCTTCCATCACAATTACTTCAGCAGTTTCCTAACTATCCATTACAGGATAACCCTGTAGCAGGAGTAGGTGTACAGCTTATTTACGATAGTATTTATGAAATGCTTTATATCTGTAAAAAGGATTATAAAGCTAATGAAGGAGTTGTTTATTATAACGGTAACTGGTATGCAGGTCCATGTCCTCCCGGTACTACAGTTAGTGGTACTGATCCTATAACAGGGGCATATCTTTGTGCAGAATGTCTAGGTGGAGTAAAAAGATGTCCTGGTGTAATTATACAACTTGGGGACCCTAGATACTTTGAAGATGCTTCTTGGACATTATCTTATGATTGTAGGAAGAAAGAGTTTGTAAGTTGGCATGACTGGCATTCATCTTTGCATGTACCTTCAAAAAACCACTTCTTTACTACTAATGCTTTGTCAGGACAACTATGGAGACATAATAGTACAACTCAGTTATTTGCTAATTACTATGACCAAGATTATCCTGTAGAAATAGAATACTATAGCAATACTCAAACAACTGAGAGTATTATACAAAGTATAGAATGGCTTTTAGAAAGTTACCAGTATGCACCTAATGGTGTAGATAAATTCTTAAACTACGACCAGTCCTTTGACTACTTGATGGTATATAATAAAGAACAGAACAGTAGTCTGCAGAACATATTGCTAAAGCCATGGGATAACCCATATGCTGCAGTTAACTACCCTACTTTTACAGGATCTACCAGGCAGATACTTTATCAAAAGGTAGAAAACAAATACCGGGTAAATGACTTTTATGATTTTACAGCAGATAGAGGACAGTTCTTTACACCTGTAAATACACCAATGCTTACTACTAATGCTAACGGTTATACTTTTAATACCAATACTGCTTACTTCAATTTGTCAAAAGCTTGGAACCAGCAAAAAAGAATAAGGTATACAGGAACACGTATCTTTATGCGTAAAACAATGTTAGGTAAAAACAGCCTTACAATAAGATACGCAAATACAAAGAATCAACATTCTCCAAGATAAAACATTATAATATGGATGAAGTATGTATACATATATATCGACCAGACATAATTACTATTGAAGAAATTTTATTAATAACAGAGTACACATTAAATAACGAACTAATAGAAAGCTAAAATGGAACTAAAAAAACCAATGTCCCCAATGTCTAAAATGCCAATAAACATGGGTATGACATCAGGAATGACACCTGATAGTATAATAAGTAAGCTATTCAATATGCATAGTATAGCACACTTCTACCATCTGCAGACCACCAGTTTTGCACAACATAATATGCTAGACGAGCTCTATAAAGAACTTGTAGAAAGCAAAGATGCAATTTCTGAATATCTATTAGGTGTACAAGCTCCTAAAAGATTTGGTGGACTTACCAGTGAAGCAGTGGAACCATTTAGTGAAGAAGCAGTTGCTAAATTCCTTAATGACGGTTTTGGTTTTACAGTAGCCCTTTGTGATTACGGAGAGCAAAGACACCTTGAAGAGCTATGTAATTTATCTTCTAACTTACAAGGTGCATTTTCAAAAGCAAAATACTTTAATACTTTTAAATAGTAAGCAATGGGTTGGTTAAAGAAATATCAAATAGGTGGAACTAACTACTGGAATACAGATAGAAGAGCTTGGACTGATAGTGTGTTATCTGCTAATGTGCAAAACCCGTGGGTAAAGAATTTATACAACCCTAATATAGAACAACCTGAACTCCAATGGTTTCCGCATACTAATAATGAAGGAGTGACTATTGCGCCCTCTCAAGCACATTATAATGCAGGTGCGGGTATACCGTTTCAAAATGGAGAACAAGCAGATTATTTTATGGACAATCAACAATATGATAGAACTCCAATACCAGAAGAAATGCTAAAACAAAGATTTCCTAAAAAACACGGTGGTTACTCTACTAATGGTATACCAAAAGCTCAATACGGAAGACCTGTAAATAGTCCTTCTACAGATAGTTTAAGACATCTTGCAGGACAAACTATGGACTATGAAGCAAGAAAAGGATCACCTATAGGAACACCATTATCTGATTGGGGTTATCATCAATCGCAGTTACCTTATAACCAAGTACCAAGTAACTGGACTGCTCCTCAAACAAAACAAGAGGCAGTAAATAAATACATGCAAGAAATAGCAGGTAGCGGTAAACTTGATTATTATCCATCTGCTATGGAAAAAGGAGAAGCCGGTGACTTTTTATATAATACAGGTAGAGATCCTAGAGTTTACATGCTTGACCAATACCTTAAATCAAAAGGACAATCCGGTATTCCAAATAGGGGTTCTTATAATGTAGATACAAAATCTCCACAATGGACACCTGATTTACAGCAATCTTTAGATCAGCAGTGGGGTCAGTATCAAGGTGATATAATGAATTTGCCTACAAATAATAGAAGAATATTATTAAATAAAGGTAGAGATTTTTATTACCAAAATATAAATAAGGTCAATAGTCAACCTAACCCATCATATGACGCTACATGGAAACCACGTATTTGGGAATCAGTAAATGAATATAAACAATATGGTGGTTACTCTACTACCGGTTATAAAGCTGATTCACCTGACAGGTACAATCCTTATAACTTGATACCTTCAGGTCGTATAACTATGCAGAATGTACCACATCCTGTATTGGGTATTGATAATCTTGGTAACAGACAAATGATGAGGCCAGGAGGTGAATATCAATTTCCGGGACAGAGTGTGTTTGAAGTACCCATGCGCATGCAACAAGGTGGTTCTGCTATTCCAAAAACAATGATCGATTCTACTGGCAGAAGTTATTATGATCCTTTTACCGGGAAGATGTATCTTACTCCTCAGCAGTATAATAATCCTGATGTTTATAATCATGAGAGTTATCATAAACAACAAGATGATAATGGAAGACTCTCGGTTCCTGAACAATGGGGAGCACCTCTCAAGAGACCATCTATTGTTAACACCGATGATATAAAAGGAGCTTATTTCAATAGACAAGGACTTGATGCAAATATCATAGGTAATGAGTTTATAAGAAGATATCCTGAGGCACAATTTTTACCTAATAATATTACGCATAGATATAAAGATCCACGTAATGCTCCTCCTGATAAAGTATTTGAAAGATTCATAGATCCTATTCGATATAGTCAACCTTGGACAGTAGAAGGAGAAGCTGATCAGTATGAACATGAACACCATAATGGTAACTATAACTCTATAGTTGATAGAGTAATGTCCAACGACAGAACATATCAAGGTGGAGGTGTAGCTCCATTTGTAACTTCTGATAAATCACTATACAATCAAAGAAAACAGGCACATGCTGATAGTAATGAAGTATATCAAGGGTATATAAATACTATGAAGGCTATTAAGGAAAATGAATACGAACCTGCTCATTCAGGATGGGAAAAACCATTTGTTCCCAAAAATATGCGCAATCCAGATGCGTTTAATGGTATAATTAGTAGGTATATAGCAGCTACCCCAAATGGATATCCGGGAGATTTAATTGTAGGTGAAGGAAATAGAAAAGGTATTTATTTAGTAAAAGACGATGGTTATACAAATACTAAGTTCCCATATCAAGTTTATAATTCAAATATAAAACCTCAAAGTGAGGATTTTTACCATAGTACAAAAAGTGAAGATAATGCACATAGGTTCTTTGGCCCAAATATTATACCGCCTCATATGCTTGTCAATACCTACTCTAACCCAAATTTACCTGGATGGGAAAAGCATGTTAATGAGGATATGAAACATGTATTGAACTACTCTAATGCAAAGCCTAAACAAGATGTAATATATCAACCACAACAACCACAACTATCTATACCACAACCTAAGCCTGAACCTAAGCCAAAACCTAGACCCAAACAACAACTACGGTCCGTACCACTTTCAGAACTACATCAATTCCCTACAACCAGACAAGAACCACAACCAGAACAGTTTCCCGTTAATATTGAACAGGATGTACAATCTATACAGCCTATACAGTATCAATCTCCATACAGTATATATATACATGACTGGGATCCTACTTTATCTGGAAAGCCTGATAGACAAATGCAATTCTTCTCTGAGGAACAAAGACAGAATTATATAAAGAATACTCCAATGCATAGACTTGGACCTAATAGTTTTGAACAAGGTTATCGGAACGGAGGAAAATACAAAGGAGACTATAAACTAAGTATGATTCCTGGAGAAGGTTGGTTGCCAATTAGAAAATACGGTGGTTGGTTAAATTCTTATCAAAGTGGTGGTTGGGACAATCCAAATAGATTAGCAACTGTTAATGATCCTGTAAAAGGTATATCTGCTGGCACACAAACATTTCAAGGACAACATAAAAATGCAAGTCCGGCAGAAAGGGTATTAACACCTGAAGAGCAGTCTTATCAGGAAATAATGAGTGAGTCAATGCGATCTGCTGATCCAAGAAGAAGTGCTTGGGACAAAGCAGGTGCTATTGCTAGAAACCCAATGACTGCTGCACAGTATGTAGTACAAGGTCAACCTATTCCTGACTATTTAGATAAAGGTGATAGAAACATTTATGAGAATGCAATGGATGTAATCAATCCAATGAATTATTATGATGCTGCAAAAAATACTTTAAGTGGTAAACATTTTAGAGGTGCACAAACTGTAGGACAAATGGCAATGGCAGTACCTTTAACATTACTTGATGCTGCTGAATTTTTACCCGGAGGTGCAGAAGAAAACGCTATTGCAAAAGCAATTAAAAAAGAAAAATCTGGATTAAAACAAATTAATAATAAGTTTAAATCAGAAGTAAATTGGGGCAAGTGGAATAAAGAAATACCTGATAATAAACCTTTAATGGATGAATATCATGCTATAGAGCAAACATCTAAAGGAAATAATACATGGATGAAAAATCCAGATGGTTCTGCATTTCAAGGAACTCCTGAACAATTTGTACAACAAAATAGTCAGAATTTTAAAAATGCTTTTGGAAATACACAACTTAGAGATGAGACAGGTAGCCCTTTAATTGTACATCATGGTTCTAAAAACCAATTCTCTGAATTTTTACCTCCTACAAAGACTGGAATATCTACTACAGAGTATCAAGGAAATTACTCATTTTTTCATCCCAATAAGGAGTTTGCAAATGACTATGCTGGATTTTCTCCAGGTACCCCGAAGTATGGAAATGTAAAATCCGTATATGTAAATTCTGAAAACCCTTTAATACATGAGCATGTAGCTTCTCCTGAAGAGTACATCAAGGATGCTGACCTAAATAAATATGATGCAATTTCTAATAGAAACTTAGATGAATTATCTCGACTATATAGAGGAGATCCACAAGAATTAAGTAATAAGGAATATAATCACTTAGAAGAATCTGAAATAGCTGTACCTCATGGTAATTATGTAAAATCTGCTACAGGTAATAATGGAATGTTTGATATGTCCAATCCTAATATATACAAAACATTAATACCTATAACTGGAGTAGGAATAGGAGCAACAGCAATGTCTCAACAAGATAATAAAAAATACGGTGGTTGGTTAGATCAGTATCAAGATGGTGGTTGGGCAGGTCCAAATAGATTAACAACTGTTAATGATCCTGTTAGAGGTATTAATGTCGGTACTACTACTGCTAATGTACCTGGTCAAAAGATGTCCCAGAAACAAGTTGATGCATTATTGAAGTATACTCAGAAAAGAGCTAATGATGAAGCTGTACAAGCTGATATACAAAGGCAACAAGCAGATATAATGTCTCAGCATATGGGACCTGCTCCTATATATACCCCTTATGGTCAAGAAGAACATGCACAAAGATTGCATGAGATGAACAGGGATGCAGGAAGAGATGATCAAGGTAATCCTATAGGATACACCAAATGGGCAAAAGAAGACAACAAAGGTCAAAGAGCTGATGAATTTATACAAAAGATAATTGATGCAGGTACTGCTGCTGAAGGTGCTGAAGGAATAGTAAAGGGTATAGGCTCTGTTGGAAAGACTGCAGGTAATTGGTTAAAGAATTATGGTACACAAACTGCTGAAGAAGCTAGACCATTTGTAGATAATATTACACATACTGATTTATATCCACAACAAGGTAGATATTCACCAAAAACAATAATTACCGATCCAAGTATTACAGCATATGGTGAACCCCAATCTATATTCCCTTTAACAAAAGGAAAAATACCATATGCTAGATATGCAGAAGATCCTAATTATAAATACATACCACCTGCTACAGGTGATATGGCAGCTACTTTACATTACTTACCTGAGTTACCACAGCTTACAAAAGAGCAACAGATACTACAGAGTTATGGATTAGATATTAATAATCCTGGTAAAATAGAACCTTTATATATGTCAACAGATGCCCCTAAAGGTGATATGTATGGACAAAATCAGGTTCTTGTTCAACAATCAAGATTATTAAATCCTAAAATAAAAGCTAAATTTTTTGAACATCAAGCACCTTTATCTGGACCAAAAGAAAACATGTTTCAAAAAATGCCAGCAGATTATAGTAATAGAATTACTCCTGAAAATTATGAAAATTTTGTAAAAGACATACATTCTAGCACTGATTATAATCTTGCTGCAAGTGCAAATAAACAACCACTTAATTTAGGTAGTGGTTATTATGGAAGACCTGGTATTGTATATTCTGATGCCCCATTAAATAATTTAGGTAAAGATATTATAAATGCTCATGAAAAGAACCATGGTATTTTTGCAGGAACTTTATCTAAAGAAATGGAGGAAGATTTATTAAAACCTTTTGGTACCAATAAACCAGTACCTCATTATGCAGCCAAACATCAAGCAGATGAAGTTCTTACAAGAATGGGGCAATTTAAAAATGCAGTAGGTATGGG
>Ga0194059_1000746_pt1 | contig 14622 bp, 13 predicted proteins | sample SepL6211m_MetaG_FD_163426 | JGI IMG/M metagenome (GOLD analysis project Ga0194059, IMG submission 163426) | Anoxic zone freshwater microbial communities from boreal shield lake in IISD Experimental Lakes Area, Ontario, Canada - Sep2016-L626-11m | ecosystem: Environmental > Aquatic > Freshwater >... | reverse complement strand
TATCCATCGAATTGCAGATGGTGTGCCATCACGATCAACTACTCCACCGGCAATATAAGTACGAATCGCATGCACATAATCTGACATTTGTTTTCCGGTGGCTTGCTTCTTACCTATATGCGCGGCCGAAGAATCACCACGGCCAATTCCACAAATTACGCGACCACCAGATTCCACCTGCATCGTTGCTAACGCACCAGCAGTTACTGCCGAATCACGGGTGATGGGGTTAGTAACACCAGTGCCGATGCGAAGCTTCGTAGTTGCTACGGCCGCAAGATTGAGTTGTCCGTAAGGGTCAGCGCAGAGGTTCTGTGTATCGGGAGCCAGGAAGTAACCGAAGCCCATCGCTTCGATGCGCTTTGCTAGTGGAGCGGTATAGGTTGCTGAGGGTTCTACGACTAAGCCGAAATCGGTCAAAGTATTTCCTTTCTCATAGAGAGACGCTCGAAAGAATCTATCCGATAGCCGGAAGAATAGAAACTAGTTTTGACCCGAACTATCTCTATTTCTTATTAAAGAGATCGTACCTAGGCATCCAGGAGCCAAGGATTCGCTCCGCAGGAGTCTTTAGAACTTCGTCGGCCAGCGTTGCATAAACAGTACGAAAGTCCGAGGTGATCTTTAGATCGCCCTGATCTAAATCCTTAAGCGAAGGTTGATCTCCATAAAAACCACCATTTATCCGGTTACCGATTACGAATACTGGTCCTGAGGTTCCATGATCGGTCCCGTGGGATGCGTTTGCTTTAACTCGTCGACCAAATTCGCTATAAACCAAAACAGTGACATCGTTTTTCCGAGTGGTGTTCTGAATCTGGGACATAAAACGTGAAATCGAAGATGAGACACTTCCCACTAGAATCGATTGTGCGCCTTTTTCGTCCGCATGAGTATCGAATCCGCCAAGTGAAACACTCCACACTTTTGTGGGAGCGCCGGCCGCCACAAATTTAGAGACAATATCTAACTGGTTCGAAAGTGCCGAGTTTCCGCCCGCATTTCCCCCTTGTACCGTTGGTAGATCACTTGAAATCGGTACCGGCGTCTTGAGAATTGGAGTTATTTCATCTCCGATCGAAAAGAGATTGCGTAAAGACTCGCTTGCAACGGCCTGTAACGGTGTGTCCTGTGTCGAGCTCTTTGCCACGTGTTGACAGTTCAAAGCTATTGAACCCTTCGGCAGATTTAGTCCAGTTAAAGGAACGGCAGAACCATTTCGCCGTGCTCCCATAAAGAGTGGTGGGAGTACTGATCCTAGATTTATCGCAGCCATCGGGTCGGTTGGTTGCGTGTCAAGCCATCTTCCGATCCATCCGGTCGATGTCGCACTAACCGGTGAACCGCTCTGCCATATTGCCATGGAGCGAAAATGAGAGTGATCAAATTGCGGGTAACCAACTCCTCGAATGATTGCAAGCTTCCCCTGATCCCAGAGCGACTTCATACCAGTCATAGATCCATTAAGAGCCAAGCCTTCTCCAATAGGTAGAACCTCTGATTCGCCAAATGAAATATCTGGGCGAAGCGAGTAATACGTAGAATCCTGATAAGGAATGACAGTATTCAATCCATCGTTTCCACCGTACAACGTAACAATCACAAGAATTGGTGTGCCTGCGGGCAAAGGTCGAGCCACTGCCGCCTGGGCAATGTCCTCCATAGAGAGGCCTAGCGTCAAACTTCCAGCCACTCCTGTTGCTAGCTGTAAGAATTTCCGCCTACTTAAAGTGTCCATTAGATACTCACCACACATTCAGGGCTAATAAGAGCCAGCGTTACCATTGTTGGTACATCCGTTTTCACTGCATCAAGTGCGGTAACAGTGCGATCACTCATTCGTGCAATACCAAAAAGATCCGCAATTCCATCGACGCGATTTTTGGTATCTAGATTTGTGATCGGAGTGAGATTGCCCGCTTTAACAAGATCTTGTGCAAGGGAAATACGAGCTTGCGCATTACCGAGAGTGAGCCATGCTTCGTCTGCTGGCCATCCACCTACCGATGGTGGATCAAATGGAACCTGTCCAAGTGATTGTAACTGTCTAAGTAAATTTTGATTCGTACCAAGTTTTGATGGAACAACTTTTAGTGCTCTAGCGGCACCAATAAACCACTCTACAGGAGCCTTAACTTGTTCATTAACAACGTTACCGAATGCGTCGGTTTGTATGAGTGCGCGCATTGCTTCACCAATATCAAGAGATTGTCCAAGCGAACGAGAAATTTTTTGTATCTCAATTGTTGGCGTATTTACTGAGACAAAGCGAAACCATAGTCTTTCGGCGATGAAATCAGCGCATCTCTTATGTTGAGTAAGATGATCAACAAGCGATGACGGATTATACGACCTATTTTTTCCGAGAACAGTAATTATCGACGAATCATGTTTGATATCGCTGTAGGTGGTCACACCAGAGGATCTCACTACTTTAAATCCAGTCAGCGCACGTGCTGCAGCTTTTACATCTTCTTCGGTGTAATTTCCTACCCCCAAAGTAAAGAGCTCTAATAATTCGCGTCCAAGATTTTCATTAGGAGATTTAACTGTATTTTGTCCACCATCAAGCCAGTATTGAAGCGCAGCATCAGTGATCATCTCTTGGGCCATCTCGGTAAATGAGCCTAAGCAATTATTACGCATCGTCTGGTGTTGCATGTACATGGGGAGTGCATATTCAACCTTAGAAATTGCTGTCGCCCAGTGACCGTGCCAAAACCAAGTCATCCGCTCTTCAATGGGATTATTGGCACGCGCCATTCGATCAAGCCACCAGATTTGTAGGCCAATTCTTTGGGAGGCTAAATTCAAGGTGAATATCGCGCGCGCTGCACTTTTAGGATCGGGAAACGGCCCAAGGTCAGAAACGGTCGGTGCTCCGATTCCCTTGAGCCCTGGATCAGACGTCGCCGGGTCCAGCAATCGTTTCCCCAGAGCATCTGCTCCCATTTTCAAGCCTTTAGCAAACTCACCTGGCTGCGGCCCAAAAGCCAACCGCTGATACAGCCGAGCTACCCGAAGACGCTCTTCTGCACTCAGTGCCATGGATAGGAAGATATCTCCTAGACCACCTTCAACATAGATCTATTAGGCAAATAGCCGGTAAACTCATTATCTGAACATCACTGCCGACCGCTCGGAGAGGTGCGACATGGATCCGAAAAGTGAAGGCATACTCGTAACTCCGCACGTCGCCTTCTCGGTGGAAGACGTGCCCAAGGGGCGCATTACCGATATCGGTGATCCCACTGGAATTCTCAAGAAGGCGCTCAAGGGCCTCAACCACTCCAACGGGATCGTGGAGCTGAGCCACCCCATCACCGGCATGCTCGCCGATTGGGACCCCTTCGACCTCATTGCACGAGGCGCACCCAAGACCGAATATCGCTACGAGGCCATGATGATGGCCACCTTGGCAGTGAACGAGAAGCTTACGTACACCACCATGCGCGCAATATGGCGATACGCATTCGCTAATCCAGAGCTTTTTGAAGGCGATGAAAACAAAGACCTACTCTCATTGATTGCAGACATCAACGCGATCATTTAAGGCTAGGCTTACATCTATCAAGGTCGAAACTAATTACAGGGGATGTCATGGCGAACAAAGAGCAACAAGGAAATGCAAATAAGAAGAAGGAAGCAAAGCTCACTCTTAAAGAGAAGCGCATTAAGAAGCAAGAGAAGAAGAGCAAGGATTAATTTCTCCTCGCTTTCATGAACACGGTATGGGACATAGGTGCTCAACGTCCGAAATTTGCACCACTCCAAGTAGATCGCACTGTTGATCTCTGCGTTATTGGGTTGGGCGGGTCTGGTCTCACTGCGGTTAACGAAGCACTCACTCGCGGCTTAAGCGTCATCGGCATCGACGCCGGTGAAATTGCTGGCGAAGCTGCGGGTCGCAACGGTGGATTTCTCCTCGCTGGTATCGCGGAGTTCCATCACGACGCGGTCACAAACTTCGGACGCGATAAGGCGCGCAGGCTCTATCAACGCACTCTCGATGAGATGGCGCTCATGGAACGCGCAACACCAGAGAGCATTCGACGCATCGGTGGGCTACGCATCGCCTTCGACGATGATGAATTCACCGATTGCCAGAGGCACTTTGAAGCACTGATTCTCGATGGTTTTCCGGTGGAGATGTACGACGGACCAGAAGGTAAGGGAATCCTCATTCCTACCGACGGAGTCTTCCACCCACTCAACCGGGCGATATCACTCGTGGAGCACGCGGTTGCTGGCGGGGCGGAACTCTTCGCCCATACGAAGGCGCTCAGTGTTGAGAGCAACGTGGTGCGCACACCGAACGGAAATATTGAAGCGAAGAATATCTTGGTGGCGATTGACGGCAATCTCTCCGTACTACTTACGCAGTTGAAAGATGATGTCTATCCGGTGCGTTTGCAAATGCTCTCGACTGCACCGGTGGCCACCACACGATTTCAACTTCCGGTGTACACGCGTTCGGCTTATGACTACTGGCAACAACTTCCAGATGGTCGCATCTCTATCGGCGGCGGTCGGGACGTGGGCGGTGTGGAGGAAGATACGAACGAGGTGCGCATCACGAGCACTGTGCAGAATTTCTTGGATGAAAGAATCAAAGGCTTGGGTATAACCGCACCTGTAGAACACCGATGGGCAGCTACCGTCAGTTACACCAAGTCGGGCCTTCCTATCGCTCGCGAAGTTGCGCCTGGTGTTTATGCAATCGGTGCCTACTGTGGAACGGGCAACGTTGTTGGCGCACTTCTTGGTCGCGCGGTAGTAGAAAAGATCAGCACGGGTAAGAGCGATGTCTGGTCAGACTTCAGCGAGGTTATTTAACGATCCCCGTAGGGTCTTCTTCGCGAATATTCCACGAAGTTTGATACGACTCGAGAAGATCGAGGAAGGGCTTCGGCTCAAACCACTCAGGGCCAGCAACGCCGGATGGCTGCCACACCTTTGAATGGATCAGTTCCATCGCAATCACTGGGTTGATCGCGGTCTGCCAGACAACCGCCTGATCGCCGTACTCCTTCATCGACCATGCGTTATCCACCACGTTATAGAGGTAGCACGCGTACGGCTCCCCCTCCTTGTTTAAGCCCTTCACGAGTGCGCCGGCGCAGGTCTTGCCCTTCATCCGCTCCCCTAATGTGGCCGGGTCAGGAAGCGATGCGGTAAGTAGATCGCGTGGTGAGACCGCGACGCCTTGTACGTCAACAGTTTCTTTTCGATCGATGCCGAGCATATGAATGGTTTTGAGCGTGGTGATGAATTGCGCGCCAAGGCCGTACTTGAAATTTACTTTCTTCGCATCAATCTTTTGTGGGATGAGGATTACTTCCTCGTGCTCCACGTTCACGCACTCCACGGGGCCGATACCCTCGGGGAAGTCGAAGATCTCAATTCCGCTGAATGGTTCGGTGGTGTACCAACCGCGACCGTCTTCCCAAATGATTGGCGGATTGAGGCACTCTTCGATGGTGGTCCAGATGGAGAAGGAAGGCGCAAAATTATGGCCTTCGACGACAATGTTGGAGCCATCAAGGATCGTGACGGAATCGATGCGACTAAAGAGGTAGTCGTTGGCGTAACGCGCAAGCACATCGCTCATGCCAGGCTCGATACCCATTCCTACAAGTGCGTAAATGCCGCGCTCACTCCAATTCCAGTCGCGGGCAAATTGTTCATCACCGAGCTTCACACCGGTTTCCGTGTTGGGGTAATGCGGGTGCGGGCGCGAAAGCGACATCGCCATGTCGATGTAATTTCGATTTTCAATTTCGCATGCAAGAAAGATGGGCATCACAAAACGGGGATCGACCGCGTTGATCACCACATCGGGATCTGCTTTGCGGATCAGTTCGCGAATATCTTCTAACTCGGCTGCGTTGACCATGGCAGCCGAGAACCGCGAATCATTGAGGCGCTCGACTGCAGATTCTGCACGAGCTAAATCCCGATCCGCGATAATCATGGCAGAAATAAATTTTCTGCGAGAGGCAATATTGGCGATTGAACGCCCTACTCCACCGGCGCCGATAACGAGCGCTTTCATTACAAACCATCCTCAGAAATTTCTCACTTTGGTTCTTTCAGTCTATTTACTTGCCCGAACTTCGGCAAGGCGAGGATAAATATGGTCGAAAGTGAGTTGGCATTGTATTTTTATCCCATGCTTTCACGCCGTCACATACTTGCAGGCTTTTCGGGTGCGCTCGCTTCCACAATCAGTGGAACGGCATTCGCCGCGGCGGGACCAACTTTGGTACCTAAAAAGGTGGGCCAAACGATTATCTGGCGTGGAAAGAAGTACACCGCTATCAAATCGGGAAAGAAGATTCTCTGGAATAAGGGTGTTCCTCTCCCCGCGGCGACTCCGTCAGCATCGCCCTCAGCCAGTACGACACCTTCACCCACTGCAACGTCTTCGCCCACTGCAACGCCTTCACCCAGTGCAACGCCTTCTACTGCGAGTGTGCCAGGGCAAGTGATTCTCGGCTCAAGTAGCGATGTATCAGATGGCGCTACCAAAATCTTTTTAATGCGCTCCACATCTGGTCGCCGGAAAGGCTTTGTCATCACTCGCTCTGCGCAAGGTCTCGTGGCCTTTGATGATGTGTGTACGCACGAGGGCTGTGCGGTGGAAATCGGTGCAGACAAACTCGATTGCAACTGCCACGGTTCAACTTTCAATAGAACAACAGGTGCAGTACTTCAAGGGCCTGCCCGCAGATCTCTGAAGTCCTACCCTGTAAGTGAAGTAAACGGACAGATTGTGGTTACAGATCCCACTTTCTAAGATCTACTCTTCACACTTTAAGTCGCTCCATCGGTTGAGCCGTCACTTTGCTAATGATCCCGAAATCATTATCAAGATGAAGGACCGTGCGTCCCAACGTCTCAGCCGTGGCCGAAATGAGTAAGTCTGGAATTGACTCAGGAAGCCTTAGAGGGGAGGAACTACCGCTGAGACGCTTGTGCTGCCAGTGGCGTTATTGGCATATGCCAGCGTGAGGCAGGAGAGGTTCTTACCCTTCCACGATGACTGTATGTTCCACGACGCAGAAGTAGCGGTGGCGTTGCCGTAGTCCGTCGTCTTTCCGGCCCACGGCACTAGCGGCGTTGTCACAAAGAGGCCAGTTACTAAAAGTGCAAAGGAGAGAAGAAGAGCTGATGTACTGCGTCGGGGCCTCAAGAAATTAGCGATGAATCTCCCACATATAATTATTCACGAGTAAAAGATTTAAGCACACTCGCAGGTCTTGAGCCCTTTAGCAACCTATAATCGACTACTTCGTGCAGTGAGTCATCAAACTCTCGACAGTTCCACCGAGCACTTTGGCTAAATCCTCTTCGGTAGCGACGCCGCCATAGAGATAACCGACCCAGTTATCGCCCCAGACGAACTTTTCAACCTGGCGCCACCCATAAACAAGGTCTTCGCTCACGCATAAACGATCAATATTGCTCTTCGCTTCCGCGGCATCCTTGTAAATGAACACGTACGAGCGCCCATCGCCCTCATTTGTGCAACTGACACTCTTGGAGCCATCGTCGTACTCTTCGCCATCTTTAATGACTGGAACGAAGCCGCCTGCACCTGTATTTGCATCGGTGCAACCTATCGCCGACGCCTGAAGCTTGCTCGTCACATCTAGCTGAGTGAGGGTGCTTCCAGATGAATCTCCGCAGGCGACCAGTAAACCGATTGAAAGAGTAGCGATTACCTTGAATGACCAGATGCGCATATTGCTCCTTTGTCGCTGCCCGGAATTACTTGATATTGGTGCCACCTCGGCCGTCGAAGGTGCCCGCTCGCGAAACGAAGACCACAGCAATCGACTTCACATTAATTCGAAAAGATTTCTTTGCGAATGAAATGTCTTCGGTGAATTGATCACACGCGTCCTCGACAACCTGATCTGCATCGAGAATTCCCTGATGCCACCACCGTGCCGCGGCACCGCTATTAGAACCTATGAACATGCGCCACGTCTTGCCATTGGTTTCTGCGTTGCTCGGTTGGTCGTACTTGTAGAAGTTCTTTCCCTGGCCAATTACGTGCCAACCAAGCGCGTCACCCGTCATGGTTTGCTTCGCATCTTTCTTGCCTGAGTCATACCACTGCACGGTCACTTGCTTCCCCGGACCAAAGCCAGGAACCAATTCGTAGGTGATGGGTATTTTGATACCAGGGCAAGTGAGACTCTTAGAGAGCGGTCGCGCGCTATCTAACTTCCATGTCGAGATTGAGGAAGTCGAACCGGCACGGACAGGTTGGTGTGCATTACCTGCTGTAGCACCCACAGTCAGAATTACACCGACGCTGATCAGAGAGAGTAATTTTCGCATTCGAACACCATACATTGAAGGCAAAGCGCTCGCGCGTTTTGTCCTTAAACAAAATGTCATCAAATGCGACTTCGATGGGGACCCTAAGGTTGCGCACTCCTCAAGATGAACGCAGGACCTAAGGGCCGTAGATTGCTCCGCCGATTAGCTAGGAACCACCGCGGAAGAACTAGTGCTTCCAGTGGCGTTATTCGCGTATACGAGGGTGAGGCAGGAAACGGTTTTACCCTTCCATGCTGACTGCAGATCCCAAGAGGCCGAAGTAGCCTTGGCCTTCCCATAATCGACCGTCCAAAATTCGCTCACAGCGGAGATGCTACTTAGTGCAGTGAGTCTTCAGACTTTCAACTGTTCCACCAAGCACCTTGGCTAAATCTTCTTCGGTAGCAACGCCGCCATAGAGGTAACCGACCCACTTATCGCCCCAGGCGAAGTTTTTAACCCTTGGTGACGAGTTGGTACTTCCTCCGTTTGCTCAACTGCCTGCGGTTATATGGAAGTCGTGTTACTTCGAGCCAAGGAAGAAGAGAGCAGCAATCGCTTTATAGGGAACGTAGGTTTTACTGTTCTTTTGAGTTTTTACCCAATCGATAAATGATTTGAGTTGCGTACAAGCTTCCGAAGGATCGCTCTTCACTGGCGATAAATAGTATTGGTAAGGCATGGGATTTCCACCCGTAGTGCCATACCAAACTTGTCCACCCATATTCATATTTCGAATTGTGCCATTTGCATCTGCTTTGAAATTCAAGGTTTGCTCGTACTTGCCCTTGTTGTACAGCGTCACGTTCACTTTTGCGCCAGGTGCCATAGCGGGCACAATTTCATAAGTTATCGGAATGGTTACTCCCGGGCATTGAAGAGAATTCGATCCCGCCTTGGTGTAATCCAACTTAATTGCGGTTGGTTTTACTGCAGCGTTTGCGGGCACAGAAGCGCCTGTTAAGAGAAGAGCAATGGCGATTGAGGTACCTACGATTCGATTCATGCAGAAAAGGTAGCAGAGATGGAATCCCACGGGCTTATATGGTTACTGATAAACGGAACTAATCCATTCGCCTTGATAGCCAAAGGGATTGGGATCGTTCGGGTGTAACTAAATACCGAGATGTGCTCAAGTTCCTCTGAATAGTTACTGGATTCTTGAGAAATCTGTTGGTGTCATATAACGAGAGTCAATAGAGCCAACGAGAACCCCATCAGTCTCTGAATTAGCTTTTACTGAGATCCATCGTTCATCGCTTCTAAACTTCTCCCAGTTAGCTTTGGGGTCACCAGAATGTTTAAGGACATAGATCAAGTCATCTGGCGCGTCATCAGCAATCCAATAGGCGATGCTCTCCATGCCGTGATCAGCGAATAGATCGACTGTGTGATCCCGGAAACGTTCAATCAGCTTCGCAATCTTCCCTGGGTTTGCATGATAAATACGCAATTCATATACGGACTTTTCCATTCCTTAAATGTATACGATGAATCGTTTACTTAGGAGGAGGCCCAAAAGTTGCATACTCCGCAGCAAGAACCTTAGAGAGGATCACTGACGCATCACTCCAGGAGATTCCATATACATTCTTGAAAGCCGTTGCGAAATCCTGTCCCCCAGCACCCAATGCATAAAGAGCCATCGTTGATTGAGGCCCTGCGATTGCAGTGAGCACTTCAACGGCCTGGCCGCCAACTGAGTAACCCAAGGCATAGAGCTGGCCATCTTCTATGCATTTATTTGGAATTTGGTCGTAGAGATATTTCTGCAAAGAGGTCTGTGTGTAATCGGTAATAGTTGTGGGGCCCGCGTTGTACGGACGGCCCTTAATTAGAGAGGTGTACATATCAAAAGTTTCCGCCGTTGCCATCCAACCAAGGGAGTTTCCTTGGCCTTCAATGAGCCAGCAAGGCGCAAAAGAATTTGCACTGGCACTTCTAAAGCAATCGGGATTGTAAGTTTCTGGCGTGCAGTACGACTTTGGATGGCCAATCCATTGTGCGGCTTGAACTGAGTGATTGTATTCGTGACCCACTACTGCACCAGTCGTGATCATCGGATCTGAAGATGCTCCTTGGCCACCCTGGCCAAATGTGAGAATTGCATCATCAGAGTTGCTAATGGCACTTGAATCGGCTCCACGACAGTTTGATACCGCTCCCGAAAATACTCCAGGTGAAAGAGTTTGCTGGCAATTTCCAGCTATGCGGCGAATCGATCCCTTCACATCCAAGTATTTGTTGTCAGTTCCGGTGGTCGTCCAAGTCTGTTCTGCCCACGGCTCGTCTTTTGCGTTGTACATCAATAGATAGAAACTCTTTACTTGCGTAAAGCCAGCAAATAGTTTCTCAGATCGCGCCAAAACTTCTTGAATTCTTGGAAGTCCACCCACGACGTCAAGTTGAGTGTTTGGGCCAACGAGCACGACATTCTTTGTGGCAGGAGTAGCTGGGTTAGCTGCAATAACGTCCTGCGTTTTCTGCCAAGCTACTTTTGGAATCTCTGAGATGTGGTCTAGAACATTTGCAAAGGTAATTCCCTTGGGATCAGTTGATTGTGCCACAGGGAGAGAGATGGGAATTTTCGCAACAAACGGGGCAACACTCTTGGTCGGTGCTGGTGCTGATCCTTGAGTAGTCGCTGGCGTAGAACCTTGTGTAGAGGCTGGCGTTGAGCTCTTTGGTGCAGGTGGCTTCCACTGCCGCCACACCTTCTTCTTGCCCTCAAGGTTACAAACAAATCTCATTTTGAGTGTGTCGAAGGTGGCGCCTACCTTCGTGCACGCGCTTCCAATCTTTGGAGCGACAGGCGAAGCAGCCTGAGCACCGCTAGCGATAGAAGTAGCAATGAAGATTGAAGCAACTATGACTGAGAGGTATTTACGCATGCGTAGATTGTGACCTAGGCAGATAAATTTCTTATCGACGCGCCCAAGAAAGATTGGAGAAAACCCTGGTCAAGGCCTACTAACCCTAGATGCTGGGCGCATAGAGCAAGTGCAGAGCTACTTCAAGCGTGCCGTGAAGGGTGTGAGAGGGTTATTGCATGGAGAAAACGCCTAATCCCAGATTAAGCACGTGCGCAGATCAATGCGCCCATGCGTAAGGCGCTCCTCTCTCTTTTCGTCTTTTTACTTTGTTTCAGTCTGCCTGCGCCAGGATTCGCCACGCCACCTAAGGCCGGCAGTAGTTGCACAAAGCTCGGCGCTACCCAAAACAGTGGGGGAAAGAAATTTACCTGCGTTAAATCTGGCAAGAAATTGATTTGGAACAAAGGAGTCTTAATCCCGACTCCCCAGCCTTCAGTGAATAGTACGAGTGGAGCAACTCCACCGAAGAGTTCATTCTCTCCAAGCCCGTTACAGCCGAATAACCCAAATAAAATCTCCAGTACGAGTCCTGCACCTGGTCGCTTCTGCACAAATGAAAATAGTCAGAGCGCATTTGGAAATGAATATTTGGTGTGTACCTACGGGGTGTGGGGACGCAAATTGGGATTTAGAATCACTCCCACGACCATTTCTGTTTCGACTTACACTCCGAAATATGGAAACGTCACTGAGAAAGAATTGGAGAAATCAATTCTTGCAAATTGGGCTGAATGGAAGAAGAAGAAAATAGTTAATACCCCGAAGGTAACTGTTGTTCTGCAGGATGGATACTCAAAAGATTGGGAAGTAGTAACTCGAGAAGTAACCACTTACACCAGCAATGTTCTTGATGGAAATGGCTTAAAGTTGGTACAGGTCCCATATTGGGTTTATGGAGAGAATGAAGCATTCCGAATCGCAGCATTTAACGAGTTTGCTAAAACTGCAACTTGCAATCCGCCATACATAGCCAACAGTGAAGAGGCAATTTATTGTGCCACTGCTGATATCGGTAGCGGCGGCTTACGAATTGCTAAGCCAGGGGTACCTGTTGCAAACAATTACAGACTGACGGAGAAAGACACCCGCCTATTAACTTACTTCGTTGCCCACGACACGGCTATTTTTTATGTTGTTCAAACTCAATATAACGACGTTGCCTACACTGGAAATAAGTATCAAATTCCCGCTTGGATCCGAGAAGGCTCTGCGCAGCTAATTGGACTTCTCGCTACTAACGATCTTCGAAATTCAGGCAAATCGTATGTTGATCTAAAAGGCGAAGCGGCCTTTGTGGGCCCTAAGCCTGAAAGTATTTGTTCAAAAGATTTACAAGATGCTGAAGGCAAAGAGAAGATCATGCCCGACCATTGCTCCCAGGCCATGCATCTTTACGCGGTGTCATTATTGGTTGCGAAATTCGGTGGGCTAGAAGCCCTATTTAGGTTCCACAGGCTGTACGGCCTTAATAACGACTGGGTGAGTGATTTCAAAGAGGCCTTTGGAATCTCTCGCGAAGATTTCTATCGAGAGTGGTGGGCCTATCTCGGAATTCCGAAATCAGATTGGCCGGATTTGCAGCTACCCACACCTCCTGAGAGGTATTAATCTGAGCCGATGATGCGACGGTTACGATTTATTCTTTCTCTCTCTTTAGTCGCATCTCTCTTTTCAATGCCTGCTCTTGCCGCTGTTAAAGCAGGATCAGCCTGCAACAAATTGAATGGCATCTCCTACTCAGCCGGCTTCAAATACACCTGTATTAAATCTGGTAAGAAACTCGTATGGAGTAAAGGTGTCAAAGTTTCCACCCCGTCACCAACCCCAGGGAAAATTGTGCTGGGCCCATTTGGTTCCTTGAGTTTAACTTTGGAATACAGAGCGCAATCTAATACAACTCAGAAACCGAGCTCGGTAATAACCAAGCCATCTGACCTCGCTGACGTCTCACAATGCAAAATCGCCGATGCCGGTCCCTTTGGAGATATATCCAATAACCCTCAAAAGCATCTTGTGTCTGGTTTTCCACTTTATCCAGAGCGTGCGGTACTTTCCAAGAGTCCCACTATTCAAGTCATTGCTATAGATTTCACTGATCTTCAAGGAAGTAATTCCCCGGCAGATGATCTTAAAGAGACCACCGCCTTTGTTTCCGATTTTTACCAAAAGCAATCTACTAATCCCATACAAGTTAAGTGGTCGATTCCAAAGAGTTATTTCAGAATGCCCAAATCAATAGCAGATTACGACTTGAGTGGAGATTTCTTCAAGGGAGGATTTAATCCTGAAAAAGCCTTTTCCTACGTCCGTGAAGCAATAAACCAGGTTGATGCGAGTATTGACTTTACTGACGCATCCATAATCGCGGTAGTTGTTCCGCCTCAGGTGACTAGAAAACAAATTGGAACATTTGTCGCGCAAGCCGGTGAACCCAGCCAAGCATTCAGGACAAATGAAAAGAACATATTCAATGTCCTAATAATGGGTGGCCCAGCAGGATATAAGAGCTACGAGCTTCTAAATTGGACACACGAAACTGGACATATGTTTGGGCTTACCGACGTGCGAGACACTTCAGATCCAACTAATCAAGATTCATCAGATTTAGGTGTCTTTGACTTAATGAATTCAATGGTGGCACCAGAATTACTAGCTTGGCAAAGATTCCTCTTGGGGGTTCTCAATGATGACCAAGTTAGATGTGTGGCTAGTTCATCAATGACTACGCACTTATTAGCTCCGGTTGAGAGAATTACTACTGATACAAAAATGGTTGTGATTCCAATTTCTAAGTATAAAGCCATCATTGTTGAATCGAGGAGAAACCTTGGTTATGACACTTCACTTGGCACACTTAGCGAAGGCGCGATTGTTTATACCTTAGACACCACAATTCCATACAGAAAGTCACCCCTCAAGATTGTCTCCCCGACATCCGCCACTGATCTCAAATGGCGTAGAGACTCAGCTCTCAAGTTGAATCAATCACTGACTGTCTGGGGTTATAAAATCACCAATATCGAATCTGGTGACTTTGGCGATGTCGTGAAGGTAGAAAAGATTGGTTGACATAGAACACAAGTGAATTCATTGACAGTTGCTTCAAGATATTATTAACATCCATGATGAGACAAAGGTGGAGCCAATCATTATTCTTGGCCTTAGTCGTCTCTGTATTCCTTACAAATCTCCCAAGTTCACAGGCAGTTGACTCGGACAGTGATAATTTCGTAGTTCTATTTCACAATGGTTTCGTTGACTGGTTCTGGAAGTCTGCATCAGCCTCGCCAGTCACAAGCTATAAAGTCACTATCCGGGGCGGTGGCTCGGAATCAACTTTTTCTACGTCCGAAAACTTCTTTGTCCCTGCAGACCATGGAATAACTAATCCAAATAAGGATCAACAAATCTGTGT
>Ga0194059_1000745_pt1 | contig 14626 bp, 17 predicted proteins | sample SepL6211m_MetaG_FD_163426 | JGI IMG/M metagenome (GOLD analysis project Ga0194059, IMG submission 163426) | Anoxic zone freshwater microbial communities from boreal shield lake in IISD Experimental Lakes Area, Ontario, Canada - Sep2016-L626-11m | ecosystem: Environmental > Aquatic > Freshwater >... | reverse complement strand
GGGGGGGGGAAGCTCCGCCATCGTCTCCTGTAACAAAGGAACAAGGAGAACAATTGCCGACAGATACAGTTGCCTCACGAAGGCTCCTCCCGGCAGACCTCAGGCGCTGGCGCCTCCTGACGATAATAATCCTGACCGATCACCACCTTCGGTCGACCATTGGCGAGACGCCACTTGTTCGTATCTCGCAGCGAATAAACACAGCCGCAGTATTGCTGGGCGTAGAATTCCTCCCGTTTCGAGATCTCGACCATCCGCTCAGCGCCTCCACCCTTCCGCCAATTATGGGTCCAGTAGCTCATTCCAGGCCACCGAGCGGCGGCGCGCTCACCTGCACCGTTGATTTGGTTCATGTCCTTCCAGCGGGAGATCCCAAGACAGCTCGTTATAACCTGGAACCCCTTCTCAAAAGCATGGAGAGCCGTTCGTTCGAACCTCATGTCGAAGCAGGCCGTACAGCGCTCCCCGCGCTCGGGTGCCCACTCCAACCCCTTCACCCTCGCAAACCAATTGTCCGTGTCATAATCAGCATCGGTAAAGGGAATACCATGCTCCTCGGCGAAGCGGATATTCTCCACCTTACGTAGCTCATACTCCTCGCGCGGATGGATGTTTGGATTGTAGAAAAAGATCTCCAACTCCAGCCCCGAAGCCACCATCGCCTCGATCACCTCGCCGGAACAGGGTGCACAGCAGGAGTGCAGCATCACGCGCTTCTCCCCACCGGGAGGCTCGAGTTCGGGACGTTGGAAGGAAGCAGCACTCATCGTCGAATCACTTGTACATAATCATCCGGGCATCGATCCCGGTGAAGTTCTGATAAGAATAGCCCGCGTAGCCGGGATAGACGACAGGCACGACACCACCCCCATAATATCCGCCGCCCCACCCTCCGCAGCGACCTCCATACCCGCCTCCATATCCAATGTATGCTCCGACCGGAACATATCCCACAGTGGGTGGGACCACATAACTGTAAGGAACCGTCCAGTTCTGACAGTTCTTTACAATCACGGCGTCAGCGCCTGCTCGACGCGCATTGTAGATCACGGAATTGATCGCGAAGGGATAGCCGAGGGTCGTCTGGAAAGCGAAGCGCCCGATCTCGAAGTAGGGGTGGACGGGAGGCGCATTCAGGATCGGAATGATCGCATTAGAGGGCTTCGGCGGATAGTAATTCGCCGTTGTCGGTTGATAGAAAACCGCCGTGGAACTCACGCTGGCACAGGCCTGCAGCAGCAACAAAGCCACGGCCACCGGAATCCATGCATACCGTTTCATAGGCAACATCCTTCCACAAGGGAGTCCCAACCACAACCCGCCAGACTTGGATGCAGCATTCCGATACCGGTCGCAAATCGCACACGGTCACTTTTTTTGAATTTTTCTTTGAACAAAAACACCATCGTAGGGGTCGAATTCATTCGAAGCTCCTAGTATGGGAGCCCAACTAAACCAATAAACCAAACCCATTATCAACCGATGACAACCACACAAGCCGTTCGATTCACCATTGCCGGTCTCTTCATGGCCCTTATCACGCTCACCGCGCCTCTAGCTCAAGCCAATTGCGGCGGTTGCGGCGGTGATAAGAAAGAGTCCCCCTCCCCCACGCCGGCTCCAAGTCCGGCTAAGTAATTTTTGTTAATTTGTCATCCTTGGGTCGGGGGGCCTTGGGATGACAGCCCCTGCGCGGGAGTGCCGTTTTGCGGCCTTCCGCGCAGTTTATTTTCTACTGAAGATTCTCCCGCAGAGGCGCAGAGATTTTGTGACTAATGGTAACGTTTCTTTAGAAACGACTTCTTTGGAAGGAGTCGTCATAACCCTTTGCTAATCAATCAAGTGATTCTCCGATTTGAGGGGAGTAACGATAATAGTCTTCTTCGGACCAAATCCTTTGTCTTTTCCTCCGCGCCTCCGCGCCTCTGCGCGACATTCTTTGGTGTTTACTAGGAGACCTCTGTAAGGCAAGCAGCCAACCGTGATGAGGCGTTCTGGATGATCGGGTGGCCGTGGGCGAAGAGGAGCACCTGCGGCTTGAGGGGGTTCAAGGCCGCAAGCGACCGGAGGGATTTCTTCTTATCCTCGCGGTATTTCTCGGGAAGCAGTCTTAATCCCTCGGGCTCCAGATTGATCAGCGCGTCGCCCAAGATGAGGACGCCATCGTAAAGAAATGCCGTCTCGCCGGGGCCGAAGCCAGGAAGAGCGATCGACTCCATCCCGGCCGCCGGATCGCCTGAGCGGAAACGCTGATCGGCGATGATGTCATCGCCGGCATTGGCAGGAGCGAAGACCGGGATCCCGAACCGCTTAGCAAGCAACAGACTCTCCCGCTGGTGGTTTCCACTGGTAAGCACCACTGCGGCAGGAGCGGAGAAGGACTCCAACACCAGTTCTTTCAGCGCCTCCTCGGCGAGAGAGATCGGATCGATAAAGATCAACCCCGCCGGAGTCACCAGAGCCGTTGAGGAGCAATCGCACTTCACTTCCGGCTCATACCCCTGCCAATGGAAGAGTCCTGGACGGACAGCGCAGTATTCGGGAACAGCTTTCATAAGATACTCCTAGGATTTATATCCCGCAGAGGCGCTGAGAACGCAGAGAAACTAAAAGCCAACTCCCTTCTCCGATCACTTCATCTCCGCGCCTCTGCGTTTGCTTGCCTGGCCGTTGCTTCGCATCCGTTACAGCTGCGGGAAAATTCATCGTGATCTTTTGGCGGCGAGGACTTGCTCCACTTTCCCCAGCGGGAGGCAGTTCACCACATCGGCCTTGGTCAGCCATCCCTTCCGGGCGATGCCGACTCCATAAATCAGATCCTGCAGACCATAAGTCGTATGGGCGTCAGGGTTGATCGCACACTTCACCCCCTTCTCCTTGGCAAGCGGCCACCAGCGCCAATCCATATCCAGCCTCCAGGGACTGGCATTAATCTCGATGATCGTTCCCGTCTCGGCGGCTGCGTCGATGACAGCGGGGATATTCACCGGATAGGCGTCGCGGGCAAGGAGCAGTCGACCCGTCAGGTGCCCCATCATGGTGACATGGGGATTGCGGATCGCCCGGATGATCCGCTCGGTCATCGTCTTCTCATCGGCCGTGAAGCCGGAGTGAACCGAGGCGACCACATAGTCGAGTGTCGAGAGCACCTCGTCGGGGAAGTCGAGGTCTCCCTCCTTAAGGATGTCGCATTCCGTTCCAGCAAAGAGACGGAAGCCAGCCTCTTGGAATTCCTTTGATGCATTGAGTTCCCGTATCTCGGCTACCTGCTCGGCGAGCCTTGAGGCATAGAGTCCGTGGGCCTGAAAGGAGCTTTTGCTGTGATCGGCGATGCCAAGATATTCGAGCCCGAGATCAATGGCGGCGCGGGCCATCTCGATAAGGGAATTCTTTCCGTCGCTTGCCGTCGTATGGCAATGGAAGGTGCCTCGCAGGTTGCTCCACTCGATGAGATCAGGAAGTATCCCTGCCTCCGCCGCGGCGATCTCTCCTTTGTCCTCACGGAGTTCAGGCGGGATGAAATCGAGACCCAGTGATTTGTAGAGCTCCTTCTCGTCGTGGATGGCCGGTGGTTGCCCGGCTCCTTCGAGATCACCAACCACGCTGAACCGGTATTCGTTAAGCGACCACCCGCGATCCAAGGCGCGGCTGCGCAGGCGGATATTGTGCTCCTTGCTCCCGGTGAAATAGACCAGAGCAAAAGGGAACTCCTCTGGCTTTACCACACGCAGATCACACTGCACTCCGTCCTGGAGCCTTACACTCGACTTGGTGGGACCGCTGACGATCACCTCCTCGACCAGCGGATGATGAATAAAGAATTCCGTAACCTCCTCGGGATGCATGGAGGAAACCAAGATGTCGAGATCTCCGATCGTCTCCTTGCGGCGGCGGAAGCTCCCCCCCTCGCTGATCTGACCGACTGCCTCATGGGCGCGCAGATCGGAAAGAAGCTGCTCCGCTAGCACGGCGACCACATTGATCCGGAAACGCCCGGCATGCTTGCGATGATCCTCGATCGCTTTCAGCAGCTTCGTCTGGGTCTTCTCGCCAAAGCCGGCAAGCTCTGCCGCCTTCCCCTCCTTGCAGACCCTCTCAAGATCCTCCACCGAGGAGACTCCGAGTTGGTCATGGAGCGCCTTGATCTTCTTCGCTCCCAACCCCTGCAGTTCAAAAAGCTCGAAGATCCCTTCGGGAAAGGAGCCCTTCAGCTCCTCGTAGTAGTCCAGCTTCCCCGTGGTCACGAGTTCCGTGACCTTTTCGGTGATCGCTTTGCCGATTCCTTCGATCGACCCCAAGCGCCCCTCGCCCACCAGTGTCTCGATCGACTCGCTCAGCGACTCCAGCGCCCGCGCGGCATTGGTGTAGGCCCGGATCTTGAAGGGGTTCTCTCCCTTCAGTTCGAGTAACTGAGCGATGTGCTCCAAAATCTCACCGACATGTGCAGGCGTTTCAGACATTGTATCAATTAAATTGGACTCGGACATTGCTGGCAACCAGCGAGCTTCGTTCTTTTTGCCAAGTTCTACCCAGCTTGCGGTTCGGCAAAGTGCTGTTCCAGCGCCTCAATGACGCGTGCTACCGGAAGGCCGATCACGTTATCCATCGATCCCTCGATGCGCTCTATCAGTCGACCGCGATCTTCCTGAGCCGCATAGGAGCCAGCTTTATCGAGGGGATTAATATCCTTCAGATAGTCAACAATCATGGCCTCATCAAAAGGGCGAAAGGCAACCAGTGTCGACTCGACAAAGCTACATCGTACCACCGTCCCACCGCGGAGCATGCAGACGCCGGTCAGGACCTCATGGGTTCTACCGGCAAGCAGTCGGAGCATCCGTGTGGCATCTTTAAGATCACGGGGCTTGCCAAGAATCTGGCCGTCGAGGACCACCACTGTGTCGGCTCCAAGCACCACATCCCCGGAAGTCGTGGTCGCAAGCTCAAGGGCTTTCATCTCCGCATTGGCAATGACCAAGGCGCGCGGAGCAAGCCCTTCCGAAAGTTCCTCGACACCAGCAGGACGGACGATGACCTCGAATCCCGCAGCTTCCAGAAGATCGCGCCGCCTCGGCGATGCCGAGGCAAGCACAACGCGGCGCGGAACCGGCCCTCTCTTAGGCATTCGCAGAACCGATCGGACTAAATGAGATGTTCGGAGTCGTGAAATCCGATATCCTCGCGGATCGAATCCAGCTGGCGCTGGGCACGGCGCGTGGAGTGGGGACGATTCCTCACACGGGTCACGACGCTGGCTATCACCGGGGCAAGCGCTAGGGCCCCGGCTACAAGCAGAACGCTGCCGGCTCGGCGACGGGTTTCACCCGACAACTTGTCCGCGATAAGAAGGCCGAGGCCGAGGCCGGCCACGGCCTGGGTGAGTCCGATTGTCCCGCTTACGGGGAGATTCTCCGAAAATTTATTGAGGGAAAGCTGTGACATATCATGCATCACTACTCCTCTTCTTCACTGTTCGCAATCCGGAATCGGCAGTAACAGGGCGATAGGGTGACGATTTGGCGGCGATTTGCTGGATTTTCCATGGCTTGCCTCCGTCCCCGCGCTCCGATGTCATGGGAAAGTGACTTCGACTTCCCGCGTACTTGGCGTCGACCCCGGATCGGTCCGCATCGGCCTGGCTCTGAGCGACGAAATGGGCTTCATGGCTCATCCCTTTTGCACCATCAAGGTGAAGGGAGGCGATTGCCTCACGGGTGCGCCGGAGATCGCCGCCGCGGCCCGCGACAAAGAAGCAGTTATCATCGTGATCGGCCTTCCCCGTAATATGAACGGAACCTACGGCCCCGCTGCCGAGAAAAGCCGGGCCCTGGCAGAAGCCGTCAAACAGCTCACCTCAGCCCGCGTGATTCTCTGGGATGAGCGCCTCACGACCGTCGCTGCCACACGTAGTCTGCAAGAGACGGGTATGGACAGCAGGGCCCAGCGCCAGGTGATCGACCAGGCGGCCGCCGTCCAGATCCTGCAGAGCTGGCTCGATTCGCAGGCAGCAATCTAACAAATGAAACTGCGTCTCCTGGTCGCCTACGACGGAACCTCCTTCAGGGGATTTCAGAGCCAGAAGCACGGACGCACGGTTCAAGATACATTGGAAAAAGTGATTGGGGTTATTGTTGGAGAACGGGTCATTCTGCATGCCTCCGGGAGAACTGATGCGGGGGTGCATGCACTTGGCCAGACAGTCCATTTCGAGCTGACGCCTGAGCAGGTGACAAGGATAGGCCGCATGGGAAAACCGGACCGCTGGGTGGCGGCCTTGAATTCGTCGCTGCCGCCGGAGCTCCGTATCATGAAAGCCTCGCGGGCCCCCAAGGATTTTCATGCCCGCTTCTCCACCCGAGGGAAGATCTACCGGTACGACATCTGGCACGCTCCCGTGCTGCCGCCCCATCTCGTCAACCGCTCCTGGCATCTCTTCGGTTCGCTTGACCGCTCTGTGATCAGGGATCTGGCGAGATGCGTCGTGGGAACCCATGACTTCCGGGGATTCTGCGCCGACTCGGGATCGCTACCTGAGAGTACGGTGCGGACCATCAGTCGGGTCGTCATGAAAGAGCGCGGCTCCTCGATCTCGATCACACTCGAAGGAGATGGCTTTCTCTACCGCATGGTCCGGATGATCGTCGGCGGAATAATCCGCGTCGCTCAGGAGAAAGAGAATGCGGACGTTTTTCTCAAACGTCTTGCCGAGGGGCGGCCATGGCCCACTCCCGCGATGGCTCCGGCCCACGGACTCTATCTTGTGAAAGCACTCTATCCACCGAGAAAGACTCGCACGGCTTGATCGCGACTTGTGGAGTGATAGCCTCACGGCAGTGCTTCCTATCGTAACATCCATCAGAACCCTGCTGATTCCGCTTCTTGCGGTGCAGTTGTTGCTGACGCTCCCATCAACACTGCGAGGCGAGCTTTCCTATGCAGAGAAAAAAGCCCTTTTTCTAAAATCCGGCTCAACGGGGATTAAGTCAGCTTCTCACTCCCCTTCTCACAAGCACCCGTCGCCGTCGCCCTCTCCCTCCCCACATCCCTCTTCTCACAAGCCTGCTCACGATAAGAACGGGAAGAAAAAGCCCGCCCATCACCATCCAAGCGCTTCGCCTACGCCGCAGCACGATCAGCCATCTCATGCAGCCACAGCTCTGCCCTCACCCGAGCATGCTGCTCCAGTAGCTCCTGTAACTCCTGTAACTCCTTCATCCTCCTCTCCTCCACTACCGCTTCCTCTTCCCCTTCCCCATGGCGCGACACCTTCGGCCCCCATCACGATCGAAAAGTCAGGCGTCGAAACCTCAGAGGGAATGGAGCCCACGCCTACCCCTCAGAAGGAAGACGGTTTCTGGAGCCGAGTTTTTGGTTCACGTCGGACTTACAATTATTTGAGCGCTTCCACGCGCGCTGCCATCGACCGCGCACCAGTGCGTCGCGGTCGCTGGAAATATATCGTCGTCCACAACAGCGGCACCCGCGAGGGGAATGCCCGAGTCTTTGACATCTACCACCTCCGTGTCCGCCACATGAAGAACGGTCTGGCTTATCATTTCGTGATCGGCGACGGGCATGGCTCGGGCGACGGAAAGATAGAGATTGGCCACCGCTGGACTGCTCAGATCAACGGGGGCCATGTGGCCAGCGATTACCTCAACGACATCGCCCTAGGCATCTGCCTGGTCGGCGATTTCAATCGCGATAAGCCAACCACGGCACAGATCGGGGCACTCGAGGAACTCGTAGCCTATCTGAGGGATCGTGTCGGAAAATCTCAGGGCCACAAGGCCATCGTTTATGCTCACAAAGAGATCAATCCCAGGCCCACCGATTGCCCGGGGGAGCGCTTTCCTTACAGCTGGCTCCATGCCACGTTTGGAAAGCCACATTAGCGAAACAAAAATGCTCTCATGAAGACCTACCTCATCCTTTTACTGGCGATAGCTGCCGAGGTGGTTGCCACTTCCGCCTTGAAAGCATGTGAAAATTTTACCCGATTGACCCCCTCGATCCTAGTGGTCGTGGGATACGGAGTCGCCTTCACATGCCTCTCGATGACGCTGAAAACTCTCCCGCTTGGTATCGCCTACGCGATCTGGTCCGGAGTCGGCACCGCACTTGTCGCCGTTGTGGGATGGCTTGTATACAAGCAGCAGCTTGATCCTCCCGCCATCCTTGGAATTTCCCTCATCATCTCGGGGACCATTGTGCTGAATCTTTTTTCCAAGGTCTCGGCGCATTGATTCCCTAATCCATTCGATGATCATTGGAAAGGGAGAGCAATCCAGGCTCGCGCAGAGGCGCAGAGGCGCTGAGAATATTCATGAATTTCCATTCCAATCTCTCGGACCTACCAGTCTAATAGCCTTCAGCCTAATTACCTTATTTCCATGAACATCGGCATTACCGGAGGAACGGGCTTTATTGGTCATACGGTGCAAAAGGCCCTCACATCGCGGGGGGACAGCGTCATTCTCTTCAGTCGTCGCGAAGGGAAAGGAAGACGGCTCTTCTCGCTCACCCAGCCGCTCGATGTCTCTGGCTGCGACGGGCTCGTTCATCTGGCGGGCGAATCGATCATAGGTCTCTGGACTAAGGAAAAACGCCAACGCATTCTCGCCAGCCGCGTCGAAGGGACAAGACGACTGGTCGAGGGGATCGCCGCTGCCAAAGCCACGGAGAGACCCCGCGTGCTTGTGAGCGCGTCGGCGATCGGCTTCTACGGAGACACAGGAGAGCAGATTGCCGACGAGGATTCCCCTGCGGGCAGCGGATTCTTGGCCGAAGTCGCCCAAGAATGGGAGGCCGAAGCAATCAAGGCGGAGCAGTACGGAGTCCGTGTGGTAAGACTGCGGATCGGATTCGTTCTCGGCCGCGATGGGGGCGCGATGAAACTGATCAAGCCCGTTTTCCGGACAGGCCTTGGCGGGTGCCTCGGATCCGGCCGTCAATGGATGTCGTGTATTGAGGTGGACGATCTGGCCTCCATGGTACTTGTGTGCCTGCAAAATGATGCAATTAGCGGGCCGATGAATGCCGTGATGCCGGAGCCGGTCACCAATGCCGAGTTCACCAAGGCGACAGCTCGCGCCGCCCACCGACCGGCTCTCTTTCCGGCACCAGCCTTTGCCCTGCGCCTCATGCTAGGAGATCTCTCACACCTGATGCTCGACAGCCAGCGGATCATTCCAGAACGATTCAATGGGCTTTCTTTTCCCTATCATTACAGAGATATCACCACGGCGATGGGTGAGGTCTTCAGATAATCTTCGGATACGTTGGCGGCATCTCTTCTTGCAAGAAGCCGTTCATGGAGTACCCTTTAAGGCTCTTATTATTTATGTCCACTACGCCCGTCTCCCTAAAGGCTAAGATCGTTCTCCAGCTCCTTGTCTGGGTTCCTCTTCTGTTCACCGTCTATGCCATCTGCACCCTTTGGGGCCGTTTTATCTCTAAAGCGGATCTTGTCATCCTTCTTGTCGGATACACTCTCTGTGCCTTAGGCATCACGGTCGGCTACCACAGAATGCTGACCCACAAGGGGTTCGAGGCGCCCGGTTGGATCCGTGCCTTCTTCCTGATCTGTGGTTCCATGGCCTTCCAAGGGCCTGCCTTGAATTGGGCTGCCACTCATATCCAACATCATGCCAACTCCGATGATGATATGGATCCGCACAGCCCCGTGAAGAGCTTCTTCCATGCCCATGTCGGCTGGATTCTGGATGACTTCCGTCCCGATTTGCAGCGGTATGCCGGCCCTCTGCTTAAGGACAAGTTGGTGGTCTTTATCAGCAACACTTTCTTGCTCTGGGCATTCCTCGGACTCCTGATTCCCTTTCTGATCGGGTATGCACTCGGCGGACTAAGTGGCGGTGGCTATGCACTCCTCTGGGGAGGTGCGGTCCGAATGTTCCTCAACCACCACGTCACCTGGGCGGTGAATTCCGTCTGCCACACCTATGGGGACCGTGAATTCGTGACGACGGACCAGAGTCGTAATAACCTCCTGATCGGCCTGCTAGCAATGGGCGAGGGATGGCACAACAACCATCATGCTTTCCCACGCTCTGCCAACCATGGCATGCACTGGTGGCAGATCGATCCCTCCGCCTACATCATTGGCACCTTGGAGAAGTTAGGCATCATTCACAAGGTGGTCCGGATCGCCCCAGAGCGTCTGGCAGTGCGCAGAATCAGTGCTGATATCTCCGAGGAACGCGATGTCCTGCCGGGTTTACACCTATCCGGTGTGGTCATGGAACACGGTACTGCCATGGCCGCAGCTGCCACAACAGTGGCTGAAGTCGTCTCCCACGCAGCCGCACAGCAGCCTCCCCTTTAAGTTTGTTCAGAATGGGTGTCATTGCCCCGACAATGACACCGTCAGTAGCGGCTTTTGTTTATGCTTTAGTCGACACAAGGCGTAGTAATCTCGGGTGCAGGAGAAAGACCGCGAGCAGAGCCGTGGCAAGTCCTACGGCAAGAAAGCAATGACAAACTCCCGCGCCAAGAGCACAAGCCTTCGGGAGATCTACGGGATCATGTTCCGTAATTCCCTGATCCGGGAGATGAACTTCAAGCTGAACTTCTTGCTCTGGATGGTGGTCGAGGTGCTCTGGTTCATGGGCCAGATCGTCTTCATCGAAGTGGTCTTCTCTTATGTGGGGGCGATCGGAGGGTGGACGAAATGGGAGGTTGTGCTGCTGATTGGCACCCACCAGCTGATCGGTCAGCTCTTCCAAGCCTTCTTCTACATGAATCTGGCGAATCTCCCGGAGCTAGTCCGTACCGGAAAGATGGACTTCATGCTGCTGCTGCCGGTCGATACGCAGTTCATTGTCTCCCTCAAGCAGTTCGGCATGGATAATGTGGTCAACGCCTGCGTCGGAGCGGGGTTCGTCACCTTTGCACTCTGGAAACTGACTGTATTGCCCACGGTCGCACAACTCCTGCTCTATGCCGTGGCGGTCTGCTGCGGCATTCTGATCCATTACTCCATCATGCTGGTCTTTGCTGCCTCCAGCTTCTGGATGGTTCGCTCGCAGGGCCTGATCTACGGCTACTACAGCCTCTTTAATATCGGCCGCTATCCCGACACGATCTACCGGGGCGCCTTCAAGCTCGTCTTCAGTTGGCTGATTCCCGTGATCATCGTGGCCAACATCCCCTCTCGTCTGCTAATCCATGCGGCCGAGAATCCTTGGCCTATCATGCTGCAGTTGATTGCAGCCACCCTCCTGATGGTCGGCGCGACGCGCCTGATGTGGAACTCGGCTCTCAGGCATTATTCGAGCGCGAGTTCTTAACTGCAAAAGATGAAACATCAGACCTAAGACCTAAATCTCTCTAAGGCACGGGTCAGGCGCCGTATCAACCCACGTTACCAATCATTCCAAAATGAGACGTTCTGAATTTTATTAACTTCAGGTTTCAAGTTTCCGGTTTCATCCTTACTTCATCCTTATGTCCACTCACGCCGTAATCCATCGCCGATCCCTGCTTATCGGCTGGGCGTCCCTTCTCCTTGCGGTCTTCGTGTATTGTGCAGGACTCGGGAGTGATCATCTGGCGACCAACGGGGATGAGCTGCTCTATGCACAGATTTCCAAGCTGACGGCTGCGAGCGGAGAATTACTGCCGCTCCAGTCGATCGACGAGAAGGCCCGTAACACCAAACCCCCTCTGCTCTTCTGGCAGGGAATTGTCTCCACAGGGTGGGGAGATCACTGGTCGCTCGCGCGTCTGCGGGCCCCGAATGTCCTCTACACATTGTTGACAGCTGGACTTCTGATACTGATCGGCTGGAGGCGCACCCGCAGCATCGCGCTCGGTCTCACCGCAGCCCTTCTCTTTCTCGGCTTCTTCAGCACCTACCGCTATGGGCGGGTGTTCCTCACCAGTGCACCGGAGACATTCTGGCTCTTTGCTCCGCTCGCGCTACTGCTGCTGCACCGAGAGCCCCGATTCCCGTCCGGAATTCTCTGGCCTTGGATCTGGGGTGGGATGATTGGTATCGGTTTGCTCTACAAATCCTTCGCCTTGGTTGTTCCGGTCGCCGTGACCATGGCCCTCTGGCAACTGAGGGCACGGGGATGGAAGCTACGCTCTTTCCTGATCCAGGATCTCTGGAGGATCGCCCTGATGGTCACGGCTGCTCTGCTACTCTTCGGAATCTGGTTCTGGCTCGATCCCCATCCGATCCTCGTGTTGAAGGATTTCGTGCTGCGCGAGAATGTCGGGAAGTTCAATACAGGGAACGAAAACTATTTCCTGAACCTGATCTGGGGACAGTCCAGCTTCTGGCGGATCGTTGTCTCCTATCCTTTGAACGCGGGGTTGCTAGGACTCCTGACGGCGGCTGTCGTTTGGGATGCCTGGAAGCGCCGGCATCACCTCGGCCAGCTAGAAATCTTCCTTTGGATCTGGATGCTGGTACTGGCCGTCTTCTTCTGCATTCCGAACCAACGGGACGAGCGCTACCTCCTGCCTGCCATGCCGGCCCTCGCACTCCTGATGGCGATCCGGCTGGGTCACCTTCCACGCTGGATCTGCACGGTCACGATCGCCGTATCGGGGATCATCCTACTAGGCCTGCCAGGACTTGCGCTGTTGCTTCAGCATGCATCCGGAATGTCCCTCTATCCAGTCTGGCTACTGCTTCCTGCGGCGGGCTCGCTGGTTGTCGTTTTATTGGCACTTTCACAAAAAGAACTCACACGCACGCTGTTGCCGGCCTCGGTGTTATTGGTCTATCTGGGCTATTATCTCTTTCTGATCCCGTTGGATCATGGGCCCGGTCTCTTCAAAGGAGAGGGCATCGAGTCCGTGATCGGCTGTGAAGTCGCGGTCCCCTCCAACTTCAACGCTCGCGAGGAGAGTTACGGATTCCTCCTGCCCGGTGCGGTCGTGAAACCTTACGATCAGTGGCATATGCCTTTTCACTCACAGTTTGTAGTGATCAGCCTGCCGTTGGATCAGCCTCCTCCACAGGCCATCATCCTGGGAAAGAGGCTCAATATGATCGACCGTTTCAACGCGGCCGAAACCCGGGATATTCTGCTGGGAAACGTCACCCATCATCTCTTCCACTGGGACTGGCTCGTTCAACAAAACTGACCGGCGATCAGTTAATCGCTTCCGTGGTCATCGCGATGATGACACGGCTGCCTTGAATCTTTTCTTCAATGCTATGTCGTAGTCTGTCGATGGCTTCCTGAACTTGGGAAACTCTCTTCTCGGGGTCAAACTCCAGGAAGATTTCCACGTAAACCTCGGAGCCGGATCTCCGGGAGCGGATGCCGTGGAGTTCCTCGTAGTCGTTAAAATGCCGGCCCAACTCGGCAAGAATCATGATCTGACGCTCTTCCTCAAGCGTCCGGTCGAGGAGGTCGTACACAGAGCTGGAAAAGATGCCGAGTGTCGCGGACAGAATGGAGAGGGCAATCACAAGTGATGCGGCTGGATCGATATAGGAGGCCCACTTCTGCCCCACAAAGGCCATGCTCAGCCCGAGTGAGATCAGAATGAAAATATTCCCTATGAAACGGGTCAGGAATAACCTCGTCTGCGAATCCATCAGTGGTGACGGGGACTCCCTGGAAAGACGTCGGGTCTTAAAATAAAGCGACCCATTGATTCCGGAGTAAACGATCTGCGCCCCGATACTCACCCAAAGTCCGATCCCCCCAATGTGCCCCGGCGTAATGATGTTGCGAACGGCATTCGCGGTGATGATCAAGAAGGAGAGAAGCATCACCAGCGCCACGAAGAGGCTCGAGATATTCTCGAGCTTGCCAAGACCATACTCATAGGTCTTGCCTCCGCCGCGATTGATGCGCCGGATCGCAACCCAGGAGAGGGTGATGGCGATGAATTCAATAGCAGTCTTGAGAAAATCGGCCAGCAGGACGCTGGAGTTCGACAACAAGAACGCAGTCGTGGTCAGGCAGACATCGATCAGCCCAGCGATAAAAAGACCGCGAAGGGCCTTTTCCTTCGAAGATCCTTCTGCCAATCCAGGAGACGTCACGTGCGCAATTTGAGAACGGCTTCCTCGATGTTTTCCGCGATCTCGAGGAACTCCAGGAAATTACTTACCTCGAAAGCCTTCAGGATATGCTCCCCGGGGGCGCAGAAAATCATGCGCGCGCTCTTCTTTTTGGTCCGCTTCACGAAGACAAGTATAAGACGCAGACCGGCACTACTGATATAAAACAGATCACGCAGGTTCACGATAAAGGTGTCCCCTTTCTCGATAACCTTAATTATTTGACTCTCCGCAGTAGGTGACGTGATAGCGTCCAGTCGCCCGGAAAAGTGAAGAACGTGCAATCCATCTTCCTCATGATGACTGATCTCGAAGGCCAAAGGCTTGCTCATATGAGGTGGAATTATGTCGATGCCAATACGAAAATACAGAATTAATGATGCTTCGTCATTACCGTCGGCACACTAAAAGATAAAGCACAGCCCCCAGAGAGACGATCCCGAAAAAAGGATCGATTAGCGCATCCCAAAGATTGGCCGACTCCTGAAAATTTAGTAACGATCCTAGTAGCGGAAGGATCAGGATGATCCCGAAGCGGTTGCCCCGGATGAGCAGTAGCGTGGCAAAGGCTGCTGT
>Ga0194059_1000743_pt1 | contig 14637 bp, 12 predicted proteins | sample SepL6211m_MetaG_FD_163426 | JGI IMG/M metagenome (GOLD analysis project Ga0194059, IMG submission 163426) | Anoxic zone freshwater microbial communities from boreal shield lake in IISD Experimental Lakes Area, Ontario, Canada - Sep2016-L626-11m | ecosystem: Environmental > Aquatic > Freshwater >... | reverse complement strand
CCGTTGTGTCTGCAGGAGAAAACATGGACGATGGCCATGAGATCTTCTGAGAGTTCTGCGTCTGCGGAACGTATCTCTTTGTTCTTGACCACGAGGTTGGTATTTCTCTTGTTGCAAATCCATTCGATAAGTTCGAACGCAAACCTACATAGTCTGTCGCGGTGGGAGACGACAACCTCTTCGACATCTCCTTGCATGATGGATTCCACCATCCGTAAGAGTCCTTTCCTTTTGAAATTGAGACCGGAACCGATGTCGGAGATGATTTCGTGATTCGGGTGCGTTTCTGAGAAGGATTCTTTTTGTCGTTCGAGATCATCCTTTTGTTTCCAAGAACTGACCCTACAGTATGCAATTTTCCGTCTTTTTGCTGGAGGCTCATTGGAGCTGCCCAATTTGGCGGATTCAGAAGATCCCGTAGAGGAATCAGAGGGGATCGTGTACCTCCTGTGGTTTCCATAGGTTCTATCTGGTTGGAGGCGGTTGTCCCACCGTCGAAGGGTCGTAAGAGAGACTCCCAATTTTTGAGCGGCATCCTTGGGTCTGAGGGTCATGTAACTTTGGTCAATATTTTATTTCTGGAGAATCAACCGCAGATGGACAGGTTTGAAACAGTTTAGTTAGATTTGGACAGGTTTGAGTTTGCTGCTAACTCCCTCTGCCTGTCGGGGGCGCACAAGATTGTTGCCCATGTCAAAGAAGGGTGCACCTCGTACACCACCGAATGAATTCCCGGCAAAAATGGCAAGGGTCTTAGTATCCGCAATCCAAAGTTAAAATAAAAATATTGGGCACAATCAAATGCCAAAAGACGTCTATGTCATTGATTTGTTTTGTGGGTGCGGCGGATTTAGCACCGGTGCGCGACAGGCGGGTGCCAAAGTTATCTTGGCGGTCGACTGCTGGAAAGAGGCCCTGGCTGTCCACGAAGCCAATCACCCAGACACGGAACACCTGTGCACCACGCTCGGAGGAGACTTGGACGAATTTGGATCATTCCTCTCGGGATTCATCGATATGAATGTGCCTCCAGGTGGTCATGTACATCTTCATGCCAGCCCCCCGTGCCAAAATTTATCACTTGCAAATTCTGCTCGCAACACAGAAGTTGGAATGGAATTGGTAGAGTGGACTGTTGAGCTAATCGAATTGCTAAATGGTAGTCTGAACACATGGTCTATTGAGCAAGTAAGGCATCCAAAAGTCAGAGCTTATTTTAACGAACGCCAAATGTACTACAAAGTAGTGAAAATGCATCTATACGGCCTATGTGCCCATCGCAACCGCATCATATCAACATCATTTGATGCAAATCACATATGGGTGGAACGGGGGGGTGATGTGAAGACATTCAAAGACAGTTGTGATGCAGTTGGGTATGACATTCCACCAAATATCACACATATATCCAATGCAACTGAACATACACGGAATTTTCTGAGAGGAATCAATGAACCGTGTTTCACTGTCACATCACGAAGTCCATTGTTGTACGATGGAGAAAAAGAACGTACAATGCCTCTTAGTATTATTTCTGCACTACAGTCTTTTCCATCGTCATACCAGTTTGCTCCCACATCTCCTTACTCATTTACTCGGCAGATTATTGCCAATGCGTTTCCACCTATGATAGCACAACTACTCATACACCACATTTGCTCAGATAACCCCCAGCCCTTGCGCGCACGCAATGATATCAGTGCAGATAACAACATGTCCGTCGCTGATGGCAATCAATGGGCCCTTCCATGAAAAGCCGCGATAACCTTTGTTGCGACCCGACTGATGAGATGTCATGTCCTGCCGGCGGTACGCCCGAGTCCCTGCCTTCTCCCAAGCTTGCTTGAATGTCTCCTCAAGGACCGGTTGGTCTTTGAATTGCTTGAGCACGGAAACGAATGACTTGTCCACGTTCGACTTGGGGTTGAGCAGCTTCTTCTTGAGTTCGTGGTTGCGCAGTGCCACGTGTTGTTCGGCCGACGCGCATTGGCACGGGCAGCCACCAGAATTACGGCACCCACACGGACACGCCCATCCGTGGTTGACTGAATTATTGATGGTAGAAGGCTCCGTGGCCTCATCCTGAATCTGAAGATCCGCGCGAATCCCGTACTCGATGGAGCGGCCCGTGCGCCAGTAGATTTCTGAATCCCCTGAAGTGAATGTGTTGAACCACGGCGTGGGATTCTCGCGAAGGTACTTTATGAGTGGCGTGAGCGCGAAGTTGTCGCTAATGGTGCCGTCCGCCAGCTTCGCGCCGAGGCTGATGTCCATGGCGGCCGTCTTGAGGGGGCCGTCGCCGAGGACGTCCTTGATGATGGTGTGCAGAGCGTCCCCGTGCTTCGCCACGAACTTGGCGTACTTGCCGCCCTTGCCGACGTTCTGCTTCTTGGCGGGCGGCTGCGCCGGTTCCGCCGAGTCGCTCTCGTCACCGACCGGAATCTGGTAGGGGATCGTCTCCGGGTTCGGCATGAAGTCGCGCGCCCGCTTGCCGGACTCCGAGTACTCCTTGGCCAGGACGTCCTTCATCTCGTCGACTGCGCGCTTGCGCTCCTTGTTGAAAGGCGTGCTGGCTGACTTGCGAGCCACGTTTGACGGCTTTGAATCGACATAGCCGAAGAACTCAAGCCAGTCAGCCACCCACGGCACCTTCCCGGTGTCCACGATGCCATCCTCACGCACGGCGTCCTTGAGCGCGTTCACGGCGGTACGATGGTTGCCGTTGATGTCCTCTGCCATGCCCTCGACGATCATCTGGCACATCAAACTGCAAAAGGAGGAGAAGTCATTCATGAGGGCTCTTATGTGAGGTGTAAAGCTAAAGCAGTGAAGTCAAAGCTTCATTTTCAATTTACCTGTTGATGCGGAGACACATCTTGATCTTGCGATGCATTTTGTCGTTGGCCCACAGCGTCTTCGTGAAGGCCACGGTGTTGATGCCGAAGACGCGACCCACAACCTGCAGAAACAAATACATAAGGCATGAAGTAAGCAACAAGGAAAGCAAAGCAACGAAGCTTAAGCAACGAAGCTTTAAATCAATGTCTTTTTCACCTGAACAATGAACGTCAGGTCCCAGTTGGGCGACTCCAGGTAGAGGTCCGTCAGCTCCCACTCGTGGAAGCCGTCCTTGAACGTGATGCCACGCTCGCCCATCTTGCCCGTTGCCACGATGAGGTCCGGAAGGGCTGTTGTTGACGTCACCGTGCACACGATGCGGCATGCCACGCGAATCAGAGTGTACACGTAGACGATGTCCTTGCCGATGATCGAGATCTTGTTGCCCTTCTCCACTTGGATGCTGGAATTGCCTCGGGCGTGGGACAAGTCCGTGAAGGCCTCCATGTACTCCGCCGTGTGTCGCCCAGAAACCCACATCGTGATGCCCACGCCATCCCACGCCAGCGCAATGCACGTCTTCCCCGTCCCCTGGTACATCTTGCACCCCGCCTCTGCCGACGCCTTCTGATTGCAAGTACGTGAGATGGTCTCCGACTTGATGATGAGCAGACGGCGCGGGCGCGCCGAGTCAACCATGTCCCCGACGACGGCGGAGTACCTGGAGATGAGCAATGATGGCAACAGCAATAGAGTGGTGAGGGGAAAGCAATGTATAAGAGTGCAATTGCAGTCAAGACAAGGCTCAGGGTAGGATCAGGGTAGGATATGTAGGCAAGGTTGACTCACTTGGCTGCAAGACCGTGCCGCACGCGACGATCCTCCGCGATGTCCCCGTCCTGGTACTGCGTGGTCTCGGAGATGCCGTGGTACTCCGAGATGAGGTCGATCATGTAGCCGACAATCTTGCCACCGGGACGAGACGTCTTGACGTTGTTGATGACGTTGGCAGCTGGAGTTGATGTGATGAACATGACCTCGGCCGCCCCCTCGAACAGAGGCTCGTCCATGAGCAGAATGAAGTTGTCCTCGTCCTCTTTGCGAGTCGGAAAGAATTCCTCCCACGCTTGACGATGAATTTCCGAGTACCTTGAATTGTTGTGCGGCGCAACCGGAACTGTCGAGTCGACGGGCTTTGCCGTGAATTCCTTGTCGATGACAGATGACTGGTCGGACTGGTGCAGCGTCAGGTCGCCCTCGTCACACATGAGCGCAATCGGGTACTTCTCGTCGCTCGTCTTGCCGAACCGTGGAAAGATGGACTGCGCGCACGTGTTGCGGACGCTCTTGAGCTGCGGCGCGTTGTGGAGGATGAGAAGCACCGGAAGCCCAGGCGTCTTGCTCTCAATGTGGGCCCACAGGTCCCGAGCCGACGTGACGCCCACGAGCTTGATGAGGCCGTCGGCGTTGGAGGGGCAGTCCGCCAGCATCTTGTTGAATGCCTGAATCGAATTCATGAATCGCGTGACGTCCGGGGTGTTGTTGCGCGTCGTGATGATCGGCAGCAGCCCCTTGCCCACCATGCCAAGGTACGCGCGCGCGAGCGTCTGAATCCCCTTGCCGAGCTGCGTGTACGCCATGAGAATCTGAATGTCGTTGCAGCCGATGTCCGAACGATGGCCGACGGCGAGGTGCTGCGTGACAGGGCACTCCTTGTTGTCGCCGTTCTTGTTGTGGCACGTGCAGAGCTCCTTGGAGGTCTTGGTCGAATTGAAGTCGCGGCGCGAGATGTAGTCGGCGACGCCAAGGTGGGCTCCCGAGTCGCGCGGAATGTTGAAGTGCTGCGTCAGCGGCGTGTCCGCCACCGCTTCGATGTGGCCAATCGCGCTCGCGTGGGGCCTGATGGCGTGCCCGACGTGCAGATGACGGAAGTGGCCGACGTCCGAATATGACTCCAGGGGAAGGTCGAACAAGATAGACGTCATGGGTTCGGTGCGCTTGCCGGAGTTGCCAAAGTAACGCGATGCCGGGTCAGCGTCGTGAACGCTGGGATCGTCGCTTGAGCGCTTGACGACCTGTAAAAGTGAAAAGTGATGAGTTGGTGTAGCATGACAAATATCAAGTATCAATCAGGCATTACCTGGTATGACTCGTCCAGCAGGTCGAGGATGGGCGCCAGAAGAGCCTTGCCGTACGTCTTGATGTCGAGCAGAGCCTTCTTGAAATGAGCGTACGTGCGCTGGGAGATGGCGTCGCTGCAAAAGCACTGGGCTTCGTCCACGATGTTGTGGTCAGACATGTAGTCGCCCCGAATATGCTGCCACATTCTCTGTGCTCTCGTCGTCTCGAAGTTGTCGTCCATGTGGAACTTGATGACCTCCTCGAAGAGATGATCGTCCTCGATGAACATGTCCTTGGCTTCGTCGTCGTCCCACAGGTCACGACACGCCTTCTCATAGAGAGAGTCGCGCTCCGCCGTGACGAGAGCCGGAGTGACGTCTTCCCCGCGCCCTTGGATGATGCTGTGCAGGAGGCAGTTTCCGTTGGGCGCGTTGTAGTCCGGGTAGAAGCTGACTCCGTCGACAACAATGACTCCACTGTCGTTGTAGTTGCGAGTATGCGGTTCGGACGCACGAATTTGATGCAGATTAGGTCCCATGTTGGCAAAGTCTGCAAAGTTGCTCACTCGCAAAACAAAATGCAAATGTGCTTGCAAAATCTGGCCGGGGGGGGGTTAGACTGTTGAGAATGTTTGTGAGGAGAAAGAAGGCAGTATCCATAAAATTGTTCCTGCTGCGAAACGAGACGGAATAGTTTCAGACAATGGTTCAACCCAATAATTATTCCGTCTCATTTCGCAGCAGGAACAATTTTATGGATACTGCCTTCTTTCTCCTCACAAACATTCTCAACAGTCTAAAATCACTTGCCCAAATTTAACAAGGGTATCTCAAATTTGATTCACAAATTGTGAACATGGCACCTCCACCGCCTTCGACGGAACAGATTAGAGAGCGCGGAGTCACGTTCAATTATGTCAGTCACGTGGCACCTCACCGACCTTTACATATGTTGCTCCAGTGCCAAAATTGACATAAATCTCCACGTGTTGTTGCCTTCTGTTGCGTTCTGCGCAGGTCGGCGGCCTAGTGCCTCGCGCAAAGCGCGCTCGTAAAGTGCGCCAATGCAAAGCTCGCAAAAACTTTGGACTTGCGGAGATACGCGCGTTCTTCGCAGAGCCGTCCTCGTTCATGGATCCCAGGGTTTTAACAACGGAACTTGACAAGGGAGTACGGAAGGTGGCGTCGGATCAGCTGTCGAAGGAGAGTAAGAGACAGCGTCGTGCTGGAAACAAGGACATCCACGGTGCAATCTGCCGTGCGTGTAAAGGTGCTGAGCCATGGGTGGGTGCTCTGCTGCGAGTGCCTGCGCTGCCGGACAACGTACGCTCCTTAGTCACGGAGTTCTTATTGTATAAGTATAAGCATAAGTAGTATGATAGAAGAGGTACAGAAATGGTTGCACGTAAAAAATAAGATGTTCAAACATCAACACTTTGTGTGTGTCATTTCTGCAAAATGCAAAGTTTTAAGTTGAAACGGTCTTATTGTTCTGAAACGATAGTGGATCACCCTCACTCTCACTCTCATTCCAACATCCAAACTTTGTGAGTTGCAACGACAAAACAAGCCACAATATCGATTTCAAATTTGAACTCATTTTCAACCTTGCTGTGCGTACACAGGACAAAATGAAAGCTGGATCAAAATCTACTTCAAAGGCGTACGTCTATTCTCTAAATCTACAAGGTGGTAAAAAGTATGTTGGCTACACCACAAATCTGAATCAGCGGCTCCTCCAACACTTTGGAGGACATGGGGCAAAGTGGACGCAGGCACACAAGCCTGTATCTGTTAATCACGTTCAACAGTGTCGCAGCGTCCAGAGTGCAAAGAAAGCAGAGAAAATCGTATACTTCAACATGAAGAAGTACCATGGGACTTCAAAGGTTCGCGGCGCAGGCCACACAAAATCTAAATAAGGGTATGCATGGTGTAATGTACAAGTAAATGTAACATGAAGTGTACTTTATCAGTGTCGTCTCTCATCAGCTCAGCCCATCTCCCCCTCACTCTTACTCTACACCAACTTGCGCGCAAACGGAGTAAGGTCCGTCATCTGGGCGGCGGCAGAGTCCGAATTGGCACCATCGGCCACCATCCCACCATTGTTCCACACGTTCACCGAGGAACAGGAACGGTATGGTACAGGAACTTTGCAATGTGGATGCGAATATTAGTCGGGAGCGCGGCGACGCGCACCAGAGCAACCTGTGATTGATCGCGGTTGCTAGCCGTCATGACGTTGGCGACGCCGTGCAATATGGCGTGCTGGCGCAAAACGTTGAGGCGGCGTTTCTTGTCCGACTTGAAGAGCACAGCGTTCCACGACGTTGCCATCCGCTTCGTTGCGTTGTCAATCGACGTGCTGGTGATAAACCAAGCTGCGATTTTTAAGTGCGCGAATCGCTGCGTAACCCCCCGGCGCCGCGCACGTTCGATCTTGCACGGGCTTATATCAACCAGGGGGCACATGATCAGCGCCACGGCATGCGCTTTATACGCTTCGTGCGCTTTGTTTGCGCCGTTGCCGTGGATCGTACGACGTGCAAAGTTTGCACGTGCCCCCATGTTGCCGTCGTCCTCGCTCACGGCCGCGTGCTCTGAAGTGCGTTCAAGAAACTCCCCAGTTCGAGCCGCGTTGGTGATGCCGTCCAAAAACTCCGTCTCTGTGCAGAGGAGACGGTTTGTGCTCCGTCCCATCCGGTTCGTGTGCCGCCGAGAAACAAATAAGAGTGGGGTAAGCTCCGGTGCGCATTCAGCAATGATGTCGTGTCGCCTTTTTACAAAAGAGAAACTAGGGAGATGCAGCCAAAATTGCAGAGCCATCTTTGGATGTTGGGAATGTTGGGAAATGTTGTGATGGAAGAACAATTCCTTTTGAGAATCAGAATTGTTGCTCGACACATGGTAGAATAATTCTTTGTCACCGCACGGAACACGAAGGCACACGAAGGCACACGACGGGACACGAAGGCACACGAAGGCACACGAAGGCACACGAAGGCACACGAAGGCAAGCGAGTACAATCATGGGCAATGTGACTGTATACAACCGGTATACAACGGTTTTGGAAGATGCTACATCATTACAACGGTTAGAATGATGTGAGTTTTGCTGATAGGGGTTATCTTTTGCATTTGTTTTGATACCACGTGTTCTGATACGTGCGGACCCCCACCCGTGCTGGAAGTGACGTGACTTGTATATTAATGTTCCAGCTTATTTTCAGCTCACTTTCCTATGCAGCTAGAATTCGGATCACTTAACGTCGGCTCGCTTGAAACGCGAAATGGATAAAAATTCAATCAAGAAGTCGGTATTGCTTGAAAAAATCACAAAATGCATCGACGAACGTAGCAAAATCGATACTGCTACGAGCAATGACGAAATTGCATTCTGTCTGAGTCGCTTGGATCCCGTCCGCGGGGCACGGTTCATCAGCATGCTCTTTCAACAAGATCTTCTTTCGGAGAGCATCTTCAAGATTTGCGGATTCAAACTCCACGTCTACAAGGCGGTCAGTGATTTCTGCGACACCAACCTTGTCATGAACATCACAAAGTACATTCCACTGGAGGCAATGGAGTTTGTCGACGACGACGAATCTGCACGATTTCTCATGGCGAAAAACAATTTCAAGGTTCATGTCGAGGGCAACTTGGAAACAATCTCGTTTTTCACAGAAGTGTACACAAAGCTGCCGACAAAGACACAGATACCGGTCGCAGCGCTGCTGATAAAGGGAATCCGCCCAGCAACGCTAAACTTCCTTCTCGGACTCGACTACATGGAAGACATCGTACCCTGCGATATTCTCTTTTACCATTCGTCGTCCTTTGTCCCAACGTTGCATCGAACAAGGTCGTCCAAAGTGGCAAATTTTGAGGTATTCGATTGCCTCTACAAAGCGGGTGCGGATTTCTCTGTACTGCAGGACGGAATTCCAATTGGACACGCTATCATCGAAGACGTGACAATATCCGACGCTCTCGTGAACAGTGCGCTCAACTACTTATTCAAGGGAAAATGCTCCAAAACAATCAGTACTTTGAGCGGAGTCAACACCGTTGAATGTGCAGCTCAATCAGGACGGTGGGCCGTTGTGCACTACCTGTGGAGCGCGCATGGGATGCGACCAGCCAACGAAACCATCAAAAACACATCAATTCCAATCAAGTTCATGCGACTCTTTGTTGAGTGCATCGCGGACGAGAATGACGTGTATCGCGTCACGATGAAGAGGCTGTTACAGCTGTCGGTGGAGACGCCCGTTGCAATCAAGTGTGGATGCGATACATTCTGGGTGCCAGAGAGCATCCTCAAGTCTCATTGCGCTTGTTCCACGTTCCCGCTGGATGCTTCAGAATTCAGTTGCGACGCGGTCAAGTGCTTTGTGGGATGGCTTTACGAAGCAGCTATCCCGCGGCAGCTTTGGGAGGGGCCCAGCGGCGCTCTTAAAGATGAAATGATTCACTTCGCAACAAAATTCGAAGTATCCAAGCTCAAAATGCACCTTATCAAGGAAGATGGGGCAAGCATGAAGGGAATTAAGTGCGCGTTGGATGCAGCAATTATGACCTCTAATCCAGGTGCCATCAAAAAGGCAGTTGAGTTGTGCGTGTCCAAGTATCATGAGATTGTGAATGAATCGTGGCTGTACGAAATGCCACTTGAAGTTCAGATGCAAATCAACGTAGAGGCCGTGAAACGCAGACGGTGCGTGTGATGATTCGTTTGAGATGATTCGTTTGAGGTGATTCGTTTGAGATGATTCGTTTGAGCTGATTCGTGTGATATGATTCGCGTGAGATGGATCCAGGGTGTGCAACAGCAGTGTGCCCATGGACACATTTAGTTTAGTTTATGGGCGCGCAAACTGCAAGAGGCTGGGAGCAGGCATTTAACTTTATAGGCGCGCAAACTGCAAGAGGCTGCGAGCAGGCATTTCATTTAACATGAATGATTTCAAATTTCGAACACTCTCAATTTATGTACTGGCACCGGTACATAACCGGTGCAGGTCACCGCCTCTGGAAGATATTCTTTGGGTTAGACTCCACTTTGTCATGGAAGATTTTTTTGACAAATTTGATTCAAAGTGTTTGGAAAATGCAAACTATGTTGCGTTGTTTCTGAATTTGGAGGTTACAACATTCGAATTGCAAACGCAAATTGTCAATTTGACAAAGTATATCATGCAGAGACCGTGGGGATGGAACGATCAGGAACTCATCAGGCTCATGGTCCTTCGGAACTGCCTCCATGGTGCGTCCATTGAATATATTCAACATGTTTCCAATCTGGTGTACCTCGATACACTGAGGTTTCCGTGGTCAGAATGCGCAACGATTCTCCATGGCAAGCGATGTCAATCCAGTATGGCCTACATATTGAGGACCTGCAAAAACGCAGATGATCTCACAAGTTCAATTCGATTCAATAAATCGGTGATTTTCACTCATGTTGATCACCTTACCTCCAGTATTGGTACCAACCAATGCTACGAGGAAGACGTTTTTTGTGCAAACGCGAAGCTACTGGTTTGGTATGGAGCAAACGTTCTGAACCCCGAAGGCGGTCAGACGCTGCTGCAGTACGTATACGCACAAAAGTTGCCAAACTCGGTCAAAATCCCTGTGATTCGCAATCTCATGGAGTATGGCATCGATTTGTCCCACAAAGATGAGAGTGGTAATACAATCTACGACGACGCAATCGACAACAAGGATTGGATATTCTTAAAATTCATGGTAACCAGCAATTTCCCAAATGACGTGGAAGCGTTGAAGAAGCTTCGCAACTTGCCTCCAGGGCCGCTCTTCAACTACCTTGAGGGATGCGCAGATGAGCTGCTGGCAATTCGTCGTCAGCACCACGCTCACCAACTTCTGGTGGATTTTTCACGCGGCTGCGTGCAGCTGAATCTGCAAGATGGAATTCGTATCTTGACGACAACATTTGTGGAGTCAACATTCGGACTAGCGGAAATTGTCATGAAGAGATGGTCTGTGGACAACGCTGCACGGAACTCTGCATGCAACCCTGCGCTTGTTCAGTGCAATGTCTTCAACATCGTCACGTGCAGGACATTCGATCTGGCTATTTGCTGGATTACAACGGATTCCGAACGTAGACTTCACTTTCTGCGCAACGAAACCAGCGAAGTCTGTGGCAGTTTGTATACGTTCTTTGATATGAACATGCTTCCTGATACATCGGACTTTATTGACTACATCAGGCGTCGGGCCAGGACCATGAACTTTGTGAGGACAACCCTTCAATCTCCCGATGATTGCCATGAGGCTGTCAAAAACGTTCTGGTTGCCACCATTATAGAAATGTGGCCCGATGCTGTTTGCCAGGAGTGGGTGTACAACCTTCCTGTACATCTTCTCCATAAGATACAGTGTACTGTTGCGTCCAAGTCCAAGCGTCAGCAAGGGGTGTAGAAGGACTGGAAATGTTCCACAAAGCTCAGATGAATCAGTAGAAATTGCGACAATTTTGCTATAAAAGAGGACTAAATCTTTAAACTTTTTAACCTGTTGGAAATGTTGAAAAGATACAATCATTTCACAATTGAATTCATCCTCCAACCCAAAATCAAATGTCAAACTCCTCAAACCCGATTACGAGTATCAATAATTCTGAAGATGGCCGCAAACTTGTACTTCGGGCGGAAACCATGCAAAAGAGTACTGAATGCAGTGTGCGTTACGCGGACTGGCTGAGCCTCGGTGAACTTGACGCAGGTGTCAAAGTCCGCGGCAAGGGTGCATACAAAGCTATGGAAAAGAAAGCCCCCAGTGCAAGAGCCTATTACGCGTACGAGGCAGTCCGTAATGGTGCCGAGTCAGAGGAATCCGCGTTGGAGGAGTTTGACGGCCTTGCCGTTTCCACCAAAGATGTATGGGCCACAAAACTTGTTGACTTGCGCAGCATGGTGGCATATCACATCTACGGTGAATGGTTCAGTTTTGTTTCAAGCTCCGTAGTTGGCGAAGAAAAGGCATATGATCCGATCGATGCCGAAACCGTCAAAGGCCAACAACTCATTTCAGTCAGGACGGCCATACGGCTCCGCGTAGAAATGCTCGAAGCTGACTTGCTCAAAGGATACACAATTGCGCCAATTCGGGAGAACATGTCAATTGTTGACGTGTTTGGCTGGCATCACGACTCGACGAGTGAGCCATTCCGCTTTCTTACGCAACGGATCCTTGGAAAATGTGCATACAACAAAGCAACATTGTACTGCAACATGATGGGATTTGTCACCGAGGTTCTCGGACGGCCATGCCATCCCTTCTCCGTCATCTTCCCACTGCGACGCAGTGAGTTTCTGATGTTGCAGAAGCTGGGGGTTCCAGAACACCTCTTCAAAGGTACGGCACTCCCACCATCTGTCTGTTTTGGAGAGATCCTGAAGAACAAGTCGGGCTACAAGCATGAGACCGCATCTGGGTTTTTTCTGGACTGGGCGTCTTCAGATAACTTCTTTACGGAGATGTTTGTTCCTCATGCGATGCGGGCATACCGCACCTTTCGCATTTCCAAACGCCTTTGCAAGGACCCATCCAGTGGTGTTGAATCGATCTTGACAGCATGTCAACAAGTGGATCAGGCAAATAATTCAAACAGTGCCGGCACGTTCAACACGGGATTCAGTCTTCTGGCAAACGTTTTTGAAATGTTGCAGACCATTCGGGGTGACATGTTTGCCCTCTATCCTCAAGATGCTCACTTTTTTGGGGTGGACATGTCAACGAATATGCGTGATCCGCTTCATTACAAGTTCTCTGAACTCCTCTTAAAGCTCAAGTGCGTATTTGCAAAGCAGCGTTCGCACGCACGACGTGCTGCTTCTGTGAGGGAATTCCGAGAGTCTGACGGGTCCGGCAAAATCGAGCGGGGTCGCATGCTTGATCCAGTTGACAAAGAATCCGTGCGGCTCTTCCAGCGGATGCTTGACTGCCTCGGAAAACAAGTATGGGACCCACTCAAGACAAACTTCAGGTCGTGGTGCACTGAAAGATTCTCCAACGTGAATCCGGAAAGCATCCTTTTAAATCTAGACGTTGAGTCAGCCGCTGAACTGAGCGGACGCATATCTAAAGTGGATGCCACCAATCTTACGACGTTCATTCTTGTATATATACAATGCGACTTTGTGCCACTGCGTTCCCAAATCTTGCGGGATAGTCTGATCCACGAGTACATACTCGAACCTGCATCCCAGCAAATTCGGTTGACGATGGACAAGCGCCGTGGATTCAAGACTCTTGCATCACAAGGAAGCGCCGCCATACCCGCGGTAACAACATGGTTGCTGCCAAAGGGAATGACAGAGGCAATCCAGTACTACAAAATGGTATGTCGGCCCCTGCTGCTGGGCAAATCCGGTGAAAGCACATCCATGTTTCTAAATCGCAACGGGAAACCAATTCAACAGATTGAACTTTACGAAATGTTTAACGGCCTGGGCCGTCAGTGGCTTGGTATTCCGCGTTTTGGGATTCACATATGCCGGTCGTTTGTGATTTCTGCGAAGGCACACTCGGGAGAAATCAATGCTTCAAATCTTCCTGAGATTGCATCTCTGATGCAGACGAGCACTGGGACGCTTCACACGAACTACGTATCACGCATCAACGGGAATTCGACAGAGCAGCTTGCCAACCGTGTGTTTGGGGGTGCTTCGAGCGCCTTCCTTGATGAGGAAGGCTCACATGCAAGCGGAAAGGATGGTGCCGGTGAATCTGTTACCAAAGCTGATAGCGAACCCGCTGCTAGTGAACCCGCTGCTAAGAAGCAAAAAATCAGTTCTAAAGGTGTTCTCCGGGCCAGAGAAGCAGTGAGAGGTGAAATCAAAAGCGCGTTCAACAGGTACATGACTGAATCACCTGTCAACGTCGAAAAGACTATGCGCGCTTTTGTGGAAGATCTTCGTGCGCGCCGCGATTCAAACATGTTGAGGGCGGATGAAGCATGGTTTGCGCAGGGCGTGACACGCTTTCCAGAAGGAAGCGCCTCTTGCTACAATGCCATGAGTACTTTCATGAACAAAGACACGACCTGGACAAGGACTTAATTGACAATATGTATCAAATCTTGTGCGCATCTTTTATGTCCCTTTCCCCATACGGAGGTACCGCTCCCACCCACAAAATTTCTGCCACGTACTAAACTCCTTGAAAAACTTTGTGGCTATTTCTCCCACACACTCATTTCCCTTTAGCGCATCTTGCACAAGGAAAAGTGATTTACCTTGCACGCCAACATTACTTTCCCCACTCTGTTCTTTTTTTGGAGGCTTGTACCCCTCCATTGTCCGTGCTTTCGCCAGCAACTCCGGGACCCATACGTCCAGAATTTCTTTTGCGTTTGCCCGCCCTTCAAATTTCTTGTCTTTCCTTGACTTTTCCCGTGGAGCAGCACCTCCACTTGAAAACGAATGCCCCGTTCCCGTTGTTGCTGGATCTGGTCGCGGAGCAATTGGTCGAGCTTGCTGCCCGTGTGGAGGTTGCCCAAATCCAAATGGCGGCTGCACAAATGGCGGCTGCACAAATGGCGGCTGCACAAATGGCGGCTGCACAAATGGCGGCTGCACAAATGGCGGCTGCCCAAATCCAAATGGTGGCTGCACAAATGACGGCTGCACAAATGACGGCTGCA
>Ga0194059_1000741_pt1 | contig 14653 bp, 11 predicted proteins | sample SepL6211m_MetaG_FD_163426 | JGI IMG/M metagenome (GOLD analysis project Ga0194059, IMG submission 163426) | Anoxic zone freshwater microbial communities from boreal shield lake in IISD Experimental Lakes Area, Ontario, Canada - Sep2016-L626-11m | ecosystem: Environmental > Aquatic > Freshwater >... | reverse complement strand
ACTTCCCCGGCAACTGCCCCCTCCCTCGCCACGCCGAGATGGGATTTTCATCCACAATCTTGCGGACAATAATCACCCCGTGGTCTTCCTGAAAATCAAGAACCACACCCGCAGTGAGACCCAAATCATCTCTAATCGCCTTGGGTATGGTGACCTGACCTTTCTCGGAGAGAACTGCATTCATACTTCTAATGTAGGAATTCATACCATTATGTCAAGATAGCGAGCGTCAAGCGTCGAGAGCAAAAAGTAGCGGGCAGTATGAAGTGGGAAGGTGCGAAGGTGGGTACCAAGGAGCTTGGTAGCGGCGCTAAAGGAGCATGAAAGGAATTTACCACCAAGGAAACAGCCAAGGACCGGCAAAGATTGCTGAAAAGGAACTAAGTAGGGAAGTCGAGCGTCGACAGTCGAGCGTTGAGGGGTTGGCATGGACGCAGTGCCGAAGGTACTGCGGTGAGGTTTGTCGAGATGATCTGCCAGGCATTGAGTCGCTCGTTCCCCCTCGTCTCACCCCTCCGGGGCTAACTTCGGTAGTCTATCCCAGCCGTTCCCACGGCTCGGTATCCCCTATTTGACGGCACTTTGCGCCCGCAAAGCCGTGCCTCCCTTTCAGGGCTACCTACGGTAGTCTTCCGCGCCGCTTCCCAGCGGCTTGGTTCCTATTTCCTATGCCCCATTTCCACCCTTGGATATCTCTTGGTGGTTTAAATCCTCCGCCGGCTTTTGGCCCTGCCTGCGAAAAGTAGAGCCAACGATCCAATAATCATGAGAGCCCAGGTGCTCGGTTCAGGGACGGCCTGAGTGGTCACTGGGGATGCTCCCAGATCCAGAGGCGTAAGGCCGGGATCCGTCATCGTGTGATTTAAGGCTGCTTCATCAAAGATTGCGGAAGAGCCCAGATCTTCACCGGAATAGAGACTGTTATGGTTGATGACAGCCCAGGAGGTCTTGGTTGAGTTGTCATACCCAAAGGCACCCATGATCTTCGCAAGCGTCGTGTTGATCTGGGTGGCGGTCATTGTATTGATCTCCGCCAAGGTATCCTCGGCAGCGGTCAGGAGGCCGACTGATCTTGCCTGCAGCAGGAATGTGCTGAAACTTCCGGAAAAGCTCTTGCCATTCATTCCGCTGATAGCGGCGGTCTTGTTGCTGTTTGCAATATTTCCCGCGACCGTGTTCTTCCAGGTCTTGGTTGCTGGATCGTACCACTGGATCGTGTTCTTGATAGAACTGAAGCTGGGATCGGTAATCGACATGACAATGGCATTGGAGTAAGTCCCCTTGAAATCCAAAGCACCCGCCGTGACCTTTGCGGTCAACGTCGCGCTCCCTGCAACGGATCCGGCTAGTAGCGAAAAACTCTTACCTGCTCCGATGCCTGCTCCAAATCCTGCCACGCTGGAAGAGGAATAGCTTTTGTTGAGAGTGCCACCTTCGGCGAGAACCACCTGACCCTTAATGGAGTCCTTGAATGCCCTACCTGAGTTGTCGGTCAATGTTCCTGCCACCGCATGGACCGCATTGGTGCTTATAAGAGAGGAACCCGTTCTTAATTCAGCGACCGCGTTCTTGTTCGCGATACTAAGTGCGCCTCCAAGTTGACTGTTGGTGCCAAGCACCACGGCCCCAGATGAGAGATAAGTGCTTCCGGTGAAGCCGCTATTGTTGGCGGTTAAGGTGGTGGTGCCCGATCCGGAACTGGTGATGGTCCCCTTTCCCGAGGTGAGGCTGGAGATGGAGTTGGAAACCGTCAGAGCCTCTCTCTGGTTGAAGATCAGATTTCCTGCTCCCGCCCCGAAGGAGATCGATCCATTGCCAAGTGCCAAGGAACCGACCCCGTTGCTATCTCCGAGCGTGACCGTTCCCCTGGATGTTGCGTTGGAGGCGATGAGGAGGCCGGAGGCCGCAACCGTTCCTCCGGATCCGACCGTCAGGGAACCCAAGCCTGATCCTCCGACCGTGAGCTGGCCACTGTTCGTCCAGACTGCATTGCTACTCACCGTCACGCCGGCCAGGGCGTTGGTTGCGGAACCAATCACGGAGGCACTGCTCTGCATGGTGCCACCCGTGATCCGGACCGAACCGGAGGGCAGGGCTGAGGCAAGATTGAGAGTGCCGGAACCCGACTTGGTCAAGCCGCCAGTGCCGGCGAGTGAGGCGCTGATTGTCGAGTTGGAGTTGCCCGTGACCATCACGCCGGTCGAGGTCGTTAGAGTGCCGTTTCCGATCGATCCCGAGGCAAGCGTGGCGGAGCCGACCCTCTGGTTGAAGCTCCCGAGATTCAAGGCCCCGCCGGCGACATTCAGCGATCCGTTTGTCGATCCTAGGGCGAAGGCATTCGAGGCAACAAGCGTTCCGTTATTGATCGTTGTGCCCCCCGTATAGCTGTTGGATCCGGAGAGCGTGGTCGTTCCGGTGCCATTCTGGGTAAATCCACCTGTTCCAGCCAAGGACTCCGCAACAAGGGCCGCACCTGCATTGGTGGCCATAAGGGAAGTTTGCGTCAGCACACCCGTTCCCGTGATCGTCCCGTTACCCAGGGTGACAGCCCCGACGCCCTGGGAAATGGACGTGAGATTCAATGTGCCAGCGTTCACCGCAATGGAACCGCCGGCCAGAGCGAAGACGTTGGAAGCCACAAGTGTACCTCCGTTCACGGCAACTCCTCCGGCAAAGCTGTTACTACCGCTAAGAAGCGTGGTGCCTAAGGATTGTGTGACAGCTGCAGCACCGCCGAGATTTGCGGAAATGGTTCCTTCCTGAAGGCGCACATTCGTGGCTGAGAGCGTTCCCCCGGTAATCGTGCCTCCACCCAGCGTGACCTGCCCCTGCGTGATCGTCTGGGAGCCGAGATTCAGGGAACCTGCCACGGCTAGCGCATTTGTCGAGGCTCCGAGCGCAGAGGCATTCGAGGCGACCACATTGCCGCTCACCGTCGTCCCTCCGGTGTAGCTGTTGCTTCCCGAGAGGGTCATCGTACCGGATCCGGTTACCGCAACGGCCTCACCTCCAGTAATCGTCCCCGCGAAGCTCGACGCGTTACTTGGAGCAAGAGTCAGGGTGGTGGAGGATTGGCCGGTCACCGTGCCGCTGCCGCCAAGTGAGCCGAGTTGCTGGCTGTTGGTTCCGAGGTTCAGCGAGGATCCAGCGGCCACGGAGACGGAGGAGTTTGTCCAGAGACGGTTGTCTCCTCCCGAGAGAAGAAGCGATCCCGCAGAGATCGTCACTCCGCCCGTGAAGGTGTCGGCTCCCGAGAGGATCAGGATTCCACTTCCAGACTTAACGATCCCCGCCGTCCCGGAAACCACACCGGAGAGGGTCGTGTTGTTGGATCCGGAAACAGTCAGAGCATTGCTGGAGATCCCGATATTTCCCGCGATCGTCAGACTGCCGCCACCAGCGGTGAATGTCTGGACGGATCCGAGCGTGATTGCATTGCTGATCACCTGGGCGTTGGTCGAGTTGTTGACGATGCCCAATCCCCCGTTGGTGATGGCATTCCCCGAGAGAGTGTAGCTCGCGGCATTCGTCGCGAATGTGATCCCGGAGAGAGAGGTCACGGCATTGTTGTTGGTGACACTTCCGCCGGCTCCCGAGAAGAGAAGAGAAACCCCGTTGGTGATCTGCGTCTTGGAACTCAGGTTTCCGGATCCCGTATTCCACTCACCTGCACCGCCAGAAACAAAAGCCGTTGTGTAGCTCAACATAAGTCCCGAAGCATTGGTATTGATCCCGAAACTGCCGTTCAGTCCGTTTGCGAATCCGGTGGAATTGATCGTAAAGAGACTGGTCGAAAAAGTTCCCGTCATATTTCCATAGCTGGCGATCATCCAGTTCGTGGAGACATTCGCGTTGAAGTTAGTAGCACTTCCGGCAACAGCCGGATTGGTCGACGAGAGCGTCTGGAGATTGATCGTGAATTTGTTAGCGGGGTTTAGCGTAGGAGAAGAAAGATCCAGAGTGCCAGTTCCTAAGTTCAATGTGTCGAACCCGACACCTGCCGTTCCCGTGGCATTAAGCATCTTCCAGTTCCAGGAACCTCCTCCGTTCAGGATCAGACTGGAGAGTGACAGGGTGCCGATATTTCCATTGGCACCCGCGGTGATTGTTCCTCCCGACTGGATCGTGGTTTTACCGACAGATCCGGTACCGGAGAGTGTTCCGCCACTCGCTACCGTCACGGTTCCAGTACCTAGAAGGGATCCGGTGACCTGCAGAGTTCCTCCGCTCAAAAGGGTGGTGGCGGAGTATGTGTTTGCACCTGAGAGAGTCAACGTTCCGGCGCTCTCCTTGGTTAGCCCCCCGTTGCCGCTGACTGATCCACTTTGGGTCCAGGCATTTACCGCGGTATTCAAGGTCACGGTCTGGCCAGAAGCGACCGCCATGGCATTCGTAGTGTTTAGGATAGCCGTTCCTGCCGCGATGGTGGAATTTGAAGCCACCGAGATGCTTCCGCTTCCAAAGGAATTATTGTTCCCTGCCACCACCGTTCCTCCATTGAGTGTCGTGCCTCCACCGTAGCTGTTGGAAGCTCCCAATGTCGTCGTCCCGGCTCCACTTAGATTGAGGGCTCCTGTTCCACTGATCGCTCCTTTCTGCGTCCAGTTGTTGCCCTGATTGTTCAACCCCAAGGACGCATTGAGTTGAAAAGCGTTCTCCACGCTCAGGTTAGTTCTTCCCAAAATCGTCGAAGCCAAGGCATTGGTGATCACTCCGCTTCCGAAGGAGGCGCTGTTACCGGCCACCACCGTTCCCCCGTTGAGTGTCGTCCCTCCAGCATAAGTATTGGCAGCATTGAGGCTGAGAGTTCCTGATCCGGACTGGATCAGGGATCCGTTGCCGGAGATCTGTCCGTCTGCCGTGATGGATTTGCCCACCCCCTCCTGTAGGGTGAGAATAGCAGTATTGGATACTGCGCCGAGGACGATGTTTCCGGAGGCGGCGTTGAAGGTCTGGTTGCTGGTTGTATTCAGAGCGATCCCGATCGTCTGATTTGCAGCCGAGTTGTTGGTGATGCCGCCTGAGATTGTCAGGGCCTGCCCGGGATTCGTTCCCGTCAGGGTGTAGGTCCCTGCATTATTGCTGTAGGTCAGGCTGCCGATCGTGGAGACCGTGTCATTGGTAATCGTCCCGCCGGATCCAGTAATCCCGACGGAGAGACCATTGGTGGCGATGCTATTGCTCTGCCAGTTATTCGTAGCGCTCCAGTTACCGGACCCCGCCGTCCAGTTCCAAGGACCGGCGTAGGTAGCGCCCGCTTGTGTTGGATTGAATGATATTTTCCCATCAGCAGAGATTGTTAAAGCGCCCAAGGCACCACCACTCAATCCATTATTTGCAGTTGGATCAGAAGAGTAAATACTACTAAGAAATAAACTCGTGCTAACTTGAGCTTCAAGAGTTGCGGTATAGAGACCATATGCTGAAGATCCATTATTATTGTTGACCGAAGCCGGTCCACCATATTGATAACTTGCCCATGACCCTGTTGGAATGGTATTAGGACAATACCAAGCATTTAAGATACTTGGTTCGATGACGCTGGTACCGATCGAGGCAGAAACATTAGCGGCGTACCCGCCTAGTATTGTAACTTGCGAGTCTGATAAGTTCCCAGCGATCATATTCTCGGAAGGCGTTCCAACGAGGATTGAATGATCAGGTAATCCTATCTGGGAATAAACGCTTCCTATTTGAAATCCTCCTAATAGTCCCATTACGATATTATTATTTGCAAACCATCCTGCTCCAAAAAAGCGACTCATTTCATTGGAAAATTCTAAATTAGAAAATCCCATGTTAAGATTGAGGGGAGATTGCTGACCTATAAACTGGTCCATGAGCCCCAGATCAAGCATATATGAAAACGTACCTGCTTGATTTCTGATACCCAGAAAGACATCGCCATCTGAGTATGTGGGAGCGGATTTTGCTGCAGAAAAGAACAGAATTAGCGTAATGAAAAAAACTGCAAGAACTCTAAAATTGGTTCTCATAGTTTTTTAGGGTTTAATGAAAATCTTTTCATCACAGCAAGTTAGTTTCAATGGTAGGGAATGAAATAGCATTAAAGAGATCATTAGAGATCGGGTGATTCACTCTTGGCAATCAAATCTAGTGCCTCTTTGTATCCACGCTGAACTATGTTTGGAGAGATCATGGAGGAGTATTCAAGCAGTATTGGAAGTGAAGGTGCATCGCCTTTCTCAACTGCATATTTCATCAGAATTATGCCAAACAATTCATTTTTAGGCAAACCTTGTCCTATAGTGTATAATCGCCCAAGATTTGTCATTGCTCTCAGAAATCCTAATTTAGCGGATTGTTTATAATACTCGGCGGCTTTATTAATATCAGCTTTGTCACAATACCCCTCTTCATAAATGACACCTAAGTAATTAGAGGAAGCCGGAATTCCCTGTTTAGAAGCTTTCTCAAAATAATAAACTGATTTTTTATAATCTTTTGGAAGACCTCCATCCCCAAAATAATAGAATTCACCGAGTTTAAGGTCTGCTTGAGGTTCACCTTTGTCAGAAGCCTGTTGATACCATTCTATAGCCTTTCTAATATCAGCACGTTCACCTAAGCCTAACTCATACATGCGAGCAATATTACACATAGCCTGAGAATTACCTGACTCCGCAGACTTAACAAACCATGATTTAGCCTCATTATAATTTGTTGATATGCCATTGCCGTCGCAATACAAACTTGCTAATGCGTTTTGTGCACCGGCGTGACCACGCTCAGCCGCCATGCGAAACCACATGCCCGCTCGTATAGGATCTTTATCCATTCCGTTACCTCGTAGTGTAGCCAAACCTATTAAAAATTGATCTTCAGCAGTTCCCTCCCGAATTTGATTTGTAGAGTTGCTTTCATACTGAGAAAGAGAATTCCCCAAAATTAAACTATTAATACCGATAACTAATATAGAAATGATAAATGAATTATATTTCATAATATTTATATATACTTATTGGATGGTATGAGAAGGTAGGGATGACATATTTTTTAACATTGCCTCCGAATGTTCATTGTAGCGATCGTTTCCAAGGATTAAGCGTAGTTTCTCATTAGCATTACTTACAGCAGTATCCCAACGCTTAGAGTAATTTGTTGAGTACTGAGACTCCTGCGATGATTCAATTTCCTTCTTAAAATCCATAGCGACACTACGAATCCCATTGAGTTCAACTTCATCTAGACTCATGGTCTGTAATGACGGTGCATAAGCTATAGGAAGAGAAGGAATATTATCACCATTCTCAGATGTGGAATCAGATTGATCTAACACAGCAACAGGTTCCTTTATTAGTTTATTGGTTAATTCATTCGAAGTTGGATAAAAATGTGTGCTTATTTTATCATCGCAATGAGAAACTGTATTTCTAGCACATTTAACTTCTTCAGAAGAGTTAATGCTGAAGGTAATGATATATGAAAATAATATAGCTGCGACTATTCCTATAATTGAAAAGTAAATAATAACATTTCTTCTTAATAGAATATATCCCATGACAAAAAAAAGTGGGCGTTCGCACGCCCACTTTTAAATTTTTATGTTATTAATACTTATAGTTTGATACGTCTTAGGCGAACATAACCGAGCAAAACTCCAGCAATCAACATGAGAGCATATGTCGACGGCTCGGGGACTGTAGTGTATGAGAGAGCTCCATCTGAGGAAATAGCAAAAGTTCCAAGGGACCCACCGGTTACACCACTAGAGTTGTTGTAGATTGCTGAGATAGCTGAACCTGACGCAATGCTAGTCTCTAGAGATCCAGGATACAATCCAAACGCTGAAGATCCCTGATTGTTGTAGACAGTAGCTGTCCCGCCGTATTGTAAACCAGCCCAGGAACCAATTCCGCTGTTAGCACTGTACCATGCTAATGTTTGAGCAGGGGTATTTGTGCTGGTTCCAATTGTTCCTGCCACACCACCAGCTTGACCACCCAGACCAGTAACAGCTGCATCAGGTTGGTTGCCAACAATCATACCAGCTGCTGGAGTACTAAGAACAATAGCGTTGTCGGGCATATTCAGAAGCGATGAATAAACACTACCTAATTGGAATCCACCAAAAATCCCATATTTAAGATTGCTATTCGAATACCAACTAGATGTGAAAAAAGTATCTAGATCAGATTTAATATTTGAAACAATGCGCGAAAGTGGAGCTCCATCTCCATCGTCGATAGCTCCAGTAAACACCGTTGTCACGCTAGACTTACCGAGTTGTCCAATAAACTGATCAGCAGACCCTAAATCAATCATATACGAAAAATTTGAGGTCGTGTCACGAATCCCCAAGAAAACATCACCATCCTGGTAGAGTGGAGTGGCTTTGGAAAATGGAGTTAAGGAACTGATGATTAGAGCCGCGTAGATAGATATTTTTTTCATTTTTATGATTTAGTTGAAAGTATAGAAAAAGTCCAGTGGTTTTTGAGTTGAACCACTGGACTTCTCTAATTGATCAGTGTTTTATTTCTGAAGGATGGTACCGCCGTCACCGGAGCGGGATACCTTCATATCACTAACCTTGACAGGCGATAAGGTATCATAGAGCTTCTGAGCAATCGTATTGGCGATGGTCAGCTGATCACCAGAAGTTGCATTGCCAACATACATGTGCTCATAGGACCAAACTGGCCACTGACCATAGGTTAGCTTGGTGTTTGTGGTGTAGTCACCATTAGCTGATCCAAGGGTAACACCATTGAAGGCAATTTCCTTAAGTGGTGCAGTGGCATTGATCATCTGTGGGTCTGCATCTAAAACTCCATTGTAACCAATAATTGCAGCCACACCTGTGGTACCACCAAAGGCAGTGCTTGGGTTAGCAAGAGCCTTGGCCATATCACCACCGGAGGTGTAACCCGAGTTTCCAGCAGTTTGACTTACGCCATTAACAGTCACCGGAAGGGTTGTGATTACCGTATTACCAGTCGTGCCAACGTTTGCAGTGGCCAGATAGCCCGTGCCAGATGCACCAACACGTGGGAAATTCTGAATAACACTGGCATTTGCTGCAAGACCGATGGCGCTCATGCATGTCAAACGCGTACCTGAATCGATATCACGACCAGTGGCGTAAACAAACTTATTGGTATCTGTGCTCACACCGGTCCACTCTGAGAGAGGAATTTTACCTGCAGACCACAAATCAAGGGCCTGACGTGATGTCAGATTCGTTACTCCTTTGGTGTCGGAATCGGATGTTGCAATGAACTTGAATGGAATAATACCAACAATACCATTGGAGCTTCCTGTGATCGTAGGAGTGGAAATGGTTCCATAAGTTGTGGAAACACCATTCACTAATACGGTTGCACCGTTCGCAAAGCGTGATGTACCGTCAAAAGTGTCACTCATGCACGCGTGTGGGATGAGTGATTCCGTGGGAGAAGTTGCCGTTGATCCGGAAGCGGAAGTAGCGGCCGAATCTGCCAAAAAGCCAGTGATGCTGTTGCTCTTTTTTACAGACTGAATACCCAACTCAGAACCATTGAACTTTGTCTTGATAATCGTTGTGCCGGTAATTCCAGGGAAGGTTCCTTTGAACACAGCAATTTTGCTGCCTGCCAAGGTTGACTTGTCATATGCATATGCTGTTATGGAGTTACTGTAAAGGTTAGTGATGGCACTGAAGGTTGCTGGGGCATATGCCGAAGAACCTGTGATGTAGAAGTATGTGTCTGCGCTCGCGATCTGAGTAAGACCCAGAATCGCAAGTCCTGCGAGTGCTATTTTTTTCATTTTTTTGTTTTTTTTGGTTTTTTGTGTTTTCTTTTACTGATTAGTTAGGTTTTTTATGCGTTTGACTTGCGGCGGAAAGCTATTAGTAAGATGAGAGAACCAATTCCAAGGAGGAAATAGGTGCTGGGTTCTGGAACAGCTGTAAAGGAAACCGTGCCATCGCTTCCAACTGAGACACCGCCAATTACACCACCTCTTATGCTGTCTCCACTTGAGTAGATAGCGTTAACGTTAAGAACATTGCCGATCTGAGTTTCCAGTGAACCTGTATACAGTCCATATGCTGCAGAACCCATATTGTTGTAAGTGGTGCTGTTACCACCATATTGAAAATCAGCCCATGTGCCAGTTACTGTGTTGGGCGCTATAAATGCTGTATTCACAGTTACGGAGTTAGTGCTAGATCCGATTGATCCGGAGATGGCACCGGCGTATGATCCAAGCTGGACGAGTTGTTGGTTTGAAATGTTACCATTGAGAGTTGCTCCGACCGGGCTGCCAATAATCATTGCATTGTCAGGCATCCCAGAAATGGATGAGTACACACTTCCGAGTTGGTATCCACCAAAGAGACCGAACACCACATCGGAACTGCTGTACCAGGAGGCACCAAATCCTTTAGTGTTATCACTAAGGTCAGCCGCCAAATTTGCAGCCGTGAATCCAACGTTAAGATTCACGTTGTAATTACCATTGTAGGCATTGATGAACTGATCCATCGTTCCTAGATCCAGTGTATAGGTGAAGCTGCCTGTTTTGGAACGGATACCAAGAAAGACGTCACCGTCATTGTATTCTGGAAGTGCTTGAGCACCCGTGATAGCCGTTGCTGCAAGAGCGAGGGCGAGGATTGTTTTTTTCATTTTTGGGTTTTTGGGTTTTTGGGTTTTTGATCCTACTGACTTTTTTTACTGCGTGGTGAAATTTTTCAGACCGTTCTAGATAGTCTCTTGAGGCTGATTCTATGCAGGTTTGCGGGCGATTGGTTCGGGAGTTGGTTTTCTGAACTGCGGTGAGAATGCCTGAACCCAAGAGAATCGTCATCATCTCTATTGTAACAAGTTCGTAACATAGCGCCCCCCCCTAGAATGGGCGCTGGTGAAAAGTGAAAGGTACGAAAGTTGGAAGGAAGCGCCTGTGGCGCGGGGGATGGAAGACCGGGGGGGGAAGACGGGTTTCACCCGTCGTAGATGGCAGATAGAAGATGGGAGTTTGGTAAGAGACCGGAGAAGTTGGTAAAAGGTGCTAAAGTGACAGGTGGAAGGTACGGAAGGAAGCGCCTAGGGCGCGGGAGATGGGAGATGGTAGATAGAAGTTTGGGAAGAGACCGAAGACGCTAGTAAAAGGTGCGAAAGTGGCAGGTGGAAGGTACGGAAGGAAGCGCCTAGGGCGCGGGAGATGGGAGATGGGAGATAGAAGTTTGGGAAGAGACCGGAGAAGTTGGTAAAAGGTGCGAAAGTGACAGGTGGTTAGGTGCCGAAGGGAGCGCCTAGGGCGCGGTAGATGGAAGACCGGAAGGCTGAAGGGGAAGTCGATGGCTTGGGGGGGATTTGCCACCAAGGGCCATGAAGGCTTTTAGACAAAAGGCTCGTGGGAACGCGGCTTAATCATACCGTAGGGAGTACAGGCCCGCGGATACGGGAACGGATGCCTGGTCCATGAAGACCGGTAGATAAAAGGCTGAAGGCTGATTACCTCTCGGGAAGCTGTGGCGCCCTTTCAGGGCTGCCCTCTGGGTGGAAAGTTGGCTTTCAAAACCCATCGCCGAGGAGCCTGCGTAGACGAGTAGCTGTGAATCGATTTAAGGCTGATAGAGCAGCCTTTCGGCTTCCGCAGGAGCCAAGACAGTCACGGATTTTCGCCCGCTCTGTGGAAAATGTCTGAGATTGCCGGATACCAGGATGCGGTCGCGCGAGGCTGCAGCGACTTCCAAGAATTTGGTATCGTCGGGATCCGATGCTTCCAATCCATGGATCGATGCCGCATGGAGATGCGTCTGGTAATGCAGAACGGCCAGAAATGCCTCGAGACGTATTCGGTCAATCCGGAACTTGGGTCTGGCCAAAACATCTCTGTACTCAGCTTCTATCCTATCATCGTAGGCAAGCTTGAGCCTGCGATCAAGAAGGGCATCAAGGATCCTGCCGGGAGGTGCCTCGGCTGAGAGCAGGCCCGAGACGATGACATTGGTGTCCAGAACCCATTCCGGGTGAAGACTCATCGTTTCTTCCCAGTCTTGCGGGCCATGCGGATCTCGGCATCGATCTCGTCCGTACTGAGTCGGTCAAGCCGCCCATTGGCGGACTTCCTGCGGATAGAGCTGACGGCGCGGCGGGCCTTGGAAAACACCAGTTCCTGCATATCCTCAAGAAGGGTTTCAGGGCTGGTCGGGGTAATGATGCCAAGCGGGCACCCGTCGCGGGTAATAACGACGGCACCTTCCTTGGCAAGGCTACCCCAGACGGCACCAGGTCTCGCTGAGAGTTCACGTGATGCAATCATCTTCATGCTCAACATCTGCTTGAATACATGCCGTGTGTCAAGTGGGTAAGGGAAAGAAGCGCCTGTGGCGCGGGAGATGGAAGACCGGGGGGGAAGACGGGTTTCACCCGTCGTAGATAGAAGATAGAAGATGGGAGTTTGGTAAGAGACCGGAGAAGTTGGTAAAAGGTGCGAAAGTGACAGGTGGGAAGGTACCTAAAGGAGCGCCTAGGGCGCGGTAGATGGAAGATGGTAGATAGAAGTTTGGAGATGGGGGAGACCGGAGAGAGACCGGAAGTTGGTAAAAGGTGCGAAAGTGACATGTGGGAAGGTGCCGAAGGGCTGCAGACTGCAGTTGTACCACCAAAAAAACAGCCAAGGTCTGGCGGAGTTTTCCTGAAAAGACTACTGACCGAGCCCTCCGGAGGGGCAATGGCATGGACGCAGTGCCGAAGATACTGCGGATAGGAAGGCCTTGTGGATCACTCTCTCAAGCTAGCTTGAGGAGATGACTCGTTAGGCATTCCAGCTCCGACGCTCGGAGCCCATGCCACTTGCTCCCCCCCTTGGATTCCACTTGGATGGCCCTTTGCTTCGATCGCTCCCGCGATCCGAACCCCCTCCGGGCTATGCGTCGACGCATAGGCTACGCCGTGCCCCCCGGCACTCGGCGCTGTGGTGAATATCCTTCTTTGTTCCTTGTTCTGCGTGAGCTTCCCTACCTGCCCGCTCAAATCAGTGAGGATCCACCAAACTAGAGATCCAACTTCCCCAACAATTCATCCATGGTCAATCCGTGATGGGCTGAAATACTTTTTAAGATTCCAGAAAGGGTTCCTGTCTTGATGGGGCGATGGTTTGGGATGACTTCCTTGTTGGGACCATCAACCTCAGTAGCAATACTGATATGTGAACCCCTCTGTCGGACCACTGCGTATCCCATTACCTTCAGTGCCTTGACCAGCTCAGATCCAAGGATATCGCGGGGAAGCTTCATCGTGCCATCACTTCATCCCTGACAAAGTGAAGGCGGATGACGCTGGGTGATTCAGCTTCATCCTCGAAGTAGCACTCTACCGCTTCTTTCACCATGGATCGCACTTCTTCCATGGTCTCTCCCTGAGTATGGATGCCAAATCCTAGCGCCGAGGCGGTATAGCCCCCCTCAGTCTCGTCTTCCCTGACCTCAAAGATGATCTCACTACTCATGGGGAACAACTTAGCTCGAGCATCTTAATGCTGCAAGCAGGGGCTTGCCTTCCAATCGTAGAACGCAGTGCTGGCAAGCATGTCATCGCCTGCCTCGACCTGATCGGCCAGGATGCGGAGTGCAAGAGCTTCCACGGATCGGATGGCTTCGTTGCGTGTCACGCCGTAGCACATGCAACCCGGAATCATGGGGATCTCAGCGATCCATCGACCATCCTCCTCCTGATCGATCTCAATGGAAATAGGCATGACGCAACGTTGCACTCAAGGGCATTAATTGCAAGCCGTGAGGCTGAAGGGGGCTGGTGAAAAGTAAAAGGTGTGAAAGTGAGAAGGAAGCGCCTGTGGCGCGGAAGATGGAAGACCGGGGGGGGAAGACGGGTTTCACCCGTCGTAGATTGAAGATAGAAGATGGGAGTTTGGTAAGAGACCAGAGAAGTTGGTAAAAGGTGCGAAAGTGACATGTGGGAAGGTGCCTAAAGGAGCGCCTAGGGCGCGGTAGATGGAAGATGGTAGATAGAAGTTTGGAGATGGGGGAGACCGGAGAGAGACCGGAAGTTGGTAAAAGGTGCGAAAGTGACATGTGGGAAGGTGCCGAAGGGCTGCAGGCTGCAGTTTTACCACCAAGGAAACAGTCAAGGGCCGGCGGAGGGAGCTCCTGGGGCACGGAAGATTGAAGTCAGGGGACAGAAGGGTTGATTGGGGAAGGGCAGACGGGCTTTTGGCGCTCTTCAGCACCAAATCAGTGCCGACACGCTGTCCCGCTGAGACTGTCTCAATCTTACAGAAGCGCTAATGATCTGAGCTCGGAAGATGTCTTCTGAAATCCATGGCGCTATGCAGGACCCGAACAATCTGAAGCGCATCCTCATCCACCCTAAAGAGGATGACATGCTTCCCTTCTGCGGCTAATTGACAGTGTTTGAATAGATCGCTCCGAAATCGAAAGAGCCTCGGATCCGCCATAATCTCTCCAAATCTCTTCCAAATTCTCTCCAGATAAGCCTGTTCCTGGGCCGAGCCCCACGTCTCCAAGGTGTAGTCCCGGACAGATCGGAGATCCTCCAAGGCTGCTTGAGTGATCTCCAATCTCACGAATCCGACCTCACCGCGCTCATGAACTGATCCTTGGAGTCTATCCTCACGACTTGTCCGGCCTCGAGTTGCGCAAATCCAATAGCGGCTTCGCGGC
>Ga0194059_1000740_pt1 | contig 14667 bp, 15 predicted proteins | sample SepL6211m_MetaG_FD_163426 | JGI IMG/M metagenome (GOLD analysis project Ga0194059, IMG submission 163426) | Anoxic zone freshwater microbial communities from boreal shield lake in IISD Experimental Lakes Area, Ontario, Canada - Sep2016-L626-11m | ecosystem: Environmental > Aquatic > Freshwater >... | reverse complement strand
GCGTTGTTGGAATTAGAATTCACTGTGGAATTTAATCCAGTGTTTAAGTTGTAATTTTGATTAGACATAGTTTGTAAATGAGTTGTTGTAATTTACTCACTTACACTAAATTTGGGGAAGTCCCTGGTGAGGGGTTTGTGCTACAAGCATCTGGCTGTAATATATTTTCAAGCAGTAGTTTAATTAATTATCTACGCACTTTAATCCAAACAAATGATTCCCCACTTCGTGGGGCCCCTGTAGGTATCAAACCCCAGGGCAAAGCCCTGGACCCGAAACAAGTTTCGGACCCCGACGCAAGCGTCGAGGTATTTTCTACGAATAAATATGAGAATGCCGAGCAAGGGTTGTCCGACGTAACAATACTGCAAGCAGATGTTGGCAATTTAAAAAAAATGAACTGGGTGGGCTTTGGAGATTTTGGTTTGAATTTTATCTCTTCTACTATAGATTCCGTACTAAAGTCTACTATTCACGACTTTACTATAAAAAATTCTGATTGTGCTAATTTAGAAAACAATACTTTTTTTGCTAGGTGTGGAGGGGATGAATTTAATATAGTAATCAATTTGCCTGCAGAAATTAAAACCAGATTTATCACAGAATTTGAAGCTAATCTCAAAACTGAAATCAGTAAAATACCAATAATGATTAAAAATGGTCCAGGTGAAGATGAGCCTACAATTATTAAACCAGCAAGTATGGCCATCAAAAAGTCAAGCCCTCCAAATGAATCAAATACGAGAGAGGTTGAAGCATTTATGACAACCCACAGAGACAGGTTTCCAGAAAATTTATCAGCTCAAGAAGTACTAGAAAAAGCGAAAATTGTTTACCAATACTCAATTACTGCCGACGGACAAATACTAGACCTCGCCCAAACTCTGGATATACTTAGTTACTGGTATAGTTTGCCGGATGATGCCAATCCTAATCTTGAAACTTATTTGAGTGACTTGAGACTTCGTTCACACAATCTGAATCAAATTTATACTCATCAAGACCTCTCTGAACAAGATTTTACAAGAGCCAAAGATGATATTATTTCGAATAATCCAATTTTTCAATGTTACTTTGATCTAGCTAAAAAAAATGATAACCTTAGCCGTATAATTTCACCTGGACAACAAGTTGACGAGTTATTTTTTCAAAAAGTAATGCTTTCTGAACTCACCAAAAGCCTTACTGACCCTGTACTTGGACCAAATATTTTAAACCGAAGTATGCTCTTTTCTCTAATTGAAAATGGATATATTTCAACAGTTGTACCCATCGAAGCCAAGCCAAAAGCAATCAATGATATTAGCTATTACGAAGGCAATGCAAAAATTCAATTAATCAAAAAAAGTTTTTTAAATCACCTTTTTGAGGCTGATAGTATACCCAAGAATTTGGAAAAATATATTTGCCTTGGTAGAGCTGGCCCTGTAATCTTTTTATGTGTAAATGCAACTGTAAAAAATGCTCCCACAGAGATAAAAGCTAAAATCAAAGATTGTTTAGCCAAAGCTGAAAACTTCAAAGGTGTAGAATATCTCAAGGGTAACGAAAAGACTTGGTTCCCACTCGCTGTTTCAGTCCAAGACCTTGAAAATTCTACAGATAAAGTTGTGACCATGAAACAACTTTACGAACAAATAGATTCCAAATGGTACAGCAACACAATCGAATATTTCCTCCAACAAAATGATGAGTTCATAAATTCTATAGCCAATAGCTGCCACCTGGAATCTGAGCCTAAAAACTTTGAGATGAAATGCTGGAATTTACTTTTTAAATGCAGTAGAGGAGAACATTACTGCAACAGCCTAATACAAAAATTAGAAGCTAAAATTGCAGAAGCAGTTAACAAGCAAGAGTCTGACGATAGTCTTAAAAATCTAAAAGCAATTTTTACTCAAATACTAAGTAGAATAAAAATATATAATCAAAATAAGGAAAATTCTTTACAGGGTGAACAAAATGCCTCTGCTGAAGAACCAAGCGTTGATATGAATATTGAGTATTTTAAAACTTACTACACTCATGAAGCTAGATCAAATATTGTTAATTTTAATCAAGTGCTACAACTTGTCGGCCAGGCCACATAGCCTTGGAATAACTGCATCGTGTTTAACCAAAACAACTGCTGCGAGACTAGCTCTTATAAATCAAAAACACCGACCCAATCGGACCGTTATTTTTAGCGTAAATTTTGCCATCATAAAAAATCCCTGGTGAGCTTCCTCCATCAAATAGCATGCCGTCTTGGATTTTACCCAAATTATAGTTTGCAGCCAGGGCTTCTAAAAGAGGTTGAAACTGGCTTGGTAAAAGTTTTTCTTTGTCTGTACTTTGGTGGACTAAAAAGATTACTATTCCGGTTGAAGTGATTATCGCCATCGATCTATTTGTACTTTCAGAGCAGGCTTTTTGACCTATATCGGCACAAATATCTTTAAATACACCTGCAGTGTAAAATCGGCCGTTCCCGCCAACAGCATTATAATTATCGTTTTCCTTCGCTCTTGGACCAATCTGAATTGTAGCACTACGTTTGGTTTTATCACCTCCAGAAATCGCAAAGCTAGATCTTGTTTTAGCAAAAATACCAGAATAATCAACACCTCTGGAAATATCGAGCCCTTGTGGGTTATTGAGTGAATCGATGTAGTCAGAATTAATCGCCGCAAAGGGTTTTTTATTATCCAGTAAGGAATTTTTATCGACAATCAGCTCTTCAAATAAACGATTGGTAAAGTTTGTGACTGGCTTACCATTAGAGCCAAGTTCATAAATATCGTTACTCAGGGGAACATTTACTTTAAAATCCAAACCGGGACTTTTGGGATCAAAAATAATGGCGTAATTTGTACCACTACTATCTACAACTCCCTGACTATCAACCTGAACCAAACGAATTTTATTTGGACAAGTTTTAGACCAATCAACACACTCATTTTTATCTATTCCAGCAGGCTTTTGTAACAAAGTATTTTTTACATTTTCCAGCCAATTTTGCCTTTGAGAGGAAATTTTACTAGTATTTGTATCGTATCCAAACCAAAACAAACCCAAGAGTGTCAAAATTACTAAAATTCCAGAAAGTTGTATCCAAATATTTTTAAGCATTAAAAGGGGTGTGAATTGCTAGGACTTAAAAAAGTTTATTAAATCAGGATTTTTTGCAAGTCCTTCGCCAATAAGCACCGCATCGAAAGAATTTTCCTGAATTAGTTCTAAATCCTGGGTGGTGAAAATGCCACTTTCGCTAACTGTAAAAATGCCAGCAGGAATAAGTTTTTTTAAAGAAATAGAAGTGTCCAAAGTAAGTTCAAAAGTACTTAAATTTCTATTGTTAACACCAAGCATGATTTGATCGAACCGACCTTCAAAATTATTTTTTAAAATCTCCAGACTCAAATTTAATTCTTCTAAAGTATGCACTTCGATTAAAACTTTTAAGTTTAAGTCCAAAGCTTGTTTTAAAAACTGTTGTAAATCTTGACCCAGACAGCTTACAATTAGCAGTACAATGTCAGCACCCATTAATTTACTTTCCCAAAGCTGGTATAAATCAACAATAAAGTCTTTTCGCAGCAGTGGCAAATTTACAGTATCTCGAACCGACTGAAAAATTTCTTTGCTGCCCCCGAAGTATTTCTCATCTGTAAGCACAGAAATCGCCCAAGCTCCATTTTTTTGAAATTCTAAAGCTAATTTTACTGGATCGAAGTTACTTCGTATAATATCACGAGAAGGACTACGATATTTTATTTCTGAGATCAATTTTAGCTTGTTTTTGCCTTGATTAGAGCTCAGATCGAGCCTGTTTGTTAACAAACCCTGACTGAGTTTATCAACAACAATTTCTTTTAGTTTCTCAAAGGGTAGTTTGAGTTTGCTGTCCTCAACAAAGGCTTTTTTATACTCTACAATTTCATTTAAAATAGACATTTTATAAATTCGCTAAAAGTTAGTTGACCACAATAGTAAGTCTAGGTTTGTTTTTCCAATAACAACCTATGGGTAAAAATACAACAAATAGACAAGATCTGACAAGCTCCCTGAAAAAGGCTATTCTAAAAAAGAAAGTCTTGGTACTGATCGACGGAGCAAACTTATACTATTCAGCTTACGCCAAACACCTCAATATTGATTTTGGACAAATGCACAGCTGGTTTGGAAAAAATTCTGATTTAGTGGATATTATTTACTACACCGCCTACGACCCTGAGGATACAAAGCAGCTAGCCTTTATTGAAAACCTGAGCCAAATTGGCTACAAAATAAATAAAAAGCCGGTTAAAACTTTCAACGACGAAACTAAAAAGGGAAATTTGGATGTGGAACTTACTGTGGACGCTGTAACAAATATCGCCAACTACGATATTTTAATTTTAATCAGCGGTGACGGAGATTTCACCTATCTAGTTCAAACTGTAGATAGTTTTGAAAAAAAGGTAATTATTTTGGGAATTGGCGGGTTCATGTCCTTTGAACTACATCAAGAGGCAGATAACTACTTCTTTTTGGATAGAATCAGATCAGTCTGGCAAACGCCAAAGGTTTCTAAAATCAAAGAAAACAAAGAGCCTCACCCAAATTTCTTTTTAAACCTAGATATTTTTGGTATTTTTAAAGATAAAATTCCCGATGCTCACAACAGCGAAATTACTAAAATTGTAGAAAACGTAATTGCCAAAGAAAGGCCAGTCATTCACCTAGACGAGGATTATCCACTCACTCCAAATCAAAAAGCCGTACAAAAGCAAAAACCAAAAGAGCCATCAAAAGCAGATTTAAGCTTTGATAAAGCAAAGTCTGAGAACAACCAGAAAAAGCCAGTAACTGAGTCTGTGAGCAAAGTTAAACAGCAAGCTTTAAACAAACCTACGAAAATAAACAAAGCTCCAAGCAAGCCTCAGCAACCCAGGCGAAAATCAAAAGCTGATAATGGCTCTCCTAAGATTTTTTTAGGGTAAAGATACTGAAACTTTTTTGTGTTTAAGCACTGTTGACAAATTTTTTAGTTTATACGATTATATGTGTATAAAGTTAAATATTGTATATGATTTTAACCAAAACAACCGCTAAAAAAAGCTTTGCTGTGCCGATTCGTTTGAGCATGGAAGAAAAGTACGTATTAGAAGAATTTTCAAAAGAGGCAAATATGCCTTTAAGTACTTATATAAAGTCTAAGTTAAAACCGCTTATGAAAACAAGACTAGCAAAACTAAACAAAACCCAGATTTTATTAAATCAGCTAAAACAGACAAAGATAGACCATAGCGATTTAGAAAAAGCTATGGAATATGGTGCTGAACTTAGAAAAAGCCTGAAAATAAGAAACTAATATGTTTTTGATAGATACTAATATACTCTCTTTTTTAATCAGAGAAAATCCTAAAGTTACACAGAAATTTATTAAATATAGCCAGGAAATTTGTTTGTGTAGCCTAGTTAAAAGTGAATGTTATTTTGGAGCTAAAAGAGCCTACAATAGCGATCTAGTTCATAAATATGACTTAATTTTTAGTTGCTATTCTATTTTAAGCTTTGACTCTGTTTCTAGTGATTATTTTGTAGATTTAAAAGTTGAATTAGAAAGGCAGGGACAGCTTTTAGAAGCTTTTGATCTTATGATTGCAAGTATTTGCCTAGCAAATGATTTGGTTTTGGTTACCAACAACACCAAGCATTTTGAAAGGATAAAAGGCCTGAAATTAGAGGATTGGAGTAAATAAAAAGTAATTTTTGATCAGTACTTGCAAAGAGAGAGTATGTTATGAGAAGCAGTAATTCTCTCCTGTAGCAATTTATTTTGTAGCAGTTGATTTTGAGAATCTAGTTTAGGTATAGTAGACATGGAAGAAAAGTTTTATTTCGATGGCGAGTATTTTTACATGCCAGCAGGCGCGGCTCATTTTCTGCTAGGTTTTACCATAGCTTTTGAGGCAAATGTTGATATTTCAACAGAAATTCAGGTTTTGCTCCAAACAACTGAAGTTCGTGCGGTATACACCGTCCAGAGGATGATGACTCAACAACAATCAGATGCTGAAGCCAAGAGGCTTCTAACTCAGAGCAGAGGTTGCACGGAGGTGTTTCTATAACAACTAGCATCCCGCACAGAATCTTAATTGGTAATTCGATTTTGATTTAGTGCGGGGTATTTTTTTGTAATAAACTATCTCCTTTCTTGACCAATTTACAAAATAAGTTAAATTGTTTTCAGAATTTGGTTAGATATGTTTAGTTCATGAAACAAATCCTACACCCCTACCCTCGTAATCCACGCCTCATACTGAGGATCCTTACCAAGCGAAATCTCGGTCAGTTTTTCTTTTAAAATCGAGGAAATTGGCTTTTCTGTAGGCAGAGTAAAGTTTTCAATTTGATAAATTGGAGTGACTTTAGCCGCTGTCCCACTTAAAAATACTTCGTCGGCAATCAATAGTTCTGTTTTGGAAATGTTTCGCTCAACCACTTTGTAGCCTAGATTTTGAGCTACTTCAATCAAACTTCGGCGAGTAATCCCTTCTAAAATATCTTGCTCACTACCTGGAGTGATAATTTGCCCATCTTTAACCATAAAAATATTCATGGCGCTGGCTTCGGTAACATAGCCTCGATTATCCAGCATCAAGGCTTCATCAAAACCACGATTTACAGCTTCAGTTTTGGCCATCGCCGAGTTGATGTATGTACCCGAAAGCTTGCCTCTCGTTGGAATAGCGTTGTCTTGAGGTCTAAACCAGCTACTAAAGGTTGCTTTGATACCCTCTGCGGACAAGTAATCTCCCATTTCCAGGCCGTAGATCAAAAAGTCGTGCTTGATATTGTGCAGTCTTGGGGCAATTCCGGTTTCTGAAGCATAAACGAATGGTCTTATATAAAAGTTAAATTCAGGTTTATTCAATTTCACAAACTCCACAATTTTTTCAGAGATAAAATCCGCCCCAATATCGTATTGCAAAAATTTAGCACTACGAGCCAATCTTTGAGTGTGTTTATCAAGTCTAAAAAGTAAAATCTCATTTTTATTATCAGGATTAACCACACCCCGCATTCCACCAAAAGCACCTGTTCCATAGTGTAGAGCATGAGTTGCCACAGATAATTTTGCTTCTACAAAGTTTATAAATTTGCCTTCAAAAAATGCAATTGGTAAAAAGTTTTCCATAGTGTGTATTTAAGAATGAACCGTACTTTACTAGAATACAAAAATGATTATTTTTTAGTCAATTGACTTCGCTCTCAACATTTAACCTGCTACAATGTCCAAAATTCTTTACATCCACGGTTATAGTACAAAAACTACTCATTTATTTAGACCTAAAGCTTGGTCGGAAAAGGAAATTTGTAATACAATTTTTGAATTAAAAAAACAGCAACCAGCTGAAATAGATTTTTTTCATTGGGGCTGGTCCTTAAAGCTTAGTAAACTGCAATATTTCAACCCTTTTCAGCATCTGAAAGTGTATCTTACAGAGCGAAAAATGGCCAAGTCCAAAGGTTTGTTAAATCGGCTACACCAAACTATAAATACTTATCAACCTGAGGTTATTATCTGCCACTCCATGGGTTCATTCGTTTTGCTGAACTACCTAAATAAATTCGGTAAACCAGATTCATTAAAAAAGATTGTCACCATGCAAGCAGATTTTCCAAGAAGCTATAAACTTTCCCAAGATATAGAACAGTCCCTAGAAAGCAAAGAGTTAAAATTTTATAATATCTACTGCCCCTGGGATGAGCTGCTACCATTATCTATGGCGATCAACCTTAAGCCCCCGGCTGGAATGTTTGGGATGGCTAATAAAAATGTACAAAATATCCTTTTTCCACTCTACGACGATTTAGACTTTCACAATTCAATCCTGAACTCTACCAGAGCTGCTAGGTTTTTAAAAGAGTTGTAGAAATACTCTCGTACGCAAATTTTCCAAGTAAAAACTAGTGTTGCAAGATTCCCCCGCTACTTCGTAGCACCCCCTTCGTGCACCCCAAGGTCTGTCGGAGCAAGTCCGACTTGCACTAGGAAACCTTTATCAAAAGGGGGTTTTCTTAACAGTGAGTCTCTTTTAGTAAAGGAGACGGCGAGCGAAGCGAGCAGAGAAATCTTGGGCTTTATTACCTCCCTTCACCAATAAACTTTTGCAATTCAAGCTTAATCTGTGCCTTAGGCATAAAGCCAACCACTAGCTTATTTCTGCCAGTCTGAGTATCGTAAAGTACCCCGGTTGGGGTTCCATTTTGACCGGCAACTGCTACTGCTTCGACGTAATCAAGCTGAATTTTTGGTAAACTTTGGTGATTATTTAAGCAATCCACAAACTGATCTTTATCCACGCCAATAGACTCTGCCAAAGTTACAAGTTTATTAAAATCTAAATTGTTTTGATTCTGGTAAATCAGCTCGCTCATCTGCCAAAATTTCGCCTCATCCCCCTGGCTAGCACATTCTGCAGCTTCGGAAAATAGCACACTCAAAGGGTGAATGCCAATCAAAGGATAGTGCCTGTTTACAATTGCTACTGTTTTATCTTCACGAGCCAAGGCAGTTAACTGTGGGGAAATTAGACTACTATAAGGACATTGTAAATCTGAAAAATTAATCCACACGTACCGAGCATTTTCATCGCCAAAATAATGATCTACTATTTTATCAGGAGGTGTAAATTTGGCTTGGTAATTAGTAGATTCTAAGGCTTTATCTGAAGCAGTTTGAGCAATATTACGAGATTCTAAAATATCTACCCGACTCAGCAAATTATTAACCTGCAGTGCAATTCGATTACTACTATCAGATAAAATCGCCCCGACAAAAAACATCATAAACAAATTCAAAATCAATAAAGAAATTGCCACAACGGTCAGCCCCGAAGTAGGAATTTTTGGTTTACCTTGCTGAACTGGTACAACTTTAGGAGTAATTTTGACTGTTTTTTTACTAGCCAAAATCTCTTCCTGCTTGGACTTTCGGGAAACAACCGGAATTATTTTTTTAGATACAACAGAATCAGATTTAGTTTTAGCTAAAAGTGTCTTGGTACCTAGTTTTTTAACTTTTAACTTAGAGTCAGACTTAAGAACTTTCTGGACTTTTGGCATATTTTTCTTTGTTGAATCAAGTGTAACCCAATAAGTATTTTTGGACAAACTAGGTGTAGCGATACCCACACTTGCACGGGTACGGGTGGTGTTGGATAATCTACAGCTAACCTATTGGCTTACTAAAAGATTCTCATTTCTAAGAAATTCAAAGAAGTTGTTTAAGATAACTTGACTGCGATTTAGGATCGCCGTTTCATCAAATTCATTAACTTAAAAGCTTTAAAAAGGCTGGATTAAAAAATAGTTTATTGGTAAAACACCGAATATTACAGGAATAAAATTAACAAACTTATACCCGTTGCACTAATTATTACAAAAATACCCCGCCAGACTTCGTCTGCCACCCTTTTAAAAAGGGTATTTGTAGTTTATCTCTAATTCAAATTAAGTTATTATTTACGGAATTAGTATATAGTAACCATTTGCACACAGTATGTGATGTCAAAACAAAAATATAAAAGCTAATATATTCAGCGGTAACCCTAGCCATGCAAAAAACCCCTTTCGGGGTATTATTAAAATTTGTTGTGGCTCCGAAACTAGGATTCGAACCTAGGACCAATTGGTTAACAGCCAACTGCTCTACCGCTGAGCTATTTCGGAATAAACACGCTTATTGAATAAAAAGAACAATTGCGATTTTGGTCAAGCAATTTTAGCTTTTATGGGGTTTAAACATAACAACAAAGGGTGTTTTGATTATAATCCAAAGATCAAGAAAGAAAGACCAGTGTTCAATATAGTAAGTATCATATTTAACCTCCTGTTCAAAAACCAGATCGCTGCGACCATTAACTTGTCCAAATCCAGTAATCCCCGGGCTAATATTCAAAACTTTATAGTGTTTTTTAGAATACTTAGCCACCTCTCTTGGCTGATGAGGGCGAGGACCAACTACAGACATATTTCCAATTAACACGTTGAAAAATTGGGGCATTTCATCAAAACTATATTTCTCGATAAATCTTCCAACCCGTGTCGACCTTGGATCGTCAGAAATTTTGTATAACACACCGTCTTTGCGAGTATTGTTTTGCTCGATGAGTTTTTTTTCAACTTTCAAACTCTCGGGGTTTTCTTCATTAGTACAAAACTCCGTTTTTAAACGTCGAAATTTAAATATTTTAAACATCTTTCCATTTGGCCCTACCCTGCTACTTAGATAAAAAATTGGACCCTTAGAATCAAGTTTTATAGCTATTGCAATGATCAAATAAAGCCAACTGAAAGCAATGATAAACGTGGCCGCAAAAATTATATCAAACAGTCTTTTAATTACTACTTGCCAGCCATCCAAGTTGCTATGAATCACTTCCAAAAATAGCTTCTTTTTAATCATAATTGGTTTCAAACCAAAAGCTTCAAATTGGGTAAAACCTTGAGGTGAAAAAATAAAATTAACTTTATACCTTTCACATATTAAAGCCAACTCTCCACCTAAACTAATTGAAGTGTTATTTTGAACGTATACTTCTGAAATCCTGCCATCTTGGATATAATTTTTTAAGGTTTTGAAGCTCTCGTCATCTAAATCTTTAAATTCAAAAATATTTTTAATATAATTTGTTTTGATAAACTGCTTTCGTAAAAAATTTTCACTGTCTCCCACCACTGCAATAGAAATCTTGCCAATACCAAATTGGTATAAAAGCTGTTCACCAAGCCAAAAAAGAAGCCTACCCAGCAATATAAAGTAAAGCGCAGCAAAACCTCCTGTAGCAATAATAAAACGGCTAATTGGCACACCCCTTGGTAATACATCTCGATTATATTCATAAAAGAAAAAATATGTAATCAAGGCTAAAATAATCAAGGATACACCAGCAGTTAATTTAAACAGTGTCTGCCAAAACTGGTTCTTTTGATACACCTGATACAACCCGAAAAAGGCATAAATTAAAACAACTACAACTGAAATAATAAAAGCAGAATAGATATACTCATATGCAGTAATTTTCCTATCTCCAAAAAAAGCATCTTTAAACCAGTTGTATCTAATCAGGTAAACTACGGTAATTCCACTTAAAATAGAAAAAAAGTCGACTATTGGGAGGAGGGAGGTTTTCCAAATTTGTTGGTAACTTAACTTTGAAAGCATACTTTATCCAGAATTTTTCAAGGACTCAAAGTGAAAAACAGGAACTAATTTGTTATATAATTACTAGAAAAAGTCAAATTAGTTGACTGCAAACCAGTCTTTATCTTTAGTTGAGTTGATGTCTATCATGCAGGTTAGTTTTAATTCTCAAGTTGAACAGTATTACTGGATTGGGCAAAAAATTAAAGCTTTGATTGAGTTGGAAAAAACTGATCCTAGTCAAATTGCCGTAATTAGTTATAAGCACAAAAGTCTGCAACAAGTTGTGGAGGTTTTGAAGGCTGCCGGCTTGCCGATTTTCTATGAAAAAAGACAGAACGTCATGGACATGCCTCATATTCTTGAGCTGGCTAAAATGCTTAAATTTACCTATAGTCTGGCACAAAAAAACTTTACAGAAGCGGACGAGCTACTGCCTGAAATTTTGGCATATCCTTTTTGGCAAATTCCCCAAGAGGATTTGTGGCTGCTCTCGGTTTACGCCTATTCTCAAAAAGAAATCAGTAACAGATTGTGGCTTGCAAACATGCTTCAAAGCCAAGATGTTCAAGTCAATCAAATTAAACTAATCCAGCCTGAAAAACTCAAACAAGTAGCTGAATTTTTTCTTTTTCTTTCCAACTTTGCCAAAAATTCAACAGCTCAAGAGGTTTTAGATAAGCTAGTTGGCTCTGACCAAAACACAAGCTCTGAGGATGAATCTGGAGAATTCGAAACTATTCAAACTCAAGTCGAACCAAAAGTTTACACTGAAACTTATTTTGGTAAGCAAACCAAACTGGAAGAGCATAAACTAAAATCAAATTATAAAAACTATTATTTTGATCAGCAAAATGACGATTATTTAAGCCTTTTAACAGCTCTGTCGGCTTTTATTGATAAAGTGAAAACCTACAAATCCACGGAAGTAATTTATCTAAAAGATTTAATCGAGCTTCTCTACCTTGTTCAAAATAATAATCTGCAAATTCTGGATACTTCCCCATATTCTCACCAAACTGCTGGAGTAAATCTAATGACTGTACATAAATCAAAGGGACTTGAGTTTGAACATGTATTTATGATCAATTGCCAGCAAAGCGAATGGAATCCTTCATCAAAAGGGCAAAAATTGAACCTTCCTAGTAATTTAGAACTGTTACCAGAAAACGATACTAGAGACGACAAACTGAGATTATTTTACGTAGGCATAACTAGAGCTAAAAACAACCTTTATTTAACAGCTTACGATCTAGACCAGAAAGGGAAGGATTCCCCAAAAGTCGAATTTTTAGAAGATACTTGGCAAAATCAAGAACTCTCTGTAAGTGACACACAAAAAGCTTTGGAGGTATTTTTCAAACCAGATAAAACGATAGTTTTAAATTCGCTAAAACAAGATTTATTAAATAATTTATTGCAAAACTACCAATTAAGTAGTACCCATTTAAATAATTTTATAGATGTCACTAGAGGCGGCCCGCAAAACTTTTTGGAAACAAACTTGCTGCATTTCCCTCAAGGAAAAAATGTTTTTAGTAGCTACGGTACAGCTATCCATGCTGCAATTTCCTCATTCTATCACGAGTTTAAATCTAGTGAAAAACTTCCTAGTCTTGAGTTTTTACAGCAAAAATTTAAACAGGCTTTAACTTTTGAACGAGTGGCCGACAGCGATTTTGAAAAATTGATAGTAAAAGGTAACGAGAAACTTAGTATTTACTACCAAAACCAGAAAAATAATTTTAATATAGACTCTCTGCTCGAGTACGATTTTAAAAATCAAAATGTGCTCATCGGTCAGGCTCAAATTACAGGAAAGCTGGATAAGCTAGATATGGATAAAGAATCAGGGTTAATTCTGGTAACCGACTTCAAAACCGGTAAGCCAATTAAGAAATGGGACATTGGCCAAAGTGAGGAAAAAATCAAAAGCATTAAATATCAGCTGCAGTTAGTTTTCTACAAGTTATTAGTTGAAAACTCCAGGGATTTTGGAGGAAAATTCACCACTAATACAGCTCAATTAGAGTTTGTAGAAGCAGAAACTGGCAGCCAAGAAATTGTGATTTTACCAAAGCAGATTACTTCTGAAGATGTAACTAGATTAACCAAATTAATTCAAGTGGTTTTTGAAAAAATTCGAACTTTAGACTTTCCAGATATATCCAAATACGAAAAAAACAGCAAGGGTGTGCAACAATTTATTGATGAGCTAATCGAGAGGACTATCTAAATCTCTAAATAATCTTCGATTGGTTTCCAATAATAATCAATCCAGCCCTGTTCAATATTTTTAAAAGCTTCCTCAGGAATATCAGTCTGGGTAAAAATTAACTCACAGCCATCATCTTTTTCTTTGAAAATAAAAGTTACCTCTGAAAAGTAGTCATCTGGCCAACCATCCTCTTCGGCACGCCATTTCTGGACAATTTTCTGGCCTTCTTCGAGTTCTAAATTTTCACCTTGAATGTAGTGATCCCAAGCTGTAAATTTACCCCCTACCCGATTTTCGATTTTAGCTTCAGCCCCTGTAAAAGCAGTGTGTTTTTTCTCATCCATGATCAAATGATACACCTCATCTGGGGTGGCTTTAAAAAAATATCTTTGATTCAAAGTTTTAGTTTGCATATCTTTGGCTTAAGGATTGAAACCAAGTCTGTCAAATTTCACTTGCCCAAAACAAAAACAACACCTACAATATCCCGTAACGGCGACCACCGTGTCGCCATCAAATACCACCGCGTCGCCAAAAAAATTCCCCAAATCACCACAAAAAGCACAAACCCAGTAACGGCGACCACCGTGTCGCCATTCAGAGACTACCGCATCACCACAAAAAAACCAAAACAAAAAACAAAAATATGTCAGACATAAAGTCACCTAAACAGGCAGATAAAAGTACAAAACAAAATTTATTCCTAAAAACTAAAGCTTTCTTTAAAGGTTACAGAGCACCAAGATATTTAGTAGTAAGTAGTATTGCCTTTCTAACACTTACTCTAATCCTTTCAGCTTTTGCTTTATGGTCTGTTAATCAAAGTAAAGATACAGCCAATGCTGGAAGTACTACTTTTAGTGGAGGGAATATCAACCATACCAAACTATACTCTGTAGATGGAGGAAGTACTTGGAGCTCTACAGTATCAGCTAATCCAGGACAAACAGTTAAAGTAAGACTATGGAGTGAGAATACTGGTGGTATTTCTGCAACTAGTGGTAATATTAAAGATTCTTTACCAACTCCTTTTACTTATGTTGCAGGATCTACTAGAAATTGTATTAATCCTAGTGCGACTACAGTAACTACTCCTAATACTACTGAACTTGTTTGTGATGCAGGTACACCTACTCAAAAAGATTCTTTATACCTATTCCGCTAACAACACCAACTTCTACTAACTAATGAATTACACAACTTATCTTCAAATGATTCTTTCGTGTGAATTTGATTTCTGATCTCATTCTTAGTAGTACCCCAACTTGGTTCT
>Ga0194059_1000735_pt1 | contig 14749 bp, 15 predicted proteins | sample SepL6211m_MetaG_FD_163426 | JGI IMG/M metagenome (GOLD analysis project Ga0194059, IMG submission 163426) | Anoxic zone freshwater microbial communities from boreal shield lake in IISD Experimental Lakes Area, Ontario, Canada - Sep2016-L626-11m | ecosystem: Environmental > Aquatic > Freshwater >... | reverse complement strand
CTGTAACGCATAGTAATGAAGTTGAAGTTAAATTATGAATTTATGTCTATGTTTTGGTTAGCGGAATTGGTATATATTTGTTTGAAGGCCTAAAGTTGGTTGAACAATACTGACTCCGTATCGATCACTATCCTGTCCTAAAATTTCCAGAATTTGCTTATTCAGTTGGCTCATGTCAAAGTTCTGCTCTCTTTTTATGAAATAATCTGACATTGGTTTTTGCATATCAGATAGTTCGTTGGATGCAGTAGTTGTGTCTATTTGCGGCTGCAGCAAGTTTGTAAAGCTAGGAACAATATCTTGAGAAATATTAGCTTTAGCATTTAAGCTTGATTTAAAAATCAGAACGTTCAAAAGGGCAAATACCATAATCACCCCTAAAATGGGAAAATATTTTTTGCCAATAATTTTTGAAAATTTAAACACAAATTGAGTATAACAAATTTTAGTGACTAATTTATGACCAGCTCAGTTGTCATTTTTTTAAATCTGTCGAGTAATACATTTGATGTCGAGTTTTGATTCAATAAGCGATGAGGATTTAGTCCAAATGGTTTTGGCTGACAACCAAGGTGCTTTTGAAGAGCTAGTAAATCGCTGGGAAAAGCCAATTCTTCGATACACTGCAAGACTATTAAATTTCCATCCACAGGATGCTGAAGATGTCACCAGTGAGGTATTTTTCAAAGCGTACAAAAGTTTGGCAAGTTTTAAGCCTAGTCTAAAATTTTCTTCTTGGCTTTACAGAATCGCTCACAATACTGCTGTGAATTTAATTCGGGATAAATCCAAATTGTTTTATGTAGACATTGAAACCTTTTGGAGCGTCCCAGCTAAATTCAAAGATGACGTGAAGTTAACCCACAGTGAATTAGAGCAGGTTTTACAAAAGCTAAGCCCAGATGATCGAAATCTGCTAATCCTCTTTCACCTTGAAGAAAAAAGCCTTCGCGAGATCAGCGACATCGTTAAGCTTACCGAAAATACAGTCGCTGTAAAACTTAAAAGAGCTAGGATTAAAGCTCGTAAATTTTTAAAAGTATAGCCTATGATTATTGATAAATTAAAAAATAAAATTTTAGAAAAAGTTAACCACCAAAAACCCTACTCAAAATGGCGCTTCTGGCTAATCGAAGGTGGTTGGATTGCTGCAATTTTGGGGCTACTTACGCTTGTTTGCTTTGGTCTTGCCTTTGCAATTTGGGACTGGATCGAGGCGGCCAATATTCCTGATCCGCAAGGGTTTAACCCGTTTATGTTAATCTTTAAGGGATTGCCAGAGCTCGTATTGATTGCAGCGGTTTTATCTGTTATTATTTACTACCTTTACCGCCAAACAGATTTTCCACTGGTTAAAAATAGATTACTTTTATCTTTAATCTTAATTCTTTTTGTAACTGTAACTACTTCTATAATTTTAATAACTGTAGAAAATAACGACAACGCACAAAAAGGCTTTGAATCAGCTCAAAATGGTTTGGATAATTCAATTTATAGACCCAAGAGAATCCAACAGTTTTATAATGAATCCAAAGAAAAAGGAATAATTAACGGTAGAATTGACAGGATAGAGCCCAGATTCGAAGATGTTGGTTTTACTCTGGTTAACCCTGAAGAAAAGATAGATTTTGTTACTTCCAGACAAATTTTCAAAGACTTTAAAGTTGGAGATACAGTTACGATTCGCTTTGATCCAAAAGACAAAAATAAAGTTTTAGAAATCAAACCGTTTCAGCCACCAAGGGGAAGTATTCGAGGACCTGGAGCAAACTTGCAAAATAGTAGCCCGAGGTTACCACCACCTGGTATAAGCGGGTATTAGCTTAATGCTAATTACTTGGGCAGCTTAACCATATTACTTCAAAAAGACCTTTAAGATACTCAGCCATAGTATGATTTACTATTTCAAAGGCTTTAACGTTGAAAGTGTCCCACAAAATAATAGTGTCTGCAGCTATCCAAATTGATCCAATTTTATCAAAACTTGCTGGCAAAACTCTCCAGTCTCTTAGAAGATTATCACGCTCTGCGGAAACAGCGAAATAAGGATTGTCAGTACGGGCCAATATCTTATCTTTGATATTTTTAGCCAGCCTTTTGGGTCTCCAAATATTATCAAAAGAGGGTAGATCTATGATATTGTATAAATCCTGACCCAAACCAACCATATACAGACTCTCTCCAGATGGAGTTTTGTCAATCAAATTGCTAAAAAGCATCCAAAATCTATCCTTTCCGTCATAGGCTTTAAAAACAGGTTCCTTATAAAAGTGCCAATTGGTCAGAATTTCTGGTAAATACTCTTCAAACTCCGAAACCGCTTTGCTCGATTCCATTTGTTTTTGCTTTAGGAGTGTTAAAACTACGTTTGGATTAACCAGCTTAAAATCTCCCCCTGCCCTATCCCGTGATTCAAGCAAACCTTTTTCTACAAGTAAATCAAGCGTGCGGTATACAAAGATACGATTTGTCCCAAGTAATCTACAAATTTCGGCCACAGTAATAGTGCTATTTTTTAAGATCAACTCATAAACTTCACCTGATTTAGCAGGAATGTCTAAAATTGTAAGTATTTGTGAAAGCCGAGTGTTCATATTTTGAACGTATAATTATCATTTAATATTGATTTGTAAAGATATTTTCAATGACGTACATTAATTGATATATTTAACTTAATTAAAACTGGTTTTAGGATGATGTTTAACTCATTAAAATTTAATATGGAAGAAAATATCTCAGAAAGAGAGCAAACTGAAAAAGGCTCAGATTTAATTGGATCTACAGTTCCAGCTCTAGCAAGTCAAGAAACTCTGTGGAGCGGTGAAAGAGCAGAAGAATCGCTTTACAAAGTTACTGACCTTGAAGACTTTTACCCTCAAACAAAAGGCTCATTTAGGAGTCCAGAAGAACAGGATGAATACATCTATGATCTTAAAATTATGCCGACACAGCAATCTATGGGGTTCTCCGATGTGACGTATGAACTGCCTGGTAGAACTGGTGCATCAATAAATACAGGGGTTGAGGTTGGGTTCTTTGGATCAGGCATATTTTGGGAAGCAATAGAATATCTTGAGATGTGCACACCAGAAAATATTTATCAAGACTTTGGATTTTTAAAGAATCAAACTGTTGTTGAAATTGGTCCAGGAAGTAAAGTTGGTTTTATGCCAATGCTTGCAAGTCTTGCAGGAGCAAAAAATTATATTGCTGTTGAGCCCTATTTTTCTAGCGATTACCTTGAAGCACTTAAAAATAAAAATTTGTGTGGTAATTTAAATTTAGAAAGTCAAGATAAATTAATGCAACTTTCAAAAAAGCATAGCATATCAGATACCATGCCTATAAGTGTTGTAGCGACAGACATTTTTAATTTTTTAAACGTAATGCCAAGCGATTTCAAGTGTTCGTTTTATTGTTGTGGTATTGATTCCTGTATAATTTATGATCGTTCCAATCGTATTGAAATAAATAATTTAATTAGTACAAAGCTTCACCCTCAAGGAGGCTTGATAAATCACGATAGTGTAATCCAACCAAATAATGTAAGGCCTTATGATTTTAGTTTTCAGCAAAGAAAAGATTCACAGTTTATAAGTATTTATAGAAAAACTTGAAATAATTTAGTAATCGAATCTACCCCTGTCGCTTTTCCCATTTTCCGTTGTACTACATAAGAATAAAACGCTTATGCGTGAAATTAAAAGTCTTTTCAATTTATATTTGCATTATGAAAACTAGCTTTATATAAAATTGACAACAACCAAGACCCGAATCATACTACCCATCATACAACCAATCATACTATGTCTCAAACAATCACTATGACAGAACTACTTCGAAATCCAAAAAAGGTTCGAGCTTTAGTAAAAAAAGGTATCAAATTATACGTTTTGTATGAGGGTAAAGTGGCGATGGTGATTACTCTTCCTAATCAAATTGAAAGTGGTGATAACCCTAGTTCAAATGCTAAAAGTAATACACCGCCTACAGTCGAGTCTGGCTTGAAAAATTACACAATAACCCGCGAAGATATTTACGGTGAGGATTCCTGGTTAGATAAATAGTTTTTTTGATCACACACTTTGTTTAGAACAAAACTTAACATTATGCAAAAAATACTTTTAGATTCAAACATCTTGATTTATGCTTTTGATAAATCGGCTGAGTTTCACAGCCAGTCAATCAAGGTATTCGGTCAAATTGCTGAGCTATACACAACACAATCAAATCTATACGAATTTTACAGGATTATGACATCCAAACCGTTTCAAAAAAAAGTCTCGCCTGGAGATGTTATAGGGGGTTTGCAGTTTTACAAAAAGTGTTTACAAATAATCTATCCTACGACAATTACCGACATAGTTTTAGCAGATCTTATAAATCAATACCAGCCTAAAAGCGCTCAGATTTGGGATTTTTTAGTACTAGCTCAAAGCATGGAAAACTCAATAGATATTATTTACACCAAAAATACCAAACATTTTCCACAGAATCAGCTACTTAAAATTGTAGACCCAACAATCTAAAAACTACACTTCTTCAAAATATTTCAAAATCTGGGTCGTAAAAACTGTAAAATCAGCTAGGTTATTTTCTACAATACTTTGGATAACTGATATATTCAGCTTGGTATAGTCGTGCACTGCAGGGTTTCGAAAGCCAACCATATTTTTCATATTTTTGGAAGTTTCAGGACTAATAACTTTTTCCTTTTCTAAAAGATCAAACACTTCCCTGGAGGATTGTGGCAGCCCCCAATTTTTGGTTTTGATAATATGCGAACTCAAATCAATTGTGGCCTGAGAGGCTCTTTCTAAATTTAAAATGATTGAATCCTGCACAGTATAATTTGTCTCCAATTCAGCATTTCCTAAGCCTGAGAATTCTGTATTTATACGCTCTAAACAACGTTCAACATTGGCAATTTTATTTAAAATAACATCATCAACCATACACACTTTTTTGCTTTAAAATTTTTTCTAATATTTCTTTTCGATCATCGTTTAGCTGAAAGTATTTTTGGATTATTTGCAATTCAAACTCATCTTTTAAAAAATCTTTAGCCTGATAAATCGGCTTTCCTGTATTTACAATCTGAAAATTTACAACCTCAGAAACCTCTCTCATATCCAACAAATCAACCTCAATATTTAGTAAATTAGCCAGCTCATTTTTTATATCAAAAAGCTCTATTGAATAAATTTTTTTCAGCAGTATAAATTGCCACATCTAGGTCGCTCTGAGTAGTATTTTTTTGTAAGCAAAACTACCAAAAATGTAAATTAGTTTTATGTTGGTAATTTTGGAAAGTAAAAAAGCGGCAGTTTTTTCAAACATGGTTTATATGATATAGCCAGTTGGGGTTGTAGTCAATCTGGATTTAATCACACCCCAACCATATTACCTCAAAAAGACCTTTAAGATACTCAGCCATAGTATGATTTACTATTTCAAAGGCTTTAACGTTGAAAGTGTCCCACATTATTATTGTATCAGCAGCGATCCAGATCGAACCTATTTTATCAAAACTTTGGAGTAAAAAACGCCAGTCTCGTAAGTAATTCTTTCTATCTTTTGACACCGAAAAATGCGGGTCATCCCTGCGAACCAAAATTTTACTACAAATATTCTTTTTTAATCGCTTTGGTCTCCAAATATTATCCCAGGAATCTAGATCAATTATATTGTATAAATCTTGCCCTGCTCCTATTTCATAAAGATAAACAAAGATACGATTTGTCCCAAGTAGTCTGCAAATTTCTGCTACAGTAATAATTGTACTATTTTTTATACTAATTCCGTAAATAATAACTTAATTTGAATTAGAGATAAACTACAAATTCCCTTTTTTAAAGGGATGGTAGATGAAGTCTGACGGGGTATTTTGTGATAATTATGGCAGCGGGTATAATTTAGTAATCGAATCTACTCTAGTCACTTTTTCCATTTTCCATTTTAGTAGATAGGTAAAACGCTTAAGCCTACAATCAACAGTTTTTCCCGCCAGTGTTGTAGCAAGACTATCTCATAGGTTGACTCTAAAACCCTAAATCTACTACTTTAAACGCAATAGATGTATAAATGTAGTTACTTGGTTATTTCTATCAAAAAATCGATTTAAGTTCTATATATTATTCACTTGTCCAAAACCAAAACAACAACTACAATAGTTGGTAAAGTTAACCATCGTGTCGACAAAAAAAGTACACAACCAAGTCAAATTAGTGTAACGGCGACCACCGAGTCGCCATCAAAAAACCCAAAAACAAATACAAAAATATGTCAGACATAAAGTCAGCTAAACAGACAGATAAAAGTACAAAACAGAATGTATTCCAAAAAGCTAAATATTTTTTCAAAGGCTACAAAACTCCTAAATATTTGATTCTAAGTTCTATTACTTTTTTAACACTTACCCTAATTCTGTCTGCTTTGGCTCTGTGGTCTAGTAACACAACTAAGCAAATAGCTAAAGCCTCTGCAACAGATTTAATTGCAAATGTTTCTTTAGGATACCAACCCCAACTCCCAAAATTATCCCCAGATGAAAGTAAAATCTACATTGCAAACTTTAATGATCCAGGTAAAATTGATGTTTTTAATACAGTCTCAAATACAATTACAAATACAATTACAGTAGGGAATTCGCCTTGGTCAACTACGTTTAACCCAACTGGCACCACTGCTTATGTGTCTAATTACAACACCGCAGTACCACAAGACCCATTGGGTGGAAGTATATCAGTAATTGATGTAGCTACAAGCACTGAAACTCTAAAAATTCCACTTGGTGCAGGAAGGACGCCAACTTTTAGTTTTTTAGCTGGCACAAAACTTTATGTTTTAGACGGAAACACTACAGTGCCGAACAACTTAAGTGTAATTGATACAGCCACAAATACTGTTTCCTCAACAATTGGCGTTGGTGGGTATCAAAATAAAGCAGTTTTAAGTGCTGATGGAGCCTTTCTATACGTTTTATCTTCTTCAGGATCTTCCCAAGATTTGATAACTAAAATAAACACATCCACCGGTTCAACCCAAAGTATTAACATCCCTTTAGGTGGAACTTGCGGTTGTCTAAGTAACATGGTCCTTAGTCCAGATGGATCTAAATTGTATGTTTCTTTGCCTTTAGCAGACAAAATGATTGCAATTAACACAGTTTCAATGTCAGCTCCAGATGCAAACAACACTGTAACTTTCCCAGCTGGAAGTAGTCCAACGTTTATCAAAATACCCCCAGATGGGTCAAAGTTGTATGTTGAAAATTCAGGTTCTCGAACAATTTCTGTAATTAACACTGGCATTTTACCCTTAACAGTGACAAGCACTATAAACACAGGTGGAGCTGGTAAAAATATGGAATTGTCAGCAGATGGATCTTTGATTTATGTGACAAATGATTCAAATAACACTTTCTCAACAATTGACACCCTCACAGGTCAAATTGTGAAAACTGTTAGTACAGGAAATACACCTTTCTATCTTTTACTGAGCGAAGTAAACAAAAGAGTTTACGGGTTCAATATAGGTTCTGTTAGTTTATCAAAATCCATAGATATCTTTGCCCTAAACATAGTCACCTCCTCAGACATTACCAGTGCTTCTTGCACGCCTAATATCAATGATATTTCTGGAACGGCAAATTGTACTGTAAACACAAGCAACAGCGTCACTGGTTTTGTTACTTTTACTCTTGGGACTAATGCAGGTTTATTTGGTAAATATTGTGATGCAACATTTCCTGTATCAGGCGGCAATACAGCTAATTGTAGCATAACATTTGCTCAAACGGGATTAAATACTCCAGTCATGGCAACTGCTAGCGGTGGCGGAGTGTTTAGTGCAGGTAATCTGACTATAAATCCAAAAATTACAACCCCAAATCTGGGAAGTGGAGCAACAAGTGGTGGAACAAATATAAGTATTGCTGGGTCAGGATTTCAAAATTTTTATGAAGGCATGACTGTCAAAAACATCAACCCTGGTATTGGAGATCCTAGTAATAGGATTGATGACCAAGTGTTTCAAGCCGACGGTAAAAGCCTAATAATTTCACCAACTCTAGATACTACAGTATACAATAATATTCCAATTAACGCTCTTTACCGACTAGATCAAAACTTAAATCTAGATACAGCTTTCTCTTCAAATTTGAACGCTTCTTTAGTTACTGAAGTTTCTAGCGTAGCTATACAACCAGATCAAAAAATATTGGTATCTCGAGTAGTTAGCTCTTATAGCCCACCACCACCTTATATTTTAAGACTAAATAGCGATGGTACAACTGACAACACATTCAATCAAAACACTTTAACCAACAAAGTAAAATTTAGAGGAATTACAATTCAACCTGATGCTGTAGGTAATGATTTTAAAATATTAGTTACCACTTCTCCAGACTATACCGATACTAGTAACTACAAAATAACTAGATTAAATTCTGATGGTAGTCTAGACAATAGTTTTAGTAGTAATGTACTATTTCCAACTAACAAAATAATTGGAACACTGGTCCAAAACGATAGAAAAATATTAGTTTATGGTACTTTTACTAGTCTTAATGGAACTACTTCCAACAAGCTGATTCGCTTAAATCCTAATGGCGATATTGATGCTACTTTCAACAACGGATTTGATTCTACAGCTAAAATAAATAGTATTGCTTATCAAAAAAATGACGATAAGATATTGGTTGGTGGAGAATTTACAACTTATAATGGTAATACAGTTGGTAAAAATATTATCCGATTAAATTCTGATGGTAGTGTTGACACGTCTTTTGTAACTGGGACAGGAGCTTTTTCACCAGGTACCTCAACAGATTCTGTAGGTATTATTAAGATTCAACCAAGTACTAATAAAATTTTACTCGTAGGGCCAAGACTATATAATGGCTCCTATCCAGGGAATAATAGTAGTATTGGTTTTGTTATAAGATTAAATTCTGATGGGACTTTAGATAATAGCTTTATTTACGATTACAGCCCATCTGGAACAACCAGTGGTCCTGAAACTTTAGAAATTGATCCATTTAACAATATTTGGGTATATGGTTATTCAAACAGATATGATAATTTCCCAAGAAAGTTAAACAATACCACCACTCTAGCTAAAGTAGAACTAATCCAAGGTGCCACAACTCTGACCTGTACAAATACAGTGGTAGTTTCAAGCTCTTCAATCACCTGCACCACCCCAGCCACGGTCACCTCAGGTCAATACGATGTAAAAATAACCAATGGAGATGGAACTAGCACCACTCTTACCAATGGATACACTTACTTTTCACCTACTGTAGAAATATCTAGCTCTAGTATCACCTCTCTCCAATCTTGCAATCCCACCTATCCAACTCCAGTAGTTCAAGGAGTAGGTACAGTAACTTGTATTTTAAAACTTACAGATAACTTAGCCGCAAACTACATCCTACCAACCATACCTCTAGTCTTTAAAATAGATAACTCTACTGCAAGTATATCGTGTAGTGCAGCAAGTGGTGCAAGCTGTAGTATAGATAACACTGCTGATACTATTACTATAACTGCAGTACCTACAACAGGTAGTAGCCTTGGATCGCAACCTTTAAGTGTAAGTGGTGATGGAACCAACTTTACTTCTTACAACAACGCTGCCTTTGTAGTTAGAAATATTGTTAATGGTGATATCGCAAGTCTAGTCTGTGCCACTCCTAAGTTTATCAACGAAACTACAAACTGTACCATCACTACAACCACGGATGTAGCTAATCTAACTGGTACTATTAAAGTTAGAGTAGGAGCTGGCGGTACTTCTGTACCTTGTAATGTCTCAGCTGGCACAGGAACTACCATACCTTGTAATAATGTATCAGTGGGTGTTACTGCCGGAACTTTTCCTTCTCAGTACGCTACTTCTGGGACTATTCCTGAAACTTATGTAGATGGTAATAACATTACAGTGGTTGTCCCGACCACTACCATAACCCAAGCCAACATAGCTACTTCCTCCAACTGTACTTCTACTCTGACTGTAACTATTGGTTCTACCTATAGCTGTGTGTTTCCTCTTGCAGGAGATCCTGGTAATAACTATACTCTACCTGCAGGTGGTATAACAGCTTCTACTAGTAGTGCCAGTGGTTCTTCTCCTGCTTGTACTAATATAGCAGGTAATGGAACTGGTAATGTAGCTTTAGTGTGTAGTAGTATTCCTACTACTGCTGGAAGTACTGGATTACAGAATGTTCTGGTTACTATTGGTGGCGGAACTGCTACTGATAAGGGAGATGTTACTTTAACCAACTACGTAACTACTGATCTGTTATTCATAGATCCAAGTAAAGTATCTTTTTCTCCTGTAGAATCTTCTGCTATTAAGTTTGGATCTGGGGATCTAACTCTTACTGTTAATCCTAATACTGGAAGTGGAGCAACAGGAGATACAAGACTTACACGAGGTGGTACTACTGCTGTTTGTAAGTTTAGACTTAAAGAGTTTGGTGTAGCAGATTCAGATGCTACTCGTGGTTTTGATGCTAGTCTTAGTAAACTAGCTGGTAGTGTAGCTGATTTAGACCTGACTAACAACAGCTTTGATGTGGCTTACTCAGAAACTACTGGTTGTAGTGTTAAACTTCCTGCAGGTACAGCTCAGAATCAGCCTAAGTGGTTCTTTGAAACCAGAGTAGTTCGAAGTGATACCCAGGTATTTGGTAGAGATAATAGTTACTTTATGACTTATGGAGCTATTGGTGGGGTTAGTGTTAGTTAAGCGAGCATTAACCATTGATAATTAAGCTTTTAAAATTCCTTACAAATTGGAAATTAAACATTGAAATTTGAGCCTGTCACTTTTTTTTAAAGCCTGTGTAATACTACTAGAAGCAAAAATGAGGATCCCATTTAAAACTTCCAATACTGGCTTTAACCATAAAAACTATAAATCCAAACTTCTAAAAATTAAACTTTTTTATAATGCAGTTTTAGTGTTTTTCGATTGTTAGTTTTGTGGTTTGGCTAAATTAAAACTAATTTTAAATTTAATATAATTACTATGACTACAAAAAAATCAACTTTTCTTGGAATAATAACAGCTGGAGGAATTTTACTAATCACCTCGGCAGGACTAATTGTAGCCAACGCTCAAACAACCACTACTACAACTTCAAATTCAAGCTCATCACTTTCTTCACAAGTTGGTAGAATGATGAACAGACCTAACGAAGCTACCCACAAAGCAATTGACACAGCTATGGACAACAAAGACTACGAAGCTTGGAAAATAGCTGTAACTAAAGACCCAAAGGCTGCTGAAATTCTTAAATCTATCGATAGTCAAGCTAAATTTGATCGACTTGTTGTGGGCCACGAAGCTATGAAATCTGGCGACAAAACTACAGCTGAAGCTATTCGAACAGAGCTAGGTTTGCCTACGCCTCCAGCTGGAGGACACAGACCAGATGGTAAAAATGATACCAACAGGCAAACTGAGATTACTGCTCTTGATAATGGTGACTATTCTGCATGGAAAACTGCTATAGCAAACTCACCACGAAGCACTGAACTTCTGAAAGCTGTAGATAATGAAGCTAAATTTCAAAGATTTGTTGCAATGCATACAGCTATGAAATCAGGTGATAAAACTACTGCAGATAGCATTCGAACAGAGCTAGGGTTGCCTACACCTCCAGCAGACGGACAAGGTATGAAGGGTGGAAAAGGAATGAAACACAACCAATCTTCCACAGCCGCCTAGTTTAAAACACTCTATGTTTTTGACCACTCCTTCGGGGGTGGTTTTTTTTATATAATTGCCTTCAAAATAGCCTGGCTAGACAAAACAATAGTTGTAACCGATTCACAACAAACACATCTATGCCTCATAAATTTTCTAAAAGAAACAAAATAATTGGTGGTTTGCTGATTTTGTGTTTAATCGGGGCCGGAGTATACATTATTTTTTACAAACCAAATACTTGTTTGCCAGACAAAACCCTCAGAATCGTTTCAGCCAACGAAAAGACTAGACTGGATTTAAAAGCCCAAATTCAAGAAGAAACTTCCAAAAATTATATTTTAGATAAAGATTTAAGCCTGATTAATGTATATAGAAAAGCTTGTTTTGAAGGCGGACAAAAGCCCTGGCAATTCGAGACTTTTTCGGCCATTCAATACAAAGGTGTTATAATTGGCGAGCTAAGTTTTTTAACCTCAGATAATACCAAACTTGATAATCTCAAAAGCTCCCCAGTTTATATCCTTTTAGATCAAAGCAAAAGTGGTGAGCTGGTGAAGCTTGTTCGCTATACCAAAAATGTAGATTTTAATGATCAAGAAAATATTTATCTACTCAAATTTACTTCCAAATCCGGTTTAAACGATAACGCTTTGAGCGGCTACGAATGGCAAAAAATTGATAATCTGCAGTGGGTTAGTACTGACAAGGCAAAGACCTGGCAGTTTCAATCCTGACCAACACTTTTTAAGTATTTCAAGTGAGACAAAAAGTACTCAACAAACGACTTGTAATCGGCAACCTGTAGATCTGTATCTGCTAAATAATTAACAATAATTTTGTGCAGTTCTTTAAAATGTACCTGGCTTACATTCGGAAATAAACTGTGCTCTAAATGATAGTTTAATCCAGCTGTTAGAAAATTTACGAGACTATTGCCCTGCCCAAAATTAGCCGTAGTTGCAATAATATTTTGCACCCAATCTGTATTTAGTGATGACTCACTATTTGAAAAAACAGTCTTTTCATTTACGTGTCCAGGATTTATAAGACAGGCCAAATACAGCCCACAAAAAGAAACAGTCAAAGCGTACAAGATCAAACCCTTCACCAAACCCAAAATTACTATTGGTAGAATTAAAAATAAACCGAAGTGGATAATCTTCCAAACAAAAAAGTTAATTTTTTCAGATTTTTTTAAGGCTAGTAGATTTTTTGGAAATCCATCAGATTTTTTATATAAAAGTGGTTTTAGATCAAACACTAAAAAGAAACCTGCAAATAAATATAAAAATGGAGTGTAAACATGCTGGTATCTATGCCACAAGTGCTTTTGCTGATTTTTGTTTGTTCTGATAAAAGGTTTAAAATCAATATCTCCATCAACATCGTTTACATTTGTGTACCCGTGATGAAGTGAGTGAGATTTAGAATAAAATTCTTTACTTCCGCCAGCTAAATTCATAAAGTTTGCCAAGAGCTTGTTTACCCAAGTTTTTTTAGAAAAAGCCATATGTATTGACTCGTGAGCATGTGCAGTAATTAATCCAGCAAGGATTCCAATTATGCTTGCAGCCAAAATTAGACTTACTAAACTGAGATTGAAATATAAACTTGAAATGAACAGGGTACAAAAAATAATAAACACAGCCAAAACCTTTAAATTCAAATTTAGATTCCCTCGTTTATCAATCCGGTTTCGGGAAAAATACTGTTCTACACTTTCTTTCAATTCCTTAGAAAAGCTTGAGTTTGGGGCAAATTTAGGACGTAACATAATGTATATTTAGTACTTAACATTGCTAAGTATACAAATATTGATATATTGTCAAGCCTTGTAAGTAATAGCTCATTTTAGCTCAGCTTTAGACAGTTTAGTGTAATTGATTTAAAATATTTTCGTCTTAATTCTTGCAACAAAGAGTAATTGTCACAGCAAAACACTATTGTCGTGTACAAGTTAAAGGTATTTTCAAACATCTTATGTCCAACCCAAACCCACCAGCTAAAATTACAAATTTCGTGACTAAAAACGTAATCGTATCTTCTGTAGTTGCAGTTTTATCCATTTTAATTCTTGGCTCAGTTGTGGCTCAAGCTTTTGGACCAGAAAATTTAAAACCTTTTAAGGTGGCTAAGTCTGAGAGTAGTTCTAGTTCTAGTTTAAATTCAAGCACAAGTTCGGATTCCTACTCAGTTTCAAGTAGCAGTGTGAGTTCAACAAGCTCAACAGCTAGTTCTACTGCAACAGCAAGCACAATAAAAACCCAGACTTACACTAACCCTTATTTCCCTGATTTTAAACTCGTTTATCCTGAAGATTGGAAGTTTGAAACAACAACTTCAAGTAGCCAGTATAAAAATTTAATAAATAGAAAACTTATACTTACTAAGAACTCGTACTCATTAGTAGTAGGTTTTTATGCAACGGCTATTGCAGATGGGTGCGGAGGTTCTGGATTTGTAATTAAAGCAGATTTATTGCCAGGTGGCATTACTAAATATATTGTAAGAGGTCCTGATGAAAAAGATGATCAAGGTTCGGCAATATATGGTAAAAACTCCATAGGCTGTCCTTTCGATCAGTTTTTAGTTTCAAATATAAAAGCTGGAGATTTTGCTGATTACAAAAATGTAGCTTCGAGTATTTCATCCCTTCCAACTAAAGATTTTGTAGTTTACAACTTTCAAATTAGCTCTAGTAAAGTAAATAATAATCAACCACAATCAATATTACGCAACGACCCTATTATTAAAGAAATCGACCAAATAATCTCTCAAAGTAGTTTTAAGTAAAGAATTGAAGTTGAACCCAAAATGGTATAGTCAAAATATCAAATTGCTTACAAAATGATATAGTTAGAATACTATTTTACATCCTCAAAAAAATTTCCTTAGTAATCTGGGACTTCCCCAAATTTAGTGTAAGTGAGTAAATTACAACAACTCATTTACAAACTATGTCTAATCAAAATTACAACTTAAACACTGGATTAAATTCCACAGTGAATTCTAATTCCAACAACGC
>Ga0194059_1000734_pt1 | contig 14769 bp, 10 predicted proteins | sample SepL6211m_MetaG_FD_163426 | JGI IMG/M metagenome (GOLD analysis project Ga0194059, IMG submission 163426) | Anoxic zone freshwater microbial communities from boreal shield lake in IISD Experimental Lakes Area, Ontario, Canada - Sep2016-L626-11m | ecosystem: Environmental > Aquatic > Freshwater >... | reverse complement strand
AGCCGAGCGTCAATTCGACGCTGACCGAGGACGACATCGTCGCGACGATCGAGTACCTGGTGCGTCTGCACGAGACCCCCGAGGGCCAGACGTCGATGATGACCGCCCCCGGCGGCAGTGAGGTTCCCGTCGAGGTCGACGATATCGACCACTTCGGTAACCGCCGTCTGCGCACGGTCGGCGAGCTGATCCAGAATCAGATTCGGGTCGGACTTTCCCGGATGGAACGTGTTGTCCGCGAGCGGATGACCACCCAGGACGTCGAGGCGATCACGCCGCAGACCCTGATCAACATCCGTCCCGTCGTGGCGGCGATCAAGGAGTTCTTCGGCACCAGCCAGCTGAGCCAGTTCATGGACCAGAACAACCCGCTGTCCGGGTTGACCCACAAGCGCCGCCTGTCGGCGCTCGGCCCGGGTGGTCTGTCCCGTGAGCGCGCCGGCCTTGAGGTGCGCGACGTGCACCCCAGCCACTACGGCCGGATGTGTCCGATCGAGACCCCGGAAGGCCCGAATATCGGCCTGATCGGATCGTTGTCGGTGTACGCGCGGGTCAACCCGTTCGGCTTCATCGAGACGCCCTACCGCAAGGTCGTCAACGGTGTGGTCACCGACGAGATCCACTTCCTGACCGCCGACGAGGAGGACCGCCACGTTGTGGCGCAGGCCAACTCGCCGACCGACGCCAAGGGCAAGTTCACCGAGGCGCGCGTGCTGGTGCGTCGTAAGGGCGGCGAGGTCGAGAACGTCACGCCGGCCGAGGTGGACTTCATGGACGTCTCGCCGCGCCAGATGGTGTCGGTCGCGACGGCCATGATCCCGTTCCTTGAGCACGACGACGCCAACCGTGCCCTGATGGGCGCCAATATGCAGCGCCAGGCGGTTCCGCTGGTTCGCAGCGAGGCGCCACTGGTGGGCACCGGGATGGAACTGCGCGCCGCGATCGATGCCGGCGATGTCGTCGTTGCGACGAAAGCCGGTGTGGTGGAAGAGGTTTCGGCCGATTACGTCACCGTGATGGCCGATGACGGCACCCGGCACAGCTACCGGATGCGCAAGTTCAACCGGTCCAACCACGGCACGTGCGCCAACCAGCGCCCGATCGTGGACGCTGGACAGCGGGTCGAGTCCGGCCAGGTGATCGCCGACGGGCCGTGCACCGAGAACGGTGAGATGGCTCTCGGCAAGAACCTGCTGGTGGCCGTCATGCCGTGGGAGGGGCACAACTACGAGGACGCGATCATCCTGTCCAGCCGTCTGGTTGAAGAGGACGTGCTCACCTCGATTCACATCGAGGAGCACGAGATCGACGCCCGCGACACCAAGTTGGGCGCTGAGGAGATCACCCGGGATATCCCGAACGTCTCCGAAGAGGTGCTGGCCGATCTCGACGAACGCGGCATCGTCCGCATCGGCGCCGAGGTCCGCGACGGCGACGTCCTGGTCGGCAAGGTCACCCCGAAGGGCGAGACCGAACTGACGCCGGAAGAGCGACTGCTGCGGGCGATCTTCGGCGAGAAGGCCCGCGAGGTCCGCGACACCTCGCTGAAGGTGCCGCACGGTGAGTCCGGCAAGGTCATCGGCATCCGGGTGTTCTCCCGGGAGGACGACGACGAGTTGCCCGCCGGCGTCAACGAACTGGTGCGGGTGTACGTCGCGCAGAAGCGCAAGATCTCCGACGGCGACAAACTCGCCGGCCGGCACGGCAACAAGGGCGTGATCGGCAAGATCCTTGCCCAGGAGGACATGCCGTTCCTCGCTGACGGCACCCCGGTGGACATCATCCTCAACACCCACGGTGTGCCGCGCCGGATGAACATCGGCCAGATCCTCGAGACGCACCTGGGCTGGATTGCCAAGACCGGCTGGAAGGTTGACGGCAAGCCGGAGTGGGCGGCGAATCTGCCTGGCGACATGCTCGAGTCCGGGCCGGACACCATCGTCTCCACGCCGGTCTTCGATGGTGCCCGCGAGGAGGAGTTGCAGGGACTGCTGTCCTCGACGCTGGCCGACCGCGACGGCAACGTGCTGGTCAACTCCGACGGCAAGGCCATGCTCATGGATGGCCGCAATGGCGAACCGTTTCCGTACCCGGTGACGGTCGGCTACATGTACATCCTCAAGCTGCACCACCTGGTGGACGACAAGATCCACGCGCGTTCCACCGGGCCGTACTCGATGATCACCCAGCAGCCCCTGGGCGGTAAGGCGCAGTTCGGTGGCCAGCGGTTCGGTGAGATGGAGTGCTGGGCCATGCAGGCCTACGGTGCTGCGTACACGCTGCAGGAACTGCTGACCATCAAGAGTGACGACACCGTCGGTCGGGTCAAGGTCTACGAGGCGATCGTCAAGGGCGAGAACATCCCCGAGCCGGGTATCCCGGAGTCGTTCAAGGTGTTGCTCAAGGAGTTGCAGTCGCTGTGCCTCAACGTCGAGGTGCTTTCCAGCGACGGTGCCGCCATCGAAATGCGCGACGGCGACGACGAGGACCTGGAGCGCGCTGCCGCCAACCTCGGAATCAACCTGTCCCGCAACGAATCCGCGTCAGTGGAGGATCTCGCCTAAGTGCGGAGCTTCCGTATCGTCAGTCAATTTTCTAGTCCCGCAAGGGGAAAGGGAGTTACGTGTTAGACGTCAACTTCTTCGATGAACTCCGCATCGGCTTGGCCACCGCCGACGATATCCGCACGTGGTCGTACGGTGAGGTCAAGAAGCCGGAAACCATCAACTACCGCACCCTCAAGCCGGAGAAGGATGGCCTGTTCTGCGAGAAGATCTTCGGACCTACTCGCGACTGGGAGTGCTACTGCGGCAAGTACAAGCGCGTGCGCTTCAAGGGCATCATCTGCGAGCGCTGTGGCGTCGAGGTCACTCGAGCCAAGGTGCGCCGTGAGCGGATGGGGCATATCGAGTTGGCCGCACCCGTCACCCACATCTGGTACTTCAAGGGCGTCCCGTCGCGGTTGGGCTACCTGCTGGATCTGGCCCCGAAGGATCTCGAGAAGATCATCTACTTCGCGGCCTATGTGATCACCGCCGTCGACACCGAGATGCGGCACAACGAGTTGTCGACGCTCGAAGCCGAGATGACGGTGGAGAAGAAGTCCGTCGAGAACCAGCGCGATATCGACCTGGAGACCCGCGCCCAGAAGCTCGAGGCCGACCTGGCCGAGCTGGAGGCCGAGGGTGCCAAGTCCGACGTCAAGCGCAAAATCAAGGACGCCGGCGAGCGCGAGATGCGACAGCTCCGTGACCGCGTCCAGCGTGAGCTGGACCGGCTCGACGAGATCTGGACCACCTTCACCAAGCTGGCGCCCAAGCAGCTGATCGTCGATGAGAACCTTTACCGCGAGCTCGTTGACCGCTACGGCGAGTACTTCCAGGGCTCGATGGGTGCGGAGTCGATCAAGAAGCTCATCGAGAACTTCGATATCGACGGTGAGGCCGAGATCCTGCGCGAGACCATTCGCAGCGGTAAGGGTCAGAAGAAGCTGCGCGCGCTCAAGCGCCTGAAGGTGGTGGCGGCGTTCCAGACCAACCGCAACTCGCCGATGGGCATGGTGCTCGACGCGGTGCCGGTGATCCCGCCGGAGCTGCGGCCCATGGTTCAGCTCGACGGTGGCCGGTTCGCCACGTCCGACCTCAACGACCTGTACCGCCGCGTGATCAACCGCAACAACCGGCTCAAGCGACTGATCGACCTCGGCGCTCCCGAGATCATCGTCAACAACGAGAAGCGCATGCTTCAGGAGTCCGTCGACGCATTGTTCGACAACGGCCGCCGCGGGCGTCCGGTTACCGGTCCTGGCAACCGTCCGCTGAAGTCCCTGAGCGATCTGCTCAAGGGCAAGCAGGGCCGATTCCGTCAGAACCTGCTCGGCAAGCGCGTCGACTACTCCGGCCGTTCGGTCATCGTGGTCGGTCCGCAGCTCAAGCTGCACCAGTGCGGTCTGCCCAAGCTGATGGCACTCGAGCTGTTCAAGCCGTTCGTGATGAAGCGACTGGTCGATCTCAACCATGCGCAGAACATCAAGAGCGCCAAGCGGATGGTGGAGCGTCAGCGCCCGCAGGTGTGGGATGTGCTCGAAGAAGTCATCTCCCAGCACCCGGTGCTGCTGAACCGCGCACCGACGCTGCACCGCCTCGGGATCCAGGCCTTCGAGCCGATGCTGGTGGAGGGCAAGGCAATTCAGCTGCACCCGCTGGTGTGCGAGGCGTTCAACGCCGACTTCGACGGCGACCAGATGGCGGTGCACCTGCCGCTGAGTGCCGAGGCTCAGGCCGAGGCGCGCGTGCTGATGCTGTCTTCCAACAACATCCTGTCGCCGGCATCGGGCAAGCCGCTGGCCATGCCCCGTCTGGACATGGTGACCGGTCTGTACTTCCTGACCACCGAAATCGACGGTGACACCGGCCAGTACACGCCCGCAGCCAAGGACACCCCGGAGACCGGTGTGTACAGCTCGCCGTCGGAGGCCATCATGGCGATGGACCGCGGTGTGCTCAGCGTGCGCGCCCGGATCAAGGTCCGGCTGACCAAGCTGCGTCCGCCGCACGAGGTCGAGACCGAACTGTTCGGCGAAAACGGTTGGCGGCCAGGCAATCCCTGGACGTGTGAGACCACGCTGGGTCGGGTGCTGTTCAACGAGTTGCTGCCGGTGGGCTACGCCTTCGTCAATAAGCAGATGCACAAGAAGGAGCAGGCCAAGATCATCAACGATCTGGCCGAGCGCTACCCGATGATTGTCGTCGCGCAGACCGTCGACAAGCTCAAGGACACCGGCTTCCACTGGGCCACCCGGTCGGGTGTCACCGTGTCGATGGCTGATGTGCTGGTTCCGCCGGAGAAGGCCGAGATCCTCGAGCGCCATGAGGTCGAGGCCGAAGGCATCGAGAAGAAATATCAGCGTGGCGCACTGAATCGTCAGGAGCGCAATGACGCCCTGGTGGAGCTGTGGAAGAAGGCCACCGAAGAGGTCGGTGACGCGCTGCGTTCGCACTACCCCAAGGACAACCCGATCATCACGATCGTGGAGTCCGGTGCGACCGGTAACTTCACCCAGACTCGAACGCTGGCCGGCATGAAGGGTCTGGTGACCAACCCGAAGGGTGAGTTCATCCCGCGCCCGATCAAGTCCTCCTTCCGCGAGGGTTTGACGGTGCTGGAGTACTTCATCAACACCCACGGCGCCCGGAAGGGTTTGGCGGACACCGCACTTCGCACCGCCGACTCGGGTTACCTGACCCGCCGTCTGGTGGACGTCTCCCAGGACGTGATCGTGCGCGAGCACGATTGCGGTACCGAGCGAGGCATCGTCGTGGAACTGGCGGAGCGCGCAGCGGACGGCACCCTGATCCGGGATCCGCACGTCGAGACTTCGGCGTACGCCCGCACGCTGGCCGCCGACGCGGTCGACGCCAAGGGCAACGTCGTCGTCGAGCGTGGACACGACCTCGGTGACCCGGCTATCGACGCGGCACTGGAAGCCGGCATTACGTCGGTCAAGGTCCGCTCGGTGCTCACCTGCGCCAGCGCCGACGGTGTCTGCGCGATGTGCTACGGCCGCTCCATGGCCACCGGCAAGCTGGTCGACATCGGTGAGGCTGTCGGCATCGTCGCCGCGCAGTCCATCGGTGAGCCCGGCACGCAGCTGACCATGCGCACCTTCCACCAGGGTGGCGTCGGTGAGGACATCACCGGCGGTCTGCCTCGTGTGCAGGAGCTGTTCGAGGCCCGCGTCCCGCGCGGCAAGGCCCCGATCGCCGAGGTCGCCGGACGGGTGCGTCTCGAGGAGAACGACAAGTTCTACAAGATCACCATCGTTCCCGATGACGGCAGCGAGGAAGTCGTCTACGAGAAGCTGAACAAGCGGCAGCGGCTGCGCGTGTTCAGGCACGCCGACGGTACCGAGCGGCTGCTTGCCGACGGTGACCACGTCGAGGTGGGCCAGCAGCTCATGGAGGGCTCGGCCGACCCGCACGATGTTCTCCGCGTCGAGGGCCCGCGCAAGGTGCAGATTCACCTCGTCAGGGAGGTCCAGGAGGTTTACCGGGCCCAAGGTGTGTCGATCCACGACAAGCACATCGAGGTCATCATCCGGCAGATGCTGCGTCGCGTCACGATCATCGACTCGGGTGCCACGGAGTTCCTGCCCGGCTCGCTGACCGAGCGCGCCGAGTTCGAGTCGGCGAACCGTCGGGTGGTCGCTGAGGGCGGCGAGCCCGCCGCCGGCCGTCCGGTGCTGATGGGTATCACCAAGGCATCGCTGGCCACCGACTCGTGGCTCAGTGCGGCGTCGTTCCAGGAGACCACCCGGGTGCTGACCGATGCGGCGATCAACTGCCGCAGCGACAAGCTTCGTGGTCTGAAGGAGAACGTGATCATCGGCAAGCTGATCCCGGCCGGCACCGGTATCAACCGGTACCGCAACATCCAGGTTCAGCCCACCGAGGAGGCCCGCGCCGCGGCGTACACGATCCCGTCGTACGAGGATCAGTACTACAGCCCCGACTTCGGCCAGGCCACCGGTCCCGCGGTTCCGTTGGACGATTACGGGTATAGCGACTACCGGTAGGTCACAACAAGAAAAGGCCCACGCCGTGGGCTTTTTCTTGTTGCTGGGCATAGGTTCACTGACCCGGAACTTACGATTGAGCCTGTTGATTAGCGCGGCCGCATTCCGGGCCATACGATCTGCGAGGTCTCCGCTCAATATCGTGCGGCGGGGATTCTGATCCAACGCTGCAAAGCAGCTAGGGGGTTTCCTGTGGTTCCCAGCACACAGCATGACGACGCAGCGAGGCAAACCTCGATTACAGGGCGCGGTTACCGTGCTGAACCAGAACTCACCATCGTCTGTGTCTCATACAAGCGTTACCGCAACATTGCCGTCCTGGTGAATTGCCTTCTTGCCCAAACCCTACAGAACTTCCGGCTTCTGATTATTCACGACGGTTACGATGCGGAGATGGATGCCGTCCTGTCACCGTATAAGGCCCTCCACCCTGAAGTCATCGACTACACGTTCACCGCTCAGCGGTTCAACGACTACGGCCACTCGCTGCGGGATATCGGGATCTCCGCGGCGACGACCGATTACCTGCTTATAACCAACGATGACAATTACTACTGCCCGCTCTTCGTGGAATACATCTTCGCGCCCATTCACGCGGCATCCCAGAGGCGCCCCGATGTGGTCTACTGCGACATGATCCACAGTCACAATAATCCGGGCATCCGCCAACAGCCCCCTTACCAACTTTTCGAGACAAGACCCGAGCGGTACTTCATTGACATGGGTTGTTTTATCGCACGCACCGACCTTGCAAAGCAGGTCGGCTTCACCGACAAGCACCACGACGGTGACGCGACCTATTTCGAGGATCTGGTGAAGGCGGCCGGACCGGATCCCGTGCTGGTGAAAGTGCCGCATGTCCTGTTCGTCCACAACTAGAGAACCGCGTCCTCCTTACCTGGCCCAGGCTGGAGTAGAAAGAACAGCATGATGCTGATCGGGTCGCATGTTCGAGGCGACAATCCGTTGCAGGGCGCACTCGACGACGAGGCCGACGCGATCCAGTTCTTTCTCGGCGATCCGCAGAGTTGGAAGAAGCCGCCGCCGCGTGAGGACGCCGGACTGCTGCTGCGCTCGCCGATCCCGCTCTATATTCACGCGCCGTATCTGATCAACGTGGCCTCGGGGAACAACAAGATCCGAATCCCGTCGCGCAAGATCCTGCAGGACACCTGCGACGGGGCCGCGGCGATCAACGCGACGGCGGTGATCGTGCACGGTGGCCACGCCGACGACAGCGATGTCGAGGCGGGCTTCGATCGGTGGGCGAAGGCGCTGGCAGCGCTGAACACCGAGGTGCCGGTTTATCTGGAGAATACCGCCGGCGGTAACCATGCGATGGCACGGCATTTCGACACCATCGGGCGGCTGTGGGATCGCATCGGCGATATGGGCATCGGCTTCTGCCTGGACACCTGCCACGCCTGGGCCGCCGGCGAGGCACTGATCGACGCCGTCGACCGGATCAAGGCGCTTACCGGGCGCATCGACCTGGTGCACTGCAATGACTCCCGCGACGCCGCCGGATCAGGTGCAGACCGGCACTCCAACTTCGGCACCGGCAAGATCGACCCCGAGTTGCTGGTGGCCGTGGTCAAGGCCGCCGACGCGCCGGTGATCTGCGAGACGGCCGACGAGGGCCGCCGCAACGACATCGCGTTCCTGCGGAACAACCTCTAGGCCAGATAAACCTTCCGCAGGGTTTCCGTCACCGTCCAGACCGTCTCGGCACCCTTGGCCAGCCGCACCACGTCGCCGGGTTTCAGTGTCAACTGCGCTGTCCCAGCGGCGAATTTGACGATCGCTGCGCCGGCGATCACCACGAAAACCTCGTCGGCCTCGACGTCGCGCATGACGCCCGGCGTCATCTCCCAGACGCCGACTTCCAGACCACCGAACCGGCCCAGTGTCGCCAGTCCGGTGTGGGGATGGCCGTCGACCACCTGCTCTGGCGCAACGGCCTGGTGTTCGACGAAGTGATCGCCGGCATGCACGGCGGTATTGGGTCGCATACCGCCAGCCTGCCACGCATTACACATCTTGTGCACCTGTCGAGAAAATGTAACAGTGATTTATGCCCGAAACCCATGTGGTCACCAACCAGGTCCCGCCGCTGACCGACTACAACCCCGCCACGTCGCCGGTGCTGATCGAAGCGCTGATTCGCGAGGGCGGAGGATGGGGACTCGACGAGGTCACCGAACTCGGTGCGCTGTCCGGCGGGGCGACTGCCCAGCGCTGGGGTGACCTGGCCGACCGCAACATCCCGGTCCTGCACACCCACGACCGCTACGGCAATCGCGTCGACGAGATCGAGTACGACCCGGCCTATCACGAACTGATGCGCACCGCGATCGGCCACGGACTGCACGCCGCGGCCTGGGCCGACGATCGCGCGGGCGCCCACGTCGTTCGCGCCGCAAAGATGGGTGTCTGGACGCCCGAACCCGGCCACGTCTGCCCGATCTCGATGACCTACGCCGTCGTACCGGCCCTGCGGCACAATCCGGAACTGGCGGCGGTGTACGTGCCACTGCTGACCAGCCGCGCTTACGATCCGGAGTTGACGGTGCCCGCCACCAAGGCCGGTATCACCGCGGGCATGTCGATGACGGAAAAACAGGGCGGATCCGATGTTCGGGCCGGCACCACCGCGGCGGTCCGTAACGCCGACGGCAGCTACTCGATCACCGGCCACAAGTGGTTCACCTCAGCGGCCATGAGTGATGTGTTCCTGGTGCTCGCCCAGGCCCCGGGCGGCCTCAGCTGCTTTCTGCTGCCGCGGGTCCTGCCCGACGGCACCCGCAACCGAATGTTCCTGCAGCGCTTGAAGAATAAGCTCGGCAACCACGCCAACGCCTCTAGCGAGGTGGAGTACGACGGTGCGATCGCGTGGCTGGTGGGCCAGGAGGGCCGGGGTGTGCCGACCATCATCGAGATGGTCAACCTCACCCGCCTGGACTGCACGCTGGGCAGTGCCACCAGCATGCGCCAGGGCCTGAGCCGCGCCATTCATCACGCGCAACACCGAAAGGCTTTCGGCACCTACCTGATTGACCAACCGCTGATGCGCAATGTGCTCGCGGACCTGGCGGTCGAAGCCGAGGCGGCCACCATCGTCGCGATGCGGATGGCCGGGTCTACCGATGCCGTCACCCGTGGCGACGAACGTGAGACCCTGCTGCGCCGTATCGGTCTGGCCGCCGCGAAGTACTGGGTGTGTAAACGCGCCACACCGCATGCCGGCGAGGCGATGGAATGCCTGGGCGGCAACGGATATGCCGAGGAATCCGGTATGCCGCGGCTCTACCGGGAGGCCCCGCTGATGGGTATATGGGAGGGCTCCGGGAATGTGAGTGCCCTGGATACGTTGCGGGCCATGGCAACTCGACCGGAGTGCGTCGAGGTGCTGTTCGACGAACTGGGCAGCACGGCCGGGAACGACGCGCGTCTGGACGCCCATGTCAAACGGCTCCGGACTGGTTTGGCTGATCTGGAGACCATCGAATACCGCGCCCGCAAGGTCGCCGAGGACATCACCGGAGCCCTGCAGGCATCACTGCTGATCCGGCATGGCCATCCCGCGGTCACCGAAGCGTTCCTGGCCACCCGAATGGCGCGCGACTGGGGTGGTGCGTTCGGCACGCTGCCGACCGGACTTGACCTGACACCCATCATCGAGCGGGCGCTGGTGAAAGGTTGAGCCGGGCACTGACCGCACGTTCGGTGGTGCTCTCGGTGCTGCTCGGTGCACACCCGGCCTGGGCGACCGCAGCCGAACTGTTGCGACTCACCTCCGATTTCGGCATCAGGGAACCCACCCTGCGGGTTGCGTTGACCCGGATGGTGAGCGGCGGGGACCTGGTGCGCTCTCACGACGGATACCGCCTCTCCGATCGGCTGCTCACGCGCCAGCGCCGCCAGGATGCGGCCCTGCACCCGGTGACCCGTGACTGGGACGGCACCTGGACCACCGTGATCGTCACCGCGGTGGGAGCCGATGCCCGAACCCGGGGAGCCTTGCGAACCGCATTGCAGGACAACCGGTTCGGCGAACTCCGGGAGGGGGTGTGGATGCGACCGGACACGCTCGACCCGGTGTTGCCTGCCCTGATTCGCGGTCGGGCGCGGCTGCTGCACGCAGTCGATGACAACCCCGCCGAGTTGGTCCGGCAGCTATGGGATCTGAGCGGCTGGTCGAAGACGGGGCATCGGCTGTTGCGGGAGATAACAGCGGGCAAGGATGTCCCGGGCCAATTCGCGACTGCCGCCGCCATGGTCCGGCACCTGCTGGCCGACCCTGTGCTGCCCGCCGGACTGCTGCCTGCCGACTGGCCGGGGGACCGGTTGCGGGTGGCATACGCCGAATTCGCCGATCTCCTCGCGTCGCGTCGCGACGACGAGTTACTGGAGGCCAGATGAGTGTGAATGTGGTTCGCAACGGACCGGTGACGACGGTGATCATCGACCGTCCGCACGCCCGCAACGCGGTCAACGGGCCGACCGCGGTCGCGCTGTTCGAGGCATTCGAAGAATTCGATCGCGACGATTCCGCGTTGGTGGCCGTGCTCTGGGGTGATCACGGAACCTTTTGCGCCGGAGCCGATCTCAAGGCCGTCGGGACTCCGGACTCCAATCCAACGCAACCAACCGGCACGGGACCCGATGTCGCCGGCCCTGCGGCTCCGGCCCCGATGGGCCCTACCCGGATGGTGCTGTCCAAACCGGTGATCGCCGCGGTCAGCGGTTACGCCGTCGCGGGTGGTCTGGAACTCGCGCTGTGGTGTGACCTGAGAGTGGTCGAGGAGGATGCCGTCTTCGGGGTGTTCTGTCGGCGCTGGGGTGTGCCGCTGATCGATGGCGGCACCGTGCGTTTGCCGCGGCTGATCGGGCACAGCCGGGCGATGGACATGATCCTCACCGGGCGGGCGGTCAGCGCTGATGAGGCCCTGGCGATCGGGCTCGCCAACCGGGTCGTGCCGAAAGGGCAGTCGCGTCAGGCTGCTGAAGAACTGGCCGCCGAACTGGCTCGCTCACCACAGGGCTGTATGCGGGCTGACCGGCTCTCCGCGCTGTATCAATGGGGGCACTCCGAGACCGACGCGATGGACTTCGAATTCGGCAGCCTCGCGCAAGTCGCCGTTGAGTCGGTGGCCGGCGCCAAGCGGTTCGCTGATGGCGCCGGCCGCCACGGTCAGAGGGCATGAGAAGCAAATTCACTTGGGCGACCGTCGGTGAAGGATCACCGGTCTCGTCTGTACGCCGTCCTCGGCGCTGACGGGAGACCGCACGGCACTACTCAGGCCGGGCTGTCCGGCGGTTAGTCAGGTAGATTTCGCTTCGCAAAGAAGTTGGTTCACCTGGCCGCGGGAGTGATCCGTCCGGTAGCTTAAGAACCCTTGGCGGAGCTCCGGTCACGTCATTACCAGCAGAGAAGAATGAATTGCAGAATCGTTTGCACGACGTCGGTTTGATCAACCGCTATCTATCTCTGCTAGAAGCGTCGCTGATTGGTGTACTGGTAAAGGATGCCCCGTTCAGCCCCTGGTCGAGTGGGGGGTTCGACCCGATCGAAAGGACGCTTGGCCGGGACTGGCCCGCGCGAGCAGCGTCAATGATTGGGGCGGCGCGGATGCGTAATCTGCGGCAGTGTTGCGAATCCGCGTTACTCGACAACGTTCCGGGTGACTTCATTGAAACAGGCGTGTGGCGTGGCGGGGCAACGATCCTGATGCGCGGTGTTCTGGCTGCCTACGGAGATGATGGCCGGCGGGTTTTTGTTGCCGACAGTTTCGCCGGCCTACCGCCACCAGACGCTGAATCATTCCCTGCTGACGCGGGCGACGCACACCACACGAACGAACAGCTGGTGGTGCCCCGCAGTGAAGTGGAAGACAATTTTCGACTGTTCGGACTTTTGGACGATCGAGTCGTTTTCCTGGAGGGTTGGTTCAAAGACACGCTGCCGAGTGCGCCCATAGACCGCATCGCTGTGTTGCGCCTTGACGGAGACATGTACGAGTCCACCATCGAAGCCCTCGAGTCGCTCTACCACAAGGTCTCCTACGGCGGATATTTAATTGTCGACGACTACTTTCTTCCACCATGTGCTCAAGCGATTCATGACTATCGTGCCCGGCACAGCATCAATAGTCCGATTTTGCCGATCGATGGAAGCGGTGTGTGGTGGCGGGTGGACCACGCGCCGGTAGGCGCGCCCGCGCCCTGATTGCGGGTGCAGGATTAACGCATGGAGTGAAGCTTCGGGAGGGCGAAGGTGAGTGATTTCCTCGAGTTAGGTCGGAAGCACGGCACTGACAAGGTCTTGCATCACGGATATCACTTCTTTTATCCTCGGTTTCTTGAACCCTTGCGCGACAAAAATTTTAAAATGCTCGAAATCGGCTACCACACCGGCGCTTCAGTGCGCATGTGGGAGGAATATTTTCCCAAGGCCGAGATATTTGCAGCCGATATCAATACGTCTGGCCGATTCGGTAGGCATGAGGTGATCGAAGCCGATCAAAGTAGCGTGGAAGACGTTAATCGAATCGCGCATCTCGTAGGGAGCGCCCGTTTTATCTTGGACGATGGTAGCCACCAGCCCTTGCATCAATTCGAAACATTCAATTTTCTGTTCAGGAAATTATTAGAACCTGGCGGCATCTACATCATTGAGGACATCGAATCCAGCTATTGGAATGCAGAATCATCGCTGTACGGTTACAGGGTGGGTTTCTTTAATGTGCTTGATGCCACCGGTAAGCTGATCGACCTGATCAATGCGGAATTCACTGAGAAGCGGAATGACCTTTGGGTTTCTTCGATAACTTATGGGCAAAACTGCATAATTATCACGAAACAGACTGAAGAAGAAAGGCGTTACTTCGACAGACCCTATCGATTTTCCCGGGCGATCCACTCGCCTGCCCAAATTTGAGCCGCTTCTGCGACGACTTCATGTGAGGAGATGTTCGGCGTGATGAGCGGGATGAGTTTCAACGTTTGCCTACCGCAACCTGCGGGCTATCAGCATTCCTTCTGCCTCTTTGAACTCGCCGAATTAATCGTTTTCGCGCTGAGAGAATTGGGTCACGACACCACCTTTCTTATTGACGAGTTCGATCCGACGCGACGAAACATCATTGTTGGTTGCCATTTAGCTGACACTGGTTGGATATCGCGGGTTCCCGAATCTTCAATTGTTGTCAACACTGAACAGATTTACGATCAGTCGCCCTTTGACTGGAATGAAGATATTTTTCAATGGGCTAAAAATTTCGAGACGTGGGACTACAGTGGTCCAAATATCTCAGCATTCAATGAATCCGGCATTTTCAATGTGAAACTGTTGAGGATCGGCCATCAGGCAGAACTGACACGAATCGCGCACGCAACTGCCCCAGACATTGATGTGCTCTTCTACGGATCAGTGACCGATCGCCGCTCGCAGATTTTTGATGAAATTAGCAATCGTGGACTGAATCTGGTAACCCTTTTCGGCGTTTACGGTGCCGAGCGCGATAGACACATCGCACGGTCGAAGGTCGTTCTGAACCTCCATAATCACCCAACCGAGATTTTGGAGGTTGTGCGAATGCATTACTTGCTTTCCAACGCAGTCGCCGTGGTGAGCGAAATTAATGCTTCGACTTCGGTGTCTGATTTCTACGCAGACGCGGTTGCGGGGGTTCCCTATTCCTCGCTGGCCGAAGAATGCGAGCGGTTGGTGAGGGACGACTCCGCTCGCGCCGCGCAAAGCCGGCATGGCTACGACGTGATTACGCGTCATCCGCAGACCGAATTTCTGAGGTTGTTGATCTCCTGAGTCGAGGTGCTAATCCCCGTTTCGCGCTCGGATGCTGGGTTGGATTCCGCCCCGAGTGGCAACGACAAATCCTCGGCTGATTGAGGGGATTCTGATGCCTCCTCGACGCAGCGAGGGTCGGCATCGCCTCAATATGTTGTGCGGTGCGGAACTAGAGTGCTGGTTCATGACATCGCGGCCGCACCCGAAGCTCAACCGCGACGTGATCGTCCACGCCGCGCTGACCTTCCTGGACCGTGAAGGCTGGGACGCCCTGACGATCAACGCGCTGGCAGCCCAACTCGGCACCAAGGGCCCGTCGCTCTACAACCACGTCGACAGCCTCGAAGACCTGCGACGCACGGTTCGGATGCGGGTCATCGACGAC
>Ga0194059_1000733_pt1 | contig 14783 bp, 11 predicted proteins | sample SepL6211m_MetaG_FD_163426 | JGI IMG/M metagenome (GOLD analysis project Ga0194059, IMG submission 163426) | Anoxic zone freshwater microbial communities from boreal shield lake in IISD Experimental Lakes Area, Ontario, Canada - Sep2016-L626-11m | ecosystem: Environmental > Aquatic > Freshwater >... | reverse complement strand
AAAGGGGGGGCGGGGGGGATTTGCCCTTAACTCTTTTTTAAGAAAGGACAACGATGTCCGCGCCACCATCAATGAACATAGAAACTTTTTTTACCATAGAAATGCCGTACCGCGAGCGGATGGAAATCCGCCGCGCTGTTTTCACTGGCGGCGATGGCCCACGGGGTGCCGTTGTGGCCGGTATTCACGGCGATGAGTTGGAGGGGTTGTACGTCTGCCACCTTTTGGCCGCCTGGCTGGATCAACTGCAGCGCACCTCTCCGAGTGGCCTGCTCGGAACGGTTGAACTGTATCCGGCAATCAATACTCTCGGCCTGGACACCCTGACCCGGGGACTGCCGGTCTTTGATACCGATCTCAACCGTTCCTTCCCCGGATCTTCCGGAGGACCGCTCCCTGAACGTCTTGCCGCTGCCCTCATGACGGCGCTTTCAGGGTCGGCGCTGGTCGTCGATATCCATGCCAGTAATATCTATCTGCGCGAGATTCCCCAGGTGCGCATCAATCAGGAGTTTGACGATCTGCTGGTGCCGCTCGCCCGCCGAATGAATCTCGACCTGATCTGGCTGCACGGTGCGGCCACGGTGCTGGAAACCACGGTGGCCCACAGCCTCAACAGTTTCGGCACCCCCTGTCTGGTCGCAGAAATGGGGGTTGGTATGCGTATCACTCCGGAGTACTGCAGCCAGTTGATGGCCGGTATTCTGAACGTATGGAAAGAACTGGGGATTCTGGCCGACGACGTAGAAGTCCCGGAGACATGCCATACGCCGATGATTGCCGATGACAGCAATGTGCATTACCTGAATGCCCAGACATCCGGTCTGTTTGTATCGGCAACATCACATTGGACTGACGTCCGCCGTGGTGAAATCCTCGGGACGATCGTCTCCCCGTTTCGGGGCGACATCCTCTCCGAAGTCCGTTCCCCGGTCGACGGTGTGCTCTTCACACTGCGGGAATATCCGCTGGTGTACGAGGGGTCGCTGATGGCGCGGGTCATGGCGCGAAAAGGGGGTGCTGTATGATCCGCGACCTGCTCTGCATGACGGCGCCGGTCCGGGAAGGGTTCGATATTCCCTGCCATGAGATCGGCCCGAAAACGTCACACCCCGGTGCGGCGCTGGTTGCCGGACTTCATGGTGATGAAATTAACGGTATTTTCATACTCTCCCGTCTGGCCGATTTTCTCAACGGTGTTGAAGCGCGAAAATATCCGGAATTGCACCTTGTCAAACGGGTACTCATCATTCCGGCTGTTAATGTTCTGGGAGCCAATCTGCGCACCCGCACCTGGCCGTTTGACAAATCGGACATCAATCGCATGTTCCCCGGCAGCACAACGGGAGAAACGACCCAGCGTATCGCATACGCCGTCCTGGAAGCGACCAAGCGTGCCGAATTCCGTATTGATATCCACACCGCCAGCGCCGATTTTGAAGAGATCCCGCAGGTGCGCCTTCACGGCCCGAGCGCGGAAGAGCGTGAAACCGCGCGGCTGTTCGGGCTCCCGGCTGTCATGGAGCGCTCGATTTCTCCGGTGTTTACCACCACCATGTTGGCTTCCTGGAGAGTATGGCCCGGCCAGAGTTTTGTCCTGCGGGTAGGGCAGGCCGGTCTTGTCCAACTTGAGCACTGTCAGCGGGTCTTCCGTTCGCTGGTGGCCTTTCTCGGCAGGATCGGTATTCTGGAGGGGGTTGATATCGCGGCTGAAGATGAGGAGGTCTGCTCTTTCAACAAGGCAAGTGCTTTCCGTGTGTATGCCGAAAAAGCGGGCACATTTGTTTCCGACCGCCAGGTCGGACGCTGGGTCGGTTCAGGTCAGGAACTGGGCTATATCTATGACAGCTTCAGCGGCAATGTCATCGAAAAAGTAATCTCCCCGGTTGCAGGCCTGCTGACCGGCATCCGTCGGCATCCGCTGCTCTTTGAGGGAGACCTGATCCTGCGGGTGAATAAAAAGGGGTGATTGGCATGCTGCACATAATCCAGAACGACCCCGAGGTCCCCCCGGGCAACCTGCTCGATCATCTCACTATTCCGTACCTTATCCATCACCCGTTCCGTGGCGATCGTCTCCCTGGAATTGGCGATATTTCTGCACTGATTGTCATGGGTGGTGCTATGGGAGCCAATGATGATGCCCGTTTTCCCTTTCTCACAGACCTGAAAACCCTCATTCGTTCAGTTGTTGCTGCCCGGATCCCATATCTGGGCATTTGTCTTGGTGGTCAATTGCTCGCGGCGGCACTTGGGGCGGAGGTCGTGTATCATCGCTGGGAGGAGGTGGGAACTCTGAACGTGTCGATGACTCAAGAGGGGAGAAAAGACCGGTTGTTCGAGGGAATCAGTGAGGAATTCAAATCCTTCCAGTGGCATCACGACAGTTTTGATATTCCCGCTGGAGGTGTGTTGCTGGCCGCGTCAGCGGTGTGTCCCCATCAGGCGTTTCGCATAGGCGAAACGGCCTGGGGCGTTCAGTTCCATCCTGAAGTGACAGAGCCAATAATCCGTGGCTGGTGTGCATGGAGTCGGTCAACAGCCGCAAAAGCGGATACTCTAGTAGCTGATTTTTCAAGCAGTGCCGAAGAGTACCGTGCGACCTCCTGCCGACTGGTTACCAATTTTGTTCAATCTTGTCAACTCTGAGAGCAAAGGTAAGTTCACATCCTGCTAACGGATGATTGCCGCCAAGGACCACTTCTGAATCATTTACAGAGATCACAACCATCATCTTGGAAGTACCTCCTTTGAAATCGATGCTTAATTTTTGGCCAGCAGTGATCTCTTTTCCGGCAGACATCCGCACACACCGCAGGTACAGACTCTTGAACCGCATTCACGGCAGGCCGGATTCAACGGGTCTCGTCCGTCTACCGTTATTCCGCAGGCTGGGCACGTGTAGCGGAAGAAGGCAAAACCACAGTCGCGACAGAGGAGTTTCTGATTATCTCCCGGCTTGGGAATGATGTGAATGGAGCCGCAGATCAGACAAATGGACGCCATTTCCGGTGAATTTCTGATACCGTCACGCTGGTTACGATAGTGATCGAATAGCTTTTTTGCCCTGTTCCTGTCGAGTAGCTCCATGAAATGTCCTCCCGGAATTGATGGTGACAGCACCATTCGTGCCAAACTGTACCGCGGGACAAGGTTCTGTTGTATCAGGTGAGGACGAGGCAAACTTCTCGGCAGTTTTAATGAGGCTGCGGGTTGTGTTATTGCCAGCTTGTGATATCAGTATGGAACGAGGTTTTTTCTGGAACTCGGGGAAAGCTTCTGGTATGTGTCTTCACTGATTTGAACATGCAGACTTCACCGGTATGGGGCTGTTCGATGAACACCGCTGGGCTGATAGCTACATTCAGAAAATACGGTCTCGGTCTGACAATTGTCTGGACGTGCATTCTTGCGGCAATTTTGACATTTATAGTCAACGAATATCATAAAGATACGATCAAAGAGGTTACCAGAGAAGTCAAACATTATCATGACCTCAACCTTCAATACCGCAAGTGGGGTGCCAGCGTCGGTGGCGTCTATGTCTCTACTGACAAGGTCTCTCCAAACCCACATCTTGTCACTCCTGATCGTGATATAACAACCGGATCCGGGAAATCCCTCACCCTGGTAAATCCTGCCTACATGACAAGAATGGTATTTGATACTATCCGGAATGAATCACAGGATCCTATCATTAACAGACTTGTGAGTCTCAAACCTTTGAATCCCATAAATGCACCCAATGCCTGGGAAATTGAAACCCTCAAAATTTTTGAAAAAAATGTAGGCGGCGAGCGCTCCCAGCTTGTTTCGATTGGTGATCAGACTTATTTTCAATTCATGGCAGCATTCATTACTGAAGAAAGCTGTCTTAAATGTCATGCGCACCAGGGGTATAAGCTCGGAGATGTTCGTGGCGGCATGAGTATTGCGGTTCCCATGAACGGGTATCTGACCCTGGAGGCTGAACGGAGGAATTCGCTTGTCGGCGGTTTTGCCCTGCTGTGGTTGATGGGCGTTGCAGGTATCACCGTCTCTTCAACAAGAAGACATCAGCAGGAGAGTGCCCTCCGTGATTATACTGCCAAGCTGGAGTCAGAAATTCTTGAGCGTCAGCGGATTCAGCAGGAACTTGAAGAACAGGCCATATTACTGGAAGAGGAGGACAATGAACGTCAGCAGGCCGTATCAGCGCTCCAGAAGGCGGAACAGTTTCTCCATACAATAATCGAATCTGAGCCGGAATGCGTTAAACTTCTCGACGCCGACTGTAATCTGCTTTTGATGAACCAGGCCGGGCTGGAGATGATCGGGGCCGAATCACTCGAACAGGTAAAGGGGAACTGTATCTGTCCGCTGGTATGCGAACCGTATCGTAACTTATTTGAAGAACTCACCCGAAATGCATTTCGGGGGCTTTCCGGTGATCTGGAGTTTGAAATTGTCGGGCTCAAGGGGCGCAGGGTATGGCTGCACACTACGGCGGTACCATTCAGGGATGAATATGGCGCTATCGTAGCAGCCCTTGGCATAACGCGAAATGTGACCGCATTGAAACATTCTGTCGAAGCGCTGCGCACAAGTGAAGAGCGCTTCAAAGGAATTGCGGAGAGTCTGGCGGACTGGATCTGGGAGATAGATACAACAGGCCGCTTCACGTTTTCTTCTGAATCGTCGCTGCGACTTCTTGGCTACTCTCCTGAAGAAATCATCAGTAAAACAGTGTACGAGTTAATTGATCCACCTGATGCTGAAAGAGTAAGAGAAATACTAAAAGAGAACAGCGTGAATATAACTTCAATCAAAAACCTGGAACACTGGAAAATAACCAGAGATGGCAAGCGAGTATGCCTGCTGTCAAATGGAGTTCCGATACTGAATGTGCAAGGGGAGTTGATAGGATACCGCGGGGTTGATTCCGATATAACAGAGCAACGCCTGCTCGAAAATCAGACTTTACAGCAGCAGAAACTGGAGAGCATCGGACTTCTGGCCGGCGGAATTGCACATGACTTCAACAACCTGCTTGTTCCTATCTTTTGTTATGCAGAAATGATCAATACGAGGCACGCCTCGGACGAAAAGACCACCGGCTATTCGGCAACGATATTGAAAGCGGCTCTCCAAGCAAAGGATATGGTCAGTCGATTGCTCAGCTTCAGCAGAAAACAAACCTTCAGGTTAGAGAACCTGGATCTGAATGAAGTCATTACTTCATTAATGATGATTCTGAAGCGAACCATACGGGAAAACATCGCAATCAACCTTCAACTGAGTCCGGAACCGTGCCGGATTCTGGCAGACAAAACCCAGATAGAACAGGCCTTGCTCAACCTCGCAGTCAATGCCCAGGATGCTATTGCCGGCACAGGCGGCATCACCATTGAAACCGGGCATCTGTACTTTGACCATGAATATTGTCTGCTTCGTCCCGGTACAATCCCGGGGCGTTATATCATGATTGGCTTCTCAGATACCGGGAGTGGCATTGATGAAGCGGACATGCCGTACATCTTCGATCCGTTTTTCACAACCAAACCAATTGGTCACGGTACCGGATTGGGGCTTTCTACCATTTTCGGGGTCGTCAAGCAGCACGAAGGAAGTATTGAAGTAGACAGCCGTACCGGTGTGGGCACAACCTTTAAACTGTACTTTCCGGAGCAAAACGAAGGGGAGCAACCCCCGGCGGAAGCCACTGTGGTCAAAAAAATTGATACTCCGACCGGCACTATACTCGTGGTTGAGGACAATCCGATGGTGCTGGCCATGGTTCAAGAAATTCTTGAAAGTGCCGGGCATCGTGTCATTACTGCATCTGAGCCATCTCAGGCTCTTGATTTCATTCGATCATGCGGAGAAGCCATTGACCTGCTGGTATCGGACGTGGTCATGCCGCAGATGAATGGTCCCGAGCTTTATGAGCGGGGCATCGAAGAGATACCGGAACTTAAGGTTCTGTTCATGTCCGGGTATGCCGGAGTTGTCACTGCTCACAACGGCCACCTGGAGGAAGAAACAAACTTCATCTCGAAGCCATTTACAATGGAGGCCTTTTTACGAAGGGTGTCAGTGGTAATGAGTTCTTCTCCGAGACATTCATGATAGTGAATCCCCTGCATGATGACAGTCACACAGTATGGAATATAATCATGCCGAAATGGGAAGATAGACTTTGAACATTGTACCCTGACCCGGTTGACTAAAGAGCTGCAACGCTCCGGCATGTGATTTGATGATACCGAGTACCGCCGACATTCCAAGTCCACGACCGGTAAATTTGGTCGTGTAGAACGGCTCGAAGATTCGCCGTTTTGTCGCGTCATCCATTCCGCAACCGTTGTCAGTTACTTCCAGACAGACATATTCGCCAGGGGGGATCGGCTTGCCGTGGTAATCCTCATATGCCTTACCAGCGATAACCTTAATCCTGGCGAGCGATACATCAACAACCCCCTGTTCTGTACCAAGAGCTTCTGACGAATTGATTATCAGATTCATGACTACCTGCCGGAGTTGGCTGGCATCTCCTTCTATAAGGGGAATTTCGGCTGAAAGATCGGTATTGATAACCGCGTTCTGTGGTAGGGTTGCTTTCAGCATGCCGACTATTTCCTCCACCTTCTTCACCATATTGATTTTGCTCTTGGTGAGTCGGGCTTTCCCGGCATATGCCAGCATCTGGCGGCAGAGGCCGGCTGCTCGTTCAGCGGCTTCTTCAATTATAGGGATATTCTTCTCTGCCGTACCATAATTCAACTTTGTCAGGCCGCAATACCCTATGATGATTGCCAGGATGTTATTGAAGTCATGGGCAATACCTCCGGACAAAACACCAAGGCTTTCCAGTTTCTGGGTCTGCTGAAATTGTTGTTCGAGCAGAGATTTCTCTTCTTCAGCCTGCCTGCGTTCCAACTCGCCAGCCGCCCGGATAGATACGAGCTTCAGCACACTTTCTGCAAAATGGGAACTGTTTAACGCTTTTCGCCCGATAACTGCAATCAGGCCAATCGGCTTCATGTCAAAACTCCAAAGGGTGGTTCCCAGATAACTCTCAGCCTGTAAATCCTGTAAAGCCTCGTCCTTTGGAAACAGGTTTCGCACCTCCCTGGGGAAAACACAGATTTCTTTTCCGACTACGTCACCGCAGGGGGTATCTTTCAAGGTGTACTCAACGTTATCCTCAAACTTACCATCATGGTATACGGCCAAAGTCTTGGCAGAAAGGCGATCTCCCAGAAGACGGTCGATGCAGACGTAGTCCATTCCAAGAATTTTGGCCAGATAACGAGCCAGCGTTTCAAAAAAAACCTCGCCGGTGGATAGAGAACCCATCTGCAGCAGATACGAATGAACTTCCTCGATCTGCTTGCGCTCAGTAATGTCAGTATTTGTGCCAATCATGCGCAACGGTTTTCCGTCGCTGTCACGGCTGACTACCATTCCTCGGCCAAGTATCCATTTCCAGGTGCCATCCTTGCATAACATGCGAAATTCAACCCTGGCCGAACCTGTTCTGCCATCAAGATACTGCTGCAGTGCAGCCATTGTCCCAGGGGCATCCTCTGGGTGAATACGCTTCAACCATTCCTCAGATGTATTACCGATTTCATTCTCTGCAAACCCGAGTATTTCTTTGTAACGGAGCGAGTAGAATGCTTCGCCGGTCAGAATGTTCCAGTCCCAGACACCGTCCCCGGCTCCTTCCAGGGCAAGATTCCAGCGCGATTCACTATTCTTTAATGCTTCTTCGGCCAGTTTACGGGCGGTGATATTGGTATGCGAGACCATAACAGAGCCATCATCACCCTTTAGCGGCAGCACATTCAGAAGAAACCAGCGTTGTTCCTCGCCTGGCCCATAACACGGGTATTCCAGGCTATACTGGGTCAATTCTCCGCTCTGCACTTTGCGGATACCCTCATACGCCTCCTCTGCCTGTTCAGAACTTCCCCACACTTCATCAATTTTGACGAAGTAGTTGGCACCTGCGCCGCAACTACTTTCATCATTCACCAGATTGCATTTGGCAAAATCGCTCCACGCTTCATTGACGCTCAGGATAATGCCATTCTTATCGACTATAGCCAGATTGGAACTCGATGAATTAAATACGCGGTTATTGAAGTCCATCTGTTTGGCCAAAATCTCACTGGTCAGCTTCTGGAGGGTAATATCTCTGATGAAGGAAAAGATCGAACCGCCGTGCGAAGCGGAATAATTGGCGCTGACCTCGACATCAATGACAGTACCGTCTTTATGCAGGTGTCTGGTCTCAAACTTCAACGAGCCGCTCTGAATGATTAATTCAATACGCCTGGCGACGTCATCTTTGCTGTCGATAGCATCAATCACAGGGATTTGCAGCTTAAGAAGCACATCACGGGAGTACCCGACCATCCGACAGTAGCTGTCATTGGTTTCCAGGATATTACCTTCCATATCCACCAGGAGGAAACCGTCTATGGAGGTTGAGATGATTGAGTGAAAATCATCTGGAGTTACTGAAGTGCGACGTTCGGTGACACCTGCAGCATCGTGTCCGTTCAGTGCCGTGATCATGTCGCATTCATCTTTGAGAGTTGCTGTCATAAACCGGATGTTAGTCGGTTCATTATCCACAGCCAGTATTTTGAAGCGCTTATCCATAAATTTCCTCTATCGTTTTTCCTTATAAACCCTCAATATTTAGGCTCTTGATGGGTATTTTCATCTCCGACACCACCTCTTGTTGCTTTTGCATAATCACCCCACCTCTCCAGCATAACCGCCAGCTCATCCTTCTTCACCGGTTTGGTCAGATAATCATTCATACCCGCTGCTATGCAATGTTCCCGATCTCCCTGCATGGCGTTGGCGGTCATCGCTATGATCGGTATCAGGTGATTGCGGACGTGCGAGTGAGGATCACGAATAACGGCGGTGGCAGCGAAACCGTCCATTTCCGGCATCTGGCAGTCCATCAGGACAATATCGTAATCCATCATCTCCAGCGCCCTGACAGCCTCCAGGCCATCGGCAACGACATCGGCCTTGTAGCCCAGTTTGCCCAGGATGCTCTGCGCAACCTTCTGGTTAATGACGTTGTCTTCTGCCAGCAGGATGCGTAAGCCGTGATTGACGACTTCAGCCACGGTGTGCCTCGTGATGAGAGCAGTTGAAGGCGCGGAGGCGCGCGTCCTGTCAAGTGCAAGGGCAATGCAGCTATAGAGTTGTGACTGCCTGACCGGTTTCGACAGATAGCCGACAAAACCGATTTTTTCCAGTGCCGCTGCCTCACCACGCTGTGCCAGCGATGTCACCATTATCAGCAATGTTGCTTGCAACTGGGGATCTGCCTTGACCTGTCGACCGAGTTCGCTGCCATCCATGCCGGGCATTTCCTGATCAAGCATGGCTATCTGGAAGGGCTTGTTCTCTGCTACCGCCTTACGGAGAGACTGCAATGCACTCATGCCATCTGCGACAAGTTCATAGCTGCAGCCCCAATCGGAGAGCAGGGTGGCCATCAACTTCCTGTTGGTTGCGTTATCGTCAACCACCAGAATTCTGTTGTGCTTTATGTCTGCATACGGCAAGGCCACAATGTTTTTCTTCTCTCCATCATTTTGCTTCTCGAACCGGGCAGTGAACCAAAAGGTGGAGCCATTGCCTTCCTCGCTCTCAATGCCTATCTCACCACCCATAAGCTCTGTCAACTGCTTGCAGATTGCCAGACCAAGTCCGGTGCCGCCATACTTTCTCGTGGTGGAACCATCCGCCTGTGTAAACGGTTCAAATATAGCGGCAAGCCGCGACTGGGGAATACCTATGCCGGTATCGCGCACAGAAAAGCGGATGATGACCGCTTCGCCCTGCTCAGATTCGAGCTCAGCTCCGATGACCACTTCACCCGCATGGGTAAATTTAATGGCGTTCCCGGCCAGATTGGTGATGATCTGACGCAGTCTCCCGGGATCACCCTTCAGGTGTGTCGGAACTGCTGGGTCAATATGACAGATCAACTCCAGACCGGCATCCTGAGCACGGAACGTCAGCATCTCGACAATATCTTCCAGGGTTATGCGCAGATCAAAATTTAGAATTTCAATATCCAGTCTGCCCGCTTCAATCTTGGAAAAATCGAGAATGTCGTTGATAAGACTCAGAAGGTTCTCGCCGCTTCTGTTGACTATCTCGGCATAACCGCGCTGTTCATCAGACAGCTCGGTTTCCAGCAGCAATCCGGCCATGCCGATAACACCATTCATGGGAGTGCGGATTTCGTGGCTCATGGTGGCCAGGAACTGACTCTTGGCCATGGTGGCCGCTTCAGCCGTGTCTCTGGCAGCGGTGAGCTCCTCCAGAATTTTTCTCTTTTCCGTGACATCTTCCTTGACCGCCAGATAATGGGTGATGGCGCCGGTTTCATCAAGCAGCGGTGAAATTACGGCATGCTCCCAGAACAGGGTGCCATCTTTGCTCTTATTGACAAAATTCCCTTCCCATGTTTTCCCCGTTGAAATGGTTGACCATAACTCGGCAAATACTTCAGGTGGCGTATCGCCCGATTTTAGCACTCGCGGGTTCTGTCCGATGGCTTCTTCAGAAGTATAGCCGGTAAGTTCGGTAAAGCGGGGGTTGACAAATTCAATGGTGCCATCGGTATCGGTAATCACGATAGTAACCGGACACTGCTCGACAGCGCGGGCCAGATTGCGCCGCGTCTCCTCAGCCAGCCTGCGCTCGGTAATATCATAATTCACTCCGATCATCCGGAGTGGCTTGCCATCGGCATCACGCAGTACCAGCGCGGAAACCATGAGGTGGCGAATCTCTCCGTCCGGCCAGACAACCCGGAACTCGCCTTCAAAATCCTTTTCACCGCGCAGCGCCTGCTCAATAGCCACCGTGCCCCGCTCCCTGTCATCCGGATGCACACCCCTCTTCCAGACAGCATACGCTCTGGACGCATCCTTCTCTGCCACCCCGTACAGGGCAAACATCCGTGTGTCCCAGGCAAGGCGGTTCTCAGCTATATCCCAGTCCCAGACCCCGATTTTTGCCGAATCTACTGCAAGTGAGAAACGGCGGTTAAGATCAGCGATCTTTTTATCCGCGCTCTCAATCTCCTGATCCTTCGCTTTCATCATCACATACATCAGGAATCCAGCGCCGATAAAAATAAGAATAATTATGGCTGTTGAGCCGGCAAAAAAACCGATGTTGCCCACGAACTCCTGGTGGCTGGCCTTATGGCGCTCACTCATGATGTTGTTAATGTCATCAATATAGTTGCCGGTACCCACAACCCACTGCCACGGTTTAAATTCGAGAGAATAGCTCCGTTTCGGGAGTGGTATATCGCTACCCGCCTTGGGAAACCAGTAATCGGTATACCCGCCGCCGTCTTTGGTTCCTTGCCTGATTATTTCCCTGATAATGAATTTACCATTCTTGTCCTGCAGATCAATTCTGTTTATTCCTTCAGACGGCTTTCCAAGCAGTACGATATTCGTTCCGTCAACCGTATCGATCCAAAAATAGCCATCCTTCTGAAAGCGGAGTTGCCGCACCAGGTCTGCACCCAGTCGCTTCGCTTCATCAACAGAGATTTCTCGTTTTGCAGCCCGAGCCTCAATCGTTGTCAATATGCTGACGGCGGTCTCCACCTGGCTCTTGATGAGCCCGTCATAGTCGTCCAGAAGAGTTTTTTTCTGACTGACCAACGATGCGCTTGAAAGCAGATGCATCCGATAGTAGCCGATGCCGGTAAGAGCCACCAGCGCAACGATTGCCCCGATAAACACAAAAAGCATCTGTTTTGTTTTGAAATTCATGGTTTCCTCAGAGCCCGATACAGATTATCGCCGACAAATAATGCCCTGCTGCATTGTTAATTCATCAACCGTTTCGGCTGACACTACCTGATGGCCCTGCTTGCCAAGCAGTACGGCACCGAATTTCAGGTTGACCCGGTTATCTTCCACGAGCAGAACCCGCAAGGATGGGCCGTCCCAGACGGGTGATGTTGTCTGGGATAGTATTCTTGCTGTTTCTCAGAGGGCAAGAGACCATAATTACTCCTGATAGATCAATGCCCCATCCACAGATTTTAGTGCTGTTACTCTAGGCTGTTATTTGAGAATTGCAACAATAAATGACGACAAAATGCTGGTAATTCCGGCGCCACTCGAAATGGAAGAGCTGGAAGAACTACTGATGGCATTTGGGATTATGGAAGCTGATGATGCTCCTGAATCTATTCCATCCGGCATATCTATGAAACAAACTCCACAAATTCTGCTCAAAATTTCAGCAAAATTTATCTCAATTATTTTCACTTAAACCGAACAGTCCGGAATTACAGGATAAATATTTTACCAGTTCTTGGCATACGTAATGTAAAACAGCAACGCATGCATCTGTTGCACTTGTTTCAAATGAAGAAGCAATTGCCAACAGCGCAAACTTTCAGATATGCTCACAGGCCTCTTCAACCGCTAAGGAGGATGTATCGAATGAAAAATGTAATCAAGCTGCTGGCAACTCTTTTTTGCCTGTTCCTCCTGGTAGCACAGGCAGTGGCTGGTGAAATCAACCTCGCTGTCGCCGCCAGTCTGAAAGAGGTCACGAATGAATTGTCCGACAGCTTTGCCAAAACTCATCCCGGAGTAAAGTTCCTCAAGAACTATGGCGCTTCCGGTGCTCTGGCCAAGCAGATTGTGAGCGGAGCTCCGTCTGACATTTTCATAGCTGCAAATCCGGAGTGGATGGAATACGCGAAGAACAAGAACCTGATTGACAGTGCCACTATTGGCACCTTTACCTACAACACCCTTATATTTGCCGGAGCGCCTGGCAAGGCATCATCCATGCGGGATCTTATCAAGCTCGATAGAATCGCCATCGGCAGTCCCAGGAGTGTTCCAGCCGGGGAATATGCCACTGAAGCAATCAAAAAGGCCGGCCTCGATAAGCATCTGGAAAAGAAACTGGTTATGGCCAAGGACGTGCGTGAATGCCTGATGTATGCTGAACGTGGAGAAGTTGACGGTGCCTTCGTGTACAAGACTGATGCACTGCTGGCGAAACAGGCGATGATACTTTTTACGGTTCCTCCAGATCTTTACCCACAAGTAACATACCCGATGGCTCTGACCGTTGCGGGTGCGAAAAACAAGGATGCTGCTGCATTCTTTACCTACCTTCACAGTGGTGAGGCAAAAACGGTACTGGTGAAATATGGATTTGCGCCTCATTGAAGTTTGCTGTTAGTTGCAGATTAATGATATAACGCAGACGATGATTCCTTTAGCCCCCTCAGATTATGATGCCATTCGGCTATCGCTTCAGGTCGCCCTCGCAGCGACGTTGCTGTCCATCCCCTTCGGTTTTGGCGTTGCGTATCTGATTACCTTCGTGAAATTTCGCGGCAAGATGCTGCTGGAAGTGTTCGTGAACCTCCCTTTAACCCTGCCACCGGTGGTCGTAGGGTATTTTCTCCTGCTTCTGCTCGGTAAGCATGGCTGGCTTGGCTCCCTGCTCAATAATGCTGGTATTCGTCTGATTTTCACCCTTAAAGCAGCGGTCATTGCTTCTGCAGTTGTTGGCTTTCCGCTCCTGGTGCGCTCGTTACGGGTCTGTATGGAGGGGATCGATCGGCAGCTTATCAATGCCTCCCGGACGCTCGGAGCGCCGTGGTACGACACCCTGCTGACTGTTATTCTGCCACTCTCTCTTCCCGGTTTGATAGCCGGATCATCTTTGATGTTTGCCCGCAGCCTCGGTGAATTCGGCGCAACAATCATCGTCGCTGGTAATATTCCCGGTGTGACCCAGACTATTCCCCTTGCCATTTACGAATATGCCAGTTCTCCGACAAGTGAGACTATGGCGCTGGCACTCTGTCTCGTGTCGGTGGTTATTTCTATGGCGGTGTTGTTTATGCACGAGCTGATGGCACGCAAAATGTCGCGGAGGGACTGATATGCAACTCTCCATGAACGTAAATAAAAGTTTCGGCGCCTTTACATTGTCCACAGACATCGTTTTCAGCGGCGACAGAATCGGGGTTTTTGGCAAGTCAGGCAGTGGTAAATCGACTCTGGTCAGTATGCTGGCAGGACTTGTTGATCCTGATGATGGCGAGATTGTTCTGGATGGAGAATGTCTTTTCAGCAGTTTAAAAGGAATAAACCGGCGGCCTGAACTACGGCGCATTGCCATGGTATTTCAGCAGCACTGCCTGTTTCCGCATCTGAGCGTCAAAAATAACCTGCTCTATGGTTTTAAACGCTGTCCGACAAAATACCGCACCATTGATTTCACTGCACTTGTCGAAGTGCTGAAACTTGAAGAGCTTCTTGGACGCGGTGTCACTAATCTTTCGGGAGGCGAAAAACAGCGTGTTGCGCTTGGCCGCGCGATTCTGGCCAACCCCCGCCTCCTGCTGATGGATGAGCCGCTCTCCGCATTGGACGATACGCTTCGCTTCCAGATCATTCCCTACCTGAAGAGCGTCAGCAGTGAGTTTGGCATTCCGTATCTGTTTATTTCCCACTCCCTGGTTGAGATGCGCCTTATGGTCGATACCGTACTGGCTTTTGAAAAGGGTGTCATGGTAGGACAGACCACCAGCGAACAGTTGGCCAGAAACCGCATGGGGAGCAGTCAGGTCGGTTATATAAATCTCCTGAAGCTGGGCCGCCCGACTGATGACGGTTCTCTCTACGCGTATCCCTGGGGAACCACGCGCCTGCTGCTTTCAGCACTTTCGGAGCGGGACGAATCAACAGCCG
>Ga0194059_1000731_pt1 | contig 14786 bp, 10 predicted proteins | sample SepL6211m_MetaG_FD_163426 | JGI IMG/M metagenome (GOLD analysis project Ga0194059, IMG submission 163426) | Anoxic zone freshwater microbial communities from boreal shield lake in IISD Experimental Lakes Area, Ontario, Canada - Sep2016-L626-11m | ecosystem: Environmental > Aquatic > Freshwater >... | reverse complement strand
CTGATACACCGCAGGTCGCCTTTGAATCGGCATTGGCGCTGGGTGATGTTTGGGCGCTGGACCAACTTTGGAAGGAACTCGGCTTTGACGCTTTGGCCGGCGTCTTTCGCAAAGCGCGTTACACCACACCGGTGGAACACGCCATTCGCGTCATGGTCTTCAACCGCCTGTGTGATGCCGACTCCAAACTGGGCGTGCTGCGCTGGCTGCAAACGGTGAGCATGCCCCAAGTCGATGTGCAAGCTTTGACGCATCAGCATTTGCTGCGCAGCCTTGATGCGCTGATGGACCATCAAGAAGCCGTGGACGATGTGGTGGCCAATCTGCTGCGTCCTCTGGTAGATCAAGACCTCTCCTTGGTGTTCTATGACCTCACCACCATCCGCGCTGCCGGTCTGTCGGAGCAGACAGGCGACGTGCGCCAGTACGGCATGGCCAAAGAAGGTTTGATTGCGCGCCAGTTCATGCTCGGGGTCGTGCAGACCGCCGAAGGTCTGCCGATCTACCACGAGGTGTTTGACGGCAACCAGGCCGAGTCGCCTACTTTGATGCCAACGCTCAAGAAGGTGCTCACCCGCTTTGGCCACATCAAGCGTTTGATTGTGGTGGCGGATCGGGGTTTGCTGTCTTTGGACAATATCGATGAGTTGGGCAAGATCAAATTGCCCAGCGGACAAGCCCTTGAATTCATTCTGGCGGTGCCGGGTCGGCGCTACGGTGAATTTGTAGAGGTCTTGCAGGCCTTCCAAGCCAAAGCCATCACGGCCGAGCAAGAGATTGTTGAGGAAACGTCGTGGCACGGTCTGAGACTGGTGGTGGCGCATAACCCCCAAAGGGCCAAGGAACAGACGCTGCTGCGCCAGGAGCGCATTGCTGCTCTGCAGACTCAGGCACAGGCGTGGGCCGGCAAGCTCGATGGGCAGGACGGCGGCGTGCCAGGCAAAGGTCGCAAACTCTCTGACAGTGGCGCCAAGGCGCGTCTCTATCACGAGGTCAAAGAGGCGCATCTGGCAAAAATAGTCAAGGTCGATCTCAAGAGCGATTTGTTCAGTTACACAGTCGACGAGGCTGCGCTCAAGCAGGCGGAACTCATGGACGGCAAGCTGATGCTGGTGACCAACGTGGCTGACTTGACGCCGCCAGAAGTGGTACAGCGCTACAAGGCACTTGCCGATATTGAACGGGGCTTTAGGGTGCTCAAGTCCGAAATAGAGATTGCGCCGGTGTACCACCGCCTGCCAGAGAGAATCCGAGCCCATGCATTTGTTTGCTTTCTGGCTTTGATTGTTTACCGCGTGATGCGTCAAAGGTTGAGGCTGGCCAAAAGCGATCTGTCGCCGGAGAGGGCGTTGGCAGAGCTGAGGAAAATTCAGCGTCATAAGGTCAGAATCAACAAGGCAGAGCCGATCTCGGGCATCTCAACGATTAACGACTCCCAGGCACAAGTGCTGGAGACTTTGAACATCAGAAAACCGACCCAAGATGCCCAGTTGACCCTTTTGTAGTGGCAAGTTTGAAGCTCGCCCTATATAAATCAACAACTTGCGTCATTTGGTGTCGAACTCGGGGGGTCACTTCAAAGTCGCCAATGATGGAAACCGTTGCATTGTTGGGCCAATAGTAGGTGTCGTAAAACTCGCGCAACTTTTCGATCGAAACCTTTTCGATGTCGCTGCGATGCCCAATGGTGCCGTGATGGTAGGGGTGGGCAACAAATGCAGCCTGATAGATTTCCTTGTACAGGGCCTGCAGGGGTGAATTCTCACCACGCTCAAATTCGTTGCGCACTACCGTCATCTCCGCTTGACGATCTTCATCGCGCAGCAGCAGCTTGCGCATGCGATCAGCTTCCATATCCACCACGGTCGCGAGGTGTTCACTGCCCAGATTTTCATAATAGTTGGTGCGGTCAAGCCAGGTCGTCGCGTTGTATCTGGCACCTGTGCGTTCGAGCAATTGATCAACGTTATTGCCCTTGCTGCGATCGCGCTCGGAAGTGCCTTTGAACATCAAATGTTCGAGTATGTGCGTGGCACCGGTACTGCCGGTGACCTCATTTTTCGAACCGACCCGGTAGGTCATCATGAAGGTCAGCGTCGGGCTGGAATGCTCGGGTAGCAGCAGGACCTGCAAACCATTTGAGTTGAGCGTGTACTCGTCAATGCTATTGACGGTTCTCACATGGGTAAAACCCTCCACCGCCACGGGACTGGCCTGGAGTCCCAGTGCGACAAACACAAGCCCGAAAAGCGCAAGACAAGGTTTCATAAATTGACCACGAAGAGAAAATATAACCCTAGCATACTGCCTCGCCTCTGAGCCTTGAGCAGGGCAAGTCACTGCGCCGCATGCGACAATTCCTCACCGTTAGCATGGATCGCGTGCTGAACTGACAGTCAATCGAAGAGGAAGATATGGGATTTTTGAGCGGAAAAAAACTGCTGATAACCGGTGTGTTGTCCAAGCGGTCCATTGCTTACGGCATCGCGCAGGCTTGCCACCAACAGGGTGCCGAACTGGCTTTCAGCTACGTGGGCGAGCGTTTCAAGGAGCGAATTGTCGAGTTTGCAGCGGATTTTGACTCCAGCTTGGTATTTGATTGTGACGTGGCCGATGATGCGCAGATCGAGAAACTCTTTGCTGACCTGGCACAGACCTGGCCACGCTTCGACGGCTTTGTGCACAGCATTGGCTACGCTCCGCGTGAGGCGATCGCCGGTAACTTTCTGGATGGACTGAGCCGCGAAAATTTTCGCATTGCGCACGACATCAGTGCTTACAGCTTTCCGGCCATGGCCAAAGCAGCCCTGCCCTATCTCAATGACAAGGCGTCCCTGCTCACGCTGACCTACCTGGGCGGTGTGCGCGTGGTGCCGAGTTACAACACCATGGGTCTGGCCAAAGCATCGCTGGAATCTTCGGTGCGCTATCTGGCCGATGCCGTGGGACCGCAGGGCATTCGCGTCAATGGATTGAGCGCCGGTGCCATCAAGACCCTGGCCGCAAGCGGCATCAAGGACTTTGGACGTCTGCTGTCCATTTCAGCCAATGCTTCTCCGCTGCGGCGCAATGTAACGATCGAGGAGGTTGGCAACGTTGCGGCATTTCTGCTCAGCGATCTGGCCTCCGGAATGACCGGACAGATTTCCTATGTTGACTGCGGTGTCAGCCAGACAGCGGTGGCCGTTGTCGAAACCGCGGCAGCTTAAGAAGGATACCGTCGGAGCTAAGTCACCACGCAATCTGCGTAGTAGTGGCGTTGTCCGTCCCGGTCGTCTTCTTCCACCAGTCCGTGGATGTCGGTCTCAAAGCCCGGACAGCGTGCGTTGAACTCACGTGAAAATTTCAGGTAGTCAACAATTTTTCGATTGAATACCTCGCCGGGTATCAGCAGGGGAATTCCAGGCGGGTAAGGCGTAACCAGTCCAACCGTGATGCGGCCCTCAAGATCGTCAATTTCGACCCGTTCGGTCTTACGCAGCGCAATATGGGCGTAGGCATCGCTGGGCTTCATGGCCGGCGTCAGGTCGCTCAGGTACATATCGGTGGTCAAGCGTGCAATATCGTACTTGGCGTAAAGCTGGTGAATATGCTGGCACAAGTCGGCCAGCCCCATGTTTTCGTATTTGGGATACTTTTGACAGAACTCCGGAAGAATCCTCCACATCGGCTGATTCTTGGCGTAATCGTCCTTGAACTGCTGCAACGCAGTCAACATGCTGTTCCAGCGACCTTTGGTGATGCCAATGGTGAACATGATGAAGAAACTGTAGAGCCCGGTTTTCTCGACCACCACCCCGTGCTCGGACAGGAACTTGGTCACGACGCTGGCCGGGATACCGGTCTTGGCAAACTTGCCACTCAGGTCCATGCCAGGGGTCACGATGGTGGACTTGATCGGATCGAGCATATTGAAGCCCGCTGCCATCTTGCCGAAACCGTGCCAGTTGACGCCCGCCTTCGCCTTGGCTGACTCACCCTTGATGATCCAGTCGTCTGCGCGGCCGATGCCCTCGTCGACCAACTTGTCCGGCCCCCAGACCTTGAACCACCAGTCGTCGCCGTACTCTTCATCGACTTTGCGCATGGCGCGGCGAAAGTCCAGCGCCTCAGCGATGCTCTCCTCCACCAGCGCGGTACCGCCAGGGGGTTCCATCATGGCTGCTGCAACGTCGCAGCTGGCAATGATGCTGTATTGAGGACTGGTGCTGGTATGCATCAGGTAGGCCTCGTTGAAGAGGTGTTTGTCGAGTTTGACGGTTTGCGAGTCCTGCACCAGGACGTGACTGGCTTGACTGATGCCCGCCAGCAATTTATGCAAAGACTGCGTGGCATAAACCATGGCATGCTTGGGACGTGCCCGGTTCTTCCCCATCGCATGGTAGCTGCCGTAAAACGGATGGAAAGCGGCATGCGGCAGCCATGCTTCATCAAAGTGGATGTTCTCCACATAACCATCGAGCAAGCCCTTCACGGTCTCGGTGTTGTAGAGCACACCGTCATAGGTCGACTGCGTGAGCGTCAGCACGCGCGGTTTGATTTTGCCAATATCAGCGCCAGCCAGATGCTGGCGAATCAGGGGGTTCGTCCGGATCTTGTTCCTGATCGCCTCTGGCTCAAATTCGCCTCTGGGAATCGGCCCGATGATGCCGAAGTGGTTACGCGTAGGCTTCAGGAAAACCGGAATGGCGCCGGTCATGATGATCGCATGAAGAATCGACTTGTGGCAGTTCCGGTCGACCACCACCACGTCATTGGGAGCCACCGTGTGATGCCATACCATCTTGTTGCTGGTGCTGGTGCCGTTGGTGACAAAAAAGCAGTGGTCCGCATTAAAGATGCGCGCTGCATTGCGCTCACTCTTTCCAATCGCCCCGTCGTGGTCCAGCAGTTGGCCCAGTTCTTCGACCGCATTGCACACATCGGCGCGCAACATGTTCTCGCCATAGAACTGGTGATACATCTGTCCCACCGGACTCTTCAGAAAGGCCACGCCACCGGAATGGCCCGGGCAATGCCATGAGTAGGAACCATTTTCAGCATAGTCGAGCAATGCCTTGAAGAACGGTGGTTGTACGCCTTCGAGGTAACTCTTGGCTTCGCGGATGATGTGGCGGGCGACGAATTCCGGCGTGTCCTCAAACATGTGGATGAAGCCATGCAGTTCACGCAAAATGTCGTTGGGAAGATGGCGCGAAGTTTTCGTTTCACCGTAGATATAGATTGGCACATCGAGGTTCTTTCGACGCACTTCTTCGATGAAATGGCGCAGGTTAAGAACCGCCGGATCCAGATCGGGCCCGGGCGTAAATTCTTCGTCGTCAATGGAGAGAATAAAGGCACTGGCACGGCTCTGTTGTTGGGCGAACTGGCTGAGATCGCCGTAACTGGTCACCCCCAGCACCTCAAACCCTTCAGACTCAATCGCCTGAGCCAGTGCGCGAATGCCCAGGCCGGAGGTGTTTTCGGAACGGAAGTCTTCGTCGATGATGACGATGGGAAAACGAAACTTCATTGAAATCTCCAGCCAGGCGCACAAAATTACATAAACAGGCGCGAAGTGTAAGGACTAAATCGACCTTACCCTTGGCGCGCAGAAGCATTTGGCGCAAAATGTGGCGATACCAACACAACTGAGGCCAAGATGAGCCAATCCACAATCTGGTGGGTGTTTGCAGGGGTGCTTGTTGCCACCGAACTCATGACGGGCACCTTCTACCTGCTGATGGTCGCGATTGGCTTGGTTGCCGCCGCGATCGCGGCACATCTGGGCGCCAGCCTGGTTGTCCAGTGGGTGGTGGCTGCCGCCCTTGGAGGTGGCTCGGTCATCGCCTGGCGACGTTATCGACAGGTTCAACCCGCCGCAGCGCCGGCCGCCGCCAATCATGACGTGAACCTTGACATTGGCGAGACCGTGCAGGTTGAAGCCTGGGACGGCGACGGCAACAGCACGGTGCGATACCGAGGTGCCAACTGGAACGTTTCTCTGGTATCTGGTGCCAGTGCCGCGCCGGGCAAGCACAGCATCGTGGAAGTGATCGGAAGCCGATTGATTGTCAGAAAACTGTGACAGGAGAAATTGATGGAAATCGCCCTTGTTTTGTTCGTCATCGCCGTCGTTTTCATCACGCAGTCGGTCAAGGTCGTGCCACAACAGCACGCCTGGGTAGTCGAGCGCCTCGGGAAATACAACGGAACACTGACCCCGGGTTTGAGTTTTCTGATGCCGTTTGTGGACAAGGTGGCCTACAAACACGTGCTCAAGGAGATTCCGCTGGACATCGCAAGCCAGGTCTGCATCACGCGCGACAACACGCAGTTGCAGGTCGATGGCATCCTGTATTTCCAGGTAACGGATGCGATGCGCGCCAGCTACGGATCGAGCAACTACATCACGGCGATCTCCCAGTTGGCGCAGACCTCGCTTCGCTCGGTCATTGGCAAACTCGAACTCGACAAGACATTTGAGGAACGCGACATCATCAATGCCCAGGTCGTGCAGGCCATTGACGAGGCGGCCTTGAACTGGGGCGTCAAGGTGCTGCGCTACGAGATCAAGGATCTGACGCCGCCCAAAGAAATACTGCACGCCATGCAGCAGCAGATTACTGCAGAACGTGAAAAACGCGCACTGATTGCCGCATCCGAAGGGAGGCGTCAGGAGCAGATCAACATTGCCACCGGTGAGCGCGAGGCCTTCATTCAGCGTTCCGAAGGCGAAAAGCAGGCCGTCATCAACCGGGCGCAGGGAGAAGCACAATCGATCACTGCGGTGGCCCAGGCCACAGCCGAGGCGATCGAGAGAATTGCTGCGGCCATCCGCCAACCTGGCGGTGCCGAGGCCGTACAGCTCAAGGTAGCCGAAAAAGCCGTTGAGGCCTATTCCAAAGTTGCTTCAGGCGCCAGCACGACGCTGATTGTTCCGAGCAATATGACCGAGGTGTCGACGCTGATTGCCTCGGCCATGAAGATGGTTCAGACAACAAAAAGCTAGTTGCGCTTACCGGCTTTTCGTCGCCTCAAATGCGTCAAACGGGAGGCGTTTGAATAGTTGAACTGTCTAAGTGACATTGCGATCCAGTCTAATCACATGATGGTTGTAGCGTCCAAATTGTTGTTGGTTCGCAACACAGTCAAGCCCTAACGCTATAACAATGTGAGCGGCGATTGACAGCAGTACCGGGTCGGCGTCAATATCGGGCTGTCTAAATATGTGGAGTGCACCTGTACAGTACAAATGGTTATGTTGAGCAGTCTGGAAGTCATTGAAACATCAGGCATCTCGCGCGCTACATTGCACAATTACGTAGCCCTTGGTTTATTGCCGAAACCGATAATCCGAAATCCGGATGACAGTTCCAACACGCGCGCCAGACAACTAGGCTATTTCCCACCAGACGCCATTGACCGTATTGAACGCATCAAACTTATGAAAAAAGAAGGACTCACCATGGCCGACATCTTCCGTCATATGTCACGCGAAGGGTTTGAAGGTTCGCCAACGCAGACCACAGCCACGCCTCGTTTTGAAAGAGAACGCGCCAACCGCTCGGCAGACACCGCTGTGTCGAGGTCGACAGCGGCTCCAATGGCCGAAACTGGTCCACTGCGACTCACCATAGACAAGTTGCCCTACCCGGCATACATGCTCAATTACAACCTGGAGCTTGCCTGGTACAACGAAGAAGCCAAGGTGACTCTGCTGGGCGATTTTGACCGTCTACCTGCCGACACCAAGGAACGTTACATTCTTGATTTCTTTTCCCGTGGGGTCTATGGCAAGAGCGTAGAAAATTTCGAAGCCTTCAGACAACTGCACAAGCAGATGGGGCGTGAGCGTCTGCCCGAAACCGTAAACAGTGGATCTCGCGAAGCAGAAAAGGCCTCCCGCTCCATCGCAGAGTGGCCACTTAATCTCCGTTCGCCAGACGGCGAGAATGAGCACTATCGAGTTTACGCTTCCTACTTCCGGGAAGGCATACTCGTCGTGTTTACCGACGATACAGACGCTCACCAGGGCTTGTTGGGCTTGTTGGAACGCCGCGACGACGTGATCCGCAATTTGCTGAAGAAGCGTTTGCCGGTGCTTACCGATGTTGCAGTGATCGTGGCGGATCTGCAAAATTCCGTGCGTATTTGCTCGGAATTGCCACCGGAAGAATATTTTGAGTTGATCAACCAGATTTGGGCAACCATGGAGCCCATCTTCCGCAGCTACTACGGTACCCATGGCAAACATGTCGGCGATGGCTTGGTCTATTACTTTTTCCCACAGCCCGACAGCAACTACATTTATAACTCGCTGCGCTGCGCCAACCAAATTCGCGAAGCGATGCGCAAGATCAGCAAAGAATGGCAATTGCGCAAGAACTGGGTAAACGACCTCTACCTCAACACCGGTATCAACGAGGGGCAGGAATGGTTAGGAATCTTTCACATCGAAACCAAAGTTGAGTTCACCGTCCTGGGCGACACCATCAACCATGCTGCCAGACTGTCTGACCTGGCTCGTCACGGCTCGTTGTGGGCAACCAAGAACTTGATGGGGAAATTGACTCCTGAGGAACGCAAATCCGTGCGCTTCGGAGTCAAACGGCAGAGCCGGGACGAGCACGAGGTGTTCGTCCATTCGTCCTATTCGCGCGTGTCGGAATTGGTCGATCTGAATTCACCGCGCCATGAAAAATTGCGCGACATTGCTGCGCTTGCTGTAACCGAGATTGTCGAAATTTCTTAAGCAATAAGGGGTGCGCCATGGCGCACCTCAATTACCGCAACGACAGGCACACACGCCGCGCAGTTACTGCGATATTTCAGGCAAGGCCACCTTCTGGTCGACGCTGAACTGGTAGTCCTTGAAGATATGTTCCGCGCTCAAGGTTTGGTAGCTGCCGTCTTCCAGGCGATGCGTCGTATCTTTTAGCCGGTACGTGGTCTGCCCACAGGTCCAGCAATTGAAGTTGCGCATATGGGTACACAGGCAGGTCTTGTCCATGACTGAAAGTGTCTTGAGGTCCGGATGCAGCGCCACCTCACGGTTGTAGGCGTTGATATAGGCGCAACCACCATTACCGTCGAGCAAGTACCCGTACGCTTCGCAGTTGGGACGCGTGCCAGCACCGATGGCCGGCGTGTTGCGCAACATGCGCATCGGATAACCGGTAGGCGAGACCGTGTTGACAATGATGTCTTCTTCACTGGCCTTGAAATATTCCTGCTTCACCTTCTTCGGCAGGCCGCATTCGTCGGCGACGGTAAAACGGGTTGCGACCTGCACAGCTGCTGAGCCGGTTTCCAGAAAGGATACGGCATCACTACCGGTAAAAATGCCGCCGGCAGCGATCACGGGAATGGCGAGTTGTTCCGTCCGCAGGTACTGCACCACCTCGGCGATGATGGTTGCCAGGTCGTACTGCGCCCAGTCGGCACCAAAACCAAGGTGTCCGCCGGCCAGCGGGCCTTCCACAATCACGTAGTCGGGCAGGCGGTTCAGCCTGGCGTTTTTGCGCAGGAACAACTGCAGCGCGCGCACCGACGATACGATGATGCCAAGCTTGGCATCGCGAAACCGGGGATGCTCGGCAAGCAGTCCAAACGAGCCCAGATGCAGACCAGCACTCAAGGTGATGCCATCAATACCGGCGTCCAGCGCAGATGCCATGCGCACCTGCAAGGTTTCGCGCGGTGCATTCATCGTCAATTTTTCCATGCAGTTGACAAAGATCAGGCCTTCACCCTTCTTGGCCTGCATGGTTGACTCGACATGCCGGCGCGTTGCTTCGGCCAGCGCGCCCAAATCAAACTTGATGATCGACTTGTCTGAATTGTGAATGTTGTGCTTGTAGATCTGCAACTTGTTCTTGACAAACTTGGTGTCAAAACGTCGGTCTGATACATCGGTCACCATGGCGTCCGAGATGTGCCCTATGCCACCCAGTCGCGCCGCCTCCAGCGCGAGTTCAGCGGTTGAAATATCAACTCCCATCCCGCCAATCATGATTGGCACGAACTCTTTATTTCCGAACTTCAGGCGGAAGTCATCAACACGTTTCATTCAATTCCTTGGGCCTATTACCAGACCTGGCTGCCGTCTTGACTGATTGCCCAAGCAAGCCCAGGGAGAAAAAATAATCGCGAACCTGACTGGTCTCGCATGCGTTGAATTCTACCTCCCGGCCCTCCACCATTTGCTCGAAAAGCGCGTTGGTGACAGTCCTGCCGCGCTCAATACAGTAAATTGGGATCGCTCCGTGTTAGATTGCATTCGCTCTCACTAGCCAGCCTCTTCATTAAACAGCATTGTCATAGACACTTTTTCCAAATGGCCAATCCATCCAGAACCCAGAACCAGCCACTCAAGGGCGTACGCGTACTCAGTCTGAGCTTGAATCTGCCAGGTCCGGCGGCCCTGATGCGATGTCAGCAGATGGGGGCAAGCTGCGTCAAGCTTGAACCGCCCGCACCAGAGGGATCAGCGCCTGGCGCTTCCGGCGATCCCATGGGTTTGTACAACCGCGCAGCCTTTGATGTGTTGCATCGCGGCGTCCGATTGCTGGTGGCCGACCTGAAAACCGAAAAGGGTCAAAAGGCACTGCAGCGCGAGTTAGCCAAGGCCGATATTCTGCTGACCTCGTTTCGCCCATCGGCTCTGAAGAAGCTTGGACTAGAGTGGAAGGTCCTGCATAAGCGCTATCCCACACTGTCGCAAGTCGCCATCGTTGGCGCACCGGGTTCCCGCGCTGAGGAACCGGGGCACGATCTGACCTATCTGGCAGAGAACGATCTTGTCAATGGCCTGGAGTTGCCTCCTACCCTGTACGCCGATATGGGCGGCTCACTGATGGCGTCTGAATCTGTCCTGCAAGCCGTGCTGATGCAAAAGCGCGGAAAAAGTTGCTACCTTGAAGTGGCCCTCTCGTCAGCCGCGGCCTATCTGGCCTTGCCCCGAAACTGGGGTCTGACGCAGGCCGGAGCAGCCGTCGGTGGCGGCCACGCCGGTTACCGTGTCTACGCATGCCAGGACGGGCGCGTGGCGCTGGCAGCGCTTGAACCCCACTTTGCCAGAAGCCTGTGCGCCGCAGCGCAGGTTCCCTATGTCAATGTCCTGACCATGCTGTCGGCACAAACCCATCAGGCCATCGCAGCCTACCTGCAGGGCATGACACGCAGCGCCCTTGACGCGCTGGCCCTGGACAAGGATATCCCGCTCTTCACGCTGCCCAATTAGGCGCTGCCAGCGCCATCATCGCAAAGGGGTCAACAGCACGACAGCGCGGGCCTCGATCGCCTGACCCAGCCCGACGGGTCCCATTTTCTCGGCCGTCTTGGCTTTCACGTTGACCTGATTGACCGAGATGGCCAGGGCCGACGCAATCTGTGCACACATCGCGGTGCGGTAGGGCATCAGTTTCGGTGCTTGGGCTATCACCGTGCTGTCGACGTTGCAGATCTGAAAGCCACTCTGCCTCACGAGGCGCGACGCCTCTGCCAGCAAGACCATCGAGTCAGCGCCCCGGAAACGCTCGTCGCTGTCCGGGAAATGCTGGCCGATATCACCTAGCGCCGCCGCGCCCAGCAGTGCATCGGTGATGGCATGCAACAGCACATCGGCGTCGGAGTGGCCAAGCAGCCCCAGATGGAAATCAATGGCCACCCCTCCGATGATGAGCTTGCGCCCCGCCACCAGCGCATGCACGTCCCAGCCCTCACCGATTCTGAAACTCATCTCCTTAACCCTTCCCGCCGGTTGTCGGCAGACTGTCCGAAACATGGCCACCTGCCGCGCGCGCCTCCAGCAGCGCTTGCGCCAGCGCAAAATCCTCCGGGTAAGTCACCTTGAAGTTCTGTGCGCTGCCGCTCACCAGCAGTGGCCGCAAACCGATACTCTCAATGGCACTCGACTCATCGGTCACCTCCGCGCCGGCTTGGGCAAGTGCCCGCCTGAGCAGGTCGATGCGAAACATCTGGGGTGTCTGTGCCAACCACTTGTCGCTGCGCTGCAGGGTCGAAGTCACACGCCCGTCCAGCGCGCACTTGAGCGTGTCGGCTAATCGGTGAGCCAGCAGACCGCCCACTGAATCGGTTTCGCAGGCTTCGATCAGATTGCTGATCTGGGCGGGCGTAATGAGGCAGCGCGCAGCATCGTGGACCAGCACCCAATCGTCCCCGCAAGCGCCCTGCCGCAGCAGCCATTCAAGGCCGTGGCTCACACTTTGCGCCCGGCTGGTGCCACCGCAATCAGCAACGCGCCAAGCGCCCTTGTGCGATGAGAAAAAGGAGTCACCAGGGGAAACCACCACAAGGACGCTGCTGATGCAGCTGACATCAGCAAAGGCCGCCAGCGTGTGCAGCACCATAGGCTTGCCAGCCAGTGGCTGATACTGCTTGGGTCCTTCCAAGCCCATACGCGAGCCCATGCCGGCACAGGGAATCAGGGCCCAGCAGCGTGCTTTAGGTGAGCTATCGGCTGGTGAATTCTCGGGTAGGTCAGACATGGGCGTGCCCCATTCTAAAATAAGCCGTTCATGGATTTACCCAAGCTTCTCCCCGGCAAGCGTTTCACCTTACCCAGACCTACCGGATCCTCCGATGCGCTCTTGCTGGCCCAATTGGCATGGCGTAAGCGCGACAGCGGCAAATTGACCGCTATCATCACTGCGGACTCTGCCGATGCGCAGCGACTGATCGATGAAATCGGATTCTTTGCGCCCGACCTGCGCTGTGTCCTCTTCCCGGACTGGGAAACACTCCCGTACGACACCTTTTCTCCGCACCAGGACCTCATCAGCGAGCGACTGGCCACACTTTGGCGGATCAACCAGCGCGATAGCACGACCGGCGCCGATGTTGTCATCGTACCGGCTAGCACCGTGCTCTACCGACTGGCGCCGCCAGCCTTCCTGGCCGCCTATACCTTTCATTTCAAGGTCAAACAAAAGCTTGCCGAAGCCAGCTTTCGAGCCCAACTGACCCTGGCTGGCTACAGCCACGTGAGCCAGGTGGTCAGCCCTGGCGAATACGCGGTGCGTGGGGGCCTGATCGACCTCTTCCCGATGGGCTCACCGGTTCCCTATCGGGTTGACCTGTTCGACGATGAGATCGACACCATCCGCACCTTTGATCCGGACAGTCAGCGCAGCCTGTACCCGGTGCCGGAGGTCCGCTTGCTGCCAGGCCGGGAATTCCCGATGGATGATGCGGCCCGGGCCCGCTTTCGCAGTCGCTGGCGTGAACTGCTCGATGGTGATCCAACCAAGAGCAGGATCTACAAAGATATTGGCAACGGTATCGCCACCGCCGGCATTGAGTATTACCTGCCGCTCTTTTTTGAGGAAACCGCTACCGTTTTTGATTACCTGGGCACTGCTGCGACCGTGGTGCTGCATGGTGAACTTGAACTCGTCTTTCAGCACTTCTGGCAGGATGCGCGCGAGCGCTACCGCCTGGTGCAGGGTGACCCTGAACGACCCGTCCTGCCACCCGAAGCGCTTTTCCTCAGTGCCGAACAGTTCTACACCCGGGTCAATCAACACGCTCAATTGGCCTTCCGACCGCCAAGCGAAGACGTTGGCGAAAACGCGCTGTTTCAACCGCTGACCAATCTGACGGCGGTGCGAGGCGCAGACGAACCGCTGGCGCGCTTGAAAGAGCACCTTCGCCAGACCGAGCATCGGGTCCTGGTGCTGGCGGAAAGCGAAGGTCGAAAGACCAGCTTGCTGGACTTTCTGCATGCCAGTGGCCTGCTAGCCCCCTCCTTCGCAAGCCTGGCACAGTTTGAGCTGGGTCGGGAGCCCTTGGGCATTGCGACTTCATCGCTGCATACCGGCTTCTCCTGGCTGGAAGCCGGCATCGACTTTGTCACGGAAACAGAACTTTTTGCCGCCGGTCCCACGACCCGAAGGCGCAAGAAGCAGGAGCAGGTCAGTGACGTCGAAGCGCTGATCAAGGACCTGAGCGAACTCAATATCGGGGACCCGGTGGTCCACTCAGCGCACGGCATTGGCCGCTATCGGGGCCTGATCAACCTTGATCTGGGCCAGTCAGGAGCCGATGGCGAATCCGAAGTGCAGGAATTCCTGCATCTGGAGTATGCCGATCAGGCCGTGCTTTATGTGCCGGTCAGTCAGTTGCAACTGATCAGCCGCTATACCGGCGTCAGCGCCGACGAGGCACCCTTGCACAAACTGGGCTCGGGTCAGTGGGAGAAGGCCAGACGCAAGGCAGCCGAACAGGTACGTGACAGCGCCGCAGAACTGCTCAACATCTATGCCCGTCGCGCCGCCAGGGAGGGCCACGCCTTTCGCTATTCGCCAGCCGACTATGAAGCCTTTGCCAACGATTTTGGCTTTGAAGAAACGCCGGACCAGAGCGCGGCCATTCACGCCGTAATTCAGGACATGATCAGCCCGCGACCGATGGATCGCCTGATCTGCGGTGACGTCGGCTTTGGCAAGACCGAAGTCGCTTTGCGCGCCGCCTTTATCGGCATCACGGGAGGCAAACAGGTGGCGCTACTGGCTCCTACAACTTTGCTGGCGGAGCAACATTACCAGACACTGGTTGACCGTTTTGCCAAGTGGCCGGTCAAGGTCGTTGAAATGAGCCGCTTTCGCTCGGCCAGAGAAATCACGGCCGCTTTGAAAGGGCTGGCCAACGGAACGGTAGACATCGTTGTAGGAACCCACAAGTTGCTCAGTCAAAGCACGCAGTTCCACAATCTGGGCTTGCTCATCATTGACGAGGAACATCGTTTCGGCGTGCGCCACAAGGAGGCCATGAAGGCCATG
>Ga0194059_1000730_pt1 | contig 14787 bp, 18 predicted proteins | sample SepL6211m_MetaG_FD_163426 | JGI IMG/M metagenome (GOLD analysis project Ga0194059, IMG submission 163426) | Anoxic zone freshwater microbial communities from boreal shield lake in IISD Experimental Lakes Area, Ontario, Canada - Sep2016-L626-11m | ecosystem: Environmental > Aquatic > Freshwater >... | reverse complement strand
TCTCGAGTATGCCGACGAGGTCACCTTGGGACGGGCTTTCGAGGGCCGGCGGAGCTTCGATCACTAAAACTTGCTCCCGCTGAGCGTGATTCGTCTCAAATAGTAAGACGATCGCCGTCTCATAATGTGAGATAGATTGGAAAAGCGGAAAAACCTCCGCCACTCTTCTTCTGTGGGAATGATCGTGCAGAAGTTTGGTGGCTCCTCCGTCGCAGACGCCGAGGGGATGAAGCGGGTTGCCCAGCGGATCGTGGCGACTAAGCGTGCTGGCCACGATGTCGTCGTGGTGGTCTCGGCCATGGGCGATACCACCGATGAGCTCATTGAATTAGCTAATCAAGTCTCCCCGATGCCTTCGGGCCGCGAGCTCGACATGTTGCTCACTGCCGGAGAGCGCATTTCAATGGCGCTCCTTGCAATGGCCATCTCCAATCTCGGACATGAAGCACGTTCTTTCACCGGAAGCCAAGCGGGCATCATCACCGACTCTGCACATGGTCGGGCGCGCGTCATCGATGTTTCACCAGGACGCATTCAAGAAGCGCTTGATCAAGGAGCGATTGCAATCGTCGCTGGTTTCCAAGGCGTCAGCCAAGATACGAAAGACATCACCACACTTGGTCGCGGCGGATCAGATACCACTGCCGTTGCACTCGCTGCTGCACTCGATGCAGACGTGTGCGAAATCTACACTGACGTCGATGGTGTCTTTTCAGCAGATCCACGCATCGTTCCTGCAGCACGTCAGTTAAAGAGCGTTACTTACGAAGAGATGTTAGAACTTGCAGCAAGTGGAGCGAAAGTTCTCCACCTACGTTGCGTTGAATATGCACGTCGTTTCGATTTACCAATCCACGTACGTTCTTCTTTCTCCAATAAAGAAGGCACATGGGTTGTGAAGGACTATCCAGAAGGAGCCGACATGGAACAAGCAATTCTCGCAGGCGTGGCACACGATCGCAGCGAAGCCAAGATCACCATCGTGGGTGTTCCCGATCGTCCAGGCGTTGCAGCTGCCATCTTCCGTAGCCTCGCTGATGCCGCGATCAACCTCGACATGATCGTGCAGAACGTGTCAGCCGCCGCCACTGGGCGCACCGATATCTCCTTCACCCTTCCTAAGACCGAAGGCCAAACCGGCGTTGCTACTTTGAAGAAGATTCAGGGTGAAGTGGGCTTCGAGTCACTCATTTATGACGATCAAATCGGCAAGCTCTCACTTGTGGGTGCAGGCATGCGTTCACATCCTGGAATTAGCGCCACCCTCTTTGGTGCTATGTCCGACGCGGGAATTAATATCGAAATGATTACTACTTCCGAAATTCGCATTTCTATTCTCTGCCGCGAATCTGATCTTGATCGCGCCGTTCAAGCGGCGCATACCGCTTTCAACCTTGATTCTGATCAAGCAGAAGCCGTTGTATATGGAGGTTCTGGACGATGAGTAGCAAGCCAACCCTTGCGATTGTGGGCGCCACTGGCGCGGTCGGCACCGTCATGCTCGACATTCTTTCGAATCGTCCAGATGTCTGGGGCGAGATCCGCCTCATCGCCTCAGCACGCAGCGCAGGTAAGAAACTCGTCTGCCGCGGCGAGGAACTCACCGTTATCGCTCTCACACCAGAAGCATTTGATGGCGTCGATGTTGCGATGTTCGATGTGCCAGATGAGGTTTCCGCAGAGTGGGCACCTATTGCAGCTGCTCGCGGCGCAGTTGCGGTCGATAACTCTGGTGCATTCCGGATGGATAAAGACGTGCCACTGGTAGTACCTGAAGTTAATCCACTAGAGGCTAAGAATCGTCCGCGTGGAATTATCAGTAATCCCAACTGCACCACGCTTTCAATGATCGTTGCGATGGGTGCGCTTCATGAGGCTTATGGTCTTGAAGAATTAGTTGTGGCTTCCTATCAAGCGGCATCTGGTGCGGGGCAAGCGGGTATCGATGCACTGCGTAAGCAACTTATTGAAGTTGCCGGTACTGACGTAGGCGACGAAGCGGGAGATCTCCGAAAGGTTGTTACCGACAACGGACCGTTCCCGGCCCCTCTTGCAATGAACGTTATTCCGTGGGCTGGTTCGCTCAAAGAAGCCGGTTACTCATCTGAAGAATTAAAAGTGCGTAACGAGTCACGCAAGATCCTTGGTCTTGCAGATCTCAAAGTTTCTGCGACCTGCGTGCGCGTGCCGGTAGTTACAACGCACTCGTTGGCAGTGCACGCACGGTTTGCCAAGCCAGTAAATCGTGAAGCGGCGCAGGCAGTTCTGCGCGATGCCGCTGGCGTGAAATTAGTAGACGAGCCAGAGAACCACATTTTCCCAACACCTGCTGATGTTGTCGGTACAGACCCCACGTGGGTGGGCCGCGTACGTGTAAGCCTTGATGACCCATATGCACTTGATCTCTTCGTATGTGGAGATAACTTACGTAAGGGCGCTGCGCTCAATACTGCGCAGATTGCCGAACTAGTTGCGGCGGAATTCGCGCGCTAGAATCGCCTCTATCGGGGTGTGGCGCAGCTTGGTAGCGCGCGTCGTTCGGGACGACGAGGCCGCAGGTTCAAATCCTGTCACCCCGACCACTCCTTCTGCCAAAATTTTCTTACCGCGCCATAACGGGAACTAAACCGTAGACTCAAAAGCATGACCCGTCCCAAAGTAGTGATCATTGGCGCCGGCTTCGGTGGCTTAAATGCCGCTCGCGCCCTGGATCCGATTGCAGATGTGACTCTCATCGACCGACATAACTTTCAAACTTTTCTTCCGTTGCTTTACCAGGTTGCCACCGCGGGCTTAGCTGCAGACCACGTCGCGCACCCTGTTCGTAGCGCTCTTCGTAAGACTTCCGTGAAGTTCTACATGAGTTCACCTGTAGAGATTGATAATGCGCAGAGAGTCCTTACTCTTGAGTCCAATGAGCGAATCTCTTTTGACTACCTGGTCTTAGCCGTTGGCTCTGCCACAAATGATTTTAAGATTCCTGGAGTTGCAGAATTTTCAAAGGGAATGAAAAGCGTGTCAGAAGCGCTGACGATTCGATCGCTTATCATGCGTCGCTTTGAAGACTTGTGTCAGTCGGATGACGACCAGAAGTTATCGATAAGCGTTGTAGGCGGCGGTCCTACTGGAGTCGAAATGGCAGGAGCAATTGCAGAACTTGCTCAAGGCCCGTTGACCTCCGATGCAGCGGCAGCTGCCCAGAAGATACAAGTAAATCTTATTGAAGCCGGTCCCCGGTTGCTTCCTTCGTTTTCGGAGAAACTCTCTGAACGAACTCGAGTGGATCTAACAAAACTCGGGGTTCGCGTATTGGTTTCAGCCGCCGTCGCTGAAGTAACTGATAATCACATCAGGCTGATGTCGGGAGAGGTTCTTGAGTCGCAGATAACTATTTGGGCTGCAGGTGTTAGAAGTCCTGAGATTGTAGAGAAACTCAATATGCCGATGCACTCTGGACGCGTTGAAATTGAGCCGACGCTTCAAGTAGTGGGACTTCCTCACTGTTTTGCGATTGGTGATGTGGCCGGTGCTAAAGATTCTGAGGGCAAATTACTTTCGATGGTTGCTCCCGTCGCAATCCAGCAGGCCAAATTCTTAGTGGATCAGATCAGAAGAGCGTCATCCGCCCAACCGCTCGCCAACTTTGTTTACCGAGACAAGGGATCTATGGCAACAATCGGCCGACATAAAGCAGTTGTGGAGAGTGGGAAATTACGCCTCTCTGGTCCGATCGCTTGGTATGCATGGCTGTGGCTTCATCTCTTCTACTTGCTTGGTGGAAGAAATAAGATTGGCACTATGGCCGATTGGACATGGAACTACTTCACCTTTGATCGAAGTAATCGTCACATCATGGATATTTCTTAAGCCTGATCGATCTCGACTTAAGGTAGTTGAATCCGATTTCGATTCAGATTTGTTTCTATGCACCGGGTGTGAGATTCAAGAGCGTGGCTTCGGGGGCGCATGCGATGCGAAATGGGGCATACGGACTAGTTCCCATCCCTGCAGAGACATGGAGCCACGGCTCTTCTTGCACACGTGTCAGACCGCGAGCTCGCCAAGTAGGTAAATCACAATTGGTTACCAGTGCTTTAGAGCCGCCCGGCCATGGGAGGCGTACTTGCCCGCCATGTGTGTGTCCGGCGAAAACTAAATCTGCACCATCGTGTGCCATGGCATCGAGCACTCGTCGATACGGCGCATGCGTTACGCCGATAAAGAGATCAGATTCTCTTGCGCGCGGCCCAGCCACTTTTTCATAATGATCCATTTCGAGATGCGCATCATCAGTTCCGCGAAATTCGATCGATAAACCGCCGATAGTGAGAGCGGCTTTGCGATCATCAAGGTCCTGCCATCCTGCAGTAGTTAACGAAGCGACGAGTTCGCGCCATGGAAGTTCAGCACCGTGTGAACGATCGCCGTCATCCTTCTTCAAATACCAGAGCGGGTTCTTTAAAGCGGGTGCGTAGTAATCGTTGGAACCGAGAACGAACGCGCCAGGAATATGCAGCAGATCAGACATGGCATCGAGGGCCACACCAACGGCATCGGGATGTGCCAGATGATCACCGGTACTAATCACAAAATCAGGACGGTGTGCGGCGAGGGATTTGATCCACCCCATCTCACGCGTTCGTTTTGGGGTGAGGTGTAGATCGGAGATATGAAGTATTCGGATGGGGCGCGCACCAGCGGGCAGAATCGGGACTTCTGCCTGACGCAGGGTGAAGCGCGAGGAGATCACGGTGCCATCGTGCCATGATGAGCCCTATGAGTATCAAAGAGACCCTCCAAAGCGACCTGACCGAAGCCATCCGCAGCCGAAATGAGTTGCATGCCGCGACTATCCGGATGGTGCTCACCGCGATCACCAATGAGGAAGTCTCCGGTAAGAGCGCTCGGGTGCTCACAGACGCCGAGATCATCACCGTCCTTTCGCGTGAGTCCAAGAAGCGCCGCGAAGCCGCCGAGGCATTCGCCGCAGGGGATCGCCAAGACCGCTCGGATCGCGAAAAGGCCGAAGGCGAAGTCATTGCCCTCTACTTGCCAGCGCAGTTGGGCGAGGCCGAATTGGCGCAGATGATTAAGGAAGCGATCGCAGAAAGCGGCGCGGCTGGTCCAAGTGGCATGGGTGCAGTGATGAAGTTGCTGCAACCGAAAATTGCTGGCAAGGCAGACGGAGCGATGGTTTCTGCTGCCGTGAAATCAGCTCTCGGACTTTAATCCTTTAGCGCTGCAAGAAATTGTCTAGTTAGGCATTCTTGATTGCGGCTATGGTTGAACTGTCTGGTGAGAAGACGTGCATCAAGTTAACTTTTTCGTTAACGATTTGGTAAATCCAGACGGTATCAACATCTTATGGCTTTCCATCGACCATCATGTCGCGATTGATTTCACGAACAGCAAGGACCGAGCCCACAGTGAAATTATCTGCCAATTCGATCTTCATCTCTGAGTGACGATCAAGGATTCCCTTGTAGAACTCGCGAAGAGCATCTTTGCCTGAGACAAGGAGCTCATTTCGGTCTTGGGAAATTGAGCAATCATCTGCAAGGAAATTCATGAGACCATCGAGATCCTTTTCATGAACTTTCTATAATAAGGCCTGCATTACTTCTAGTGGCGTCATGGCTCTCCCTCTTTCCAGTGACTTGCGGAAGTCATACTCTAAAACGTTCTTAACCGTATGTACACGCCTACCCGCAACGATTTTTACCTTGAGACTCATTACTTCCCTGTAGCGATGTAACGCATCAGGATGGTGTTATCGAGTTTGAGATCGCTTCCCCAAATCAATTTGGCGCTGGGGTTCCACCTGATCGAGTTATATCCGTCTTTCACGCCGACGGCTTCTTCCGTGTAGACAGTCGCGAGTGGCCACTTCGTATCTTTAAAAGTACTTGCGCTCCAACCCTTCGGCTCTGCGCTCTTTTCAAATTTGCAATCCATAGTGGGGTTGCTCGAAGTCACACACTCTTGGTTGAGTGGCGCTTTGTGGATTACGAGCGTTCGCCACTTTGATCCGGTAGCAGCTACAAATTTTCCACTCTTACTTTCGCGAACTTGGGCGATGATGCCACCGTCACCAATTTGTTGTCGTGGTGAGCCAATGTATTCAAGCCCTGAATCGTTGGCGATGTAATCCTTCGCTACCAGACCCAGAGTGAGCGGATATGAAGCGGTGAAGGTAATGACCTCAGAGTTAAAGGATCGTTCCGTAGTGATAGAGACGGAGTCTTCGCCTACCTTCTTGCCGTTGGCATAGAGCGCAAACCAATTATCTGCCCACACTTCGGCAGTAAAAGAGAGCGTTTTAGCTTTGGTAGTAGCAGATGCAACTGTGGTGGTGCCCACCGAGAGGACGGCCACTAGCAAGAGTCCGAGGACGCGAGATTTCTTCATGCGCACGAGAGTAACTGAAGCGAGCGCGTTAGCGATTCGCTCTTTGAATGCTCACAGGCTCTTGCCAGCGAGGTCTATGGAACGCAGGCCAGCGATGTCGCTGATCTCCCCATCGGCGTCTTCGATGCGCAACAGTGCAGGTGCCTTGATGGTCTTAATCAAACGCTCTTCATTCGTTTTGGCCCGCACGTTCTCAATGTGAAGATCGAGGGCGCTATTGAGTTCCGGCGATGCACTCTTCTGCAACTCCTTGCTCTCACTGATGGTAATTGGAGCAAGAGATGGGCTTACTCGATTCACGATAACGCCAGCTAGCGGCATACCCTCCGAGTTAAGCCGATCAATAAAGAACTCTGCCTCTCGAATCGGGTCGCGCTCAGGCACAGCCACCACAATGAACGCACTACCTGGCGCCTTCAAGAGTTGATATGTCTCGTCGGCGCGCTTTCGAAAACCTCCAAAGACGGAATCCAGGGCGGAGACGAATGCAGATATATCCGTGAGGATCTGTCCACCGAGAATTTTCGAAATCGTTGAGGCAAAAAGCTGGATACCAGTATTGAGAATCCGAGTGATCGCCCAGCCGCCAGCTTTTGCAGGCGTGGTGAGGAATTTGATGAGTCGCCCATCAAGAAAAGAGCCAAGTCGGGCTGGTGCATCGAGGAAGTCGAGCGCCGAACGGCTCGGGGGAGTATCGACCACAATTAAGTCCCACTCTTGTGAGGCGAGCAATTGACCCAACTTCTCCATCGCCATGTACTCCTGCGTGCCAGCGAACGAGGAGGAGAGTGAGATGTAGAAAGGATTTTCCAGAATCGTACGAGCGCGATCTGGGTCGGCGTGTGCTAAAACAATTTCATCGAATGTGCGCTTCATATCGAGTTGCATCGCGTAGAGATTTGGGACGGCTTTAACGGCATGTGGTTCGAAACTCAACTCATTGAGCCCTAACGCCTGAGCAAGTCGACGAGCGGGATCAATTGTGAGCACTACGGTTTTGCGACCTTGGTCGGCTGCCTGCAGAGCAATGGCCGCGGCCGTGGTGGTCTTTCCGACACCACCAGCCCCACAACAGAGAATGACTCTCGTCGTGGGATCGCTGAGGAGATCCTTAATCATGCTTCACGCAACCCGTTTGCGATGAACTCTAAGATTTCAAAGGAAATCTCTTCACCCATGTGCGCTATTTCAATAACATCAAGTTCTTCGAGTAAAGCAATTTGCTTTTCTTGACGAGTTACACGATTTGTATATCGATTTACTTCTGCCCGAAGTGCTGTTGCAACGACACCGTCGATCTTGTCAGTGAAAACGTCTAGTGCTTTCTCTTCTAACATCTGATTAACAAATATGTGGCCAAGATTTATGCCGAGCCCGCGCAATTCATCAACTGCCTCAAGGCTCTCTTGGATGGGCATCTCTTCTGGCAGGGTAACAATGTGCACGGTTGTCATTTCAGAGTGAATAAGCTCGCTAATTGATTCTGCTTGCTTGCGTATGGGCCCGACTTTTGCAAGCGATGCGAGTTGTGCGTTGATGTCGAGAAATTTTCCAATGCGTCCGGTGGGGGGCGCATCCATTACGACCGCGTCGTATACCCATGGTCCTTCAAATGTTGATCCCGATTTGCTTCCCGGACGTCGTCTGGTGGCTTCATATGCTTTGCCGGTGAGCAACACATCGCGTAAACCCGGAGCGATGGTGGTGGCAAAGTCGATCACGCCAAATTTGGCGAGCGCCCGGCCCGCGGCCCCTGCTTTGTAATACATCTCGATGTACTCCAGCAGCGCCTCCCTGGGGTCCACGCTCATCCCCCAGAGCTGGGGGGCAAGTTCGACCTCTCGGTAGGGGAGCTCTGAGCGCCCAAAGAGCGGGGCGAGTCCTTGGCGCCCCTCGACCTCCAGGAGCAGGGTTTTCGCTCCCGCCTGGGCAAATGAGAGGGCTAAGGCGGCGGCCAGGGTGGTCTTCCCCGTCCCGCCTTTACCGGTCACCACGTGGAGGCGAGGTGCGGTATTCATACCTCCAGCGTAATAGCGATTGCACTTCTAGGCGCGGGCAGTCGTAGGGTGGGGGCATGAGCGAAAAAGTCATCTGGGAGTACGTCACCGTGCCCCTGCTATCCCACGCCACCAAGCAGATCCTGGACAACTGGGGTCTTGATGGTTGGGAACTGGTTCAGGTTGTTCCTGCGCCAGGTACCGGAGAGCAACTTGTTGCCTATATGAAAAGAGTGAAGCAATGACCGATTCTAAGAATGTCGTCACCGGAGAACGTCTCGCCGCACTTGGCTTGGAACTTCCAGAGGTAGCAGTCCCTGTTGCCGCTTACGTTCCTGCAGTGCGCGTAGGAAATCTCATCTTCACTTCTGGACAACTGCCAATGGTTAACGGCGCGCTCTCTGCAACCGGCAAGCTCGGTGCAGAAATCAGCATTGAGCAAGGAAAAGAGCTCGCGCAGATTTGCGGACTCAATGCACTTGCCGCAATCGCCACTCTCGTTGATCTTGATGAAGTAGTTCAAGTTGTAAAGGTCCTCGCATTTGTTGCTAGCGCACCGGGCTTCACCACTCAAGCACAGGTCGTCAATGGTGCGAGTGAACTCTTCGGAACCATTTTCGGCGATGCCGGAAAGCATGCGCGTTCCTCTGTTGGCGTGGCAGAACTTCCACTCGGTGCACCTGTCGAAGTTGAAGTTGTCGTCGCTGTTCGCGGCTAATGATTCCATCTTTTATATCATTGGTCCGGGCGGATAACCCCGGACCAATGACATTAGAGGGCACTAATACTTGGGTAATCGCGGCGCCATCTGGTGCGCTGGTGATTGATCCCGGTCCTCTCATGCAAGAACACTTAGATGCTGTTGCGCTCGCAACCGATGGAAAAGTTGCTGGAATATTTCTTACTCACGGACATAGCGATCACTCAGAAGGTGCCGAGCGCCTTTCAGAGATGGTGAAGGCGCCAGTTTTTGCCCGCCTTCCAGAATTCACTTCGAAGGACGCCACTCCGTTGATCGATGGATTGCAGATCAACGATTCCGAAGTGCATTTCCGAGTGATTGCCACACCAGGACATACCGCGGACTCGATCACCTTCTTCGCTGAAAGAGGTAGTGATACTGGGCTATTTACCGGTGACACCATTCTCGGGCGCGGATCGTCAATAGTGGCTTATCCCGATGGATCAGTGGGGCCGTATTTAGCATCGCTCCATGCGCTCTCGGAAATGTTAGGCAGCCGGAATGCGGTTCCGTTGCTTCCTGGACACGGACCAGTGAATGAATCATCTCTTCCAGTGGTCGATCAATACTTGGCTCACCGTTTAGAGCGCGTTGCCGAAGTACGTGCAGCGATGGCGCGTGGCATCACAGATGTAGAAGGAATTACAAACGAGGTTTACAGCAATGTTCCAGAGAACGTGAAGTGGGCAGCTGCACTTTCAGTGCAAGCGCAAGTTGCTTATATTAACGAGAGCGCTTAGAAAGACGTTCTTCGTCGAGAATTACTACGGCGCGTGCTTCGAGGCGTACCCAACCACGGCTAGCAAAATCTGCGAGCGCCTTATTTACGGTCTCGCGAGATGCGCCTACTAGTTGAGCGAGCTCCTCTTGTGTGAGGTCGTGCGCTACGTGAATGCCGTCTGGACCTTTAGTACCAAACTTTGCCGCAAGTTCAGAAAGTGCTTTAGCCACACGACCAGGAACGTCTGAGAAGACTAAGTCGCCCACTGCTTCCCACGTGCGACGGAGACGTTGTGCAAGAGCGCGAAGAAGTTGCTTGGCAACTTCTGGACGACCGACGAGCCACGTATCCAAATCCTTATTTCCAAGACCGAGCAATACGGTGTCGGTAAGGGCGGTTGCCGTGGCAGTGCGAGGAAGTGGATCAAAGAGTGAGAGTTCGCCGAACATTTCTCCGGGTCCAAGGACGCCGAGAAGATTCTCGCGACCGTCACCACTCTTAATGCCTAGCTTTATTTTTCCTTCGACGACTACATAGAGACGATCGCCGGCATCGCCTTCGTTAAAGAGCACCTGACCCTTGGCTACTTGGACTTCAACCATGCTGGCACGCAACGCGATGGCGGCCTCGTCATCTAGCGCGGTGAAGAGGGGCGCCTTGCGAACTACGTCGTCCATGGGTCTCCTTGCTTTTCTGGTGCTAAGGGGAGTTTAGCCTGCGTAGGCTGGGTCCATGAACGCCTCGAAGACAGGTGCCTTGTCGCCCGTGCGCTCCCACGCCGCCCAGATCAACCGCATCCTGGGCAAGACCTACCCGGATGCCCACTGCGAACTCGATTTTCAGAGCCCGCTTCAACTCCTGGTGGCCACGGTGCTCTCCGCCCAGTGCACCGATAAGCGGGTCAACCTCGTCACCCCAGCCCTCTTTAAGAAGTATCCGAGCGTGCAGGCGTTCGCGGGCGCCAAGTCTGCTGAACTCGAGGCTCTCATTGAGTCGACTGGCTTCTTTAGAGCAAAGGCCAAAAGCATCTTGGGACTCTCTCAACGCATCTGCACTGAATATGGTGGAGAGGTGCCCGGAACCCTTGAAGAGCTAGTCACCCTTCCCGGGGTTGGTCGCAAAACCGCAAACGTCGTCCTCGGAAATGCTTTCGGTGTTCCTGGACTCACGGTTGATACGCACTTTGGTCGTCTAGTTCGCCGCTTCGGATGGACTGATGAAGAAGATCCCGTGAAAGTTGAATTTGCGATCGCGGAGATTGTTCCTGAAAAGGAGTGGACAAACCTTTCGCATCGATTGGTCTGGCACGGTCGTCGCATCTGTCACTCACGTAAACCAGCATGTGGTGCGTGTCCGGTTGCGAAGCTCTGTCCCGCTTTTGGTGACGGGGAAATTGATCCGGTGAAAGCCGCAAAATTAGTGAAGCCAGACGAGGCCTTCCGGTGAAGTATTTTTCGTTACTCCTTTCATTCGCCCTTGTGGCCTGCAGCTCGCAGAGCGCACCACCCCAAGCAAAAGAGATCGCCATTGTTGAATGTGCAACTCTCTCCACGAGCGCGGGTGCAAATGAAATGCCAACTACCGAGTTGCCATGCCTTACGGAAAGTGGTCTCACGTCGAAGAAGTACGCATTGAATTCCATTAACGGACCATTCGTGCTGAATGTCTGGGGTTCCTGGTGTACTTCCTGTATTGCAGAGTTACCTTTCTTTGTCGACCTTAACAATACAAAAGCAGTACAGATTGTCGGATTGGATGTTGAGGAAGCACAGGCAAGTGATGCCATAACTTTCGCTAAGAAGAAGGCGATGGCCTGGCCGCAAATCCACGATCCCAACGGTGCTACACGCGGAGTTTTCGGAATGGGTGTACCGGTCACCTGGTTTGTTGATAAGAATGGACATGTGACATTCAAGAAAGTGGGACAGATTCACTCTCTCGCAGAGTTGAAGGGCCTACTCAAGACCCACTTAGGAATAAGCGCATGACCCGCCAACACCCCGAGTGGATCGCCGCGTTTAAAGCTCTTCCCGGGAATGTCACGCGTTCTGATCTCACTCGCATCGATATGGATGGAAATGCGGAAAGCCGTCCAGGTGCTGTGCTTATTCTTCTCAGTGATGGGGAGTTTGGTCCTGATGTCCTCATAACCGAGCGCGCTGCGGAGTTGCGTGCCCACGCCGGTCAACCCGCATTCCCCGGCGGAGCTATTGATGCCACCGACGAAAGTCCGGTGCATGCGGCAATACGCGAGGCCGAAGAAGAGGCCGGCGTCTCTCGCGATGATCTAGAAGTACTTGGAGTTCTGCCTACTCTCTGGCTGCCGCCGAGCAACTTCTTGGTAACTCCAGTGTTGGCGTGGTGGCATACGCCGCGGTATCACACGGAGATCATCACGGAAGAAGTAGCCCGCGTAGTCCGCGTTCCACTTGCAGACCTTGCTAATCCCGCGAATCGCCTACGCGTGCAGCATCCCAACGGATTCATCTCGGCTGCCTTCGATGTAGCCGATCTACGTATCTGGGGATTTACCGGCGGAATATTGGATCGACTGCTCGCACTTACTGGTTGGGAAGTCGAGTGGGATCAGGAACGGATTTATCCACTTCAGCCTGGGTAATTCCCCGTTTTTTAGGTAAACGGGTCATAAAAGGCAACTTAGCATTTCAACTCTAATTAGGCAGCGTCTTTTTTGGAATTAGTTTGGCCTTAAGGATTCATTGGCCACCCAGCCCATTTTATTTGTCTTATGGCTGACTTAGATTCAAAGCATGGTGAAGGTTAGACAGAGTGGGCGCTAGACCTATCCTTAATTGAGCCCTATGCGTAGAGTTCCTTTATGAAACGGAGCAATGTCGCCTTTATCGTTCTTGCATCACTGTCCTTAGTTTTCTCATCCCCGAGTGCACATGCCGCCGTTAAACCTGGCGCGGCCTGTAAAAAGGTGGGCCAAACGGTTGTTGAATCTGGAAAAAAGTATCAGTGTGTTAAATCTGGGAAAAAACTATTGTGGAGCAAGGGTCTGCCGACTGCCAATCCGACCCCTCAAAAGAAAGATGAAATTGTTGCATCTAGTTCAAGTTGGCCAAATCCCGATGCAAAATACATCACAGCGGTGCCGGTTGATCTAAATCAGATAAATAGTATTTCAAAGTATGCGAGCTGTTCTGGCCACAATCGAGATGGCTACACCTTCGACAAAACTCTCGTGAGCAATCTTTCTCTTAAGCATTACTGGTACCCCATCGCTTCACTTCAGGGGACTACGGACAAGGTTAAAGTTTTTGCACCCTTTGATGGAACGGTTTCAGTTATCCAGCTTGAAGCAGATAAGGGTGGACTGGGCCGCCCCCAGAACGGTAACGGCCTTGGCTTATCTACTTCAATTGACAAGAATGTAGTTTTCTCATTCGGGCACATTTACTTCACGAAACAATACAAATTGGGGGACAAGGTAAAAGCTGGTGACCTATTAGGGTTTGCCTCAATGTCTGACCCAGGCTTTGATTTTGATATTGATCTAGTAGGAAAATCTCGCGCTGCAAATAATTCTGAAATATTAGGAAGCATCTTTGATCACATGACCAAAGAAGTTTTAGCGACGTTCGCCGAACACGGGATCACTCCATCAAATATGAAGATTTCATTGGCCGAACGTCAATCTCATCCCTGTGACTTTAGTGTTGGAACAGGACGCACAACCGCAGATTGGGTAGCGCTCAAAGGGGAAACAATTGCCGCGGGCGTTCCTTCCTCACAGAGTAATTCAGGCAACTCCGATAGCGGAGCTAAGCCAGGCGAGACGCAAAAACCAGAGGCTCCTAACAATTCCGGTGGTCCAGTCTTTCAACAAGTTGGAGAGTCCTGTGATCCCACAAAGGGAGCAAGCGGTAAGGCCGCTGATGGAACTCAACTTGCCTGCAAGGTAGGCAGTGATGGGAAAAGTTCTTGGCAGAAAAAGTAGTTACATATCGAGTTGGCCTGACAGCGAATGGCGGAGGATGAGGGATTTATCCGCTCTGATGAGTGCCCCACTGATTATTGATGCGATTGCGCTCATCTACATCCTCATCTCAGTAAAGCGCGGATATTCACGCGGCTTTATAGTGGGAGTTCTTGGCTTGATCGGCTTCTTCGTGGGCCTTTACCTTGGACTCAAGTACTCGCCCACAGTGATTTCGTATCTTCCTAGTCTTGCGCACACTTCAATCTCAAGAACTCTGCTCTCGGTGGCAGTCATTGTGGCTATTGCTTTTGCTACCAAAGCTGCTGTGTTGGCAATTGGTGGGCGCATTCGCAAGTTGATGATCTTCAAACCAGTACGTTGGCTCGATTCACTTCTTGGGGCGATCATTTCTGGAGCGATCGCCATTTCAATCGTTGCGGTTGTTTCCGTGGTAGCCGAGCAAACCGCTCCTGCCAAATATGTGACGATGTTAAAAGAGAGCGAAGTTTTGGCTCAAGTTCAATCAAAGATGCCTCATCTTCTAGATACATTGATGTCAGAGGCAGCGATCAGACTGAAGTAGCGGGGATAGCGCTCTTGCGGGAAGATTTCTCCGTGACACTTACCTTTATTACAGGCGGCTCTCGGGGCTTAGGTTTTGAGACAGCTAAGGCTCTCAAGATGGCTGGACACTCGATCGTCTTAGTAGCTAAGGATGAAGAGCGTCTCGTAGAAGCCGCTCGAACTTTGCAATGTGAGTATCGGTTGCTTGATCTGGAGAATCTCGAGAACACCAAAAAAGTTTTCGGGGAGATGCTCACCACCTTTGGCGTGCCAGACGTTCTGGTGCTGGCGCATGGCGTGATGAGCGAGAAAGTTTCGAAGACCATCAAGACTACAAACGAAGAGTGGCGCCGAGTAATGTCAATCAACTTGGATGCAGTCTTCTGTGCGCTCAACATCATCGCTGCAC
>Ga0194059_1000728_pt1 | contig 14793 bp, 11 predicted proteins | sample SepL6211m_MetaG_FD_163426 | JGI IMG/M metagenome (GOLD analysis project Ga0194059, IMG submission 163426) | Anoxic zone freshwater microbial communities from boreal shield lake in IISD Experimental Lakes Area, Ontario, Canada - Sep2016-L626-11m | ecosystem: Environmental > Aquatic > Freshwater >... | reverse complement strand
ATGCTTAGTTTTCAGCGATAGCCACAAGGCATGTCTGATCTTCTTGCCGTGGTCGAAAAGGTTCACCGGCCAACCAGTAACCACTCAGAAGAACGTCTTGCCAATCACACAATCCATCAATGACTTCTTCACGCCAGAATCTCGCTCGCCTGATGGCGGTGTTCAGATGATGGAGCAATGCCCGGTATCGCGAAAGCGCCTGTACCTTGTCAATCAGCACGGTCGCAAGTTGCTGCAGTTAGTGGTGAAAGACGAGCAGACTCGTGTTGCTGCCGTGCGGCACGCCCAGCTCAAAATCATTCCCTACGGCACGCGCGTTGCTCGCGTGTACCAGGACAAACCTAGTGACCCGGGCATTGAGGTAATACGCAGCGGTGTCGAGTTCACCTACCACGGTGGCAGTGCTGGCGACAAAGCCCCCAAGGTGCATCTCAAGGCTGTCACCGGTTACCGAACCTTGGTGGACAGCAGTTTGGCGTTACCCAGCGATACAGTTCACCCGGTGCCCTTGTTTACCCTGGAGCCGGGTCATGATGCCGATAAGCCGAAGTCTACGGACGACTTGATCAGCAAAGGCGCCCATGTTGCCAACGCTGGTCACAACCAACCGGTGCGTTTTGACTTGTATTTGGCGGGTGCTGGCTTTGACTTGGGTGCCTTTGTGAACTCGGTGTATTTCTTCAACCTGTTTTCGCCGCTCGACTACCTGATACGGGCGCAAAATTGCCCATTAAACAGCGACCAAATCGTGGCGCCCATAACGTTTTACCCAATGGGGGCGTACACCTTGCTGGTACGCCGATCGCTATCACGCCACCATGGCAGGCCGTATTTGCAGTTTTATAACAATGCAGGGTATTACGACAAGATCATGAACCGGCCTACTGCCTGGATGGGTGCTGATGGCGAACTGCAGTGGTCAACCATGGCGCAAGATGAAGCCGCCCTGAGCCGTTCTTCAGTTTCGAAACCAACCGGTACCGCTGAAGTAGGCAATGCTGGGCAGACGTAGCCTCTGGTCGCGACGTCACGTGTAACGCCAGCGGCGGCTGACTTCGAGGTAAACCCTGTTTCGGGCTTGGTAGGGTGGCTACCGGCCGCTGTGGCGCTGGCGGGTAATGATGTCAAAATCCACACCATGACGGCAATTTCCAAATTTACAGAGCGCGATGGCAGGGATGCAGGCTTGATCGCGGTTGACTTTCAAATTGCTATGACCAGCGCCATTTCGGCGTATCCCCGTGACGTGTATGAGGCCGATCATGCGACCGGCTAGTCCATTGCGTTACCCAGGTGGCAAAGGTGGTCTTTCCAGCTTCCTTGCAGACTTGCTTGAATTAAATGAGTTGACCGGATGTGCGTACTATGAACCGTACGCAGGCGGGGCCGGTGCGGCACTAAATCTCTTGCGTCAAAACGCTGTTAGTAGTGCGCATATCAATGATGCCGATCCTCGCGTTTTTGCCTTGTGGCGCGCCATGCTTGAAGAAAATGATCGTTTTCTTGAGATGATTCAGTCTGTGAGGCTTGACATCGCTGAGTGGCGTGAACAGCAAGCAATCTGTGCAGCGGCTGATGGTCGAGATGTGTTTGCTTTAGGATTTTCGGCGTTTTACATGAATCGCTGCAACCGATCCGGCGTGCTTAAGGGGGCCGGTCCAATTGGTGGGTATGCGCAGGATGGTGAATGGCGACTCGATGTGCGCTTTAATCGTGAAGAGCTTGCATCGCGAGTACGTGCTCTGGGCGTCTTGCGAGATCGCATCTTTGTCACCGGCCTTGATGCGATCGAATTCCTAAAAAAGCACCTGCCCAGCGGTCGAGGGCGCGCCAAGGCCTTTGTTTATGCTGATCCGCCCTATGTGATCAAGGGTCAGAAGTTGTATCTCAATGCCTATGGCCCTAAAGATCATGCGACCTTGGCACATTATCTCGGTAGGCAAAATGCTTTGTCGTGGTTGGTGTCGTATGACGATGCACCCCTAATCAGATCACTATATGAACAGTTTAAGATCGATATACTTCCGATCCGCTATTCTTTGCAAAGCAAACGAGCTGCACAGGAACTGCTGATATCACCTCTAAGGCTATATTTGCCTGCCTCTGGCAAATCATCGCGAATCTCGCGCGCAGCGTGATCAACGTAGGAACGAATTCATGTCTCAAAGCAATATTGTGCAAATCCCAACCGATGAACTGCATTTTGACCTAATCAATCCACGTCTAGCAGAATATGGTGTTAAAGACGGGTTGAGTGAAGACGAAGTTCTGGAAATTCTTTGGCAGGCCATGGATGTGCAGGAGCTTGTGCAGTCGATCTCAGCTAGTGGATTTTTTGAGCACGAAGCGCTGATTGTGGCAACGGAAAATGGCCGCGATGTGGTCATTGAAGGGAATCGTCGGCTTGCAGCTGTCAGGGTACTGCGAAACCCGGAACTAGCTACAGAAAAGGGTTGGCTTGTACCCACGTTGAAAGCCTCAGATCGGAAAAAACTTGATACGTTGCCCGCAATTCGCGCAAGCCGCGAAGAATCGTGGCGATTCTTAGGTTTCAAGCACGTCAATGGACCCGCAAAATGGGGCAGCTACGCAAAAGCTGTTTACATCGCGGATGTGCATCGCAAGTATGAGGTACCGTTGGTAGACATCGCGCACCAAATTGGTGATCGACATAGAACGGTGCAACGCCTGTTTCGTGGACTAATGGTGCTTGAACAGGCCGAGCGGGCAAAAGTTTTTGATCGTGCAGATCGTTTCAATAAGCATCTTTCGTTTTCGCATCTTTATACAGGCCTCGATTACGACGGTATCTCAGAGTTTCTGGGTGTTGCATCGACAGAAAGCGAATCAACCAATCCGGTTCCCAAATCTAACTTGAAAGAACTCGGCGAACTCTGTGGATGGATGTATGGAAGCCGCATAGAAAAACGTGAGCCAGTGGTGCGGTCGCAGAATCCGGATCTGCGCCAACTCAATGCAGTAGTTGCTAACCGCGAAGCTGTAGAGGCCTTACGTTCTGGTACGCCACTTGAAAAATCCTTTGAGATAAGTCGCCCCCCAAAAGCTGTTTTTGAATCGGCTCTGCTGGCTGCAAAGCGGGAACTAACAACAGCCCGCGCGCATTTAACGACCGGTTATGACAACTCCGATGCGCTATTTCGCATAGCAGGCACCATTGCCGAGATGGCTGATGACATTTATCAGGAGCTTGAACGCAAGCGAATTGCACCTTTGGGGCGTGTGAAAAAGCAACGTGTGACGGAGTAGTTCGCGTGTTCAAACTGCCTGCCAAGCCATCATCGGGTGCCCATGTGCATGAGCTTGCTGATTTCGCTGAGCTTCTTGCTTGGGCTAATCAGTCCGTTTCAACACGGGAAATTGTCGCGTTGCTAGGGCGCGAGGGCGACAATGAGCCCAATGTGGGTTGCGAGGATGTTGATGACGAGAACACAAATTCTCTTGAAGAAGTTATGAGCGAAGTAGAACGGCGCCAAGTCGCGTGTCGTTCGGGGTACCCGTTTTCTCTGGATGTGGCTGGCAATGTGCTACGCTTCGACAGCGACGGCAGCGTACAGGCACTACTGTATGGCTATCTACTGCTAAGTACCAGATTGAACATGGCAACGTGCCGCAAACACGCAGGGATTGATGGTGCCGATTTGTTGGAGGAGGTCTCGGCGCAGGTGCTTCAGAGCTATCTTGGTAAACCACGAGCCAAATCCATTGTTTTTGGTACGGCGGCAGGTAGTGCAAATTTTTCGGCGAAAGTTGCATCCTTGTGTGGCTCGTTGGGGGAGGCACGAGGCTTCCAGTCACTTGACTCAGGGCCGGTTCATGCTAACGACGATAAACTTGATGTCGTAGGTTGGTTGCCATTTCAAGATCAAACTCCAAGTCAAATAGTGGTTTTCGGACAATGCAAAACGGGCACGGCATGGTCTGACAGACTGTGTCAGTTGCAGCCCACCGCTTTTATTAAAAAGTGGATAAATGGTCATTTTCTTCTCGAACCAATCAGGGCGTTCTTCGTTTCAGAGGCAGTTAACCGCGCAAGGTGGGGGGCCTACGCAGCTGAAGGCGGACTTTTGTTTGATCGTTGCCGACTAGTGGATTGCTGCGAATTGCTTGAAGTCGGCTTGGTTAAGCGAATCACGAAGTGGAATCGGGCTGCGCTGCAGGCTTCTAAAGTTGATCTTTAAACTGATCTGCGCTCAGTCACCAGGTCCATTGCTGCAGTTGTTTCTGGCCGCTACCCCATCTTCGCAGCCAATTTCTCCGCCTGTAGGTGGGTGTACTTCTTCAGCATTTGCAGTGTTTTGTGGCCGGAGATGGAGGCGAGCTCAAGAATCGAAAAATCGCCGCGTTCGGCATATCTTGAAATTGATTCATGTCTCAAGTCGTGCCATGTGAAGTCTTCAATCTTTGCCCGTTTGCAAGCCGTTTTGAAAACCGAATGCAGGCCTTGTTTTTGAACCAGGAGGACTCTGTTCCCATCGGCGCGTGGAATTGATTGAAGCAATTCAATTGCGCGCCCCGACAGTGGAACAGCTCGCGCGTCACCGTTCTTGGTGACTTTTAAAAAGGCGATTCGCTTTTCAAGGTTCACATTGTCCCAATTCAAGGCGAGGAGTTCGCCCTGACGCATTGCGGTTTCAACACTCAAGAGCAGGGCTGGCTTGAGCCAGCGATTTGTTGATTGATCGCAGGCTGCTACGAGTTTGTCAAATTCCTCAGCCGTCAACCGCCGTTCACGAGATGGATTGTTTGCCGGCTTACGGATCAACGCAACGGCGTTGCCAGTTGGTAGGGTCATTCTGAATTCTTTGCTCGCCACGTCCAGGACTTTTGAAAGCAAATCCAATTCGGTCTTGACGGTGGCGCCGGAAATTCTTGGTGCTTTTTTGGCATCAGAAAATCGCGGGTCAGGGTCGGTGAGTCGCTGATCGCGATAGAGTGCAATCTTGTCAGCTGTCAATGAGGCAACTGAATGGCTGCCGAAGCGATCTACGAGGTGAGCCAGTTTGTGTTTCCAGCCCATGCCACGGTAGTGAAATGCTGCAAATTCTGTGCTGAACCGCGCCGCCAGATCTTTGAACAAAGTGTTTTCCGCCGCAACGGTTGAAACGTGTGTGCCTTTGTCAATTCCAGAATCAATGCCACGCGCCCACACTTGGGCTTCAAGCTTGGTACGGAAAGTTTTTGATTGCGAAGGGAAGCCTTTTCGCCTGATTTTTGCCTGCCACCAGCCCGACTCACGTTGTTCAAAAACTGCCATATTTGAAGCCCTTCAGCGAAATAAATGTCCCCGTTTTGTCCCCGAAAGTCATTTTTAATGACTGAAATCATTGTAACACTATGATTTTAAAGAAGAAAAATAGAATAAATATTGCCTCTGCTAAGGGAGTATGGGGTGTAGAGCCTCATCGAGGGTTCGAATCCCTCCGTTCGCCAAAGATTGGCTTAAAAAGCCCGCAACCTACCAGGTGTGCGGGCTTTTTTACTGGGTGCGCAACGGTGGTTGATTGATAGCCAAAAACCATAAACGGTATGAGTGGCACCTGCGTAGAATTCAGGTCACCCCATCAAACCTTGGACACCGGCTCCCAATCCGCTCAGTGAACGATGCCGTTGATGCTCCCTTGGAAACACGTGTTTATGCTGCGCAGAAACGTCTTGTGCGTTCTTTGTTTGTGGTTCCAACGGTGAAATTTTATGCCTTCCCAGGTCGCGCATTGAGCGAATGGAGACGGGCGCTACCTACCGCACCCTTGGCGGCATAAATGTTTCATTGGGTGCGTAACCGGTCATCAAGCCCAGCGCTGTCGGTTTGCTGACAGCGCGCACACGGTTTGGGGCCGTATGCGGGTGGAATCGACCTGGCACGAAAACTGATAGGTCCATGGCGTTAGCCAATTTGCCGTGGAAAAGCCGACACCTGGTGGCCGCCGTTGTGCGACTGCTCTTCACGGCGCAACGCCCAAGGAGTAGTGCCATGCGTTTTCACCCTCAACAACTGATTTTTTTTGCGCTGGTGCTTGGCGCTTTGGGGGGCTGTTCGAGCGCACCCAAGCAAAGCCTGGCCGATAACGCCTGCGTTGCCACCGTGTTTCGCCAGGAAGGCGCGCTAACCCAGACCCAGCGCTGCACCGAGTGGCAGTTTGGGCCTTCGCGCTACCAGGTGGCCGCGTTTGAGCGCAACCACCCCAGCACCAACACACAGGCCGCGCAGGCCGAGTTCACGCACACGCTCAGCGCCTTGCTGCAGCCCTGACCGCACTGTTGCGCCGCAGCCATGGCGCTCGGCGTTGCCCCTATGATGCGGGAATTCTTGCATTGAATGGGGTGAACACATGGAAAAGAGTCCTACCGGAATTGGGCGGCGCGTGGTTCTGAAGGCGGGTATCGCCGCTGCGGCGCTGCAGCCGTTGGCGCGGGTGCAGGCGCAAGTGCCCGAGAAGAAGAAGGTCGCCATTGCCGTGGGCGGCAAGAGTCTTTTCTACTACCTGCCGCTGACCATTGCCGAGCAGTTGGGCTACTTCAAGGCCGAGGGCCTGGAGGTTGAGATCAGCGACTTTGCCGGTGGCAGCAAGGCGCTGCAAGCCCTGGTGGGTGGCAGCGCCGATGTGGTCAGCGGTGCCTACGAGCACACCATCAGCCTGCAGGCCAAGGGCCAGTACATCCGTGAATTCGTGCTGCAGGGGCGCGCACCGCAAATCGTGCTGGTGGTCAATACCAAGGCGCTGCCCAACTTCAAGACCATTGCCGACCTCAAGGGGCGCAAGGTAGGGGTGACAGCACCGGGATCTTCCACCAACATCATGGCCAACTTTGTGCTCGCCAAGGCGGGCCTCAAGCCTTCGGACATCACGGTGGTGGGCGTGGGCGCAGGCGCGGGCGCGGTGGCTGCTTTTCAGAGCGGGCAGATTGATGCCATGTCCAACCTCGACCCCGTTATCAGCACGCTGGAGCGCGGGGGCAATGCGCGCATCGTCATCGACACGCGCAAGCTCAAGGACACCGAGGCCGTGTATGGCGGCCCCATGCCCGCGGGCTGCCTGTACACGCGCCAGGAGTTCATCGACCAGAACCCGATCACCGTGCAGGCCCTGGCCAACGCCATGGTGCGCGCGCTCAAGTGGCTGCAGGCGGCGGGCCCCAGCGACATCGTCAAAGTGGTTCCCGAGAGCTACCTGCTCGGTGACCGTGCGCTGTACCTGGACGCCTGGAGCCGCGTGCGCGAAGCGATTTCGCCCGACGGCATGCTCAACGACAAGGGTCCGGCCACGGCGCTGTCCATGCTCAAGCAGTTTGAAAAAGATCTCGAAGGCAAATCGATTGACTTGGGTCGCACCTACACCAACGAGTTTGTCAAGAAGGCCAACCAGAAGTACCCCAAGGTTTAGCACTGAGCAGGCATGGATGGTGCGGTGATGCAGGCGTTTTCCCTGATCGATGTGACGTGTACGTTTGCCACGCCCAACGGCGGGGGAAGTTACGTCGCCACCAGCCAGGTGAACCTGGACGTGGCCCAGGGCGAATTTGTCTCGGTGGTGGGGCCCACGGGCTGTGGCAAATCGACCTTGCTCAACGTGGCGGCCGGCCTGCTTGCGCCCACGGCCGGGCGGGTCGAGGTGTTTGGGCAGGCGCTGCAGGGGCTCAACCGGCGCGCCGGGTATATGTTCCAGGGCGACAGCCTGATGCCGTGGAAGTCGGCGCTGGACAACGTGGCAGCCGGTCTGGTGTTTCGCGGTGTGGCCGCGCAGGACGCTGCCCGCCAGGCCCAGGGGTGGCTCAAGCGCGTGGGGCTGGGCGGCTTTGGCGACCGCTACCCGCACCAGATGAGCGGAGGCATGCGCAAGCGCGTGATGCTGGCCCAGATGCTGATTCTGGAGCCCGACATTGTGCTCATGGACGAGCCGTTTTCGGCGCTCGATGTGCAGACCCGGCAATTGATGGAAAACGAGGTGCTGGAACTCTGGAGCGCCAAGCGCCGTGCGGTGCTGTTCATCACGCACGATCTGGACGAAGCCATTGCCATGAGCGACCGGGTGCTGGTGATGTCGGCGGGACCGGCCGCGCATCTGATTGGCGACTTTGCCATCGACCTGCCGCGCCCGCGCGACGTAATCGAAATCCGCGCGCACCCGCGCTTCATCGAACTGCATCGCACCATTTGGGACGCCCTGCGCGACGAGGTGCTCAAGGGCTATGCGCGCCAGATGGAGGCGCATTGATGCAGGCACGCCGACTACTGGGGCTGCCGGTGCGGGTTTGGCAAATCGCGCTGCTGGTCGCGCTGGTGGGCGCTTGGCATCTGGCGTCGCGCAACCCGCAGGTGGCGTTCTTCTTTGGTGAACCGCTGGTGGTGGCCCAGCGCCTGGTGGCGTGGTTTACCGAAAACCCGGGCACGCTGGACGTGGGTACGCGCGAGACCACCTGGTTCACGCTACAGCTACCGGCCGAGATTTACGCGCATCTGCTGGTCACGCTGACGGAGACCGTGCTGGCCTTTGCCATTGGAACGGTGGCGGGCCTGGGGGCCGGTTTCTGGCTGGGTTTGTCCAGCGGCGCGGCGGCGGTGTTTGACCCCTACATCAAGGCCGCCAACGCGATGCCGCGGGTCATCCTGGCCCCGATCTTTGCCATGTGGTTTGGCCTAGGCATCTGGAGCAAGGTGGCGCTGGCGGTGACGTTGGTGTTCTTCATTGTATTTTTCAACGTGTACCAGGGTGTGCGCGAGGTCAGCGCCGTGGTGCTCAACAACGCGCGCATGCTCGGGGCCAGCCAGCGGCAATTGCTGCGCCACGTGTACCTGCCCAGCGCCACGAGTTGGGTGTTTTCCAGCCTGCACACCAGCGTCGGGCTGGCCTTTGTGGGTGCGGTGGTGGGCGAGTACCTGGGTTCGGCCCGGGGCGTGGGCTACCTGATCCTGCAGGCCGAGGGCACGTTTGACGTCAACACGGTGTTTGCCGGCATTGTGGTGCTGACAGTGTTTGCGCTCGCGCTCGACGCCGTGGTCGGGTGGCTCGAGCGCAGGCTGCTCAAGTGGCAGCCCAACAGCGGCAGCCCCGGCAAGTCGCTCTATTGACCGTTCTTTCAGTCATTGCGACCCTTTTCTCCGCTACTGCGAACGAAGTGAAGCAATCCATGTCTTTCGGAATGCATGGATTGCCACGTCGCTACGCTCCTCGCAATGACAGCCTTTTGTCCGCGCAATGACAGCCCTTTGTCCGCGCGAGGCCATGCACCACCCCGTCATCGCGAGGCCGTCAGGCCGTGGCGATCCATGGCTTTTGTCGCCCAATGTGCGACAAGCGCGGCAGTGGTGCGCGCTCAGGCTTGCAGCATGCCGCTCAGGCGTTTGGCAATGATGTCGTGCGCCTGCGCCATGATGCGGTCGATCAGCTCTTTTACGCTGGGCACGTCGTGGATCAGGCCTGCCACCATGCCGCAGGACCAGACGCCGGCGTCCATGTCGCCCTGCTGCATGATGCGCGGATAGACGCCCGCCACCTCTTCAATGATGTCGTCAAACTTGAGCGCGCTGCCCAGGGTGCGCTCCTTTTCCAGCAGGCGGTCGGTGGCGGCGTTGTGCAGCACGCGCTCGGTGTTGCGCAGGCCGCGCATCACCAAGCGGGTGTCGAGTTCGCTGGCGGCAACAATCGCCTCCTTGACGCGTGCATGCACCGGTGCCTCTTGGGTGGCAATGAAGCGCGTGCCCATATTCATGCCGTCTGCGCCCAGCGCCAGCGCCGCCACCAGCGAGCGTCCGTCGGCCATGCCGCCGGAGGCAACAAAGGGGATGCGCAACTCCTCGGCGGCGCGCGGCAGCAGGATGAAGTTGGGCACGTCGTCCTCGCCGGGGTGGCCGCCGCACTCGAAGCCGTCCACGCTGACGGCGTCGCAGCCAATGGATTCGGCCTTGAGCGCGTGGCGTACCGAGGTGCACTTGTGGATCACCTTGATGCCCGCTTCGTGCAGCATCGGCATCCACTTCTGCGGGTTGTTGCCCGCCGTTTCCACCGCCTTGACGCCACCGTCGATGATGGCGCGGATGTAGCCAGGATAGTCGGGCGAACTCACGGTGGGCAAAAACGTGAGGTTCACGCCAAAGGGCTTGTCGGTCATCGCGCGGCAGCGCCGGATTTCGTTGGCCAGCGCTTCGGGGTTGCGCTGGGTGAGGGCGGTGATCAGGCCCAGGCCACCGGCGTTGGACACGGCGGCGGCCAGTTCGGCAAAGCCGACGTAGTGCATTCCGCCCTGGATGATGGGGTGCTGGATTCCAAAAAGTTCGGTAATGCGGGTTTTCATGGCCTTGCGTCTCCTGTACGTGTCAATTTGTTACAAGGATGCAAGTATGCATCGATGCGCGCGCATCCGTTCGGTGCTACGCTGTGCCAACCAATGTCTGCAACATTCCCCACTGTGGAAAGACGAACCGATCCCACCGCTGAGGTGCCTTCATCGGAGGCGCTGTTTCGGCTTGTCTTTAACCAAAGCCCGGAGGCGATCATCCTGTTGCGCCTGCGCGACGGGGGCATCGTCGAGGTCAACCGCGAATGGCTGCTGTTGACCGGGTTCGCGCGTGACGAGGTGCTTGGGCGCAGCGCGGTGCAAATCGGGCTCTGGAGCGACGCGGGCGAACTCGAACGCGTGTTTGCGCCCTTGCGCCAGCATGGCCGCATCAACGATCTGGATGTCACCCTGACGATGCAGGACGGCATGCCGCGCATGGTGCGCTTGAACGCCACGCTGTTGCAGTGGCAAGAGCAGGGCTACGCCCTGGTGTACCTGCGCGACGTGACCGCCGATTTGCTCTCGCGCGAGGCCATGAAGGCGGGCGAGATGGCGCTGGAACAGGTCAACGAAAAACTCAATCGCCAGATGAGCGTGTACGAGATGACCGAGCGCGTGGCCAAGGTCGGCCACTGGGTGCTGTACCCCGGCGATGACGTGGTGCACGTGTCCCACGGCTACGCGGAGATCGCGCAGTTGGGCAATGTGCGTGTGGCACCATTTGGTGCCCATTGGCTTGGTGTACTCGATGAGGACCGCGAGGCGCTACGCCAGGCTCTGAAGAATATGGACGGCTCGCTGGTTGAATACCGCTGGCGACGCCCGGACGGGCAAGTCATCTGGATTCGCTCGCGCATGCAGCGCCAGTTCGAGTACGGCGCGGTCAAGGCCGATTTTGGCATCGTGCAGGAAATCACTGCCGAACGTGGGGCGCTGGGCGCGCTGCAGGAGCAACTCGCATTTATCCAGAAGATCACCAGCCGCGTGCCCGGCATGGTGTACGAACTGCAGGTCTGGCCCGATGGCAGACGCCAGTTCCGTTTTGTCAGTGCAGCGGTCGAAGCCTTGATCGGCGTGACGGCGGCACAGTTGCAGGCCGATGCCGGACTGTTTTTTGCCAAGATTGTTCTCGAGGACCGGTCGGCCATGCAGGAGGCGCAAACCATGTCGGCGCGCGACCTGTCACTGTGGCAGTGCGAGTTTCGTGTGCGCTCTGCCGATGGCGCGGTGCGCTGGTTGCTGGGCAGCGCCATGCCGCAAAGGCAGGACGATGACTCCTTGCTGTGGTGTGGTTCGGTGATTGATGTCACCGCGCAAAAGGACACGGTGGCACTTTTGCAGGAGAGCGAGTCGCGCTTTCGCAGCCTCACCGGCTTGTCGTCGGACTGGTACTGGGAGCAGGACGACAAGTTCCGCTTTGTGCGCGTGGATGGCAACCTGGATGCCAACGGGGTGTTGCCGAGCGAAAGCTATTTCGGCAAGACCCGCTGGGAGACGGGTGCAGAGGGCGTGAGTGCCGCGCAGTGGGTGGCGCATCGCGCCCAACTGGAGGCGCACGAAACGTTTCGCGGCTTTGAGATACAGCGCCGACGCAGTGATGGAACGCTGATGTGGGCATCCATCAGTGGCACGCCAATTTTCGACGCCAGCGGCAAATTCACCGGCTATCGCGGCACCGGCACCGACATTACGGCACGCAAGCGCGCCGAGGCCGATATCGAGCGTCTGGCGTTTTTCGATGCGCTCACCGGTTTGCCCAATCGCCGTTTGCTGATTGACCGCCTGCAAAAGGCGATTGCCACCAGCGCGCGGCGCAACAGCCATGGGGCTTTGCTGTTTATTGACTTGGACAACTTCAAGGTGCTCAACGACACCCTGGGGCACCACATGGGAGACGAGTTGCTGCGCCAGGTGGCAACCCGGTTGACGCAGTGCGTGCGCGGCATCGACACCGTGGCGCGGCTGGGTGGCGACGAGTTCGTGGTGATGCTTGAAGAACTCAGCACGCATGCGCCCGAGGCCGCAGCCCAGGTGGAGCTTGTTGGCAAGAAAGTGCAGCACTCGCTCAACCAGCAATTCGAGTTGGCGGGGCAATGGCACCACAGTTCCCCCAGTATCGGCGTGACGCTGATCTACGAGCACCAGCACTCAGTCGATGAGTTGCTCAAGCGCGCCGATCTGGCGATGTACCAGGCCAAGGCGGCCGGTCGCAACACCTTGCGCTTCTTTGATCCGGTGATGCAGGCTGCTGCCACCGAGCGCGCCACGCTTGAAGCCGATATGCGCCAAGGCCTGGTGGACAAGGATTTTGTGCTGTTCTACCAGCCGGTGGTGAATGAAGCAGAGCGCATGACCGGGGTGGAAGCGCTGCTACGCTGGAAGCATCCGCAGCGCGGCATGGTCTCGCCTGCCGAATTTATACCGGTGGCCGAGCAGACCGGCTTGATTCTGCCCCTGGGGCAGTGGGTGCTGGAGCAGGCGTGTGCGCAGTTGGTGGCGTGGGCTGCTCAGCCGCTGTCACGGCAGTTGACGATTGCCATCAACGTGAGTGCGCGCCAGTTCCGCCAGCCCGAGTTTTCGGCGCAGTTGAAACAGTTGCTCAGTGTCAGCGGAGCCGACCCGCATCGGCTCAAGCTGGAGCTTACCGAGAGCCTGTTGCTCAACGACATGGAGGATGCGATTGTCAAGATGGGCGAGCTGCGCGCCATCGGCGTGAGCTTTGCGCTGGACGACTTTGGCACCGGCTATTCCTCACTGTCCTACCTCAAGCGCTTGCCGCTGGACCAGCTCAAGATCGACCAGTCGTTTGTGCGCGATGTGCTGGTGGACCCCAACGACGCCGCCATTGCACGCACCATCCTGAATCTGGCGCAAAGCCTGGAGCTTGGCGTGGTGGCCGAGGGCGTTGAGACGGTGGGACAGCGCGATTTTCTATTGCAAAGCGGCTGCAAGTCGTTCCAGGGCTACCTGTTTGGCAGGCCAGTCCCCTTGGAACTGCTGGCCATGCCCCAGGACTAACCGGGTCACAAGCTTTTGCGCGAGGCCTTTTGCTCGGCGGTGGCAAACTTGCTGTGCTTGCCCAGCAAGCCCACCATCTGTCCATAAATCTTGGGGTTGCCTGCCAGGCACTCGCCTTGCTCCAGAAAGTCGGCCTCACCCGTGAAATTGCCCACCAGACCGCCGGCTTCGGTCACCAGCAGCGAGCCCGCTGCCACATCCCAGGGCTGCAGGCCGAGTTCAAAAAATCCATCGGTGTAACCCGCTGCCACGTAGGCCAGGTCGAGTGCTGCTGCACCCGGGCGGCGCAAACCGGCGGTGCGCTGCATGACTTCGCCCATCAGGTGCAGGTAGTGGCTGAAGTCGTCATCCTGGCGGTAGGGAAAGCCGGTGGAGATCAGCGCCTGGCGCAATTCGATGCGCTTGGAAACGCGCAAGCGCCGGTCGTTGAGGTAGGCACCGCGCCCCTTGGTGGCAGTGAACAAATCATTGCGGGTGGGGTCGTACACCACCGCCTGCTCGACCTTGCCGCGCACCGCCAGCGCCACGCTCACGCAGTACACCGGCAGCCCATGGATGAAGTTGGTGGTGCCGTCCAGCGGATCGATGATCCAGACGAATTCGGAATCCTTGGCACCGTGCTCGCGCCCGGTTTCTTCGGCCCAGATGCCGTGGCCGGGGTAGGCGGCCAGCAGGGTTTCGATGATGGCCTGTTCGGCCGCGTGGTCCACTTCGGTTACGAAGTCGTTGGCTTTCTTTTGCGATACGCGGACCGATTCAATATCGAGCGCGGCGCGGTTGATGATGGAGCCAGCAGCACGGGCCGCCTTGACGGCCACATTGACCATGGGATGCAGATTGGGTGACATAAGGATTTTTTGGGTGGGACCAGCCAAGCGGGCGGTCTTGCGCGGATGAACAAGGGTCGTTTCGCCCGACGATGCAAGCGGCGACAATAGGCCCATTTTAACGGGACGGACCACTGCCAGTGCTAGCGAGCGTTGCCGAACCTGTTTTTGTATGACGATTGCCACCATGAAGACCCGCTTCATCCTGATTGAAACCAGCCACGCCGGCAACGTTGGCGCGGCCGCACGCGCCATGAAGACCATGGGCTTTGACGACCTGGTGCTGGTAGCGCCGCGCTGGGCCAATGTGCTGCGGCGCGAAGAAACCATCCAGCGCGCCAGCGGGGCGCTCGACGTGCTTGAGCGCGCACGGATCGTGGACACGCTTGATGACGCGCTCGACGGCATCAGCCACCTGTGCGCCACGGCCATGACGCCGCGCGACTTTGGCCCGCCCACCGTCACACCCCGGGCGCATTTTGAAAGTCTGCAGACAGCGCAGCACCAGGGTGTGGGGTTTTTGTTTGGCTCCGAGCGCTTTGGCATGCGCAATGAAGACGTGTACCGTTGCCATGCCTGCCTCAGCATTCCCAGTAATCCGCAATTCGGCTCCCTCAATATCGGTGCCGCACTGCAGGTCATTGCCTATGAC
>Ga0194059_1000727_pt1 | contig 14815 bp, 18 predicted proteins | sample SepL6211m_MetaG_FD_163426 | JGI IMG/M metagenome (GOLD analysis project Ga0194059, IMG submission 163426) | Anoxic zone freshwater microbial communities from boreal shield lake in IISD Experimental Lakes Area, Ontario, Canada - Sep2016-L626-11m | ecosystem: Environmental > Aquatic > Freshwater >... | reverse complement strand
CAATCAAGGCGTTCTTAATGACGGCGTCATTAACAATATATTTCAAGTTAAATCTTACAACGATGATACAAAACAAATAACTCAAAAATTAATTAATAGCAAATATCACATTAACGATCACTTGTCCATTATGAACGAAACAGATAGAACTATTGTTGGTTTATTATGGCACGAAAATATTATTGATGTTTTAGGAAAAATGAAACCCAATGCATCAATTCCGGTGTATTTGAACTTGTTAAATAATATGTGTTTTGCTGATTATATTGACCGCATAACATTTCAAAAACAAATATGGCAATTTAATGAGATGAGTTCTCTCGTGAAAACATTTAAAAATAACAAATTGTATCACAATTCTTGCAAAAAGAAACCAAAATATAACCCTTTAGAGGTTAGATTTACAAAAGTACTAACAAAATATTCAACAGAATACAACAACTCTATTTTTATTCAGAATTTATGCCAACAACTTGGAATGGATAAAAAAGATTTGTTTGCATTCTTTTTAGACTTGAAAAATAAATGCAATGATAACGAGATTACATCATTGTTTGAGAATTATGAAATTACTAAATTAGATATTAATCGCATTTACCGATATTTGGAAAAGTACACCAAAGTTGATGCTGATGATGTAGAAGAAGCTGTTGAAGCAGATTTGTCTGATGAAGAATAATACTACATTGTTGTTTATGAATATCAATATAAATATCACAATCTTTTACATCTTTTAACATTTCAAATGCGAATTATTTATAAACCATTTTATAAATAATTATTTGCATATTTTCTCGGTTTATTTTATGTAAAATTTTCTTTTGAAAACCCAATAACGGCGCAGGCAATTCTCTTGCCTGCGTTACCTGTTTTTAAACTTTCAGCATTTCCACCTTTTCCACAATCATCTTCATCTTCGTGAATAATTAAACCCCTACCAATAATATTACACTTAGTTCCTCTAAGTTTAATGACATTATCATAAAATGTGTATTTTGCTTCGCCTTTATTATTTGTTTTTATATTACCTAAATCTCCTACATGTCTTTTGCTCATACCAGGACATCCATGAGTATTTCCATAAGGGTTAAAGTGAGCGCACATACTAGTACATTTATCAGTTAAATCCCCTGCTTCATGAACATGAAACCCATGCAAAGAATTAGGGATTAATCCGCTAACATTTAAATCTATTTTTACCGTATTATTAGTTAAATCTTCACTAAATTTAACAGTTCCCTTAATACTGTCATTAAACACTGCAATAGCATATACAGGTTTATTTGTCATTATTTTATATAAATAATATATAATTAAAAAACTAATTATAACTAATAAAGATGTGTAAAAATATAGTACTGGTTTCATTATGTATTATATTTTGAAATTAAATAAAAATAATCCGTGTTTGAAATGTGAAATAAACATCCTTTTGACCCTTTTACATTTCAAATGCCGATTTTCTAAACCTTGTAATTATTTAATTTTCTAGTTATATTTACACAATGGACAAATTTACGGTTTTATTTTGGTTTTTTTCATTACTTTTTATTATTTTATCAGCATATTTATTATGTTGTAACAAAAAAACTAATATATTTTACCTTCAAATTGGGTCAGGTTGCGGCATGTTTGCAACAAGCAAGATTGGGCGTAGTTTTTTAGGATTTGTATAAATTACTCTTGCGTATTATATAAAATCTAATGGTATAGTAAATATGTTAAAAAATATAGCAAATTTTAGCAATATAAACGATTATTTGCCACTATTAAATGCTGTATTAATTACGGATTTATTTGTAATTTTATTACTGAATACAAACCTTATAAAGTCGCAAGTTTTAAGGAAATGGTATTCGCAGTATAATTTATCTGCGGTTATTGCCGATGTATTGATTATATTAATTGGATTGATTATTACGAGGGCAATTTATTATTACGTATTTGAATCTTTTTCATTATTAAAATTTACTATCTTAGCTGTAGCCGTGCAAATTACGCACGACATACTATTTTATATATTTTTCAGTGCTATGCCTAGAGGAGTAAATAAAATGATTGATACATTTAAGGATTATGCAAATGAAGTATCTTATAAAGCAATCCTTTCTGATAGTGGTATGATGATAATGTCATGCATTCTTGCTTCATATCTGGTTAACAAAAATATGAATATTAATATTATTGTGTTAATTTTATTTTTATATTTATTACCATATTTATTATACAACTAATAAAAAGAGTAATAATACAACCTTTATTTATCCATGTCAAAATCCCAATCCCAATCCTTAAATAAACCTCCTTCCAATAGATTTGGTTTGTATGTATTTGTTTTATCGTTGAATTGTTGTTCGTGATTCTCTATTGCATTTAATTTATTTACTTCTGACTCCTCTTGACGTTTTAAGTAATTTAATGTCGCCAATTGAGCAAACATTTTTTTAAAGTTATACATTTTTTCTGAAGTTGTATTGTTTGTTGCGTTAAAAGTGCAACACAATTCTGACGTGGAATTAGTAGTAGTTATAAAATGTCTGTGGTCATAACCACTTAGTAAATTAGTTGGCCTTTTATTAAAGTTGCTACTATATTGATTTAACATTTGAGGTATGTTTCTTGTCAAAAGAGAAAAAATCAATAAGGTGAGGTTCATCTTATTGATTATAAATGAAAAAAATTTTATATTGTTATATTTTTATTGTTATTTTTTCTTTGGGTTTTGTTTGTTTTTCTTTGGTTTTGTTTGTTTTTGATTTAGTTTACAACGGTTGTAAAACGACGACGCGATTGCTCTGTCTCACGCTCAGCGTCCAATGTCACGATTGCGGCTCGCTGCTTTGCTGCGAACTTTATCTTGCATTCTTGATCGGCAACACATTGCTGGTGACGCTCGTATTGCTCAACAGAATCGTAGAACAAAGTCGCCGGCTCTTTGAATTCTCCAGTGCAAATACGCACCTTGAAGTATAGGTCCTCGCGTATTGAACCAATGCGATGACCGTAATACTTCTCACCAGTAACTGCATTCCGAATCGTAGTTCCAGTGTCACCGGAACCAAACATTATCATGTTCTTCATCTTATAAGCAGTGGAATCAAACCGCTTGGTCTTGAAACATAGCTTGTCATCTACTGTCTCAGACAAGACTTTATTCACCTTTTGTCTATTTGACCTAGACTTGACCGACGCGTTTTCGTCGTCGGAGTCATTGTGAGTATCAAACTTGTAATCGTAATTGCGGCTCATTGCTCCTAAAATTGTTTGCGATACTTTATTGATTTTGACTTGTGTTTAAATCAATTTTTTTTCAATGAAATAAAGAAAATGAAAATCAAATTCCGTCATTTTTATTTTTTTGTTGAATTGATTTTTGTATTATTTCGCTAATTTTTTTTTCCAAATAACCCACCTTTGTTGTAAGCTGTGTATTTTCTTGCATTAATGAATGTATTATTTGCGTTTGCTCCGATAATTTTTTCTCGTATGCGGCAGCTAATTCTATTGGGGTTGCATTCATTATATTTCTTTGTTGTTGTTGTTGTTGTTGTTGTTGTTGTTGCATCATTTTTTGATGATTTTTAATGGTTTCTGCGCGCTTTTGTTTAAGTTCTTCTATTTGTTGAAGAACCTCTGGTTTATGTTCAGGTCTTCCTGGTTCATAACTGTCAAGCGCGCTGTCAATTGAATTCATAAAGAACTCTTTTACGTCCGACTCCTTAACAAAATCATTTACAGTTTTTTCCGAGACAGTTACATACGGATTTGGGTTTTCCAACAGTGTTTTCTTATCAAAAGAATTGTGAACGTGAGAAAAAACTAGTATAGACTTCATGGGATCCAACTGAACAAATGGTATTGTGTAACCTTTTAAAAACGCTTTTTCTTCTGCAAGCGCCTCATTATCATTATACCGTGTTTGTTTTAAAAGTTCTTTGCGAAAAGCAAAAGTTGCCGCAGTGGAATGATTCGGTCCATATGGTCCAAATTTATACATCTTGTGAATATGTTTAAAATAAATAAACATTTCGCTTGAACCTGCGCAAAGAGCTTGAGGATTCTTTTGCAACATTTCCACTGCATGCGATACTCTATCCGGCGGATAATAATCGTCGTCATCCATATAAACAATTATGTCTCCTTTCGCCTTTTCATGCATCAAATTTCTCTTTTTACCTAGATTCATTTTGACGTTGTATTTAAAATATTTTACTTGAGGAATATCCTTGACAAGGTCTTCTATTTTATCAGTTCCATCGTCAATAATAATCCACTCAATTCTATCTTTTGGATATGTCTGATTTTCAAAACACTTTATAATTACAGGATAAAATGGTCGTCTATTAAATGTGGGAGTGCATATACTAACAAACGGCGAGACTTCAGTTTCATTTCCGTTTTTCTTATTTTTCATCGTGATACTTATTTAAAATATAATATAAGAGTTTTTTATATTATATTCAAAAGCTTAATTTATTTTAACCTGCTAATTTTTTTTTGAACCACCAAATAAATTCTCTATTTTTTCAATCAAACTAGGCTCTGGTTCAGCAATTGCAGTTTCAATGCACGGCTTTTCTGTTTGCGAATAATTACCCAATCCAACCGTAGAATGGTCTATTCCTTTTGGCGTGTATGGCTGATAAACACTTGTAAAGAAGTATAGTAATATGCAAGCGACAATGGCCACAAACGCAGTGTATCCACCAAAAATGTTACTGGTGCTAATAATAATATTTAATGACATAAGAATCATGATTATACTCATCTTAAATTTTAATACATTTTTAATTGTTTCTCCGACACCATATGATTTTCCAGTGGTTGCGTTCTTTGATTTCATAAATAAAGGGAAAAATATGCAAAATGTGGATATCAAGAATGATAAAATAGGTATAATAAGTCCCATACCAACCAAAAAAAATGCAATAATAAATAAAAATATATAGAATATAGACCAATACCACGTCAAAATTCCCCACATATCACCACTTTTCCACGTTGTTGAATTTGCCGTTTCTGTTTTTTCACTGAAAAACAATTTAATATTATAAAACCACAAAAATATCAAATAGAAAGTGTCTATTAACCCAGTTAAAATATATATAAAAAATCCTAAAAATGGCCCTAGAACAACAATTAATGTTTCAGGAACAAATGTATTTATAAAATTATAGATAGTGTTAATTATATTAAAATTGCACGCAATAACTTCTTGCAGTGTGGTTGCAATGTATAATTTAAAAACGCTGGTTTTAGGACCATTGATCATTTTTTTTAATGCGCCTAGAGTCTTCTCAATCGTTTTTAAATTCTCATCCAATGGAAATTTCAATTTAGTTGACCATATGCCCTTGCCAGTCTTTACAACATTAATGTCTACAGGCAGTTCTTTTATAGGCGGAGTAATATCAGTGTAAGGCGCAAATGCTAAACACGTTGGCAAAATGTTAGTTTGTGCTACTTTTCCTGTATATAAAAATAGCGAACCAAGCAATACTATAATACCTAAAGTGATTAGTTGATTGAAAACGCTTAGAGAAAATTTCAACAATTCATTCTTGGGTTTTTCACTTTTATTTTTTTTATCATCTATAGCTGATGTATCTGACATAACTATAATAAAACGATATAATATTTTATTCATTAAATTGCTAAAAATCTTTTTATCTAATCAAAATATATAATGAGCAAACTATATTTAATCATTTGGTCCTTTATTCTGTTGTTTTTTACTATTTATATTTTTAACTGGGGAGACTATTTAATAAAAAATGGATACGTCGTTGAGCAGTTTACTTCATTGGGACCATTTGTTGACACAGGAAGTCCTTCAACAAACCACACAGTTAATTTGCCTTTAACAACCACCAAGTCTTGTCAAAATATGTGCGGTCCCAATAATAGATGTTCATTAACAGGCGAACAATGTAGTTCTGACATTGATTGTTTTGGTTGCAATCCATACACCAAAAGATTTGCCCCTGAAAATAGTAAGCTTGTTACAAACATTCGTGGCGATAATGACGCAGGAAAATTGACAACGGAGCAAACGCCCAATTATTCTGTTTTAACGACTGACATTGGTAGTCGCGCCAAATTGATTAGTAAACCAGACACACCTCCTGTAGGTTATTTCAAAGGCGTGGATACTTGGAGGGAAACGTTTGATGCAGAGAAGGAATTGTTTGACAAGCGTTATAGTCCGTCAGCTCAATCATTTATGCCAAATTATCCAAAACGACCAACATTAAGCGGCGAGTTTGTTGACAATGGTCCGTTGGCAGCAAACGACTTTCTTTAAGTATGAAAAATAAATAACGCTAAAGAAAACGGCGCTGAAAAAAAGGCACTAAGAACAGATAGACGTTGCAATAATTATTTCTTATCAATTACGACCTCTTTTGCAATATTGCGGATTATTTTATCGCACTTTTTATTATCATCTTCGTGCGTTGAGCCGCCCATAGATTCCAATAGTATATTTTGATATTCCAAATGCTTTTTTGTTTCAAAATCTTCGGATGATGGATTTTCTTTTACCCAAATTGGTATTTGCTTTATGTTTTTATTTTCAATACCTCTTATTGCTTGTTTTATTTTTATATTTTCACCATTTTCCTTTTCCCAAGCGTCTTTGTCTTTCACATACAAGGTCTCTCTCTTTAAGTCGCTGCAGTGGATCGGTCTTTTAAACACGTCAAGTTCGTGCAAGTTCCTCAAGAATATTTTACTCATTCCCTCCACATATCCGACTCTTCCAATCATATCAAGGTCTGACAATTGCAGTTTGATTTGATTCACAAAGTCAACCAAATTAAGTGCATCTTTGCATTGTTCATTCAAGAAGAATTGTAAATTAAACTGATTGTTATTTGTATTACTGTTGTTTGTTGTATTATTAATAACGGTATTCTTCTCTTTTGCGAGTTCCATTATTTGCTTATTCTGTTCAATAATAAGATCTTTGAATTCCTTGTTTTGTTTAAGTAGCTCTACAATTATATTATTTGAAGGTTGTTCAGATTCTGTTGGGGGAAAGGCGGCGCTTCCGCATTTTTTCTTATGAGACCATAATCCTTGACGGTGTTTATATTCCTTACCACAATCGCAAACAAATTTCTCGGCTGTTTTTGGCGTATTTTTGTCCTCATTTGTCATTCGTTTGTCATTCTTTTTATGTTTCAGTGTTAAATTGTGTCTATCCCAATCACTCTTCTTATAGCATTTAAAGTCACAACATTTACAAGTAAGAAAATCGGCGGTTTTTGGCGCATTTTTGTCATTCATTTGTCCTTAATTAGAGGACAGAAAATACGCCTAAACCTTTTTCCCCCAAAAATAATGCTCACAATGGCGGAATTTTGACCCCTTTTTCATAAAACCTCGGCGCTTTTGAAAATTGGACATTTTTTTTGTCCATTTTTGATTTTTGGAAACACTTTTGACCCCTTTTTATTCGAAATTTCCGCCCTTACTGAGAATAATAAACCAAAATAATATATTCTTAATTTATTACCTATTTCAATGCACCTATGTAAGCAAAATCTTTAAGCTTAATGCGTAACTGATTAATTAAGCTCATTTTGTTGTCCGTAACGAACTGACATGATAGAATTACTCGGCGCTGATTTGCACAAAGCTTGGACGCTCTGTGGTATAAATAATTGCCTTCAAAACACACGCCATTATCATTCAAATCTAGACTTACAACCTCATTTTTTTTGTTTTTGAATTCAAACTTGGTGCACGTAAGATCGGTGGTAATCGGAATCAAAACAGTGAAAAATCTGCCACTGTAATAGTTGTAATCATAGTGCCAGTTAATCCAGTCTCCCTCTTTTTCATAAATCAATAGAACACACGATGTTGGGAATGATAAATCCGTTGGATATACTTTAAATCCGAGAAGATCGGAAATTTTGTCGCGAAGTTCATTTTGATAGAAATGTATAATGCTCTCAGAGTTTTTTACAATTTGATTTGTAGGGATTGTAACGCCGGCTTTATTTGGAAGCGCACAATTAGCAATATTTTCGGCAAAAGACGTTATTTCAACGCGTTTTTGAATAGATTTGTCTTGTAACATGGTTTGAATTTCATTCATTGCATTATTTGATAATTGTATTGGAAATTCTTTATAAAGACAAAATTTTTTATTACATTCATATTTTTTTTCAAGCTGACAAGAACCGGAATTATATGCATATATAACAGTCGCTGCAAAAATAACAATTATTATTATTATTATTAAATATAAAAAATATTTTGCATATTTCATACTATAGAACATTTTTTTCATCTATAGTATAAAACAATATAAAAAATAATACAAGAATAAACAGGTGAATTACGTTGCATACATAAGCCCACAATTGCCGCCAATAAACGAAACAACGTTTAGTCTTTCTTCATATACAAAAAGATCAAAATTATAATCATAAATTCTCCAAGTGGGCTTATTTATACCAATAATATTTCCAGTTTGGGGATCACAAATTGCCAATGACTGCGCATATGGATCCAACGTAGGTATAATTGTATTGAACTCAAGCTCAATAGTAGTAAAACGACTCATATTAATTGCTCCAGATGGCTGCAAATCCATTGGTCCATTAGTCAAACAATAATTATAGCAATAAATGCCACTGTTTGCATATCCACCAGTTCTAACCCATTTTTCTATATAGTTGTAAACACCAACAGGTTGTGAATTTTCTCTGTACGATCCGTCTAATAATATTGCCATATTAACTAAAATTCCACTAGCATTGGCACCATGCGATCCTCCGGTAATAAACCATCCAGTTAACTGACCGTTTGGATTTACACCAGGACCAATATCAACAACTGTTGTGGAACCATCTGGATTTGTTCTAGTAATTTGATACGTTCCAGTTGTTGGTGCAGGGACTACATCGTATGGTAAGTAATTGTATGGCCAATTGGAATAATTTGTCCACTCATTGCGCAAGTTAACGTCACTTCTTTTGAATAAAAATATCATGCTAGAAACCATTCCATTTGAGTCCAATTGAACTTTATTTGGACCAGTTACATTGTAAAATATTTGCTGTCTTACTTGTTTAAATAAGTATGTTTGTTCCTGAAGAGCAAATAATCTAGACTCTTCATTGGATAAAAAACAATAAGTGCAATTCAAGTGAATGTCAGCGTCCCATATTGTTCGCGTATCTACGTAAGAATTTATTCCAAGCTCAACGTCAGGAGGGGTTTGCAAAAATCTATAAAATTGCATGTACCATAAATTAAAATTGGGTGCAATATAAGGATAATTATTTGCTCCATCAAAGACATCGCGAATGCGAAATAGTTCTTGTATTGGGCGCATAGTAACATTAACTTGCAATTCATTGTATTGCAACGAAATTAAAGGAAACGCCATTTGAGATTTGAAATTGAACCAACTATTTAAAGGAATGTAAAGTGTTCTTCCACTAATAGACGGTCCTGCTCCGGTAGAATTATAATATGCGTTTGGGTAAGAATTAACGCGCGCTCCAGAGTTTGCTGGGTCATTTAATGATGCAGTATTGCCAATCATGTCATTAAATAAAAACACTTTTGTTCCGGTCAAGTCACGTTCAATCATAAGTTTCAAATATTCGCCTGAAAATTCTTGCAAGGTTTGATTTCCACAAGTAATAGTAATGCGAGATATCATCATTGCCCCCAATGATTCAATCCATCTGAACTCGTACGGAACCCATTTTCCGCTGTTATAAAGCTCAGATTCTTGGTCTGTGTTTGGAGGCATAATAGGACTCCAAATATTTGGCAAAGTTACGCTTAAATAACAATCCATTAAAAGGTCAGCATATCGTGGTATTTTAAAAGTAAAATTAGATTCTTCTGCTAAACGGAGTGTTTTGGCACCTTCAAAATCAACGCGAAATTTCTGCATTCCAAAGTTTGTATAACGCGCATAGGTTGCTTTAAAAAAAGTTTTTGAAGGGTTGCCATTTAATATGATATTTTGTTGTCCTTCACTGACTAATTGCATTAATCCACCAGCCATCTTTTAGATATACTATATAAATAATTTATATTTAACTTTTTTGATTAATATTATTATATTTTAAAATTAGTATTATAATATAGTAGGACAATGGATACTACGAATAAAATGATGAATATGATGGCAAATCTTAAGGAGAATTATGCTGCTTATATGTTATTAAGCATGATTATAATTGTTGTTATTGCCGCTTTGTGGTATTATTTTTACATGAGAAATTTGGCGAGTCGCGAGTGTAGCAGCATGAGCAATCTGTTTTCCGCGTTGAATGGTTCAATAAAGTCATTAAACTCAAGCGACCCAAATTGCGGTTATACTTTGAAAGATTATTATATTAAAACTTCATACAATTGCTGCAGCCCTGGGACATTTAAAAATGATTACGTTTCAACGTGTGCATTAAAAGACGTTTTAAAGCAAGGCGTTCGTGGTTTGGATTTTGAAATATTCTCAATAGATGACCAACCAGTAGTTGCCACATCCACGGTTGACAATAATCATATTAAGGAAACTTATAACGTTGTCGCATTTTCTGACGTGATGAATATAGTTACAAACTATGCATTTGCTTCAAGTGGTGCACCAAATCCACAGGACCCAATAATTATTCACTTTAGATTTAAGAGCGCAAACCAAAAAATGTATCAAAACTTGGCTAATTTATTTAAAAGTTACGATTCATTCTTTTTGGGACCTGCTTCAAGCTTTGAGCAAAATGGAAAAAATTTTGGTAACTCAAAATTGCTAGATTTGGCAGGAAAAATAGTTGTTATTGTTGACAAGTCAAATAATTCGTTTATGGACACTGAAGATTTTTATGAATATGTGAACGTGACGAGCAATTCTATATTTATGCGCGCGTTGCATTATTATGATGTGAAGAACACGCCTGATTTAGTTGAACTACAAGATTATAATAAGCAAAATATGAGCATTTCAATGCCGGATATTGGCGCTGATCCGCCAAATCCAAGCGCCATTGTTTGCAGGGAAACTGGTTGCCAGATGATTGGAATGATGTATCAGAAGAATGACATAAATTTACAGGAGAATAATGCGTTCTTTGATAAATGTGGATATGCTTTTTGCTTGAAACCTGAAAAGTTGAGATACATTCCAGTTTATGTCCCAGAACCTCCTCCACAAAATCCTGCTTTGTCATTTGAAACGAGAAGCGTTAAGAGCGATTATTATGCGTTTAATATCTAATTCCACTTTAAAAAAGTGGAGCAAATCAAATCAAATCAAATCAAATCAAAACAAATCAAAACAAAACAAATCAAAACAAAAAAACAAAATTATTGTATTATGAAAAATAAAATAATACAATAATATAATATGCACAAGACAAGAAAGAATAAAAAACAAACAAAAAATTTAACAATTTGTAAAAGTCGGTATGCATTGTGCACTTCTGCTCCTTGCAAAACAATAAAGAATAAGCCTGGTAAAACCAGTTGCAAATGCACAGTAGAAAACGGCTACAATTTTGCGACCAAGTCTTGCAGCAAATTAAAGGCGCATAAAACCAAGACAGGAACACGTCGCATTTACTCTACCTTTTCCATTAATGAGATGAACGATGGTAAAAGAATCACAGAATGCCCTAAGAAATACGAGTGGTCTGATTGCTTGAACCACAAATGTGTAATTGATCCCAAGAATTCCAAAAAGGCAATTTGTGAATGCGTGTTAAGAAAATCAAACACAAATTGGTTTACCATGGGAGCAAATAATAATAAAAACTTCTGTGGAAAAAGCAAGTGGTCTGGAGCTCACAAGGCAGATTTTTACAACACGCGAAAATTCTGGAACAGTTATTTTGCAAAGAAATCACACACCAACGGTAAAATGATTGGAAATCCAAATAAGTTTATAAATAGGTTAAAATAACAAACAAAAACCATTTAAAATTAAAAACATTGTATAATTATGCAGATAGGTCCGCATAATTATAATATAAATGAAGAATGCTATGTAGCAGGAGATATTGGAGCAAATCCTATGGGCTATCCTCGTTTGTCTAGTTTTAATAATGCTTACATTAATTGTAAAAATGGTATGTCTTTGAAATATCCAGAATATCATTTTAATTTTAAACAACTTCAATATAATAAATATGATTCTGGGTTGGCAAGTATTTACAAGTTAATAATAACAAAAAATATATAATATGCAGAATTTTTCACACGTCTATTTACGAAAAAATTGAAATGAATAATGAGCATACTCATTATGCAAACAATAGACAAAATGAGACCGAATCTTGATTGCAGACCAGCGTATATAGGTAATTTTAAAATGGCAACAGCACCAGTAGCGGTAGTACAACCGGATGTGAAGGATAGTGGAACCAAGAGTCTCTTGCAACGAGCGACGAAGATCCCTGATTACAGATCAGTGTATATAGGTAATTTTCAAATGGCACCAACACCAGTAGTAGCAGGAGTAGCACCAAAAGAATCAGCATTGGGGGTGGATGGCAGTGGCACGATGGGCGTCTAGTCCAATAAATGTTGAAGCAAAATGTACGAAATTTAAAGTTACAACTAATGAGCGTTTTCACAAGTTATGAAATGAGAAAAAGTGTAATAAATTTCCTAAAAAAATTGAAACCCTTTTTTCAAGTATTTAAGTAAGGTAAATAAATTAAAATGTCTACGAATCATCGTATATTTAAGTATGCTAGAGATGGTGGGTCTCTATCTTATACCGGTAAATTTGAAATCACTCTAGAAGAAATAGAGAAGGGATATCTTTGCGGAAAAATTTGTCATGAAGATGGGTCAATTTTCATAGGGAAATATTACCAGGATTCTGCCGGCAAACCCAACATGGTGGAAGGAAGATATACTTACAAATGCGGAAAAATAATGCATTTGGGTAAGTTCTGGAATAACACACTGGATGATGGATTAGTGATAGAGGAAGGAAAGCGTGGTGGTCGTGTTTTACCATTTGGTTGATATTATAAAACATTTGTTATTACTAACTTATAAATGCTTTCTATTCCGCTATCAAAATTATTGTATTGAATTAATTTAAAATCAAAATGATATTCTGGATACTTTATTGAAATTCCTACTATTGATTTTACATTTTTGCATATTTTTTTGTCCTCTAAAATGGGCGTTTTAAATGTGCAAAGGTGTAAATATACACAAGTAAGAAAAAATTGAAACCTATTTCAACAATAATCAATATTCCAAAACAATCCAAAACAATCCACAATTCAAAATGATGGAAAGACTGTGGCAAGTAATGGGTAAGCTGAAGGAAGCGCCGAAAGAAAAACAGTTCAATGATACTTGGACAGAAAATACGGTAATCTTGATGGACAAACCAATGTCGGCAAATTACAAAAGAATACATCACATCATCAAAAGCAAAAATCCATTGGTCACGTACGTAGGACCAGTGACAAAATACTTAAATTGTGAGTCTTGTTGCAATGGGAAGAAAGAAGGTTTTAGTGCCGCATGTTGCGAGGTTCTTTATAATCCAGAATTTGACCTTACGCAAACGAACATTCCCAGTGGCACTATTTTGTTAGTTGTTATAAAAGTAAATGGTGTAAATTATGAAAAGAAGACGAAGTTTATTAGTGCGGCGACAGAACCATGGTATGAATGGAAACGGAAGGATGGAAATCCTCTGTATTTTAACAAATTATTTATGGATGGGCTTTTTGAACATGAAAGAGAAGCGTTGGATTTTAGATATTGATAAAAAAATTGATTCGTTTCTTTTAACTTTAATGACTGTAAAGAACTTGAGCAAAATGTCAGACATTGAAGTTATTAGTGCGAGGTTGGACGATTTTATTAGTAAAACAAACCCCACAAAAACGGTTGGGGAATTTTATATATCTATTGCCGATTTAATAGATGGAAAAGATGTATATAACAAAATGCAGGCTAGAAGTGAGCCTAGTTACAATATCTTTGGATCAGATGGATATAGTAGTTATTCTTTATACAAGTCAAGTGCAGAAAAAATATATTTATGCGAGATTGATTGCCAAAGACCCTCCAAATATATAGAAATACTCAATGCAAATATGTTATATACAGAATAAAAAACAAAAATAACAAAAATTACAAATATCTTTTATGAGTACACAAAAAAATTGAAAACTTTTTTGGTAAACCATCTAATCGTAAAAACACATCAAATCGGATAGAAATCAGAATGCCATCGGTCAAAGAATATAGAATGAGACTTGGTGATGCCAAAGTTGACGCAATAGCAAAACAAACTCGAATTGAGTTTGGTTGTGACGTGGAAGATATTAGACCAATCAAAACGGAAGACACAATCCAATTGGGAGACACAAAAGCATGGGTTCCTGTCCCTGACCGCATCACAATTGAAGACCTATATAAGAAGTCTGGTTTTACTCGGACCATGTTTACTGGAAAAGGTCCAGAATTGCATTTTGCTCTATGCCTTGGAGATAAAGATGGGACCAAGTGGGACTACTATGACTTCTCGGACTGCGAGTCCTATAATAATAGTAGTAAATACATTAAGGGAGGACGCATGATTGTAAGGTTCGGCAAGCTTATGCGCGACGACTTTTATTTTGTGAAGCGTGAGTTGGGCACTTATTATAAGTATGAGTTGACGATACAGGGCAAAAAACTGCACTTTGTTGTTTCGCTTTCTGACTACCTAAAACTTGTACCTGAAGACCGAGAGTATCTCGAATTGTTGCCGAAAGTGTCTATATAAAAAATTAAAAGAAGCATTTTGCAAATGGCTTACAATAAATAC